>Ga0335074_10013536_pt1 | contig 11464 bp, 12 predicted proteins | sample Lox_Sample_23_FD_206715 | JGI IMG/M metagenome (GOLD analysis project Ga0335074, IMG submission 206715) | Soil microbial communities from Loxahatchee National Wildlife Refuge, Florida, United States - Lox_Sample_2.3 | ecosystem: Environmental > Terrestrial > Soil > Wetlands | place: USA...
AGCTTCCCAGGGTCAAGTAACACAAGAAACTGTCAACAACCCGGAACATCGGCTTCATCATGCGCTCCCAGGGACACTCGCTGACGATCGCGAATGAGGCAAAATCACCCTGTTCACGCAGGATAATTCGGAATAGACGCGGCACAAGGTCGAGGAACATCGATGCGCATCTTCACAAGCCTGCCACCCCACGACTGGCGCAAGATCGGACCCTTCGCCCGCACCGCCGAACAGGCCGGCTTCGACGCCCTGACCACCGTCGAGCTCAGCCACGACTGCTTCGCCCCCCACGCCTTCGCCGCCCTCGCCACCGAGCGCGCGGAACTGACAACCTCCATCGCCGTCGCCTTCCCCCGCAGCCCGACCGTGCTCGCAAGCCAGGCCTGGGACCTGCAAGCCAACTCCGCCGGACGCTTCGTGCTGGGCCTCGGCAGCCAGGTAAAGGGCCACAACGAGCGCCGTTTCGGCATCCCCTGGTCCCCACCCGCCCCACGCCTCGCCGACTACGTGCGCGCGCTGCGGGCGATCTGGCACTGCTGGGAAACGCGTGGCCGGCTCGATTATCGCGGCCCGCACTATCAGCTCACGCTGATGACGCCCGACTTCTCGCCCGACCCCACCGGCCTCCCGATGATCCCCGTCGCAATCGCCGCGGTCGGCGAGGCGATGCTGCGCACAGCCGGCCGCGTTGCCGACGGCGTCCGCCTGCACCCCCTCTGCTCGCGCCGCTATCTCGAGCAGGTCTGTCTGCCGCGGCTCGCCGAGGGAATGCAGGCAGCCGGTCGCCGGCGCGAGAATTTCGACGTCCATGGCGGCGGCTTCGTCGTCACCGGCCCCGACGAGGCCACCGTCGCCGCGGCGCTGGAACCCGTGCGTGCCCGCGTCGCGTTTTATGCCTCGACCCCAGCCTATCAGCCGATCCTGGCCCTGCACGGGCTACAGGAGTTGGGCCAGCGCCTGCATCGTCTGTCCGTCGATGGCCGCTGGCATGAGATGCCGGCGCTGGTATCCGACGAGGTGGTACGGATTTTCGCCGCCTGCGGCACCTATGATGCGATCCCCGGCGAGGTGGCGCGACGTTTCGGCGGGGTGGCGGATTCGATCGACCTCGACTTCCCCCCCGACACACCCACCGAGGTGCAGCGCCAGGTACTAACCGAGATCCACCGCATTCCGCACACGTTCACCGGCTTCGACACCGCCTGGCAGGATTAAAGTCAAAACCCCGAACCAACGACTCGATCACCGCTCGCCACCCGGCGGCCCCAGGCGATGCCGGCCATCTCCCGCCAGTTCCAGCACGCCAGCGCCGCCGGCAAGAGTATCACTCGCGCCACACCTCAGTCGAAATCCCGGCGTCCAAGGAAGATAGTCTTTGACATCTCGACCGCGTTATGCTTTAATGCCCGCCATGTCCCACGCCACCGCCGCACCGCTCGAAGCCGTCCAGCCCGATCCCGATCGGGCCGCCTCCGCGCGCCTCGACCCCGCCGGCGCCGGCAAGCTCCTCCGCGTCCTCCAACCCCTGATCAGCTACGGCAGAAATCTGGTCGAGACCCTCCGCCGGAACGACTACCCCGAGACGTTCCCCTGGTACGGCTTTCTGGCCACCATCTTCGGCACCACCGACCCCGCCGAGATCACCCTCATCGTCCTCCGTGGTCTGCTCCGCATCGCCGCGCTCCAGGCCAGGCTCAGCAACATTCTCCCCCTCCCCTTGCGACAGGGGGACGCGGGGAGGGGGACGGGCGAGTGGGCCAGAGGGAGCCGCCTGAACCAACGAGCCGGACGGAGAACGCCCGCCCGACCCAACCCGTGCGTCCCCAGTTGGCTCACCCCGCAGGGCTGGGCGGACGGCGATCCCTCCCTCAACCAGTCCTCCCCCGAGGAGGAAATCTTCGCCGAAATCCTCGCCGAGGACCAAAATCGCGACATCGCCCCCATCCTCCTCGACATCTGCCGCGACCTCGGCATCGTCGCCGCCCTGACGGATCCGGCCACCTGGGACCAGCTCATCCACGATCTGACCCTCTTCGGCGCCGACCCCACCGCTCTCATCGCCCACTCGGCGGACGTGGAAAACGCTGCCGGTCCCGCCGCCCTCAACGCCGTGGCCGAAGCCCATGCCGCCGCCGGCCCCCTCGCCTTCACTCCCCTGGGCGACCCCATCCTCACATCCCCTCCCTGGCTAGCCCCAGCCGAAAAGCCCCCTCCCCTTGCGGAGGATTGAGCCGCGAAGCGGATCAATCGGGGAGCGGGCCAGGCCCGTAGCGCACCGACCACACACGACCCACAGCGTACCCAACGGGGCCAGCCCCGCCGTCCTGATTCGCCACAGCGATCCCCTGGGCGACTCCTACGCTCACGTCTCTCCATGCTCGGCTCTTTACCCGCCTGCACCGGCCCCAAGAGACTGACCACTGACAACTGACAACTGACAACTGACAACTGACTCGACGCCCGCGACCGGATGGGCCATCTCAAAGCCCTCCAGGAGCCACCGCATGTCCGCCACGCTGCTGCGCCGTCCCGCCCCCGCCCCCGTTCAGTTCATCCCGGAAAAACAGCCGGCCAAGCCGATCACGCGCCGGCTGCGCGTCGTCTCCGACTACCAGCCCTCCGGCGACCAGCCCACGGCGATCGCCGAGCTGGTCCGCGGCGTCCAGCAGAACGAGCGCGACCAGGTCCTGCTCGGCGTCACCGGCTCCGGCAAGACCTTCACCATGGCCAAGGTGATCGAGGCCGTACAGAAGCCCACCCTGATCCTCGCCCCCAACAAGACCCTCGCCGCCCAGCTCTACGGCGAGATGAAAAGCTTCTTCCCCGACAACGCCGTGGAATATTTCGTTTCATACTACGATTACTACCAGCCCGAGGCCTACGTCCCCCGCACCGACACCTACATAGAAAAAGACGCCCAGATCAACGAGCAGATCGACCGCATGCGCCACTCCGCCACCCAGGCGCTGCTCGAACGCGGCGACGTCGTCATCGTCGCCTCCGTCTCCTGCATCTACGGCATCGGCTCCGTCGAGACTTACGCCCGCATGGTGGTAAAGCTGGAAACCGGCGGCCGCATCGACCGCGACAAGCTCGCCAAGGCGCTGGTCGAGCTGCAATACCGCCGCAACGACCAGGCCTTCCAGCGCGGCACCTTCCGCCTGCGCGGCGAGATCGTCGACATCTTCCCCAGTCACTACGAAGACCGCGCCTGGCGCATCTCCCTCTTCGGCGACGAGATCGAATCCATCCACGAATTCGACCCCCTCACCGGCGAGCGCGCCGCCGCCCTCGAAGCCATCACCGTTTACGCCAACAGCCACTACGTAACCCCCCGCCCCACGCTGGCCCAGGCGATCGTCGATATCCGCAAGGAACTGAAGGAACGCCTCGACGAACTGGTAGCCGAAGGCAAGCTGCTGGAAGCCGAACGCCTCCAGCAGCGCACCACCTTCGACATAGAAATGATGGAAACCACCGGTTCCTGCAAAGGCATCGAGAACTACTCCCGCTACCTCACCGGCCGCCGTCCCGGCGATCCCCCACCCACGCTCTTCGAATACCTCCCCGAAAACGCGCTCCTGATCGTTGACGAAAGCCACGTCACCGTCCCGCAGCTAGGCGGCATGTTCCGCGGCGACTTCAACCGCAAATCGATCCTCGCCGAGTTCGGCTTCCGCCTCCCCTCCTGCGTGGACAACCGCCCCCTCAAATTCGAGGAATGGGAAACCTACCGCCCGCCCACCATGTTCGTCTCCGCCACCCCCGGCCCGTGGGAGATGGAGCGCACCGCCGGCGTCTTCGCCGAACAGGTCATCCGTCCCACCGGCCTCATCGACCCGATGACGGACGTCCGCCCCGTCGAGCGCCAGGTCGATGACCTGCTGGCCGAAAGCCGCACCATCGCCGCCCGAGGCGGCCGCGTGCTGGTGACCACACTCACCAAGCGCATGGCCGAGGACCTCACCGACTACCTCACCGAGCACGGCGTCAAAGTCCGCTACCTGCACTCCGACATCGACACCCTCGAGCGCATCGAGATCGTCCGCGACCTGCGCCTCGGCGTGTTCGATGTCCTCGTAGGCATCAACCTCCTGCGCGAGGGCCTCGACATCCCCGAATGCATGCTGGTGGCGATTCTCGACGCCGACAAGGAAGGCTTCCTCCGCTCCACCACATCGCTCGTGCAGACCATCGGCCGGGCCGCCCGCAACATCGACGGCCGGGTGATCCTCTATGCCGACACGATGACCGACAGCCTGCGCCGCGCAATCGAGGAAACCGAGCGCCGTCGCACCAAGCAGCGCGCCTGGAACGAGCAGCACGGCATCACCGCGCAATCGGTCAAGAAGCAGATCGGCAACGTGCTCGCCTCGGTGTTCGAGCAGGACTATGTCACGGTCGCACCGGTCGCCGATGCCGGCCCGACCGAGTTTGTCGGCAAGGACCTGAAGGCAGCGATCGCCGACCTCGAAAAGCGCATGCGCGCGGCTGCCGGCAACCTGGAGTTCGAAGAAGCCGCGCGACTGCGCGACGAGATCCGCCGATTGGAGGCACTACAGCTCGGCCTCGAACCACCGCCGGTTGCCAGCGCCACTCTACGTCCGCGTCGGGATCGCACGCCGCAACCGCTGGGGCCGGGCGGGGGTGGCTACGACCCCTCAAAGCGACGCGGCGGCCCGCGCCGCCGCCGAGGGCCATGATGTCCGCGAGATCGATGCGCCACTGGCATGAACGCATGGCGCGCAATTCGCCACTGGTGACACCATGATCGCATCAGCATCGCAAACCCGCGTCCTGGTTATCGAGGACGAGGCAATCATCGCAATGCTGATCGAGGACATGCTGTGTGATCTGGCATGCGAAGTCAGCGCAACGGCGGGTCGGTTCGAAGAGGCACTCGCCCTGGCCGAGACCGGCGATTTCGATCTGGCGCTGCTCGATGTCAACCTGGTCGGGCGCCCCGTGTTTCCGATTGCCCGATTGTTGGCAGAACGGGGAATTCCGTTTGCGTTCCTGACCGGCTATGGTTCGACGGAAATTGACCCGGCTTACTCGGATGCGCCGGTTCTATCGAAGCCGTTCCTGGCGCAGGATCTCAAGGCCGTTCTGCACCGCCTGCTGGAGAAGCGCCGCGGCACGGCGGGCACTTCGCCGACTATTTGAGCTGGTCGCGGACCTTGTCGAGCCCGGCGCGAGCGCAGGCCTCGTCGAGATTGCCGCCGGGCGCGCCCGCGGCCCCGATCGCGCCCACTACTTCATCGCCGACCTTGATGACCACGCCGCCGCCGAACAGCAGCAGGTGCGGAAGCTGCGTGAACAGGGCAGAGAAGCCGGGAACCGTCTTCGCCCGCTCAACCAGCACGCTGGTATCATTCTTGAACGAGGCGGCCGTGTACGCCTTGTCGTACGCGCTGTCCAACGTATGGCTGCCGGCGCGGTCGCCGCGCAGCACGGCCTGACGCACGCCGTCGGCATCAACCACAACCGCGGTTTCGGCATATCCCTGTTTGGCGCAGCTTGCGACAACTTCGCCGGCGGCTTCATTGGCAAGTTCGGCCGACAGGCGATGCGTCGTCAGCAGGCCATCAGCCCACGCCGGTCCGGCGAGCAGGACGCCAATCGCCAATGCCGCTTTCCCCCGGCCAGCGAACAATCCACATTGCATATGAAATATCTCCCATTTCACCACTCACGCTCCGCGGGAGAAGTCGCCGCGCTTCACCGCGGCGGATGAGGATGCCTCTGCGCCGGGGACCCTCAGAACCTGCGGCGGGTAGTTCTCTGTGGCCCCTGTCGGTTCGTCAGCGTCAGCGAAATCCCCGCGCAGACCAGCCCGGCAGCCGCCGGCAACAGCCAAGCCGGCCGTATCAGCAGAGGCACCACCAGATAGTCCCACATCCAGTGGCTGACATGCGCATGAAGCCCGCCCTCTACCGCGGCCAGGAAGTCGTGATCGATCATCGCCAGCGCCGCGCCGAGCGGGACGTCTGGCGCCTCCAGGGTCGCCACGGCGACGGCGCCAACCAGGAAGATCGCGGCCAGGACGGCCAGAACCCGCTGAGCAATCACATGAACAGTTTCTCGCCTTTTAGCCCGTCATACAAGGAGGATACCCACTGCCCATAGCCATTATAGATCTGGGTCGGCACCCGCTCGTTCGTACCCAGAACTCGCTCGGTCGCCTGGCTCCAGCGCGGATGCGGCACCGCCGGGTTGACGTTGGCCCAGAATCCATACTCGTCCGGCGCTATCTGTGCCCACATGGTGGCAGGGCGCTTCTCGGTGAAGGTCACCTTTACGAAAGCTTTCCCGGATTTGAAGCCGTATTTCCACGGCAGCGTCATCCGGATCGGCGCGCCGCTCTGCTTCGGCAGCGCCTTGCCGTACATGCCGACGGTGATGAAGGCCAGCTCATTCGCCGCCTCCTGGATCGTCACGCCTTCGACATAGGGCCAGGGATAGATCGGGTCGCCGAGGCCCGGCATGACATTCGGCTCCTCGACCGTGGTGAACGCCACGTATTTCGCCGAACCGAGCGGCTCGGCGATCTTCAGAAGCTGGCTCATCGGGAACCCGGTCCAGGGTACGACCATCGACCATGCCTCGACGCAACGATGGCGGTATATCCGCTCGTCGAGCTGGACCTGCTTGAGCAAGTCCTCGAAAGCGATGGTGCGCGGCGTCTTCACCAGCCCATCGAATTTGATCGACCACGGGCTGATCGTCATCTGCTGCGCCGCCTGCCACAGGTCCTTGTCTTCGCTGAATTCGTAATAATTGTTGTAGGTTGTCGCGTCTTTCTCAGGTGTGACGGCGCGCTCGGGCGGGTATTTGTTATCGGGCGGCGCCGCCGTGATCTCGTCCGCCCGAGCCCGGCGCGAAACCCCGCCGGCGACCGCCAGCCCCGCCGCTGCACCAAGCAGGCTGCGCCGGCTCATCGCCAGGGCTTCGGGGGTGACGAGATGTTCCGGGATCTCCCAGCCGCGCTTGCGGATGATCGTCATAACAAGCTCTCCCTGCTGGCCCACCTTAGGGCTGTTCGCGCGGCCTGTCGGGTCTGCGGGTGCCGCATGTTGTAGGACGCACCAGCTTGGCGGACATTTCAGCACGTTTGCCGGAGCCCTGCCATGCACCTCGCCCGCTTCCCCCGCATCCGCCTGTTCCCGGCACCCACGCCGCTGGAGCCGCTCGAGAACCTGACCCGCCACCTCGGCGGACCGCGCCTTTGGATCAAGCGCGACGACTGCACGGTGGTCGCCACCGGCGGCAACAAGGTCCGCAAGCTGGAATTCCTCGCCGGCGACGCCAAGGCACAGGGCGCCGACCACCTCGTGACCCAGGGCGCCGTACAGTCGAACCACGTCCGCCAGACCATCGCCGTCGCCGCCCGGCTCGGCATGAAATGCACCGCGCTGTTGGAGCATCGGGTGGAGACCAACGACCCCGCCTATCTGGGCAGCGGCAACGTGCTGCTGGATCGGCTGATGGGCGCCAGCCTCGAGTACCGCCCCGGCGGCACCGACATGAACGCCGCCGCCGAGGCGAAGGGCGCCGAACTGCGCGCCGCCGGCGCGAAGCCCTACGTAATTCCCGGCGGCGGCTCCAACCGGGTCGGCGCGCTCGGCTACGTCTCATGCGCCCAGGAGCTGATCCAGCAGGCCGACGAGATGGGATTAAGGATCGACTGCGTGGTGCACGCCACCGGTAGCGCCGGGACGCAGGCGGGCCTGATTGCCGGGCTGGTGGGAAGCAATGCCGGGGTGCGGGTATTGGGCATAGGCGTGCGGGCACCGAAGGACCGGCAGGAAACCAGCGTCCACAACCTGGCACAGGAGGTCGCGGACTACGTCGGCGTTCGCGGCGGCATCCCGCGCAACGCGGTCGAAGCGAACTGCGACTACGTCGGCCCCGGCTACGGGCAGCCCACCGAGGGCATGGCGGAAGCCGTGCGGCTGGTTGCTCAACTCGAAGGCGTGTTGCTCGACCCGGTCTATTCGGGCAAGGCCATGGCCGGCCTGATCGACCTGATCCGCAAAGGCAATTTCGCCAAACAGCAGAATATCGTCTTCCTTCACACCGGCGGCGCCGTCGGGTTGTTCGGCTACACGCAATTCTTCGACCGCGCGCTGGCCGCATGAGATGCTGACCAGCGACAGCCGCATCCTGACTACCCACACCGGCAGTCTGCCGCGTCCCCCGGCGCTCACCGAGCTTTACGTGCGCCGCGCCCGCGGCGAGCCAATCGATCCCGAGAGACTCGCCACCGAGGGCAAGGCGGCGCTGCGCTATGTGGTTGCGAAGCAGATCGAAGCCGGTATCGACATCGGCAACAACGGCGAGCAGCAGCGCGAGGCATTCTTCCTCTATCTGCGCCACCGGCTGAGCGGGTTCGGCGGCGGCTGGACCCGGCGCACCTTCGCCGACGTGGGCCGGTATCCCGGCTTTGGCGCATGGAAGACGGCGCATGACGCGGTGGGCGTATCAGTCAGCAACACCGCGCTCGTGCCGGAAGCGATCGGCGAGATCAGATACCTGGACCGAACGTTGATTGAGTCGGAATGTGCCGATTTCCGCGCCGCGCTCGATCAGGCTGCCGGAGCGTTTTCCGAGCCATTCATGACCGCGCCCTCGCCCGGCATCGTCGCGGCGGCGCTGCGCAACGCTTACTACGACACGGAAGACGGCTATCTCGCCGCGCTGGGCGCCGCCTTGCAGGTGGAGTACGAAACCATCGTGGCGAACGGTTTTCTGCTGCAGATCGACGCGCCGGACCTGGCGCTGGAACGCCACGTTTCGTACCAGGATCGGCCGCTCGGGGATTTCGTGCGCTTCGTCGAGCGGGTGGTCGCGACCATCAATGCGGCGCTGCGCAGCATCCCCCCCGATCGTGTCCGCCTGCACGCCTGCTGGGGCAATTACGAGGGTCCGCACGACTGCGATGTGGCGCTGCCCGAGATCCTGCCGGCCATCCTCGAGGCCAGGGTCGGCGGCTTCGTGCTGCCGTTCGCCAACCCCCGCCATGCTCATGAGCATCGTTGCCTCGCTTCGATCCCGCTGGGCTCTGGCCGCGTTATCGTGGCCGGCGTGATCGACACGCTGACCAACTTCGTGGAGCATCCCGAGGTTGTGGCCGACCGGATCGAACGCGTTGCCGAGGCCGTCGGCGATCCAGCGCGGGTAATTGCCGGCACTGATTGCGGGTTCGACACGTCGGCCGGGCGCGGCCGGGTCGCCGAGGACGTTGTCTGGGCCAAGCTGGCGGCGCTGGCCGAGGGCGCGCGAATCGCCTCGCGCCGGCTATTCCACTGATCTTCCCATACGGTCGGCAAAAGCCGGCCATCGAATTTGTTCGAGCGAAACCTTCCGTCAATATCTGGGGTGCTATCTCGTTGGTCATGCTGCTCGCCGGCATGCGGAACTGGTTGGGCAATAGGCCCTCGGTCGCCGACCATGGGTCGGTGGCGACGCCCTTTGCCGTGACTCCTGAAAGCCCTCTGCCGGCACCAGGCCCAAACGCGAACGTGGCCTGGCCCGCCGATCGGATCGAAGTCGCCGGGCAACTCTGGGGCGAAGGCTTCGTCTTCCCCGGCGGGGAGGAGGAAATCCTCCGGCTGGCCGCGCCGCTTTGTTTGTCGGCGGCCTCCGGCCTGTTGCTGCTCGGTTGTGGTCCGGGCGGCCCAGCCCGCTCCATCGCCAACCGGTTCGGCGTTTGGGTGAGTGGCTTCGAGGCCGACGCACACCTGGCTGCCGCCGGGGCGATGCTTTGTACCCGGGCGGGCCTTGGCAAACGGGCACAGGTGGAGACGTGGGACCCGACGCATCCCCGCTTCGCCCACCGATACTACCATCATGCGTTGCTGCTCGACGCCATACGGGTCAGTGCTCCCGAGGCGATCCTGGGGGCGCTCGTGCTGGCGCTCCGGCCGGGCGGCCAGGTGACCCTGGCGCAGACGGTTGTGGAGGCGCCGCTTGACCTCGCCGACCGCAACGTCGCCCGCTGGGCCGAGCTGGACCGCCGAAACCCGGATCTGCCGTCCGAGGCGGCGATCAGCAGAGTGTTGGCCCGGCTCGGCTTCGACATTCGGGTCGTGGAGGACATTTCGCAGCGGCACATAACGGAAACGGTGCGTGGCTGGCACATGGCCGTGCGGGCCATGAAGACCGAGAAGCCGGCTCCTGCCCGTGCCGCCTTGCTGGTGCGGGAGGCGGAGTTGTGGCTGTTGCGCTGCCGCCTGATCCGTACGGGCCAATTGCGGCTGGTACGCTGGCACGCGATCAGCCGGCCGACGCAGTGACCGGCAGCGATCAGTGACCAGTGGCCGGTGATCAGGTACAACGCCCTGATCACTGGCCACTGATCACTGAAATGCTGTTCGCAGTCAATCACGTCACGCTCCCGAACCGTCGGTTCGGAGAGTTCGCGCAGGTCGCACGCGCCATCGGCATCACCGATGTGGAAATCCGCAACGACCTTCCAGGCGTGGAAATCGCCGACGGCGCGCCGCCCGAGACCATTCGGCGGCAGGCGGGAACGACGGGGGTTCGCATCGCCGCGATCAACGCGCTGCAGCGCTTCGACGACTGGAACGATACCCGGGCCGCCGAGGCGACAGCCCTCGCGCGCTATGCCCGAGCCTGCGGTGCACGCGCCGTCGTGCTCTGCCCGGTCAACGCCAGGGCTGACCAGCGCGACCCGGCCGCGCGTGCCGCCGCTCTGCGGCGTGCACTCGCGGCTCTCGCGCCGATCCTCGCCGCCGAGGGCGTGAACGGGTTGATAGAGCCGCTCGGCTTTCCGCAGAGTGCGCTGCGCACCAAGCGCGCGGCACTGACAGCGATCGACGAGGTCAACGCCGCCGGCGTGTTCGCGCTGGTGCACGACACCTTCCACCATTTCCTCTCGGGCGAGACCGAGATCTTTCCGGGACGCACCGGGCTTGTTCACGTCTCCGGCGTGGTGGACGGCAGCCTCGAACGGGCGGACATCGAGGATCGGCACCGCATGCTGGTCGTCCCCGACGATATTCTCGGCACTGTCGAGCAGATCCGCGCGCTGCGGCAGGGCGGCTATCACGGCCTCGTTTCCATGGAGGCGTTCGCACCGGGCGTGCACGCCGCCACGGATATCGCCGCGGAGTTGACAGCGAGCTTCGCTCTGTTGCGGGCGGCGTCGCCGGCCTAGGCTACTCGCCGCGGGCGATCGCGGTGCCGATCGCGATGCCGACGTTGAGTGCAATCACCCCCGCGGCGAGCATGTTGATTCCGATGCCGATCATGGCGGCCGGGATCCACGGCAGCTCGGGACGATGGGGGCCACCACCGGGAGTTGTAGCCTGTTTCGCGTGCGACGACATTCGGTGCTCTCCCGACCCGATCCAAGCATGATGTCGTTCGCTGAGCAAGATGTTTTGTCGTGGAACACGTCGAGCACCTCTCCCGCAGCGCGGGAGAGGTGGTTTCCTCT
>Ga0335074_10013538_pt1 | contig 11461 bp, 16 predicted proteins | sample Lox_Sample_23_FD_206715 | JGI IMG/M metagenome (GOLD analysis project Ga0335074, IMG submission 206715) | Soil microbial communities from Loxahatchee National Wildlife Refuge, Florida, United States - Lox_Sample_2.3 | ecosystem: Environmental > Terrestrial > Soil > Wetlands | place: USA...
TCAGAAAGGCCGCGTCCGGCTCTATGAAGTCGAAGATCCAGTCCATCGCGTCACCGGAACCGGCGATAAAGCCGTCCAGCGACATCGACCTGTTCATGACCACCTTGCCGTACATCTCATGACCTCTCGGGGGTAAACAGCTTCCAGTGTCCCTCGGAGACGACTTCGACGGCGCTGTCGTTCACCTTGATGGCGGTCTGATCGTCAAATGCGTATCCCGGCACCGGGACGCCAGCGGCCCATTCCCTGGCACCGGCCAAGGAAGTCGGCCTTCACCTCGGCGACCATGCGCATCGCGCGCTCGTGCAACTCCGGCTGATAGTTTGCTGACCGTCGTGCCACGACTCCATCTTCTCCTCACGAGATGGAGTCTCCGGACACGCCGGATCGATCCAGACCGTGGGGAGCCAGTGTTCTTGATCGATGCTGGGCAGCGCCGTGAGCTCCAGCACTCCAAGGGATTTCCAGCCCAGTTCGCACAAGGGGGTGGAGGCTCGGCCGGTGATGACCCGCCATGCCGAGGCGGGACCGCCCATGGCGTACGTCGCGGTGGGAATGCAGAGGGCACTGGACTGGGCAATCGGCTTGCCCAGCAGGTCGACCAGCGCGTTGTGGATGCTCGTGTTGCTGATGCCAGCGGACGTGAGAAGAAGCTTCATCGTGGCTTTCCTCGGGGTGAGCGATGAGGTACGAACCGGCCAGGACGGGCCCTCGATCTAGAGGTCCGGGCCGGGCTGGAACACGCGGACCTCCTGAGCACAGCGGCAGGCGACGGCGATCCTGGCTGCCCACTTCAGCGCCTCCTCGCGTGAGGGTACCTCGACGACTGTGAGTCCCCCGATGATCTCCTTGGTCTCCGGGTAGGGGCCGTCCGTGACGGTCCCGTCGGTAGCCACGATGCTGGCCCGCTCGCTTTCCAGTCCGCCGGCGAACACATACACGCCGGCGTCCCTGGCTTCCCTGACGACCGCCATCGCGGCCTTGCCAACGGCGGGCCCTTCCTCATCGGGGATGTGGTCCATTGCGTGGGCGTCGAACGAGATCAGGTACTGCGTCATCTCATGCCTCCTTATCCCGGCGTCCTCCGGCCGCCTCTCACCTTCGCTACGAACGCCTCCCTCCGGATCGACAGGCTGCCAGCAAATGTCTTATGTGAGCGCAGCGGGTCAGCACCGTCATGGCTGCGGCGGGCACGCTCACCAGGCTTTCCACAACGTCGCGACCGGAACCAGCACGGTGACGTTTCCGCAGGGAACGATCACGGGCTACGGGCATCGCCCGGCAGGGATCCGGTTACCGGCTGGGAAGCCCCGACGCGCAGGTGCTCGTCCCGCTGCTCGCCAGCTACTCCGGCCTAGAGAGCCAGTCGTGGCTTGATGAGCGGCGCGTCCCACAGGTGCATCCCGTGCATGAGCACGGACCACGGCCTCCGGCCTGGCATCGTCGGCGGTGCGGAACCGGATTCCGGCCGGCAGCGCCGGCTGCTCCACGTCGGTAAGGTCCCGCTGGTTGAGCTGGGTCCAGTCGCCGAACTCGCCGAGCGCCTCCACGTCGCTCTCGTAGCCATGCGCCGCCCATCGCCTCAGGGCGACGTCCTCGGCGCTCGTCGGCGACACCGTCCGCTCGAGACCTGCCCCCACAGCGTCATACCAGTCGATCACTTCGTCGACCAGTTCCGCGTGGCCCGGGCGAACCTGATACGCCAGAAAGGTACTGGTAACGTCCGAGACCGTCCCGTCACTGCGTCTCACTTGGCGCGGAAGAAAGCACCAGGCCCAGCCCACCACATCGGCGCCGGCGAACCAGAGCCGATGCCACCAGGCTGTCTCGTAGACGGCATGCTCCTTGCCCCAGACCCACGCTAGCTCCCCGTACAATGCGCCAGCGCTGATCTGGTCCGAGCGAATCGCAGTGACGCGCTGTGCCAGGGACTGCATGAGTTCTAGGTCTGGAGCAGTGACAAGCTCAAGATCCGCCATGGTGCGCCACTGTGGCAGGCCGCTGCGAAATCGTCGAGCCGGTTTCCTCCCGACGACCGCAGCTCCGGTTTCCGGCTCGCCTTCGGGATCGTCGCTCCCATGAGCAAGATGGCCTGGTGGACGTCTACGAAGCGGTGCGCTCGCGTCGATCTGTCCGTGGGTTCCTCGGCCGCCCGGTGCCGCCAGATACCGTGACCAGGGTCCTGAGCGCTGCCCTCCAGGCGCCCTCCGGTGGCAACCTCCAGCCCTGGCACGTGTACGTGTTGTCTGGCGCGAAGCTACGCGATCTCACCGGGAGGGTCAGCGCGCGGCAAGCCACCGGAGATCCAGGGGACGAGCGCCCGGTACCGCCCTATCCCCTGCCCCTGCCCGCGCGCTACGCACAGCGCCTGGACGACATGGGTGCCCGCCGGTACGGAGCAGTCGGCGTGTCGAAGGACGATCAGGACGGACGGGCGCGCGTCCGGGCCGGGAACTGGGAGTGCTGGGGCGCCACGACCGCCCTGTTCTGCTACCTCGATCAGCGCATGCTGCCACCGCAGTGGATGGACGCAGGCATGTTTCTTCAGTCCGCGATGCTCCTCTTTCGTGCCGAAGGCATCGACACGTGCCCGCAGATCGCGTGGGCCGAATACCACCGGACTGTCGCCGAGATCGTGCGGCCTGCAAGCAACCTCGTGCTCTCGTGCGGCATGTCGATCGGTTATCGCGATCCGGAGGTGCCTCTTCCGGTAATGCCCCGCGCGGCGCTCTCCGAGCTCGTGACGTTCATGTCGTGACGGAACCTGCAGCGGTCAAAGGCCCGCGAGAGCTAGGGCCGAGTCGCGGTGAGGCGCTGCAGCGCGGCTTCTGCTGGCGGTCCCCAGCTGGCCTTTCCGCCCGGCCGACCGTGGATTCCGTTATCGCCGATGATCAGGCAGGCGAGCGCTTTGCAGAGCGCCCAGCCGCGGGCGCGGCGCAGTGTGGCTGGGTCCGCAGCTGACGAGTAGCTCTGATGGAAACGGTCGATGTACCCGGCGGGCAGGAGCATCCAGCAAGCAGCAAGGTCACACGCCGGATCCCCCGCGCACATGTCGCCAAAGTCGACCACGCCGCAGAAATTGCCGTCTCTCGTCAGAAGATTCGCCGGGTGCAGGTCTCCGTGCAGCCACAGAGCCGGCCCTGTCCAGGCAGGCGCCGCCGCCGCATCGTCCCAGACCTCACGTGCGGCGTCCGGGTCGGAAAGCAAGCCGCGATCGGTCGTCTCGGTCAGGAAATGTGCAACGCCTTCGCCGAGATCGGCCAGCGGACGACCCCGGCCGTTCCGGCCAGCGGGCGCGCCATCAGGCGCCGGCTGGTGCAGGGCGGCCAGGAAGCCGCCAGGGTGTCGGCTGCATCGGCACCGCGAGTCGCCGGGGCGCGGTCACCGGGCTCACCCGCGAGCCAGGTGGTGACAATCCAGTGGCGCGGGAACCGCGCCGAGGGCTGGCCCAGACGCTGCGGAACGGGTATCTGCAACGGGAGCCGCGGCGCCAGGGCAGGTAGCAGGCTGTGCTCCTTGAGAAGCAGCTCGTCTGCGTCCCGAGTGGCCCAGGGCAGGCGGACGGCCAGGTGGTCTCCGAGCCGCCACAGCTGATTGTCCCAGCCGCGAGCACCGAACCTCAGCGGCAGATCGGCCAGATCGGGGTGCTGGTCACGGAGCAGGTCCGCAACCAGATCTGCGGTGACCTCGTCTTCACCGTCGGTCACAGATGCGCCATTCGCCACCTGGCACGGTCAGTCGCCCGTTTGCCCGTCGATGGACTCACGGATGAGGTCGGCATGCCCGTTGTGCCGCGCGTACTCCTCGATCATGTGCACGAGGACCCACCGTAGCGACACAGGATGCGGGAGCTGCCAGTCATCATGCGTCTCGGCCAGCGCCACGTTGTCACCCTTGCCGAGCTGTGCCAGCACGATGTCTCGGGACCGGCTAACCGCCTCCGTCCACAGGGCCCGCAGGCACTCGCCGGAGTCGGACGCCGCGCTCTGCCAGATCCAGTCCGGGTCCGCCTCGAAGTCCACGCTGGCCCATGGCTCGCGAGCCGGCCCTCCCGCCACCACCTCGGTGAACCACGAGTCCTCGACGCAGGCCAGGTGCTTGAGCAACCCGCCGAGCGTCATCGGCGAAGGCTGCAGCGTTACCCTCAGCTGTTCATTACTAAGCCCGCGGCATTTCCACTCCAGCGTCGCCCGCTGATAGTCGAGAAAGCCAAGCAGTGTGGCGACCTCGTCGCCCGCACGAGGCGCTTCGGGCCGACCGTACTCGTCAATCGTCACCTCAGCCATTGGTAGTCAGGGGCGCCGGTACCGCTATGCGGTCCGGTTTCCCCATCCCCTTTCAGTCCGTACGTGTGGTTTTACCGTATACGGCTTACCGGCAGTCTTGCGGACATGGTTACGCTGGCCGCGCTTTTTGATCAGCAGGCGCTGGAGCCGCCACGCCTCGTACCGGCCCATCTGGACGAATCTGTCGGCGGCGTTGCCGGTGCGGAAGTAGTTCCCCCGTCCCCGCGGGAACAGGTTCAGCTCCGCAATGATCCCTGGCAGCGGCCCGCCAGCCCGAGGCCGGCCGGTCAGGGCCCTGACACGAGCCTGGGCCCCCTGCATCGACCGCCGCGACGGCCACCGGTGCAGGCAGTAGCCGATGATCGGCTGCTGCTCCCACAGCCGCCCGGACATCCGGGCATGCAGATGACAGCCCGGAAAGTCAAAACCCTCCCTGCCCTGCCGCAGGCCGACCACGCGGGGTCTTGTCACGGTGCAGGGCCAGACCAAGCTCGCCCAGAATGCCGGCGGCTGCCCGCTGGGCCCGCCCGGCCTGCTGCCGGGACGAGCACAGCACCGCAAAATCGTCTCCGTGGCGGACGAGCATCCCGGTGCCGCGCCGCGCCCGCGCTCCGCTCGCTCTCACCGCCGGCTTATACGACCAGTCTTTGCTTGACAAGGACTGCACAGACGGGCTCTCCTGTCCCGAACCAGGCCATCCGCACGTGCCGCTCCCCCTGCCCCGGAGGAACCCGGCACCGGCACATCCGCAACGCCCGCACCCGGTATCGCCATCACCATGACATGAGCGGCCCGGCTTCCCTGTCGTGACTCTGACAAGGCCGCAGGACTCGCGCCCGATGACGCCACAGCCCGCGCGCCAGCTCCCCCCGAAAAGGCTCTCGACACCCCGCTCAGCCCGCCACCCCTCAACCGCGAACCGGGGCCTGCTGCCGGGCTCTCCGGCGACTACCCGGACGGGATTCCACCCGCAGGTACGGTCCGGTTTTCAGGACGCAACTTGAGCCGAACCTACCCATAAGAGGGGCTGCGGTAGCAAATCGCCAGCCTTGCCGTTCCCTCCGGCCTCGCCAGCGGGCCCGCTACCTTGAAAAGAAATCGCGGAGGCGATGTCGGATCGGGACAGAGACGTTCGTAGCAGGGGTGAGCGCCAGCCGAGGAGAGGTGCCCCGAACCACAGGAGATGATCGAAGATGCAGTACCTGGTTTCAGTGATCGATGACACGGCCGGCGTCGCCACCCCGGCGGAGATGGCTGCCATCGACGCATTCAACGACCGGCTCGTGGCCGAGGGCCACTGGGTCTTCGCCGGCGGTCTCGAGTCGCAGAGCACGGCGACCGTCATCGACAACCGGCGTGGAGCGGGCCTGATCACCGACGGGCCCTTCCTCGAGTCGAAGGAGCACCTCGCCGGCTTCTGGATCATCGAGGCGCCCGACCTCGACGTGGCGCTCAAGCTCGCTGCCGACGGATCGCTGGCCTGCCACCGGAAGGTCGAGGTGCGGCCGTTCAGCGCCGAGCCGGCGTAACCGCCATCAGCGAGGCGATCACGCGCGCCCACCACGAGGAGTGGTCGCGGGTGGTCGCCTCGCTGACAAGGCGGTTCGGAGACCTCGACATCGCCGAGGAGGCGACGGCCGAGGCGTTCGCGGCAGCCGTCGCGCGCTGGCCGGCCGACGGCATACCTCCCAACCCCGGCGCCTGGCTGACCACGACTGCCAAGCGGACGGCTATCGACCGGATCCGGCGGGAGAGCAAACGCGACGACAAGCAGAAGGAGGCTCAGCTGTTGTACGACGGCGACCCGCCCGAGCCTCTCGGCGCCATTGACGACGAGCGGCTCCGGCTGATCTTCACCTGCTGCCACCCGGCGCTCGCAATGGAAACTCGGGTAGCGCTGACGCTGCGCATGATCGGCGGCCTGACCGTGCCCGAGATCGCCCGCGCCTTCCTGGTGCAGGAGACCACTATGGAGAAGCGGATCACCCGCGCGAAGGCCAAGATCAAGGCGGCTCGCATCCCGTACCGGATGCCAGCGGAGGAGGATCTCCCGGCGCGGGTCTCGGGCGTGCTCGCGGTCCTCTTCCTCGTCTTCAACGAGGGCTACCTTGCGACTGGCCAGGCGAGTGATCCCGTGCGGAGCGACCTGACGGCTGAGGCGATCCGGCTTGCCCGCCTGATTCGCGCCCTGATGCCGCAGGACGGCGAGGCGGCCGGGCTGCTGGCGCTGATGCTCCTCATCGAGGCCCGCCGGACCGCCAGGGTTTCAGCGAGCGGCGAGCTAGTCACCCTCGGCGACCAGGACCGTGGGGCCTGGGACGCGGCGCTCATTGCCGAGGGCCACGGGCTGGTGCGCGAGCGGCTGGCCGCCGGCATGGCTCCGGGCCCCTATCAGATCCTCGCCGCGATCAACGCCGTGCACACGTCGGTTCGCGACGTGCGCGACACCGACTGGTCGCAGGTCGTCGCCCTCTACGACCAGCTCGTCCGCCTCGACGCTTCGCCGGTGGTCGCCCTCAACCGGGCCATCGCGATCGCCGAGCTTGACGGCCCGGAGGTAGGACTGACGGCCATCGATCGCCTCGACGACAAGCTGGCCGGCTATCACGCCTACCATGCCGCTCGCGCCGACCTCCTCCGCCGGCTCGGCCGCAGTCAGCAGTCGCGCGAGGCCTATGACAAGGCCATTGAGCTCGCGGGCAACACCGCCGAGACCGCCTACCTGACCCGCCGTCGAAACCAGCTCAGGTAGTGCCCGCTTCGAGATCCGTCACCGGGGTCGCATGGCTGCTGGCGGCCGGCGCCCAGACGCTCGGGTTGTACATCAGTCTCGATAACTTCATCCATCTCGATGCGTGGTACTTCGTGCGCATGCTGGCCCGGCTGGCCATCGCCATGCTGACGCTCGCGGAAGCGTGCATCTGGAGGTCAGGGCATCCACCTGCATGATCCGATAGCCCGGCGGCGACGCCTGCCACCATGGTGGTAACGGGCAAGCGCACGGGTCAGTCACCGACCGTAAGCTGGCGGTCGGCCCGGCTACTGCTCCGTGATCGTCATCGAGTCATCCTCGAACAGGCAGAACGGGTGCCCGGCGGGGTCGAGCATGACCCGGACATCTTCCTGCGCCTGGACGTCGGCCAGAACCGCTCCGGCGTCAAGAGCCCACTGCACCGTTGCAGCCAGGTCCCCGACAGCGATGTCCAGATGCTGGGTTGCGTTCTGTGCTCCGGCAGCGGCGGGCCAGACTGGCCGGGCAAACTTCGCCTCGTACTCGAAATTGAGCGTCGGGCCGTGCTCGCCGGCCGGCGGTCGTATCTGAGCCCACCCGTCCTCTGCGGGCATCCCGGGCCGGGCCGGCTCGCTTGCCGTGACAGGCCAGCCCAGAAGCTGCGCATAGAAAGCAGCCAGCTCCCGCGGCGCTGGCGCGCCGATCGTGACGGAGGTCACCGCCATCGCCGGGCGACGGACCATGTCATCCTCCAGACTTCCGCATCACAAGCAGAGCGAAGACAAACTCTAGTGATCTGCCGCCCAGGTCGCGCCGCTCCGCTGTCCGATAACGTGCTGACCTGCATGCGCCTGCCGATCGACAAGGAGAGTCATGGCAACATTCACCCGAACCGATGACCTTCAGGGGGCGAAGTTCGTCGGCGCGGACCTGCGCGGCGCCCGGTTCGCCGGGGCTGACTTGTCTGGTGTAGTGATGCGCGGAGTCCAGATCGAGCGGGCGGAGATTGACTCACCGTGGCTCTTCGAGGGCGAGACCTTCCTGCGCGTCAACGGCGTCGACGTGCTCGCGTTCGTCGATGCCGAACTGAACCGCCGGTTCCCCGGCCGGGCCAGCCGGCGTGCCGGGGATCCGGACGGTCTGCGCGCAGCCTGGGCTGCGGTCGAGCGGGCCTGGTCGGGCACAGTTGACCGCGTCGCGACGATGCCGCCTCGCACGGTCGACGTGTCAGTCGACGGAGAGTGGTCGTTCGCGCAGACCCTGCGGCACCTGATTCTCGCCACGGACATGTGGCTCGGCCGTGCGATCCTCGAGATCGAGCAGCCGTTCCACCCGTTCGGTCTGATCGACGCGGGCACAGCGGCAGACGGCTTCGACACGTCCGTTTTCGCGACGGCCACCCCGTCGTACTCGGAGGTGCTCGAGGCCCGAGCAGGCCGCGTAGCGATGGTTCGCGAGTTCCTCGCCACCGTCACTGCAGCTGAGCTGGAAGCGACACGCAAGAACCCGCACGCACCCGCATACCCGGAGACCGTCCTCTCCTGCCTGCAGGTGATCCTTGAGGAGGAATGGGAGCACTACCGGTACGCAACGCGCGACCTCGACACGATCGACCCGGAGCACGACGCGTGATCGGGTGGCCCGGCCCGCCCGGCATCCTGTCGGCGTAAGCTAGAAGCCATCCTGGGTACTGTCTGCGACCGGTCCAGCACGCCGACCGTCATGTCACCAAAGTGGAACGATGTACCATCGTCGTACTCGCCGGCGACCTCAACGCCAAGCCCGATCTGGTAAAAGGCCTTCGCCCGGCGCCAGTCTTCGGTGAACAGCACGATGTTGCCGATGCGCTTCTCCGTGCGCTCCCACGCGCCTGCACTCGCAGGCGCATCGTCCCAGCGTCGCGCAGATGAACGATCGTCTCGCCAAAGGTGAGGTAGACGAGCCCGCCCGGGTTCATCGGCAGGCTGACGAGCCGCCAGCCTTGTCACGAACACGACGAACGAAACCGGCGCGGATGGACAGCTCGCCGGGTGGCTCAACGGCAAACAAATACGCCCATGTGAGTGGTAGCGCGGAAACGGCCCTCTGCCTGGATGGCATGTTCGACATTCATGGCAACGTCGTCGAGGACGGCGTCGAAGTCGAGCGGCTTGCTGACCATGGCGAGGGTGGGCTCGCGCAGGCTGCCGACATAGGTGATGACGGGCTGCGGGCTGGGAATCGACAGCGGCACGTCGAGGGTGCGCAGGGTCACGCTGGAGAACTCCTGGCTCAGCAGGGCCGTACCGGTCTGCGTGGTGAAGCTGTCGGCAGGCCCACCCCCGACCCGGCCGCCGAGCTGCCTCGAGATCGCTCCGTCCACCAGGGCGGCAATCTCGGCCAGGTGGGCGGGGCTGTTGGTGGACGCCAGCACGGTTCCGCCAGGCCTCGTGATTCGGCGCAGTTCCCGGATCGCGGCCGCAACGTCGGGCACGTGATAGAGCATGTGCATGGCCATGGCCACATCGACGGAGTCATCGGGCAGGGGCAGACGCTGAGCGTCGGCCTGAACCAGTGACAAGCGGTCGCCCTGCAGCAGGTCCGTCACCGAGCGCAGCATCCCGGCGGAGAGGTCAAGTCCGATCGCGTGACGGCACCGGCCCTGCGGCACGATCTGACGCAGATCGAACCCGTTGCCGCAGCCGACGTCGGCCACGATCTGGGTGCCGTCCCACGGGATCATCGAGGTGCGCCAGCCAGGGCTTGCCGCGGTCTCGGCGTATGCATAGATGGACATGCGCGACCGGATATGCCGGTCGTCCGCGTAGGCAGAGCCGGTCAGCATCCGTCGCCCGGTTACCGGGTCATCATCCGACACGAGTCCCAGCAAATCACATCAAGCGTCACAAGCTTGCGGCGCCCGACTGCCGCCGGGCTGGGCCGCTCGCGAGCTAGCCTGCTCGACGTCCGCCAGAACCTCCGAGAGTGTGTGCCGACCGATCTCACCAAGCACCGGGTTGTCTGCCGAATAGGCCGCAGCCCTCAGTCCGAACTGAAGCGCCCAGCCGCGCCCCCGACACCAGGTTGCGTCGTCAACTGCCAGCGCACGCCGAAAGACATCGCGGGAATCAGCCGCCAGGTACGTCCAGGCGACCATGAGGTCGCAGGCCGGGTCGCCCACTCCGAGAAGACCGAAGTCGATAACCGCGCTCAGCTCACCGTCGTCAACCAGCAGATTGGCCGGATGAAGATCGCCGTGCATCCAGACCGGCTGAGCCGTGCAGGTCGGCGCTGCGATGGCGGCCTCCCATACCGCGAGCACCGGGCCAATATCGAGGCTGTCCCGCAGTACTGCAGCCGAGGCTCTGGTGCTGTGATCGTGCGCGGCGAGAGAAGCGCCGCGGAACTCATGAACGGGACCGCCGGCCGACTCGGTTGCCTGCATCGCCGCGACGAAGCGCGCGAGGCGCACGGCCGCACGGCCCATGTCGGAAACGGGTGCCAGGGTCGCAAGCTCGCCCTGAAGCCAGGGACATACTGTCCAGTTCCATGGATACCCGTCACCCGGCACGCCCTGCCCGACCGGAACCGATACCGCCAGCGGCAGATGCCGAGCGAGAACCGGAAGCCAGTAGTGCTCATGATGAACGTGCGCGGCGGCTACCCGGCGGTGCGGCAGTCGCACTGCCAGGTCGGTTCCGAGCCGGAAGATCGTGTTGTCCCAGCCAGCTGACTCGACCGGTTCGATCGCCAGGTTCTTCCACTGCGGAAACTGCGCCGCGACCAGGCGGCGAACGAGCCGAACGTCAATCGGCACTTCTGCGGCCGGCCGGGTGCGCGCCGATGGCTCCATCGGACCTCCAGATGGCGTGGAAGATGCGGGGGAATCCCGGGAGCGGAAGCGGGTGAGTGTGAAGATGCCCTGCAGGAGAGCCGCAGGGAAACTGCGACAAGACGGGACGGCGCAGACACGCGCCGGTCAGCACAGTCTTGATATAGGAATGGCGAGGCGGGGAGGGGCTGTCGGCTTTCTACTTCAGCCAGAAGAACCAGCCCGCCGTCCTAGCCCGCATCCTATGACTGACGGTGCGGGCGCGGAGGGCTGATCCCGCGAGCTACGGCCGGCTGGCCGCAGGGTTGCCAGAAGGTCCAGGCAGCTGGCTGGCTCGATACGCGGCGCTGTCGTCGAACAGGGCGGCGCGCAGCGCAGCGTCGGCTGCGGCGAGCTCGGCTGGTGTCACCCGCGCCGCGACCTCGCGGTTGAGGTCATCGGTGACGGCGCTGACAGCACGCGCGTAGTCGCGGCCAACCGGGGTCAGGGTTACGTTCAGCTGTCTGGTGTCGCGCGAGTCCCGTTCAGTCGTGGCGTAGCCCCGCTGCTCGAGCACGTCGGCGACCTTTCTTGCCGCCTGCCGGGATATGCCCAGGGCCGCGCCGAGCCGGCCGACCGGCAGCGGCCCTCGCA
>Ga0335074_10013539_pt1 | contig 11461 bp, 12 predicted proteins | sample Lox_Sample_23_FD_206715 | JGI IMG/M metagenome (GOLD analysis project Ga0335074, IMG submission 206715) | Soil microbial communities from Loxahatchee National Wildlife Refuge, Florida, United States - Lox_Sample_2.3 | ecosystem: Environmental > Terrestrial > Soil > Wetlands | place: USA...
GTATCGGCAGCTTTTCTTCCTGCCGTTATTCATAATCGAGTTCTCAACGGTGTCGCTGCTGACATTGCTGCCTTCGATGCGGGTGACCGCCAACGCCTCTTACGCGGTCGCCGGGATGTTTGTGGTATTCGCCGTCTGGGCTGTATTCGGGTTCGCCTTTCCCAGGGAACCCTTGCCCCTCGCGCTGAACGCCATTTCGAAAATCCTGTGCTTCGTGGCGGCGATCATGCTGTTTGTCTGGCCGGCGGACGAAGAAGTCTCTGGGGCTGGCGTATGATGATCTGGGCTTGAACCACCACCCGCTCTACTCATCCCGGTGCCGAACGCCATCCCTAACGACCCGGCTGGCGGCTCACGGCGGGATGATCCCAATCGGCGAAGAACCCCCGGTTGTGTGCCGCGTTGCACTCGCACACACAGCAGGAGGGTCTTCATGTTCTTCCATCGCAAAGAAACCATCGTCCCGGTCGACGTCAAATCTCCCGATCCCCGCTTCGGCCAATTCCTCCTCGAGCAGTTCGGCGGCGCCACCGGCGAGCTGACCGCGGCGCTGACCTACTGGGTGCAGTCGTTCCACGTGACCGATGCCGGCGTCCGCGACATGCTCCAGGACATCGCCATCGAGGAATTCAGTCATCTCGAGATGGTCGGCAAGCTGATCGAGCAACACACCAGCAAGCTGGATCAGACCCCGGTCTATGAGGCGCCGCTGTTCCGTATCCGCGGCATGGGCCCGCATTTCGTCGATAGCCAGGGCAACACCTGGACTGCGGCCTATATCAACGAGGGCGGCAACGTCGTCCGTGACCTGCGCTCCGACATCGCCGCCGAAGCCGGCGCGCGGCAGACCTATGAGGCGTTGATCAAGGCCTGCTCCGACGACGGCACGAAGAAGGTGCTGACCCATCTGTTGACGCGGGAAATCACCCACGCCAACATGTTCATGCAGGCGCTGAAGAAGATGGGCAAGCTCGAGGACCCGTATTTCGGCACGATTCAGCCGGATGATACGGTGGACCTCGTGTTCAATCTCTCCAAAGGCGAGGACAAGCGCGGCCCGTGGAATCAGGAGCCGCTCTTCCGCTTCGAGGAGAATCCGAAGCCACGCGGCAGCTTCCCGCCAGGTCCGGTCAACCCCGAGGACGAGAAGACAAGGCCGCTCGCCGCCTGAGCGACCCGCAACCATGCTCACGACGCAAGGGTCGGTCGCAAGCCGCCCGCGCAATTGACCATGGCCTGCCTCGACGGCGTAAACCAGGCGTGCATCGTGCCGAAGTAGCGGCAGCCGTGGCCGCCGGAGCGGAACTGCCGGGCAGATTTTGCCCGGCAGTGTACGGCGCATTCGCGAAAGCGGGCGGGAGATGGCCGGCACAAGGCCGGCCATGATGGTATGCGGGCCGGCCATCAGTGTGTCCGGCCACCACATCGAGAGGGGCCAGGCCCTGGCATGGCGGATGCTCTGCGACCGGCAGGCAACGGGAGACACCGACATGTCGATCAGCAGCATCACCTCCACCCCGAGCTGGTGGTATCAGCAGTACGAGGCTTTGCAGTCATCGCAGTCGTCGTCGGGCACGACCAGCACGACGAGTTCGACGAGCTCCACGACGAGTTCGGCGAACTCGACGAACAGCAACGGGTCGGTATCCAACGCCGGCACCACGACCTCCCCACTTCCCTTCTTCGTCGATTTCGCCTCGGATCTTCAGGCCATGCTGGCCCAGATGTCAGGTACGTCGAGCGGAGCCAGCGGAACGACAAGCAGCACGAGCGGGACGACGAGCAGCACGAGCAGCAGCACGACCGGAGCGACGAGCAGCACAACAACCGCGTCAACGACCACCACTGCCGACACCTCCACGGACGACCAGACCTCGTCGGTGAACGGGACGCACCATCGCCACCACCACGGCAGTGGCGACGGGTCAATCCAGGGCGACGCCAATCAGCTCGTCGGCGACGCCGCCCAAACCCTGCAGAACAGCGCAAGCGGCGCGGGCAATGTCGCCACCGCCGCCAGCACCTTCGCCGGCGATGTGGTGCAGGCACTGCAAGCCTATGGCGGCACCGCGGCTCTGACGAGCGCCACGGCGATGACCGTATAGCGCGCAAGCCCGGCATCCGACGGTGATCGAGGCGGTCGCGGTCGTCGGGGACCTGCTGCGCCCTGACGGCAAGGGCCGGCCCGGCGGTGTGGACCGGCCGACTCTCTGGCTATTCAACGCCATCAAGCGGCAGCTCTACCTTGCTGCGGGACTTCCGGTCGAGCCGCTGACCACCGCCGACCTGCCGGAGTTGCGCGGCTGCCTCGAAGCGTTGCGCCCCCCCGAGGCCGCCGATGCACACTGGGCATCGATCCACGGCGGCCTTCCCGCTTCCAGCCCGTTCGCGCCGCTGGTGATCGAACGGCTGCGCCGGCGCTTCTGCGTGGGATACGAGCTGCCGCCCTGGCTGGTCCGCCTGCTGGACAACGAGCTTGTGCCTTATATCGATCTGCGTCTGCACCCGGTGCGCTTCCTCGACGACCTGATGTTCGCCGCCCGCGCGTCTTGCCGCGACACGCAGGGCGCATTGTTCTCGCTGGCGGTGCACGAAACCGAGGTGATCGCCACCGCCGGCCTGCGTGAGGCGATGTGCCGTTTCATCTCCGAGGCGAGGGTGCCGGACGATACGCTGCTGGTGGTCGGCCAGCGGCCCTTCGATTCAAGTCAGATCGTCGATGGCAGCTTCTTCGACGCATGGCCGCGCGCCGCCGAGATCCACGCGATCTGCGCGCATCACCGCGCGGTCATTCTGAAGCCGCATCCGCACGACAAGGAACACAGCCTGCTCGCGGTCGCCGCCGCGGCGCCGGCCGACGTGCTCGGCGTGATCACCAACAACCTGTATCGGATGATAGCGTTGCCGCAGGTCAGCACAGTGCTCACCGTGAACTCCAGCGTGGCGCATGAGGCGCCCTATTTTGGCAAGCGCCTGCACACGCTGGCGCCGCTGCCGATCCGCCTTGGCTGGCGCGGCGACGCGCCGGAGTCGGACTTTCATGCCTCGCTCGACGACGTCGTTCTGACGCCGGATTTCTGGCGCATCGTGCTCGCCCCGCACGCGCCGGTGTCGAAGATCGACGGGACGCGCCTGCGCGCAAAACCGAATCGGCTGCGCATCGCGTTTGACAGCTTCTGGAACTTCCAGGAGATCGACACCGATCGCATCCCCAGCCGCCGTGGTGCCTAGTCATTGATTCTGCGGCGAAGCTCTGAGTCTTGGGGTGGGTCGCGGGCATTTCGACACGAAGGACACGAAGAGCGCGCAGGTCGCGAAGAATGTTTTCAGGCCGTCGCGAGGCTGGCTCCCCGCCATCTCTGCTGCGAATGCGCCACAGCTCTTCTTCGTGCCCTTCGTGATCTTGGTGTCCTTCGTGTCGAAATGCCCGCGGCGCGCCCCGGCACTTGCCCATCCGGGCACGAACCTGACGCCGTCGATTCCGAACCCGGCAGAGGTTCACCGCAACATCACAATGCACTAAATCGCCCCACCCCCTGGACCTGCCGAGCCCTCGGAGTTAAGGCGCGCGGCATGACCGACATCATCCCGGTGCGACGCGCACTGATCTCCGTTTCCGACAAGTCGGGTGTGATTCCACTGGCGCAGGCACTGGCCGCGCACGGTGTGGAGATTCTTTCGACCGGCGGCTCGGCCCGTGCTCTGCGCGAGGCAAGCGTGCCCGTCACCGAAGTGTCCGCGCACACCGGATTCCCGGAAATACTGGATGGGCGGGTGAAGACGCTGGTGCCGCAGATTCATGGCGGCATCCTCGGCCGGCGCGACAAGCCCGAGCACGTGGCCGAGATGCAGCAGCACGGCATCACGCCGATCGATCTGGTCGCCGTGAATCTTTACCCCTTCGAGGCGACGGTCGCCCGCGGCGCGACACCCGAAGATTGTGTCGAGAACATCGACATCGGCGGCCCGGCGTTGATCCGTGCGGCAGCCAAGAACCACGATTTCGTCGCCGTGCTGACCGTGCGCGACGAGTACCAGCCGGTACTGGACGAACTGGCGGCGAAAGGCGGCACAACGCTGAAACTGCGGCGTTGGCTGGCCGCCGCGGCCTTCGCGCGCACCTCGGCCTATGACAGCGCGATCGCCGGCTGGTTCGCCGGCCAGCTCGGCGAGACCTTCCCGCACCGCCTCTCCATCTCCGGCGAGCTGCGCCAGTTGCTGCGCTATGGGGAAAACCCACACCAGCAGGCCGGCTTCTACGTCACTGGCGCGCGTCCGGGCGTCGCGACGTCACGCCAGGTGCAAGGCAAGGAACTGTCTTACAACAATCTCAACGACACCGATGCTGCGTTCGAATGCGTTGCGGAATTCGAACCGCCGGCCGTGGTGATCGTGAAGCATGCCAATCCCTGCGGGGTAGCGGTCGCGGACAGTCTGGCGGAGGCGTGGGACAAAGCACTGCGCTGCGATCCTGTCTCGACGTACGGTGGCGTCATCGCCGTGAATCGGACGCTGGACGGCGCGACGGCCGAGAAGATCGCTGCCATCTTCACCGAGGTGATCATCGCCCCCGATGCCGACGAAGCGGCGCTCGCAGCGCTGTCGCGCAAGAAGAACACCCTGCGCCTGCTGCTGACCGGCGCCGTACCTGATCCTTTGGAGCCGGGGACAACGTTTCGCAGCGTGGCCGGCGGCTTCCTGGCGCAAACGCGTGATGCCGGGCGGGTGATGCCCGAGCAACTCAAAACCGTCACCCGCCGGCCGCCCAGCCCAACCGAGCTGGCCGATCTGATCTTCGCCTTCCGCGTCTGCAAACACGTGAAATCAAATGCAATCGTTTATGCCAAGAATGGCGCCACCGTGGGCATCGGCGCCGGACAGATGAGCCGAGTGGACGCCGCTCGGATGGCGTTCTGGAAGGGCTCGGACGCCGCCCGCGCGGCCGGCATTGCCGGACCGCTGACCCTGGGCAGCGTCGTCGCGTCGGACGCGTTCTTCCCGTTCGCCGACGGGCTGGAGGTGGCGATCAATGCCGGCGCGACAGCCGTCATTCAACCCGGCGGATCGCTCCGTGATCCCGAAGTGATCGCCGCGGCGGATGCCGCCAACGTGGCGATGGTGTTCACCGGCATGCGCCACTTCCGCCACTGAACGAACACGCCGAGACATTGCCGAGGCGGCTCCGGTCCGGCGTTCACTGTCGCAACCCGGCCCTCAAGCGCGGGGTTGCAAAATCGAGGAATGCGCGAACCTTGATCGGCAGGTACCGCCCGGCCGTGTAAACCAGATGGACCGGCAACGCAGGTGGCCGGAATTCATCCAAGACCGTCACCAGCGCTCCTGAGGCAAGCGCCTCCTCCACCAGCAGGGAGAAAACCATCGTAATCCCCACGCCGGCTTGCGCGGCATCACGCGCTGCTTCGGGGTTGCTGACGATAAGCCGCGAGCGAACCACGATCGGGGTCCGGCCAGGCCCGAAAGTCCAGAGGTCGCGCGCAAGCAACTCATCAAAGCTGATACAGTCATGCCCCGCCAGATCGTCGGGTGTCTGGGGCGTACCACGCGTCGCGAGATACTCAGGGCTGGCACAGACGACTTGGCGGACGGAACCGACCCGCCTCGCCATCAGACTGCTGGAGGGCAGCTCGCCGATGCGCAGTGCGAGGTCAATTTGATCCTCAAGCAGGCGATCCACGGAAAGGAGCGGGCCAATACTGACCAACCGGTCGCTCAGGACGAGACGGATGTCGATGTCGGGGTAAACCTCGAAAAACTCCCTCAGGATAGGGATAAGGCGAAGGCGTCCGATACTGTATGGGGCCGTGATGACCAACTCGCCAGTTGGCGCTGCATATTGACCGGAGGCCGCGTGCTCCGCCTCCACCAAGTCGGCAATGATCCGTTTACACGCGGCGACGTAGGCGCCTCCCGCTTCTGTGAGCACCAGCTTACGGCTCGATCGATCGAAGAGCTTGGTCCGGAGGTGTGCCTCGAGCTCCGAGACCTTGCGGCTGACAGTCGCGAGGGGAGTGTTCAGCCGGCGCGCTGCGGCGGACAGGCTTCCCGCGTCGACCACCGCGAGTACCACCGACATAGCTTCCAAGCGATCCACGGCCCCGTTTCCATTCTACGGAAGGTTGGCTCTCTTTTTTTCCATATAGGCCGAATTTTCGGAAGGCCCTACCTCCCGCGTGCCGAGCGGACTGAACGACTCAGTTCGCTTTCGTTAGGAGGTCGGGAGAGATGTCAATACAAAACGACCAAGAGGCGGGCCTGCAACTCCTAGAACGGCCGCCCGCACGACCAGAGCGGTCATCTGAGCGCCGGCGAGCAGTTAACGAGGAGGCTCGCGCCTGGGCGCCCACCCGACCGGACCAGCTCGACCGGGAGTGGAATGGCTTACCGCAGCCAGCCAAAGTCCGCGATCAGCCGCGCCGCGGTTTCGTGCGGCGGCACCCTGTCGCCGTCGGGCTCGGCATTCCCTTGCTCCTGCTGGCCGGGGCCGGCGGGTATCTCTCCTGGGACTACTCCAGCCATTTCCAGACGACCGACGATGCCTTCATCGCGGCCCGCCAGTTCGCCATAGCCCCCAAGGTGTCGGGTTACCTCACTGCAGTCCCGGTCACCGACAACCAACATGTCGCCGCCGGCCAGGTGATCGCGCGTATCGACGAACGCGATTACCGCAACGCGCTTGCCGCAGCCCAGGCGCAAGTGGCGGCGGGGCAAGCGAGCATCGAAACCATCGATGCGCAGATCGTCGTGCAGCAGGCACAGATCAGGGCCAACCAGTCACAGGTGGAGCAGGTGCAAGCGACGCTGGTGTTCGCGCAACAACAGGCCAAGCGCTACCAGGATCTGGCGAAGACGGCTATCGCCGGTACCGTTCAGGACGCCGAGCGGTACACCTCGCAACTGGATCAGCAGACGGCGGCGCTTCAGGCCGCGCAAGCGAACCTGAAGGTGGCACAGCAGCAAATCGCGGTGCTGGTTGCGCAGCGTGCCACTGCTCTTGCGAACCTTGCGGAGGCCAACGCTCAGCGTGACCAGGCGCAACTGAACCTCTCCTACACGACTGTCACAGCGGACCAGCCGGGGCGTGTCGTCCAGCTCGGGGCCGCCGTTGGTGAATTCGCACAGCCCGGCACGAACCTGACGATGTTCGTGCCGGACGACATCTGGGTTTGGGCGAACTTCAAGGAGACGCAGCTCGACCACATGCGGCCGGGGCAGCCGCTAACGCTCGAGATCGACGCTTATCCGGATCGCACCATTCACGGCCATGTCGCCAGCGTTCAGCCGGGATCCGGCACGGCCTTTTCGCTGCTTCCGGCAGAGAATGCCACCGGTAACTACGTGAAGATCGTGCAGCGCGTCCCGGTCAAGGTCGTCATGGACGATCCGCCGACCGACGTCGCGCTCGGCCCTGGGATGTCGGTCGAGCCGACCGTCCGGATCGATCCCAAGCCATCGCTACTGGAGCGGCTGGAGGCCCGGCTATGAGCACCCGGGCAAGCCAAACGAGTGCGCCTGCAATGACAGGCGCGGGCCCCAATCCGTGGCTGATCGCCGTGCTGGTTGCACTCGCGACCTTCATGGAGGTCCTCGATACCACAATTGCAAATGTCGCATTGCGCTACATTGCCGGCGGACTTGGCGTCAGCGAGGATGAGGCGTCCTGGGTGGTGACGACCTACCTGGTCGCCAACGCCATCATTTTAACGGCCAGTGCGTATCTGGCCAAAGCGCTCGGCCGCAAAGCCTTCTTCCTGATTTGCCTGGCGCTGTTCACGGTCAGCTCGGTTCTGTGCGGACTCGCCTGGAGTCTGCAGTCGCTTCTGTTGTTCCGCATTCTGCAAGGCTTTGCCGGCGGCGGCATGGTGCCGGTCGCGCAGTCGATCCTGGCGGATTCCTTCCCGCAGGAAAAGCGTGGCCAGGCCTTTGCAGTGTTTGGTGTTGCAGTCGTGGTGGCACCGGTGGTTGGGCCAACGCTCGGCGGCTGGCTGTCCGATAATTGGTCCTGGCACTGGTGCTTCCTGATCAACGGCCCGGTCGGTGCAATGGCGATCGTGCTGATCGCGCTGATCGTCCCCGAGTCGGGCGCCGCGGCCGGCCAGCGCCGGACATCGCGCCAGCAGGCGGATGGGTTCGACTTCGTCGGCTTTGCGCTGGTCGCAACGTTTCTCGGCGCGCTGGAGGTCGTGCTCGACCGTGGTCTGGAAGATGACTGGTTCGGCTCATCCTTCATCGTCACGGCCGCCGCTGTCTGTGCGCTGGCCTTTGTGCTCATGATCCCGTGGGAGATGAGCCACCCCAATCCGGCAGTCGATCTCCGGATGGTGGCGACGCGTCAGTTCGGCGCCTGCTTCCTGGTGATGCTAGCGACCGGCGCCATCCTGCTCGCCACGACCCAATTTCTTCCTCAGTTCGTGCAGCAGGATCTTGGCTACACGGCCACTTGGGCCGGCCTTCTGATCTCGCCGGGCGGGCTTGTGACCATGGCGATGATGTTTGTTGCCGGCCGTCTCGTGGGCAAGATCCAGCCCAAATACCTGATCGCTGCCGGGGCGGTGATTATCGCGCTCTCGATGTACGCGCTGACCAATGTTTATGGGGATATCGGCTTCTGGTTCATGGCGCGCTGCCGGATGCTGTTTGGGGTCGGGTTCCCGCTGATCTTTGTCTCGATCACCACCGCGTCCTACCAGGGCCTTCCGCCCGAAAAGACCGGCCAGGCCGCGGCCCTGATCAACGCCGCACGCAATACCGGTGGCTCGATTGGAGTGTCTCTCGTTTCCAACGTGCTGTGGAATCGCCAGCAGCTCCATCAGAGCCGGCTCGTCGAGCACGCGATCCCTTCAAGCACCCAGTACCAGGATACGCTGCACCAGATGACGAACTATTTCCTCGGCCAGGGCAGCTCCCTGCCACAGGCGCAACAGCAAGCAATAGGCTGGATCGGACAGCAAGTGCAGACGCAGGCATCGTTCCTGGCTTACATGGACGCTTTCTGGGTGCTCGCGCTGATAGCGCTCGCCGCCATGCTGCTTGGGCTTAGCTTGCACAAGGTAAAGCTCGGACGCGCCGCCCCAGCGGGTCATTAGCTTACTGCGAAATCGAAGAGGACGGCCGCGTCCGACGATGATGTTTGGTGCGGCCGTCCTGATCGATGCGGACTACAGCCGTGTCGCGGCGAACTCGTAGTTGGCGAGCTTGTCCACCCAGTTCTGCAGATAGTCAGGCCGGCGATTCCGGAAATCGAGGTAGTAGCTGTGCTCCCACACATCGACGCCGAGCAGGGCCTTGCCCTCGCCGGTGGCGAGCGGGTTCGAGCCGTTCGGCGTCTTGGTCACCTTCAGCTTGCCGTCGGAGCCCAGCACGAGCCATGCCCAGCCGGAGCCGAACTGCGTCGCGCCAGCTTGCTTGAAGGCATCCTTGAATTGTTGGACGCCACCGAAATCCTGGGTGATCTTCTTCTCGAGCGAGCCGGGCATGCCGCCACCCGACGGGCTCATGCACTGCCAGAACAGGATGTGGTTCCAGTGCTGGCCGGCGTTATTGAACACGCCCGCCATGTCGGCTTTGCCGTGCGACAACTTTACGATGTCGTCGAGCGACTTGCCCTGGAGCTGCGGGTCCTTCTCGACGAAGCCGTTCAGCGCCGTGACATAGGCCTGATGGTGCTTGTCGTGATGCAGCTCCATCGTCTCCTGGCACATGCCGCGCCCGGCGAGGGCATTATGGGAGTAGGGCAGGTTGGGGAGTTCGAAAGCCATGAAGCGTTCTCCGCCTTGGTTGGGGTGAAGCCGTGGGTCTCGTTGAACCTAGCTATGACCGGGGCCGAGGGGGGTCAAGTTGGCGTCAGGTCTGAGCCCGGTGGCGGCGATCGTGCGTCGGCACGACCCTGACCGGTTTCTCACCGCGCTGTTCGCGCCGGCAGAGCGGCGAGAAACCTTGATGACGCTCTATGCCTTCAATCACGAGCTGGCACGGGCGCGCGAAGTTGTGTCGCAGCCGACGCTGGCGCTGATGCGGCTCGCCTGGTGGCGGGAGGTGGTGGACGGTGCGCAACGGCATCACGAAACAGCGACGCCGCTTCGGGCGGCACTCGATCGCGGCGACCTCGATGGCGCGGAGCTGCTTGCCCTGATCGACGCACGGGAGATGGAGGCGGAGTCCTCGATACCGACGTTGGACGCCTGGCGCGCGTATCTGCTGGGTTCGGCGGGCGGGCTGATGGTGGCGGCGGGGCGGTTGCTCGGTGCGCCGGAGCCGGAGGTGCTGCGGCCGCTCGGCGCCGCCTATGGTGCGGCGGGCGTGTTGCGCAGCATACCGGTGTTGGCGGCGCAGGGGCGCTGCCTGCTGCCGGAGGACGTGCTGACCGCACACGGGTTGTCGCCCGAAGCGGCGATCGCCGAGCCCGACGGCAGCGCACTGCGCGGCGTGAAGGCGGAGCTGGCGCGGCAGGGTCGCGCGCTGCTGGATGAGGTGCGCGGGCTGCGACTTCCGCGCCGCGCGGTGGCGGCCGTGCTGCCGGCGGTTCTGGCCAGACGTGACCTCGCCCGGATCGACGGGGCGCCGATGCGGCGCGGCCTCGGCGACCGGCTTGCGGTGATGACCGCCGCCCTGAGGCGCCGGCAATGACACCTCTCCCACCCTGCGGGAGAGGTGTAAGTTCAGCCGCCATGGACTGGCGAATTCACCTGCACCGTGACGGCTATGTCATGTTCCCCGGCCTGTGCCCGCAGCCAATCGTGCGGGCGGCGCGCGCCGCAATCGATCAGGACCTCGCCACGAACTATGACGCACAGCGGCAACTTGAATACGACAACCGGTCGTACTGTCCCCAGCTTCGCGGTGCCGCGGTGTTGTTGTCTTTGCTGTTGGACAGCGGCATCACCGCGAAACTTAACGAGGTCATAGGCTTCGACAAACTTGGCTACGATGGAGGCCAGATCGCGATTCGCAAGGCGGGCAACGCGCGGCGGCCGTCCCCGCCCGAACCGCACATCGACGGTCTGCCTGCGCCGTTCAACGGTGTCCCCGCGGGTACTCTGGTCAGCAATTTCACTGCGCTTGTGGGAGTCTACCTCAGCCCGGTGCGCGAGCAATTCGCCGGCAATTTCACCGTCTGGCCCGGCTCCCATCATGTGCTGGAGCAACACTTCCGCGAGCAGGGACCCGATGGCCTGCGCAACGGCATGCCGCGTATTCCGCTCGGCGAGCCGGTGCAGCTCATGACGGAGCCCAGTGACGTCGTGCTCTGCCATTACGGCCTCGCCCACACGGCCGCGGTCAATTTGTCTGCTTTCGATCGTTACGCCGTGTATTTCCGCTTTTGGCTCAAGGATATCGAGCAGCGCCGCTGGCATCTGATGACCCACATCTGGGACGGGTGGCAGATGGCCGGCACCGGTCCGACATGACCTCCAGGCCATCGCGACCATGCCCAGCCATGTCC
>Ga0335074_10013540_pt1 | contig 11460 bp, 8 predicted proteins | sample Lox_Sample_23_FD_206715 | JGI IMG/M metagenome (GOLD analysis project Ga0335074, IMG submission 206715) | Soil microbial communities from Loxahatchee National Wildlife Refuge, Florida, United States - Lox_Sample_2.3 | ecosystem: Environmental > Terrestrial > Soil > Wetlands | place: USA: Florida...
TCTCTTCGCTGAAACCCCGAAGGTGCTGAAAATTCCAAGGCACCCGGCCGGAGCCGACTACAGGACGCTTGCCTTTGGCAATCACCAACAGGCCTTCCGAACGCAGTTTCTGGAAAGCCTGGCGAACAGGCATTTTGCTGATGCTGAGCGCATGGGCAATTTCGCCTTCGGAACAAAAAGTTTGTCCCTGACGTAACTCGTTTTTCTTAATCAACTCACGCACGCGGTCGACAATCTGCACGTAGTAGGGAACGAAACTGTGGCTGTCGATGGTGAGCCCGAGTGTCTCCACACTGACAGGAGCGGCCGATCCAGTCGATTGGGTCAAGGGAAGGTCTCCAAGACTGAGGTGCACACGTAGTATACAACGTAACTACTAACCAGGTTTCCATCCTTGGGAATAACCTTATTCGAATGTCGATAGCTCCATTCAACCCACTAAATATAAAACAAGTTAACCGCCTACAAGCGGGTCTGAGCCTTCACTGAGACACTCCCTTAGGAAGAATTATATTGACATCTTAGATACATATGAGGTTCATATACCTCTTTTTGGGGAACCCATTTGATCGCAGGCATAGATATCGGCGGCACCAAGATAGCTGTGGGAATAATCGACGCCGAGGGCAGAGTCTTATCCCGCCTGGAATGCCCGACATCGCCAGAGCGCGGCTACCAGGAGGCATTCCAGCGAATCTCGGAGATGCTCCGAGCGGGCGCTCTGACTGCAAACGCGCAAGTCTCCGGCATCGGGATCGGCTCTACCGGCCCCGTCTATCCTCTAACGGGAGAATTTGGAGACGTAAACTTCTTCCCTAACTGGAAAGGAGAAAATCCGGTTAGAGATCTGAGTCGAATTTTTCAGGTGAAGGTCGCTATCGAGAACGACGGCGATGCGGCCGTTCTGGGGGAAGCAGGTTGGGGCGCCGGCAGGAACAAGAACAAATTAATTTATGTCACGGTCGGGACGGGAATCGGAACCGGACTGCTGTTTGACGGACAGATATACCGAGGCGTGGATCAGTCCCATCCGGAGATCGGCCATCATGTGATCGATCCTTCCGGTCCTCAGTGTGTGTGCGGCTTTCGCGGATGTTGGGAGTCTCTCGCGGCGGGTCCGGCGATGGTCACTTGGATGGAGAGGAACACCCCGCCGAATTATCCCCATCGTGGCGACCTGACGGCGAAGAAAATTTGCGAGCTCGCCCGGCAGGGCGATGACTGGGCGATGCATGCCGTCGAACATGAAGCGCGTTATCTCGGCCTCGGGATCGCAAACCTGGTGACGATGTTCGTCCCTGACGTGATTGTGCTCGGTGGCAGCGTCATGAAAAGCGCGGTCCTGTTTTTGGAGGGGATCCGCAGAGCCATTGCGGGCAGTTGCGGGTTGGTTCCGTTCGACAGGACAGAGTTAGCTTTGGCGTCGCTGGGCGAGGATTCCAACTTGATCGGAGCTGCGAGGGTTTGGTACCACCACTTCGGAACGGGGAGCAGAAAGCTTGCCAGTTGATTTGTCTCTCATAGATGGGCCATATCTTCGCGACGTTCTCGATCAGCCACGCGCGCTCGAGAGAAGCTTGCTGGGGCTGAAATTGTCCGAGGATCTGCAGCAAATTGCTCGACGACTAGAACAGGGCAAGTTCAAAGTCGTTGTCCTGACGGGAATGGGTTCGTCATTTCACGCACTTCACCCTCTGAACATCGAACTCATCCAGCATGGCTTAGCAGTCATTATGGTTGAGACTTCTGAACTTCTGCATTATCAGAGCCATCTGTTTGATTCCGAGACTTTAATCGTCGCCGTTTCTCAGTCGGGCCAAAGCGTGGAGCTGGTCCGGTTGCTGGAGGTAAATGCAGGCAAGGCCTCTGTCATCGCAATTACGAATACTGCAGACAGCATGTTGGCAAAAGGTGCCGACGCCGCCATTCTTACGCAAGCAGGAGAAGAGTTCTCGGTTTCGTGCAAAACGTATGTCACCGCTTTGATGGCCTTGCGATGGCTCGGCGAGGTCCTCTGTGGGCGGGATCTTCGGCACATACAGCAGCAACTTGAGTGCGCGAGTCCCACGGTTCGCGATTACCTGGCGAAATGGCGAGAACACGCAGAGGATCTCGCGCAGATGCTCGCCGCAACCCGGCATCTATTTCTGATTGGCCGGGGGGCATCTCTGGCGGCGGTTGGGACCGGTGCCCTCATCATTAAGGAGTCCAACCATTTCTGCGCGGAAGGCATGAGTAGCGCGGCATTTCGCCACGGGCCACTGGAAATGCTCAGCGATAAAACTTTCGTTCTGGTTTTTGCAGGGGACAAGAAAACGGCAGGGCTCAATCAGAGGCTCGTCGCGGACATTGGCGAAACAGAAGGACGGGCCACGATAGTCGGCGAAGACGCCGAGTCGCCAGCTTGTTCCCTGCCTTCCACGCCGCCCTCGATTAGTCCGATAATCGAAATCCTACCGGCGCAAATGGCGACGCTGGCTCTGGCCGCTCTGATGGGGCGCGAGCCTGGCCGCTTCGAGATCGCCTCAAAGGTGACGAATAGGGAATGACCTCACGTTCCATGCGCAGAAACCGTTACATGGTCGCCGTTGTATTCCTGACGTATTTCGTGATGTCGCTGCTTACCAATATTCTTGGCCCGTTGGTGCCCGACATCATCAATAGCTTCAAGGTGAGCTTGTCGGCAGCGGCTTTCCTGCCGTTTTCTTTCTTTATCGCCTATGGAGTTATGTCGATTCCGGCCGGCTTCCTGGTCGAACGCTTTAGCGAGAAACCTGTGATGGTCGCGGCGTTCCTGGTAGGTACGTTCGGATCATTGAGTTTCGCGGTTCATCCCAGCTACGAAGTAGCCGTGGTCTCGCTGTTTGTGATGGGATCGGCAATGGCCACGCTGCAGACGGCGATCAATCCTTTACTGCGGGTCGCTGGCGGAGAGGAACATTTTGCGTTTAACGCGGCGTTCTCCCAGCTCGTGTTCGGCAGCGCGTCTTTTTTCAGTCCTTACATGTATTCGTATTTAGTGTTGAACCTTGGCAAGGAGAGCCATGGCCGCAATCCGTTGCTCACTATGCTGGCCAGACTTACGCCTGCCGCTTTGCCATGGGCCTCCATGTACTGGATCTTCGCCGTGTTTACCCTGGCGATGGTCGGGCTCCTTTTCTTCAGTCGCTTTCCGCGCGTGGAACTCACTGTCGACGAGCAAGCGGGTTCGCTGCAAACTTACGGCAGCCTCTTCCGCAGCCCCATGGTTTGGGCTTTCTTTCTTTGCATGTTTGCTTATGTCGGCACAGAACAAGGCACGGCAAATTGGATCTCCGAGTTTTTGCTGAAATACCACGGCTACGATCCGCATACCACAGGAGCCACGGCGGTTTCATGGTTCTGGGGACTGCTCACCGCTGGCTGCTTCATCGGAATGTTGCTGCTCAAGATTTTTGATAGCCGTTATGTGCTAATCGGCACTTGCACGGGAGCGCTTTTGTGCTTGACCGCGGCCCTTTTTGGCCCGAGGAATGTTTCGCTCATTGCCTTCCCGGCAATTGGCCTATTCGCATCCGTGATGTGGCCAATTCTGATTTCGCTCGGACTCAACTCGGTGCCCGAGCACCACGGTTCTTTTGCCGGGATCCTGAGCACCGCAGTCATGGGTGGAGCGGTCGTGCCCGTCATTATCGGACACATCGGAGATCACTTCGGACTGCGAGCCGGAGTCGCGTTTCTCTACGCCACGATCGGCTGCGTTCTAAGTGTCGGTTTCTGGGCCAAGCCGCTGATCACGAATGCAACCGTTAATTTCAGGAAGGCGGAAGTTCTGCCAACTGTCTAGGCGCTGCAGTCAGAGCATTGCCAAAGGTGCTCGGCTAGCTTGTGAGCCGGCAGCGGCAAGAAAGTGCCGAGCCGACATAAATGCTCAGCGAACGAATGCCGCCATACCGTCGCCTCACCAGCCGCATCACTCCGGGTACATCAGCACCTTGAGTGCACGTCTCTCCATGCATAAATCGAAGGCTCTGCGCCATTCTGAAATCGGCAGGGTCGTAGAGATCAGATCATTCAGTCGAATACGACCCTGCGCGAGAATGTTGATCATGCGATCCCATGTCTTGGCCGTGTAGCAAATCGATCCTTGAAGCGTCAACTGCTTGTAAAAAAGTTGGTCGATTGGAAACTGCACGTCGCGACCGCAGATTCCCACCTGCGTATATTTACCCATTGGCCTGAGAGCTTCGACACAACCAGATACAGAATTCGGATGACCAGCACATTCAAAGGCAACATCGAACCCTCTCCTGTCGGTATGCTCGCAAATAACATCGCTTAAGCTTCTCTCCTTTAGGTTGATTGCATCCGCGGCCCCGATGCGCCGGGCGGCGTCGAGCCGCAGCTCGTCTCCGTCCACCCCAACAACAATGGTTTTGATCCCTTCGGCCGCCAGCAATTTCAGACAGAGCAATCCAATCGGCCCAGGGCCGGAGATCAAAGCGACGTCGCCCAGGCGGGTATGGGTCAATTCGATGACCGCGTGGACCGCAGCAGCCAACGGCTCGCTCATGGCAGCTTCTTCCATCGAAAGGTGATCTGGAACTCGGTACAACTGATCGGGCCTAAGAATGACATAGCGAGTCAGCGCCCCGTCGACACCATGTCCCATTCCCCTGCGATGGAGGCAAAACATAAAGTTGCCACTTAAGCAGTACTGGCATTGTCCGCATGCGACCGCGGTGGCGCCCAATCCTGCGATTCTCTCTCCCACACACACGCCCCTCACATTGCGGCCGATTTCGACGACCGTACCCGAAAATTCGTGGCCTAAAATGACCGGGGGATAATTGCGGAAGGTGTCGTGCAGGACGTGGATGTCAGTCCCACACACGCCGCAAAATCCAATTTGAACGCGTACTCGATCATCAGGGCAGGGAGGTTCAGGAACATCCAGAATGTCGACGTTCCCAGGCCCTCTGGCGTGCTTCACAAGCGCTTTCATCTGGTATCAGCGTCCTCCCGGCGCCGGTATTCCTTCAATCTGGTGCTGACCGACTGATTGGATCACTCCTTTTGCGACTCTTACGATGTAATGAGTGCGGTGTAATGCTGCGTTGACCTGAACGCCCGGCGGAGAAACAAACTGCACAAGGCCGAAGCATGTCCTCCTTTTACGTTTGCGGAAGAAGATTTTTGTTTCGCCTGGCACCATAATACTCGAGCGATGTTGCTTGCAAGCGGATCCTTGCCGGCGATCATTTCCCGTCGCTGCATTGACAAGCGAGGACGCATTTGCGATATTGTCAAAGCGCTTAGATGGGCTGAATTACAGCGCTCAGGCATTTCAAAGGCCCACAGCGTGGAGGACAATGGCCGGAGTTGATCATCTGGTGCATTCGCAAAAGCTCCTGCCCGAGCAGGGGGGCACGCTTTTGGATCTTCCGCGTGAACTGGCGCGCTGGGAGTGGATGAGTTTCGCGGTAAGGCGTCTGCTGCCAAACGAGGTCTACGCAGCAAGCACAGTCGATGAAGAGGCTGCTTTCGTAGTTCTAAGTGGCACTTGCCGGGCCGATTGGGGTTCGGGAGAGGTGCAGATTGGTGAACGAAGGGATGTGTTCACTGGTTTTCCCTATACGGTCTATCTTCCCAGTCAAAATAGAATCTCGTTCACTGCCGAGACGGTATTTGAAATCGCCGAATGCAGGGTGCCCTCGACGGCGAGACTGCAACCCAGACTGATTCGCCCGAGCGACGTAGCAAGCAGTCTGCGAGGTGGCGGTAATGCCTCGCGCCAGATTGTCGATATCATGCCTCCCAGCTTTCCGGCGGATCGCCTTATGGTAATTGAGGTGTACACGCCCGGGGGAAACTGGTCCAGCTATCCGCCGCATAAACATGACGTGCATGATCCCCCGAGAGAGGTCGACCTGGACGAGATTTACTACTACAGAATCCGCGAACCGCAGGGTTTTGCGCTGCAGCATCTGTATCGCGAAAAAGATCAAGAGGGACTGACCATACGCGCCCGCGACGGAGACACTATTCTGGTGAGAAGTGGATTTCATCCGGTTGTCGCGGGCCCCGGCTACAATGTGTATTATCTCAACTTCCTTGCCGGCTCGTCGCGGGCGTTGTCTGTGACGGAAGACTCGCAGCATGTTTGGATCCGTTCCACGTGGAACCAAACAGACCCGCGCTTGCCGCTCGTGACTGGCAACGGGATCCGTTAAAGCGCTGCATAAAGTGGGTCCATTGATTTCGCTCCCCGGAAAGTCATCAGCGAGGGACCAATCCATGCCCGGAGCACATTGCCCATGACAATTCGATTGACTCTTGCACAAGCGATCGTGGCTTTTCTGAAGAATCAGTACAGCGAGCGTGACGGCAAACAGTACCGGCTGTTTGAGGGGTGCCTGGGAATATTCGGTCATGGCAACGTGGCGGGGATGGGACAAGCTCTAGAGCAAGATCCCGGCGTTCCGTATTACCTTTTCCGCAATGAACAGGCGATGGTGCACACGGCCGCGGCATTCGCAAAAGCCAGCAACCGCCTGAGAACGCTGGTATGCACGACGTCGATCGGGCCGGGAGCTACGAACATGGTCACCGGGGCGGCGCTTGCAACCGTGAATCGCCTGCCGGTGCTGCTGCTGCCCGGAGACATCTTTGCGCGGCGGAATGTCGCACCCGTGCTGCAGCAACTGGAGTCGGCCTCAACGCAGGACATTTCGGTCAACGATTGCTTCAAGCCGATCTCACGATATTGGGACCGGATCGAGCGGCCGGAGCAAATTCTGACCGCATTGCCGGCAGCGTTGCGAATCCTAACTTCGGTGTCCGACACCGGAGCGGTAGTTCTGTCGCTGCCGCAAGATGTCCAGGCTGAGGCCTTTGATTATCCGGCCGCGTTTTTTGAGAAGCGCGTTTGGCATATCGCGCGTCCGCGGTGTGACCGCCGCTCCCTTGGCCATGCGGCCGAGTGGATTCGTTCCGCGAAACGGCCGTTGATTATTGCCGGCGGCGGCGCAATCTACTCCGAGGCTACCTGTACGCTCGCGGAATTCGCCAACAGAACCGGGATCCCGGTGGCAGAAACACAAGCGGGGAAGGGGTCCATTCCGTTTGACCATCCGCAATCCCTGGGAGCGATGGGTGTGACGGGCACTCCCGGATCGAATCTGATCGCCCGCGAAGCCGATCTTGTTATCGGAGTGGGCACACGGTACAGTGATTTCACGACGGCTTCGCAAACCGCTTTTCAGAATCCTGCAGTCCGATTCATTAACATCAATGTGAGCGAGTTTGATGCGGGGAAGCAATCTGGGCTAGCGCTTGTCGGCGATGCACTCGTCACTCTGCAGGAACTTCAATCGGCGCTGGAGGATTTCCGAGTAGATTCCAGCTACACCTCCGCGATCGAAACATTTCGCCAAGACTGGGAGAAAGAGGTTGACCGGCTGCATCGTCTGGATTGCGGTCTGCCGATCAGCCAAGGGGAAGTGATCGGCACAGTCAACGACATCTGCGGCGATGAAGGTACGCTGGTCTGTGCCGCAGGCAGCCTCCCGGGCGATCTTCACAAGATGTGGCGCACGCGGCATCCCAAGGGCTACCACATGGAGTATGGATTCTCGTGCATGGGGTATGAAATCAGCGGCGGATTGGGTGTGAAGATGGCCGATCCGGAGCGCGACGTCTTCGTGATGGTGGGCGACGGGTCGTACCTGATGATGGCTCAGGAAATTGTCACGTCGCTGCAGGAAGGGTACAAGCTGAACATCGTGGTGCTCGATAATCACGGTTTCTCGAGCATCGGCGGACTCAGTCGAGCGTGCGGGAACCGCGGCATGGGGACCGAGTATCGCTACCGCAGCAACGGAAACCTGGAAGGCGAAATCATTCCGGTCGATTTCGCCGCCAATGCGAAGAGCCTTGGCGCTGAAGCCGTGCGGGTTGCGACACGAGACGAGTTGGAGGTCGCGCTGCGCGCGGCCAAGAAGTTATCCAAGACTTCAGTCGTCGTGGTTGAAACCGATTATTCGCAGCGTGTACCTGGATACGGGTCTTGGTGGGATGTGCCGATTGCGGAGGTTTCCGCAGTTCCGTCGGTACAGGCGGCACGCGAGGATTACGTGAAAGCGAGGAGCAGAGAACGTGCTTTCTGACCGGCGGCAAAAATCTTTAGACGTCGGGATTGTCGGCTGGCATCTTGTGCAGTGCCGATGCGCGAGAAATGTGTAAAGCAAGACCGCAGGACTCTCGTATCCGCAGTTCCGGTTGCAGTTTTCGTACGGTGCTCTTTTTCTTGCTCCCGCCGATGCGCTCGATGAGCAGCTCGGCGGCCTCGCTGCCGAGTTGGTGCTTGGGGAGCTCAACAGTCGTGAGCTTAGGGTGAAAAACCCCCAGCCAAGGGTAGTCGTCGAAGCTCACCAATCCGTAATCCTCCGGGCAACGAAGCCCCATTTCTTCCGCGGCCCTGAGCAAGCCCACCGTCATCAAATGGTTGGCAACGTAGACGCCATCGGGCTGATGCGAGAACAAAGCGTGCCCGGCGCGATAACCCGATTCGATACGATAGTCGCCTTCGATGACGAGCTTCTCGTCAAATGGCAAGCCTTCGTCTTTGAGCGCGTCGTGAAATCCTTCCCATCGGGCCACGGCATTACTGATTTTCAGTGGGCCGCTCACCAACCCGATTCTGCGACGGCCAGCCCGCGCGAGATGGCGAACCGCGTTGTATGCACCCTGGTAGTCGTCCGACACAACCGCATCCTGCGTCAGCTTGTGATACGTTCGCATAACCAGGACGAAAGGGATATTCACCTCGTCGATCATTTTCCGCAAGGCCGGCCGGAAATCACCTGCGGCTTTGGTGAGAAGAATTCCGTCGACGCGCTTGGAAAGCAGCAGTTCGATCTGTTTTTCTTCTTTTTCCAGAGTATCGTCGCTGTTACAGAGCAGAAGGTTGTAACCGTGCTTCTGCGCGGCATCTTCGGCTCCGCGGACGACCATCGGGAAAAAGGGATTGGCAATGTCGGAGACAATCATGCCGATCGTATGGGTGCGCTGCTTAGCTAAGCTGCGGGCGATGAGGTTAGGCCGGTAATTCAGCTTGCGTATCGCTTGCTCTACCCGCTCCAGCAGCTTTTTACCAACATGCGTTTTCTTGTTGATGACCGCCGAAACCGTGAAAACGGAAACTTTGGCCTCACGTGCGACATCGTAGATACTCGCAGCCTTCGGGAATTTACTCGAGTTTCTTCGCGGAGAACGCATGCAATCTGATATACGAGAATTCCCATGCTACACGAATCGACTGCTTCAAGCCTCAACTAACTCGTGGCGATTTGCCCGAAATTGCTGAGATTGTGATTTCAAATCGACTCAGGCTTTCAGACGTGCGAACAAAAGCAGGCGCATTTCCTCAAGCACATAGTCTCACTCGGGGGCGTGGCTGGCTTATGCTACGAGTTGTCCTCGAGGGCAATCACTCACACAAACTTGCATTTCACAGCCTGCGTATGTGCCGGTTTCGGCCGCCGGATTCAGGCAACATCCGGATCAGGGATCAAAATATCGCGCACGACGGAGTCCAGATCGTGACAGGCAGCGACGAATTGCCGGAGCGTGCGTCGCGTTGGCCCAAATGTGTCGAATTCCTGAACCTTCAGCCCGTTTTCATTCGAGGCGCGACGGAAATCGGCGAACTTACTCGTCAGTTCTTGTATGGTTCCCGGATGTACTGGATCATCAATTCGATTGCGTACTCGGACATCGCTCGCGTTGAAGCGCAACTGCCATGAGTGCGGTGGCGAGATGACGACGTCGCCTCCAATAAACTCGCTCCAATGCATATGATTGCGGAAAGCGGCTGAGAGAAGACGCAGGCGATAGCCCCGCTCGCAAAACAGCTTGTATGTCTTTTTGAAAACCGCGACTCCGGCCCATTCCGTATAACCCGGATCAATGGCGATCTTTTCCTTTTCAATCAGAACTTTCAACCAATCATCTAGGCGGCCCACCATGATGGTGCAGACTGGGCCCATGGTGGCGACATCCTTGCCTCCCCGCTCGCGGCGTGCCAAGCCGCGCTCGACGGCTTCGGCCACCGCGATACATTGCGGCAGCGTGAAACAAACAGTGGCATTGATGCTGATGCCGCGAAATGTGGCTTCCTCTATGGCGGGAATCCCGGCCGCGGTTGCGGGAATCTTTACGATCATATTGGGCGCTATGCGGTTGAAGTCTTCGGCTTGTTCCACAATGGCTTTGGAATCGCGAAACAGTCGCGGATCGGTTTGAATTGAAAGCCTTCCGTTCTTCCCACCGTGTTGCTCGAAAATTGGTTTGAGTAGTGCCGCACCCTTCGCGGAGACCTCGCGAACGATCCGCCATGCAATCTCCTCTTCGGTGGCAGTGGGAAGTTCATCGAGCAGAGCACGAATCCTGGGCCTCCAAGAATCGATCTCATTCTTGAGCACCGAAAGCACAATGACGGGATTGCAGGTCGCACCAACAGCGCCGTGTTCAATGGAATATGTCAATTCGCGAATGGAGGCCGAATCGTTCCACAGACAGGTCGGAGTCGTCTGCGTCATTTCGTGCAGCGGACTTTTGTGTGCCAGTGCGCCCGATTTCATATTGATCTCCTAGGCGACGTCAACAGTGCAGGGTTTTCCTTGAAGATGCGACTGCTCGGCTGCCACCGCAATCGCGAGCGCTTTCAATCCATCTTTCCCTGTCACACGAACGGGGCGATCGTGCAGGACATTCGTAACGAAATCTTGCATCTCACTGAGGTAAGCGTCGGCGAAGCGCGAAAGAAAATGGTCCGCCAGAATTCCGGCGCTCCCCGCCGTGCTTAGGAATGTGGCTGCGGTCTTCTGCAACGATCCGATGAATACGGAGCCTTTGGAACCGATGATTTCCGTGCGCACGTCATAAGCGTAGATGGCCTGCACATGGGACTCGATATTCCCGATGGCGCCGCGACCGTACCTGAGATTCACGACGCCCGCAACGATATCGCCGAATTTGGCCAGCTCTGGCCGAATGGCGACCGTGGTGTAAGCGTGCACTTCGGTCACCTCGTCGCACATCATCCAGCGGGCGAGGTCGAAGTCATGGATGGAGTTGCTGTAAAACAGCATACTGTTGACGCCAGATTCGTAGGCAGCAAGCGGAGGCACGTCCTTGTCTCGACCCACGGACTTGAAGATGACAGGGTCGCCAATCTCTCCAGCTTCCACCCGGTTCATGGCTGCTTTATAAGCCGGATCGTAGTGACGCATAAATCCGATCTGCAACTGAACCCCTGCCTTGGAAACCGCCGCTGATGCTACCTGCGCATTTGCCATGGTGGTCGCGATTGGTTTCTCGCAGAGGATGTGCTTTCCCGCTGCTGCCGCGGCGCGGATTGCTTGGGCATGAAATTTATCTGGGGTAGCGATGACAACAGCTTCGAGTCCTGGAAGTTCC
>Ga0335074_10013541_pt1 | contig 11460 bp, 7 predicted proteins | sample Lox_Sample_23_FD_206715 | JGI IMG/M metagenome (GOLD analysis project Ga0335074, IMG submission 206715) | Soil microbial communities from Loxahatchee National Wildlife Refuge, Florida, United States - Lox_Sample_2.3 | ecosystem: Environmental > Terrestrial > Soil > Wetlands | place: USA: Florida...
CCGACAGCGCCGTCTGAGCGATCGTCACGGTGAACTGGTTGCCGCCGGTGTTGCTGGCCGCCTGCGGCGCGGTCCAGGTCTTCCCGTCGTTGAACGACTCGGAGACGGTCGCTGACACCCCGGAGGGAGGGCTCTCGCCGAGCTGATGGCTCACCGCGAACCGGATCGTGAACGGGGCGCCGGCCTTCGCCTGGTCGTGCAGGTTGAGCGGCAGGTTATATACGGGGAACAACAGCGGGAGGAACGAGCACGAGGCGGTCATGGCCGGAGCGCACGTCTCGCCCTCGGGCAGGTGCGCGACCGGATCATCCGGGCTGGAGTGGAAGGTCCAGTCGGTCTGGGTGGACCCGACGGGGGCGCTCGGCAGGGGGGTGGTCACCTCGAGCCGGTATGCGGCCGGCTGCGGCAGCAGTTGCAGGTCGTAGCTCTCGAGGGAGTAGTTGTAAGAGGGAGGCTGGGCGGCGAAGTCATCGGCGAGCTTCCCGTTACGCCAGAACTCCAGGCTGCTGCTGTAAGTGTTGCCGCCACTAGACCTGTCCCAGGTGTAGTGGGACGGGTCGGAGTCGCCCTCGGTCGAGTTGAACCAGGCGCCGATGTCGCCCTGCCGGCAAGCCCCGCACAGCGTCGCGATGGCCTGGCCGGTGTACCAGGTGGTGCTCAGGATGTCCTGGGTCCAGTTGACTGGCGCAGTGGGCGACGCGACCAGCGGGGACTTGTCCCACGTTTCGGTGATCTGCCCGCCGGGGCGGAGCATCCGGATAGCGCCGTACCGGTCTTCGCAGTCATTGGCCCCGAACTGCTCCTGCCACCGGTCGAGCCGAGGGTCGCTCGTGTACCAGTAGTCGGTGCGCTCACCCGCCGGGTAGTTGACGCCAAAACTGAGGCCGGCCAGGGCGCCCCACGGCCAGTAGATCAACGGCTGGATGTACTCGGAGGACCCGTCGGTGCAGGTGCCTGGCTGGCCGTAGTACACAATGTCGTGCACCGTCGTCAGGTCCGCCTTGGGCACTTTGTAGTTCAGTGATGCCGGGATGCTGCCCAGGTGCGGGAAATCCAGGGCGTAGGTCGGATGTGAGTCGAAGGTCCAGTTGGGCGAGAAGAAGGCAAAGGCATCGAAGCCGAACGTTCCCTTGGTGACCGTCGGCGTCGGCGTCGCCCGCAGCTTCGTGTCGGCCACGGTCTCCCCGGCGCCGGTCTGCGAGATGAGATACATGCTGAGCGCGTCGATCAGGCCAAGACTGCCGACTTCACCATTGGACACACTGGTCCGGGTGAATCCGAGGGTCTGGGCCAGCCCTGCGGGATCGGTGGTGCCGGCCAAGGTGACGTGGTAGGGAAGGGCGGTTCTTGCGTCCAGCGTGATCGTCTCGTTGGCGTCCACGGTGACCTGCGGCTTCACCACCAGGGCCGAGTCGTATCCGTCGTAGGTGGCGGAATCCGGGGTGAAGACCGTGAACTCGAAGCTGTAGGTGCCGTCGGGCACGCTCAGGCTGTAGCCGTCCTGGATTTGGAATCCGTCGACCGGATAGCCGGCGTTGAGCTGGAGCCCCGGGCTGAGCAGCGCGTCGTCGACGTTCTGGACGAACCCGATGGCAAGTGCCGGGTTGCCGTTCGCGTCGATGAACTTGAGCCGGATCGTGTGGTAGCGCAGGCCCTGGCCGGTGTTCTGCGGTTGCCCCGCGCCCATGGCCAGCGGCTGCAGCGGAGGCGCCCCCGCCGCCTGGGCGAGGCTGATCCGGGTGACGCCACCCAGCGCGGCCACGGCCGGCCCGGCCGCGTGCGGCCGGAGCGCGCTTTCCAGCATGCCGCCGAGCTGTGGCAGCTGTCCCGCGCTGATCGTGGCTGACGCGACGCCGCCCGCGGCGTGGCTGACGTGCACGCCCGGCAGGGCCGGGACCGTGTCCCCGGTGTAGCTGATCTGGACCGGGAGGGCGCCGCCGAGCTTCGCGCGGGCCAGGTAGCTGACGTCGAAAAGCCGCGGGTCGAGCACGGAGCCGAGCCCGGGCACCGCGTCGTCCGGCACCAGGTACTGGTCCCCGGCCCAGCTGAACCCGACCGCCTCGGTGGCTTCCTTGGCGGTGGGGACGATGGTCGCCGACTGCTGGCCGTCCGGCGCCACGTTCAGGCGCGCCCGGTCACCGGTGATCAGGGTGACGACCGTGCTCGGCGGGAGCTGTGGCTGGGACGTCGTGGCGGGGCTGCCGGTCGCGCCCGGCTCCCCCGGCAGCAGGCCGGAGCCCGCGCTGCTGGCCACTGGTGAGACGGCCGGTTTGGCGGCAGCGCTGGCGTGACCTGACAGCCCATATGCGCTAGCACTGAGCCCGACCGTCAAGGCCAGCGTGGCGCCGACCGCGGTCAGACGAGACAAAGGCATGCGGCCTCCTCTTCTCGGTTCGGGGTAAGCGGCACTAGGACGCCGACGTCCCGGGGCGGCATCAGCAGTGGCCTACAACGGCCGGTATTTGCGGCCGTCGGTTTCCGGCTCGCGCGGCGCGGCCTCGTCGCCGTCCGCAGCGGGCGGGGGCTCCTCGTCCGGCTCGGCGCCGGGCACGTCATCGTCAGGATCGGGTTGGGGCTGATTCATGCCACGATCGTCGTGGCCACGGGCGCATCAGGCATCCTCAGGACGATCTGATTAATTGGCCGCCGGATCGGTAATTAATTGGCCGCCTCAGTCCAGCCCGCCCTCGGTGACCCGTACGGCCAGGGCGGTGCGGCTGGCCGCGTTGACTTTCCGCCGGGCCGAGTTGACGTGCTGGGCAACGGTGCTCGGCGAAAGAAAGAGCCGGCCGGCGATCTCCGCGTTGGTCAGGCCCTCGGCGACCAGCCGGGCGACGTCACGCTCGCGCGGCGAGAGCCGCGCGCCGTAGCTGGGCCGTCCCGCCCCTGGCCGCCGCGCGGCCACGCCGTGCCGCCGCAGGGCGCCGGTGACGCGCCGTTCGTCGTCGCTGGCGCCCAGTTCGTGCAGGCCGTCGAGCACCTCGCGCAGCAGCGTGATCCCGCCGTCCGGCCGGCCGGCGCCGATCAGGAATTCCGCCTGGCGCTCCCGCGCCAGCAGTGCGTCGTACGGGCGGGGCAGGGCCTGCCACAGCGCGGCGGCGCGCGCGAACGAGGCCGCCGCGGCGGGCTCGCGCCTGGCGCTGGCGACGATGGCCAGGCACGACGCCACCGCCGCATCGGCGGCGGGCGCGGCGCACTGACGCGTCCACCGCGCGAACAACTCCGCGCACTCGCTGGCCTCGGCGACCAGGTCCGCGGCGGCCAGCGCCTCGGTCCGGACCTGAACCAGGTCCACCGCCCACGTCCAGTTCTCCCGGCCGAGCACGTGCCGCATCGGCTCCGCGGTCACGGCCAGCGCGTCCTGGACCCGCCCGTCGGCCAGCATCAGCCGGCCCAGCCGCGCCGCCGCCTCGGCCGCGTAGTCTGCCGCCCCCAGCCGGGCTGCCTCGGCCATCGCCCCGCGCAGATCCGCCTCGGCCTGGCCCGCATCGCCCTGCGCCGCCTTCAGCAGCCCGGTGAGCAGCAGAACCTCCAGCTGATCCACCGGTTGCAGACCGGACACCTGGGAAAGCATGGCCACGCGGCGGCGCAGCCCCGTCCAGTTGCCGGCGAAGTAATCAAGGCGGGCGCCGGTCACACGGGCGAAGCTGAGGAAGCGCCGGTAATTGCGGCGCTCCGCTAGCTCGGTCCCCAGCCTGAGCCGCTGGCGCGCCTCGGCGTAGCGGCCCCACCGCATCGCGAACTCGGCCAGGTTCAGCTGGGCGATGGTGACATGCGGCAGCTCAACCGCCGTGCTGCCCTCCTCGGGGATCAGGGCGGCGACCTCCCAGCCTTCGGCCTGGCCCATGGCCAGCAGCACCGTGGCCCTGACCACTGTGACTCTCAGCCGGTCAAGCGGAGGCAATCCGGCCGAGGCGGCCTCGACCCGACGCAGCCGCTCATAGTGGGTGGCAGCCGGGGGACCTTCGCCATGCGGCATGCGGAACACTGCCATGGCCTCCGCGGCCATGGCCTCCGCGGCCTGAACCGGCGCGCATTGTTCCAGGTCGCTGATGGCCATCTCCAGTTCGGCGTGGGCCGCGCCGAACTGGTCCATGGACAGCAGGACGCGGCCGAGCTGGTACCGCACTTCCCCGCGCAGCTGAACGGCCAGATCCTCCCGCCGCGCCGCCGCGCGCAGGGTCTGCAGGAGCGGGTCGAAGTCGGTGCCACTCCGGAGGCAGCCAAAGGGGAGCTTGCGCATCAGCCGGACCAGCGTCGCGGCGTCCAGCTCGGTGCCGCTGATCAGCTCGTGCAGCAGCTTCGTGGCGGACGACTCGTCGGCGGAGGCCAGCGCGGCGTCGGCGGCCTGCTCCGCGTGCACAGCCCACGCCTGGGTGTCACCGGCCTCCCGGAAGTGCCTGGCCAGGGTGGCCGGTTCGGCGACGCCCGTCGCCTCGAGGATCGTCGCCGCGCGAAGGTGCAGCGGCCAGCGTTCGGGCATCGGGATCGTGTCATACACCGCGCGGCCGGCCAGCGCGTGGCGGAACTTCAGCCGGCCGCCGCGGTCATCCGTCAGCATCCCGGAATCCAGCGCCTCCGTCATCCCGGCCTGCGCCCGTTCCGTGCCCAGCTCGGTCACGGCAGCCAGCGTGTGGACCGTGGCCGGCTCCGCGAGCACCGCGGCCGCCCGCAACACCGTCTTCGCCGGACCGCCGAGCCGGCGTACCCGTTCCAGAACCGCGTCCCGGATCGTTGGCGGCACCTCGATCTCATCCAGCTCGGTGCGGAGCCACTCACCGTCGCTGCGGATCAGGTCGGCACGCTGGTCCATCAGCCGGACCAGTTCCTCCACGGCCAGCGGCACGCCCTCGGTGGCGCGGTGCACGAACCCCGCGAACTCCGCCGAGACCACCGCATCGTCCAGCATTGACGCTATGACCTCGGCCGTTCCGCCGATGCCGAGCGGTTCCAGCGTGATCCGCTCTGGCCGCGAGTTCAGCAGCGGCAGCAGCGAGCCAGCCGACGTGTCCTCGGGCCTGCGGGTCAGGACCAGGCTGGCCGCACGCCGCCGCGCGGTGAGGAAAAGCAGGAACTCCAGCGTCGCCTCATCCGCCCAGTGAACGTCCTCGACGATCACCAGCGCCACCCGCAGCCGCTCGATCAGCTCGGCGAGGGCGCGGAAGAGCCGGTGCCGCGCGGCGGTGGCGTCCTCGGCCGGCTGAGGCGCGGCGGGTAGCTCCCCGGCCCACTCGGGGAACAGCGAACGCAGCGCGCCGGCCAGCGGCGACAGCCGCAGCCCGGCGACGCCTTCGGTCAGGTCGCGGAGCGCATCCACCAGCGGCCCAAGCGTGTGCGGCGGCCGGAACGGCAGGCACGCCGCCCGCAGCACCCGCAGGCGCTCCCCCGGCCCGGCGGCGAGGTACTCCGTGATCAGGCGGCTTTTCCCGATGCCCGCCTCGCCCTCCACCAAGATCACGGCGGGAGCAGCGGTCAGCGCCCGGTCCAGTGCCGCCATCTCCTGGTCGCGCCCCACGAAACGCGGCAGGCGTATCCGCACACGGCTGTCACTGGTGACTGCGCGGTCGGTCATCAGGAACCCCTCGGTCCAGCGGGCCGCCCACCGCAGCCGTTCGAATTGGGCTATTACTCCGTATTCTCTCTTACCGATAAAGGGGTATATTTGTCAACAAAATTATTTCACTAAATTGCGTTCGCTTACCCGGCGGGGGTACTGCCCCGAAATTAAGTTACGGGGCCTGAGCTGGGGTTACGCGGCCTGCCGATATTCGCTGTGGCCGGGATTGGTGCGGCCGGTGGTGGCCGTAACGGATCAGCTACTGGCCGGGCGCCAGGACCAAGCGGCGTTCACCAAGGGATCAAGATCCGGCCCGGCAGTTCGCGGCGGGCTCAGCAGTTCGCGGCGGGCTCCAGCAGTTGGCGGCGGAGGGGTCCGATGACGCGTTGTCAGCCCGCCATCGTGTCACCCGATCGGGGTGTCACCCGATCGGGCGTCATGACAGTGCCGCCCCGATCGGGGATGCTGAATAAGCACCAGCCCGCGATCGCCCGACGCCGCGCCGCACCGCCATGCGGCTCGGCGTCGGCCCGCGGCTGACTCGCCTGGGGGGGCGAGAGCTTGGGTGTCCCGGGCCATTTACCGGCCCGGGGCTCCCAGGCTGGGACGGTCGGCCGCGGCGCGGGCTAGTGAGTGGTACGGCGTGATGTCGCTCGGCTTGATCACGCCGTCCTCGATCGCGCGGGCAAGCAGCGCGTCCTTGCTCGGCGCGGTCCGCCCGGTGGCTGCGTACTTGGCGCGCGCGCGGCTAATGTATTGCCGGACCGTGTTCTCGCTGATGGACATGCGCCGCCCGACCGATGCTTTCGACATGCCCTGGAACCAGAGCAGCAGCGCCTGCTGCTCCTGCTCCGACAGCGTCGGCCGCGCCGGGCGCTGGTCGGCGAGTATCGCTCTGGCCTGCGACCGGGTGACGTATGGCCGGTCGGCCGCCGCCGCCAGCACGGCCTCGACCAGATGGTCGCGGCCCTCCTCCTTGGACACGTAGGCGTGCGCGCCGTTGTCCAGCGTCTCCATCACGATCTCCGGATCGCTGTGCCCGGAGAAGGCCACCACCCGGTACCCGGCCGCCACCAGCCCGGGGATCTGCGTGGTGACCAGCTCGCCGGACAGCTCCAGGTCCAGGATGACCACGTCGGCGCCCGGCACGGCACCGAGGCCGGTCAGGTCGCGCGCCGTCTGCACCAGCCGCACCCGCTGGCCGGGATCGGACTGGATCCAGGACGTCACCCCCTCGGTGACGACCGGATGGTCTTCGATGATCGCCACCATCACCAGCTGTTCCATCGTGCCTCCGCCCAGAGCATGCCGCCATCTTGCTGCTGTTCGAATGCGACTCCATCGCCGGCTGCGGGCAGCGGGACGACCGCCCCGGTATCGGCGACGAAGCTGACCGCGATTCCGGCGGTCACCGCCGTCAGAGTAATCCGTGCCCGGCTGCGCGCGACGGTCAGGATCGCGATGGCCGCGTCGGTGATCACCCGCCGGGCCGGGCCGGGCACCTCCGGCACTGGCCCAGCCGTCTCGATCTCGACGGCAACCCCGCGCCGCTCGGCCACATCGGCGCTCGCGTGCAGTTCGTGCACCAGCGATCCGGGCACCTCATCGCCCTCGGCCAGCAGCCGGCGCAGCCGGGCCGCCTGGACCGCGCACCTGATGCGCACCTGCGCGTCGCCCGGGTCCGCCGTCCCCGCCGCCAGCTCGGCGACCAGCGGGGCGGCGCTTTCCTGCAGCGCCAGCCAGCGGGCGTGCCGGGCGGCCTGGATGATCTCCGCGGTAGCGGCCCGCTCACGCGCGGCGTGCTCACTCTGCGCCGCAGCGGCGGCCTGTCCGGCGGCCATATCCAGTGCCCTGACCCCCGCGGCCACGGCCACCTGGGCGCCGGTCGACCAGGCCAGCACGGCGAGGAACCCGGCCAGGTCGCTGCGGTGCAGCCCGTCCCATATCTGGACGCCCAGGACGGCCAGGGCCTCTGCGGCGAGGAACGCCGCCAGCTCGGCGAACCGGCGGCGGAGCAGCACGAGCACGCCCATCCAGCCGGCGGTCCCCCACGACCAGTTGACCGCCAGCATCTGGCCGGCCGGGCTGGCCGCGGCCGCGGCCGTGCTGGCCCCCAGCGCGATCAGGGCCACGGCCCAGGCCGGACCCCAGCTGGGCGTTCCGCGCAGCACCAGGACTGACCCGGCAGCGATCGCCAGCGCCATGACCAGCCACATGGCGCCCTGGAAGGCGAACGAGCTGTAGTCAGGCCGGTTATGCACCAGCTGCCCGCCCGCTCCGGCCAGATGCCAGAACGCCACCAGGAAGACCACCGCAATGGTGAAAGCCCGCTGATAACGGCCGGACAGCGTGGCCGTCGGCTGCATCGCGGTCATGCCGGCCAGCTCACGGTGATGGTCGTACCTGCGCCGGGCCGGCTGGCGATCGTGGCCCGCCCGCCGGCCGCCAGCATCCGCCCGGTGATCGACTCGCGGATGCCGCGGCGGGACGGCGGAGTGGCGGCCGGGTCGAACCCGCGGCCGAAGTCAGCGATCTTCACGACCGCCCAGCCCGTACCGCCGGCCACGGTCACTTCCGCCTTCCCGGTTCCGGCGTGCTGCTCGACGTTGCGCAGCGCCTCGCCGACGCAGGCGGCGAGCTGATCCGCGACCGGAGACGGCAGCGTGACCGGGACGAGCTCCAGCTGCACGGCCAGATCACCGATGCTGGCCGCGACCTGCTCCAGCTTCGGCCGCAGGTCGGTCAGCGGCACGATCCCGCCCGGCACGGCCGGGGCGGCTGGGGCCGCCGGGGGGCCCGCCAGCCCTTGCAGCACGCGCACGTCCCGGGCCGCCTGCGCGGTCAGCGCCGGGGACGGCCCGGCGAACGCGCCGGCCGCGACCATGGTCAGGGTGGACAGGATGGTGTCGTGCAGCTGGCGGTGCTGCTCTCGCTCGTCGGCCCGCCGCGCCTCCTCGGCCCGGATCTGCCGCTCGGTCTCCAGGCCGGAGGCGACGATCGCGTCCGCCTGCTCGGCGCCGCGGCGGATCACCGCCATCAGCCCGGCGGCGACGAGCGCCTCCACCGCCAGCAGCCAGCCATCGGCCGGGTTGCCGGCGCCAAACCCGTAGGCGATGACCACGACAGCGGCCGCGGGCAGCGCGAGCCACGGCCGCAGCGTGATCTGCAGGATGTACACCGACGTGACGGCCAGCGGCAGCATCCAGGTCGTGTTGCCCTTGATCAGCACGGCCGGGACCATGTGCTGCTGCGCCAGCGCCAGCAAAGAGATAACCGCGGCGTCGGCCAGTACCAGGCTGGTGGCCAACCCGGACCGCCGGATCAGCCAGGCGAACAAGGCTGACCATAGGCACAGCGCAGCCAGCGGCGCACCCAGCCACCAGCCGGAGATCTGCCTCGTCGCGGCCAGCACGGCTATCGCGGTGAACAAGACCGCGCCGCTGAGGCGCAGTGCGATCGCATACCAGCCGGCCATCCGGTGCAGGGCCTGGTCGGATGGCCCTGCTGACCTCAGCAGGCGAGCCCGCCCGCGGCTCTCCGCGGGAAGCTGGATCCGCCCCCCGACGGAATAATTAGCTGCCGGTTCCACCGGTCCAGTATGCGGGCCGGCCAGTACAGATCGCGACCGATCAGTAAGGCGAAGTGCCACCGTCCACATTTATCGCCGTGCCGGTCACGCCTGCGCCAGCATCCGAGGCCAGCAGCATCGCCATGGCCACCACCTCGTCGACGGTGTTGATGCATTTGGTGAGCGTCTCAGCCGCGTAGCCGCCCAGGAAACTCTCGTAGCTAACCCCAGCCGCCTCGGCGGCTTTCCGGCCCGTGATCTTCATCAGGTCCGTCTCGACCGCGCCCGGGCAGATCGCATTGGCGGTGATGCCTTTCGGGCCGTACTCGACCGCGACCGCCTTGGTAAACCCTATGACTGCGTGTTTGAACGTCGCATAGTGGCTGGCGAGCGGTTTCTTGACCATCTTGCCTTCGACCGACGAGATATTGATAATGCGCCCCCAGTGGTGATCGACCATAGAAGGCAGCGCACGGCGCGTGGCCCAGAACGTCGAACTCAGAATCCAGTCTTGCGCTTCGCGCCACGCCTCGTCGGATAGCTCAGCTACCTCGGCGAAACCGCTCGACCCGCCGGCATTGTTGACCAGGATGTCCACCCGGCCGAAGCGCTCTATGGCCGTATCTACGGCCCGCTCTACGTCGGGCTGAACTCGGGAATCCGCCGCCATGAACAGAACGGGACGGTCCTCGCCCAGTTCGGCAACTGCCTGCTTGCCCTTGTCCGCCGAGCGGCCGGTGATAACCACCGATGCGCCCGCGTCGAGGAGAGCTTGTGCGATACCGAAGCCGATACCGCGTGTCCCTCCGGTCACCACGGCGACACGACCGGTCATGTCATCGCTCATTGACGGTTTGCTCCTCGGAGTCGGCTGGCGATCCGGCGGTGACGGCATCGCGGACCGGGAGCGTGACCTCCACCTGCCCGGGGCCCACCGTCAGGCCCTTGGAGTTCTCGCTGCGCAACTCCAGCACCACGACGCCGACCCCGTCCCGCAGCTCGGCCGAGGCGACGTGGCCCAGCACCCGGGTCGTGTCGCCGACCAGGTTGAACTGCCGCATCCGGAAACCCCTGATCGAGCGGATCGTGCCCGCGTTCCCGATCCAGTCACGGACGGCACGCTCCCAGGTGCCGAGCAGGAACGCGGTGCTGGCGTACATATCAGGCGCCCCGGTCGACCGCGCGTAGTCGCCGTTGTGATGGATGGAGTTGAAGTCCCGATTGCCGCCGGCCGCCATCACCAGGCGGTACACGGTCAGCGGGTAGGGCACCGGCTCGATGGGCTGGCCTGGCCGCACGTCCTCGAAGTAGCGCTGCCCGGTACCGTCGCGGACGGGGAGCCCGGCGCTCACGCCGCGCCCCCGTCCCACCCGCCGGCCGGCCGCGGCACGTAGGCGAAGGCAACCGAGCGCATCCGCGCGACGACCTCGCCGGTGCCGGTGACCATCTCGCTCTCGAAGGTCAGGAACGCGCCGCGGCCCACCGAGGTCTCCTTCGGCACGCAGGCCAGCAGCTTGCGCCCGCGGCGGCCAATCCGCTCCCCCACGGTGACCGGGCGGACGAAGTCCATCTCCAGCTCGGTGGCAAAGAAGCCCGTCGTCTTGGGGCCCGGCCCGGGATCGGTGTTGTTGATCGGGCTGCGCGCCGGCTGTGCGTCCCGCGAGTCGTCATCAAACAGCGGGGGATCACCCGGCGACCACATGGGCGGGATCGACCACGACATGACCGCCGTATAGGGCAGGGTGACGCCGGGCAACCCCGCTTGCGCGGCCGCATCCCGGTCATAGTGCAGCGGGCAGTCGAACTCCAGCGGCTCAAGGAACCGGCGGATGTCGCTGACCGTGACCGGATCGGCGCCGTAGACCACGGTGCCGTCGCCGAAGTCGCGCCCGACCGCGGCCACCATGGCATCCCAGTCACTCCGCCAGTCCGTGGGATCCGGCTCGCCCATGCCATCACCTTCCTTTGTCGTTCCCCGGTGTCCTGCCTGCGCCCATGCGCCTGCCTCAGGTCAGGACACCGGCTTCCTGCAGCTTCCTGACCCGGTCGTGGCCGTAGCCGAGGATCTGGGTCAGCACGTGCTCGTTGTCCTGGCCGAGTGTCGGCGCAGCCCGGCTCACCCGGCCGGGCGTCTCCGACAGCAGGTAACGCGGGCCTTCCACCGTGGTGGCCCCGTGCAGCGGGTGCGGCAGGCGGACCAGGTGACCCCGGTGCTCCAGTTGCGGGTCGGTGCAGAAGTCCCGGCTGGAGCTGGAGACGTGCGCGGGCACGCCGGCCGCTTGCAGCCGCTCCTGCACCTGCTCGGCGCGCAGCCCGCGGGTCCACTCCGCGATGA
>Ga0335074_10013542_pt1 | contig 11460 bp, 9 predicted proteins | sample Lox_Sample_23_FD_206715 | JGI IMG/M metagenome (GOLD analysis project Ga0335074, IMG submission 206715) | Soil microbial communities from Loxahatchee National Wildlife Refuge, Florida, United States - Lox_Sample_2.3 | ecosystem: Environmental > Terrestrial > Soil > Wetlands | place: USA: Florida...
CCTCGCCGAGGTCGGCGAGGGCACGGCCAGGGTCTGGCGGCTATACATGGCCGGATCACGGCTCGGCTTCGAGCGCAACCAGATCCAGCTGCACCAGGTCCTCGGCGTCCGGCTCGGCGAGAACGGCAGGTCGGGCATGCCGCTGCGACCCGACTGGGAGCCGGTTCCCGCCCCCGTCGGCTAACCCCACGGACGTCTGCCGGTCAGCGCCCGCTCTGTCGTCGACAACGATCGTGACGCCGCCCGGCACGCCGAGGGCCGGCAGCGTCAGGCGCGCCGCGTCATCGATGTGAACGCGCGGCGGCTCCGGCAGGCGTGTCTCGTAGTAGGTGCGGCGCGGTCGGGCAGGTCGGTGAGCTGGTGAAGATGAGGTCGGGATCGAACGCGGCCACCTCACGGGCGAGGCGCGTCGGCGTCGAACACGTCGCAGACCACCGTCTGGCCACCGAGCTCGCGCAGCAGGCCAGCCTTGCCCGGCGAGCGGGTCATCCCGGCGATCGTGTGGCCGTCGGCGGCCAGCAGCGGCATCAGGCGGCTGCCGATGACCCCGCTCGCTCCGGTGACGAAGATCCGCATGTCCGGTAAGGCTGCGCGGCGAGCCAGTCCGTGCAGCCCGCGCGCTGCAAACGATCGCGCACGACTGTCGGACCCGCCGGGCAGGCTGGACGCGCGTCCGTCACGACCGTGAGGAGTCCCGATGACCGCCCGATTCAATCTGGTGATCGACTGCGCCGATCCTGAGCCGCTGGCCCGGTTCTGGGTCGCGGCGCTGGGATACGAGTTCCAGTCAGCCCCTGAGGGCTTCGCGACGTGGGATGACTACTGGCGCGACTTCGGGCTGCCTGAAGAAGATCTTGGCCTGGGTGAGGACCGCATCATCGATCCGGAGGGACGCGGTCCCCGCATCTGGTTCCAGGTCGTGCCCGAGGGCAAGACCGTCAAGAACCGGCTGCACCTCGACATCATCGCGAGCGGCGGGAGCGGGGTCCCGCTGGAGACCCGCAAGCAGCGCGTCGACGCCGAGGTCGAGCGGCTGTCCGCTCTGGGCGCCACGGTCGTCCGTGTGCACTACGAAGAAGGCCTCGATCACTACGGGATCGCGATGACCGACCCCGAGGGCAACGAGTTCGACGTCGCCTAGCGGCGGTAGTTCTCCGCGACGGTAAACGCCAGATCCAGCGCCTGGCTGCGGTTGAGCCGGGGGTCGCAGGCGGTCTCGTAGCGCTGGTAGAGGTCGTCGGCCACGATCTCGTGGCTGCCGCCGACGCACTCGGTGACGTTGTCGCCGGTGAACTCGAGGTGGATGCCGCCGGGGTGCGTCCCCAGAGCCCGGTGCACCTCAAAGAAGCCCGCCGTCTCGTCGACGACGTCTTGCAGCCGGCGTGTCTTGTGGCCACTCGGCGCCTCGAACGTGTTGCCGTGCATCGGGTCGCAGATCCAGGGGACCTGGATGCCCTCCGCGATGACGGCGCTGATCAGCGGGGGCAGCGCATCCCTGACCCGGCCCGCGCCCATGCGCGTGATCAGCGTGAGCCGACCGGGCTCGCGGCCCGGGTTCAGCTTGGTGATCAGCGCGAGCACATCGGCGGGCTTCGCATCCGGCCCGATCTTGACGCCGATCGGGTTGCGGATTCCGCTGGCGAACTCGACGTGCGCCCCGTTCAGGTCGCGCGTCCGCTCGCCGACCCACACGAAGTGCGCCGACGTGTCGTACATCAGGCCGGTCCGCGAGTCGCACCTGGTCAGGGCCTGCTCGTAGTCGAGCACCAGGGCCTCGTGGCTCGAGTAGAGCTCGACCGCGCGCAGTTCCTCTGGGTCGGCCCCGCAGGCTCGCATGAACGCGAGAGCCCGGTCGATCTCGCCGGCCAGCCGCTCGTAGCGCTGCCCTGCCGGGCTCCGGGCGACAAAGTCCTGGTTCCACGCGTGCACCTGGTGCAGGTCGGCGTAGCCGCCGGTGGCGAAGGCCCGGCACAGGTTCAGCGTGACCGCGGAGCAGTGGTAGGCACGCAGCAGCCTGGCCGGGTCCGGGGTGCGCGCCTGCGCGGTGAACTCAATGCCGTTGATCGCGTCGCCCCGGTAGACGGGAAGCTCGGTGCCGTCACGGCTTTCGATCGGGCGGGTACGGGGCTTCGCGAACTGGCCCGCGAGCCGGCCGATCTTGACGATCGGCACGCTGGCGCCGTAGGTGAGCACGACGGCCATCTGCAGCAGCGTCTGCAGCTTGTCCCGGACCGCGTCGGCCGTGGCGCCGGCGAACGTCTCGGCGCAGTCCCCGCCCTGGAGCACGAACGCCTCGCCGCGAGCCACCGCCGCGAGCCGTTCCCGCAGCGCGTCGCATTCCCCGGCGAAGACGAGCGGGGGCAGCCCGGTGAGTTCGCCGGTCACCTCCTGGAGCCTGCACGGATCGGGCCAGTCTGGCTGCTGCGCGGCGGGCCGGTCTCGCCAGCTGGGGTGGCCGGGGGCCGATCCGGATTGCGGCGCTGTGGTCGTGGTCACGGCTGCAGGGATCCCGGCAGGGAGGTATCACCAGTCACGGTCACACGCTACGCGCCTCGCGGAGGTCCGGGAGGCCGCGCGGCGGTGGGTGGTGGCGGGTGCGCTTGGGCGCCTCGGGTGGGTGGTGGCGGGTGCGCTTGGGCGCCTCGGGTGGGTGGTGGCGGGTGCGCTTGGGCGCCTCGGGTGGGTGGTGGGGGCGCCGGCCCTTGACGAAGTCGGGGTGCGGCCCCTGAGGAAGTCGGGATGCGCCCTGGGTGCACGCCGGCGGCGGCGCCCCCTGACGTGGACGTCACGAGCGTGCGGGCGATCGGCGGCGGAGCGGGGGACAATGACTGCATGGAGTCAGCCAGCGCGCGCCGGGACGTCGTGGTGCTCGGGTCCACCGGATCCATCGGCACCCAGGCGGCCGACATCATCCGCCGTAACCCCGACCGGTTCCGGGTAGTCGGGCTCGCAGCGGGCGGCGGCAACCCGGACCTGCTGGCGAGCCAGGCGCTGGAGTTCGGCGCGGAGGTCGTCGCCGTGGCCAGCGACGCGAGGGTCGAGGACCTGCGCGAGGCGCTGCACGCCCAGGCAGCGGCCCGCGCCGCGGGCGCGGGAGGTGGGGCGGGCGGGGCTAAAGACCCGGGTGCGGGCAAGCCCGGGCATCTGCCCAAGATCCTGGCCGGGCCCGACGCGATCGCCGAGGTCGCGGCGTGGCCCTGCGATGTCGTGCTGAACGGGGTCACCGGTGCGGTCGGCCTCGCCGCCACCCTGGCCGCGATCGACGCGGGCCATGTGCTCGCGCTGGCCAACAAGGAGTCGCTGATCATGGGCGGCCCGCTGGTGGCGGGGCGCGCCGCGCCCGGCCAGATCGTCCCCGTCGACTCCGAGCACTCCGCGCTGGCCCAGTGCCTGCGCGGCGGCCGGGCGCAGGAGGTGCGGCGGCTTGTGGTGACCGCGAGCGGGGGGCCGTTCCTGCACAGCGAGCCTGGCGAACTCGAGGACGTCACGCCGGAGCAGGCCCTCGCCCACCCGACCTGGAGCATGGGCCCCGTGGTCACGGTGAACTCAGCCACGCTCGTGAACAAGGGCCTGGAGCTGATCGAGGCGCACCTGCTGTTCGGCATCGGTTTCGAGGCCATCGAGGCGGTCGTGCACCGGCAGTCGGTGATCCACTCGATGGTCGAGTTCACCGACGGCTCGACGATCGCCCAGGCCAGCCCGCCGGACATGCGGATACCCATCGCCCTGGCCCTGGCCTGGCCGGACCGGGTCCCCGACGCGGCCAGCGCGGTGGACTGGACCAAGGCCCATACCTGGACATTTGAGCCACTCGATGAGAACAGATTCCCCGCCGTGGCGCTCGCCCGTGCGGCGGGAACCGCGGGCGGGACAACCCCGGCCGTCTACAACGCCGCCAATGAGGTCTGCGTCGAGGCGTTCCTGTCCGGCCGGCTCCGCTTCACCAGGATCATCGATACTGTTGCGCGGGTAGTCTCTGAGCATGATGGGTCGCGCCCAGAGGCGATGACGCTGGACGACGTGCTCGCCGCGGATAGCTGGGCGCGGAGCCGGGCGTGCGAACTGACCGGCACCGGGCAGTCTCGCTGAGCCGCCGCAGGGAGGGAGACACGGCAGGATGAGCTTCCTGCTCGGCGTGGTCATCTTCGTGGTGGCCGTGCTGATCTCTGTGATCCTGCACGAGGCCGGGCACTTCCTGACTGCCAAGAAGTTTGGCATGCAGGCCACCCAGTTCTTCATCGGCTTCGGGCCGACCTTGTGGTCGACCACGCGCGGCGAGACCGAGTACGGCATCAAGGCTCTGCCGTTCGGCGCTTTCGTCCGGATCACCGGGATGACCACCCTCGACGAGGTCGACCCGGCCGATGAGCCGCGCTCGATGCGGAACAAGCCCGCCTGGCAGCGGGCCATCGTCATGGTGGCGGGCTCGTTCATGCACTTCGCGCTCGCGTTCGTGCTGCTGCTTGGGCTCGCGCTCGGGATCGGGCAGGCCAATTACAACGCGAACACCAACTCGATCGGCGCGGTGAGCCCCTGCGTGCCGGCCAGCCTCAAGCTGTACGAACAGGGCTCCTGCGCTGGGAGCAAGGGAGCTTCCCCCGCCCGGAAGGCCGGGATCCAGGCCGGTGACAAGATCATCGCGGTCGGCGGCACGGCGGTGCACAACTGGAGCCAGCTCGGCGTCGCGATCCGTGCCCAGCCGACGGGGAAGCCGGTCTCGGTGACCGTGCTGCGGAACGGCAAGCAGCTCACCCTGCACGCGACGCCGACCAAAATCCCCGGCTGCAAGGGATCCTGCATCGGCATCGGCGAGGCCGTGGTGTTCCAGCGGTCCAGCCCGGTCGGCGCGGTGGCGTTCGCCGGATCCGCGTTCGGCGAGGTGCTCGTTGGCTCGGCCGACGCGTTCGCGAAGCTTCCGGCAGCGCTGCCCGACTTGTTCAAGAGCTGCCCAAAGGAGCCAAAGAAGACAGCGTCACGGTGCGTGCCGCGGTCCAAGACCCCGGCGGGCGATGTGACCAGCGTGGTCGGCGCGGCGGACATCGCGGGCCAGGCGGTCGCACAGGGCGGCGGGTGGCGGTACTCGGTCTCGGACCTCCTGCTGATCATTATCTCGCTGAACATCTTCATCGGCGCGTTCAACCTGCTGCCGCTGCTCCCGCTCGACGGGGGGCACCTCGCCGTGATCTTCTACGAGCGGATCAGAGCCTGGCTGGCCAGGATCTTCGGTCGGCCCGACCCTGGGCTGGTCGATCTGCAGAAACTGGTGCCGCTCAGCGTCGGTGTGTTTGGGCTGCTGATAGGGCTCGGCCTGCTGCTCATGGCCGCAGATATATTCAATCCGGTACATCTTGTACAGTAAGGTGATATTTCTGCTATGACTGTTGATCTTGGCTTGCCTGAAGTGCCGCCGGAGCCGCTGGCGCAGCGCCGGACGTCTCGCCAGTTCATGGTCGGCAAGGTGCCGGTGGGCGGCGGGGCACCCGTCTCGGTTCAGTCGATGTGCACGACGCTGACCGCCGACGTAAACGCCACCCTGCAGCAGATCGCGGAGCTCACCGCGGCCGGGTGCCAGATCGTCCGGGTCGCCGTGCCGTCCCAGGACGACGCCGACGCGCTCCCGGAGATCGCGCGCAAGTCGCAGATCCCGGTGATCGCCGACATCCACTTCCAGCCGAAGTACGTGTTCGCCGCGATCGACGCCGGCTGCGCGGCGGTCCGGGTCAACCCGGGCAACATCAAGACGTTTGACGACAAGGTGGGCGAGATCGCCAGGGCGGCGTCGGCGGCAGGCATCCCGATCAGGATCGGCGTCAACGCCGGTTCCCTGGACAAGCGGCTGATGGCCAAGTACGGCAAGGCCACGCCGGAGGCCCTGGTCGAGTCCGCGCTGTGGGAATGCTCGCTGTTTGAGGAGCACGGCTTCACCGACATCAAGATCTCGGTGAAGCACCACGACCCGGTGGTGATGATCAACGCTTACCGGCAGCTCGCGGCGCAGTGCGACTACCCGCTGCACCTGGGCGTCACCGAGGCCGGGCCCGCGTTCCAGGGCACGGTCAAGTCGGCCGTGGCGTTCGGTGCCCTGCTCGCCGAGGGCATCGGCGACACGATCCGGGTATCGCTCTCGGCGCCGCCGGTCGAGGAGGTCAAGGTCGGCATCGCGATCCTGGAGTCGCTCGGCCTGCGGCAGCGCGGCCTCGAGATCGTGTCCTGCCCATCCTGCGGCCGCGCCCAGGTCGACGTGTACAAGCTCGCGGACCAGGTCACCGCGGCGCTGGATGGCATGGACGTGCCGCTGCGTGTCGCGGTGATGGGCTGCGTGGTCAACGGGCCCGGTGAGGCGCGCGAGGCCGACCTTGGCGTCGCGTCGGGCAATGGCAAGGGCCAGATCTTCGTGCGCGGCGAGGTCATCAAGACCGTGCCCGAGTCGCAGATCGTGGAGACCCTGATCGAGGAGGCCATGAAGCTCGCCGCGACCATGGAGCCGGCGGCCGAAAGCTGACCGGGACCCCATCGCGGCACGTCGGCCCGTCCGGATCGGGCAGGATGGCGTCATGAGACGTGTCCTGCCCGTACTGGCCGCGACCGCCGCCGCCACCGCGCTGGCGATCTCCGGCTGTACCAGCGGATCGTCGTCGTCGCCGGCCTCAACGGGGGCGGCCTCGGCAGGGTCAGCATCCCCGCTGAGCTGGCACTCCTGCACCGAGCAGGGCGCCTCGATGCTGTGCGCGAACCTGCGGGTCCCGCTCGACTACAGCCACCCGGACGGCAGGAAGATAACGCTCGCGCTGTCCGAGGTTCCGGCCACCGCCCCGGCGCGCAAGCGCCAGGGCGTGCTGCTGGTCAATCCCGGAGGCCCCGGCGGCGCCGGCCTCAGCCTTGCGGCGTACGTGGCCGAGGGTCTTGACCCGTCGGTCGCGGCCGACTACACGATCATCGGCTTCGACACGCGCGGAGTCGGGGCCTCCGTGCCGTCGCTGAGCTGTGACTCGTCGTTCTTCTCCCGCGCCCGGCCCGACTACATCCCGGCCTCGGCCGCCGAGGAGCAGGAAAACATCGACCGCGCGAAGATGTACGCGGCCGACTGCGAGAAGAAGTACGGGTGGCTGCTGCCGTACATGACGACCGAGAACATCGCCAGGGACATGAACTCGATCCGGGTCGCGCTCGGGCAGAAGCAGATCAGCTACTTCGGCTACTCCTACGGGACGTACATCGGGCAGGTGTTCGCGACGCTGTTCCCGCACCAGCTGCGGCGGATGGTGCTGGACAGCACCGTCGACCCCGAGGGCGTGTGGTGGCAGGACAACATCGACCAGGACTACGCGTTCCAGGGGCGGCAGGAAGCGTTCTTCGCCTGGATGGCGAAGTACAACAGCGTCTATCACCTCGGCACGACCGCCGCCGAGGTGAGCGCGAGCTGGTACGCCGCCCGCGCCGACCTCGAGGCGCATCCGATCCCGGGCCCGGACGGCAAGCCGCTGATCGGCGCCGACGAGTTCGACGACACGATGCTGATCGGCGGCTACAACAACTCGTACTGGCCGGGCCTGGCCTCGGCGCTCTCGTCGTACCTGAACGACCATTCGACCAGCCAGCTGGTCGCGCAGTACGACCAGGAAGGCACCCAGGGCGAGAACGAGTTCGCCGTGTACAACGCGGTCGAGTGCAGCGACGTGAGCTGGCCGCGCAACTGGGCCACCTGGAACACCGACACCAAGCAGGTCTACGCCATCGCCCCGTTCGAGGCCTGGGACAACGCCTGGTTCAACGCGGCGTGCGCGTTCTGGCCGGTCAAAGGGCCATCGAAACCTCTGCAGATCAAGGGGGCGGGGCTGCCCGGGATCCTGATGCTGCAGGGCACGCTGGACGCGGCGACCCCGTACGCGGGGGCGCAGGTGGCGCACAGCCTGCTGCCGAGCGCGCGGATGGTCGTGGTCGAGGGCGGCGGCAACCACGGCCAGTCGCTCTCCGACCCGCCGAACAACTGCGTGAACGGCTATCTCAACCGGTACCTGGCTACCGGCGCACTGCCGCAGCGCCCCGGCAAGGTGAACGCGACCTGCCCGGCGCTGCCCGACCCGACGCCCGGCAGCGGCGGGTAACGGTTTGCTCGCGAGGAGCGCGGCTGCGCCGCCGCGGCGGTGATGCCGTTACGCTGGGAACGTGCTGCGCACCAAGGCATGGCGTTCATCGTCGCTGCGCCTGCTCAATGACCGCGATCTGGATCAGGTGCTCGAGATCTGCGACCGCAACGCGGTTGCGAACGTCTTTGTCGGCTCGCGGGTCCGTTCGGCGGGGGTGGATCCCGGCCGGCTGGGCGCGCAGCTGTGGGGATACCTCGAATCCGGCAAGGTGACGTCGCTGTGCTACTCGGGCGCGAACCTGGTGCCGGTGGCCGCGACGCCGGCGGCCGTGGCGGCGTTCGCCGAGCGCGCAAGGCTGCAGGGCCGCCGCTGCTCGTCGATCGTCGGCCCCGCGGAGGCCGTGCACGAGCTCTGGTCCCTGCTCGCGCCGTACTGGGGCAGGCCGCGCGAGATCAGGTCGGCGCAGCCGGTCATGGCGATCTCATCAGACCCGCTGGTCGCGCCCGACCCGCTGGTCCGGTTGGTCCGTCCCGATGAGCTGAACACGCTGCTGCCCGCGTCCGTGGCGATGTTCACCGAGGAGGTCGGGGTGTCCCCGGTCGGGCCGGACGGGGGAGCGGCGTACCGGGCCCGGGTGTCCGAGCTGATCAGGACCGGACGCTCGTACGCCAGGATCGACGACGGCCTGGTGGTGTTCAAGGCCGAGATCGGCGCGGTGACCCCGCTCGCCTGCCAGGTGCAGGGCGTGTGGGTGCCGCCGGAACTGCGCGGCCGCGGGCACGCCTCACGCGGGATGGCGGCCGTGGTCCAGCAAGCGCTGCGGTCGGTCGCGCCGGTTGTCTCGCTGTACGTCAACGACTTCAACGAGCCGGCGCGCGCCGCCTACCGCAGGGTCGGGTTCGCCGAGGTCGGCACGTTCACGTCGGTCCTGTTCTGAGCCGGCCGCCATCGCCCCGGCGAAATATTGGGGTGACCGAGCCGCCTGGCTTTGCTAAGCTCCTGTGCCCTTGCGCCGCCGTTCCGGCGCCCTCGTCTCACCGCTACTAGCCGCTACCAGCCGCGCCCGCTCGCGCATGATCGCCCGGCGCGGCCTCCCGCACGCCCGCCGTCCGCCCTGGCCGCGCACGCGGCCGCGATTTTTCCGTCCACCCCGGCCGCCCACGCGGCCACTTCCATCACGGAGGTGATGAGCCATGCCATCGGGCCCGCGGGATGATCCAGGCGGGAACGACCCCGTCCTGGTCGCCGAACGGGACCACCTGAGCAGCTCGCGCGAGTTCCTGCGCCTCATGCGCGAGAACGTGCTCTCGCTGCGCGCTCTCGGCGGCGACCGGGTCTCGGAGGAGTACCTCAAGGCCGACCTGCACCGTCGCGCCGAGGCCCTGATCGACCTGCCGGACACGCCGCTGTTCTTCGGCCTGCTCGACTACGCGGTCTGGCCGGATGACGCGGGCGAGGCGGGGCCTGGCGCGCAGTTCCACATCGGCAGGCGGCACGTGCACGATCTGGACGGCCGGCCGGTCGTTATCGACTGGCGCGCCCCCGTGTCCCGGCCGTTCTACCGGGCCAGTCCGGCCGATCCCATGGGGGTGGCCCTCCGGCGGCGGTTTGGGTTCTCCGGCGGCGAACTGACCGCCTACGAGGACGAGGACTTCACCGCGCCCGGCCGGCCGGCGTCCGTGTCGTCGGCCAGCCGCATCCTCATCGAGGAGATCGAGCGGCCGAGGTCCGGCCCGATGCGCGACATCGTGGCGACCATCCAGCCGGACCAGGACGACATCGTGCGGGCCGAAGCCGACCAGACCGTCTGCGTGCAGGGCGCCCCCGGAACCGGCAAGACGGCCGTCGGGCTGCATCGCGTCGCATACCTGCTCTACGCGTACGCCGAGCGGATGCGCCGCGGCGGCGTGCTGGTCGTCGGGCCGAACCGGGCCTTTCTCGCCTACATCCGCAACGTGCTCCCGGCGCTCGGCGAGCTGGAGGTGACCCAGCTATCCGTGACGGACCTGCTGGCAACGGTGCCGGTGCGGGCGGCCGACCCCGAGGCCGCGGCGCGGATCAAGGGCGACGCGCGGATGGCCGAGGTGCTGCGGCGGGCACTGTGGCTGCAGCTCGCCGAGCCGCAGGGCGAAGCGATCATGGTGGCCCGGGGTTCCCGGCGCTGGCGGGTCTCGGCCTACGAACTCGCGCAGCTTGTCGAGGAACTACGGGTCCGTGGCGTTCGCTACGGAACCGGCCGGGAGATGCTCTCGCACCGCATCGCGCACGTGGTCCTGACCAGAATGGAGGCGGGCGGTGAGCCGTGCGATGACCGCACCCACGAGGCGGTGCGCCGGACAGCGCAGGTGCGCGCCGCGGTGAACGCCATCTGGCCGAAGGCCGATCCGGTTCGGCTGGTCTTCAACCTCCTTTCCGATCCTGACCTGCTGTCCCGGGCAGCGGGCGATGTGCTGGACGCCGACGAGCAGGCCGCGATCTCCTGGGCCAGGCCGCCGCGCGGGCCTGGTTCCGCGCGCTGGTCACCGGCCGACGCGGTGCTGATCGACGAGGCGCGCGACCTGATCGAGCGGACACCGAGCCTGGCGCACGTGGTCGTGGACGAGGCCCAGGACCTGTCGCCGATGGAGTGCCGCGCGCTCGGCCGCCGTTGCGCCACGGGGTCGGCCACGGTGCTCGGCGACATCGCACAGGGCACCACGCCGTGGGCCACGGCCAGCTGGCAGCAGATGCTCGGCCACCTCGGCAAACAGGATGCGGGGCTGCGGATCCTCGACACCGGCTACCGGGTGCCACGCCAGATCCTTGACTTCGCCAGCAGGCTGCTCGGCCTCATCGCCCCCGGCCTCGAACCGGCGACGTCCGTGCGCCAGGACCCGGGTTCGCTCGTGATCACCCGGGCCACGCCGGGCACCTTCCCCGGCGCGCTGGCGGGCGCGTGCGCCGACGCGCTCACGCGGCCCGGTTCGGCCGCGGTGATCGCGGCCGACGATCAGGTGGCCGGGCTGTCCGCGATCCTCGACCAGGCTGGCCTGGCCCACACGGTCCTGGACGGGTACAGCGACAGCCAGCCGCTGACCGTGGTGCCGGTCACCCTGGCCAAGGGCCTGGAATTCGACCAGGTCATCGTCGTGGAGCCGACGAGAATCGCCGCCAGCGAGGCCCGCGGCCTGCACCGCCTGTACGTCGCGCTGACCCGCGCGGTCTCCCGCCTCACGGTCGTCCACACCGGCCCGCTGCCCGAGGCACTGGCCTGACGCGCCCCCGCGTCGCCCGCCGAGCCACTCCCGGCGGCCCGTTCCGGCCCATGATCAAATCATCTTTTACTTCGACTCGTGAGGACATTCGGTGCATATCGCCCGGGATAATGACTGAA
>Ga0335074_10013543_pt1 | contig 11459 bp, 14 predicted proteins | sample Lox_Sample_23_FD_206715 | JGI IMG/M metagenome (GOLD analysis project Ga0335074, IMG submission 206715) | Soil microbial communities from Loxahatchee National Wildlife Refuge, Florida, United States - Lox_Sample_2.3 | ecosystem: Environmental > Terrestrial > Soil > Wetlands | place: USA...
CACCAAATTCCAGAATTTAGTGGTTAGCAAAAATCCAAAACTTGTTTTGCAATATAATGGCAGTGATCACCGTAGCCTGTCCCAAGCCACTAGCGCAGACTGTCCCGAGATACGCTGCCTACAGGATTAGGTGTTTCGAGGATAAACGCATAAAAAGCTTGGTTAAGATGTGTTGGGAGACAAACATGTTAGAAGTTGGATACCCTAGGCCTCCTACAGTAAATGCCTAGCGCTTAGGGTCTGGTAATTAACGCCTAGCAGAGCCTCTACAGTCCTACTCAAACTTGCAGTTCCAACAGTCCAAATAGCCACAATCCTTCATTGCACTGGACATCGGTGTGTTTCAAGGTACAAAGGTATGAAAGAATTTCAAGATGTGTTGGAGATATGAATGTCAAAAGTTGGAAAAAGCCTTAACCTAGAAGTGTGCATTTAGCAACCTGCCATCCTATCAATTCTCAAAACTACTACGCACAACAACACAATAACAAACCACGAATTAATAAGTAAGTGATCCCTTATCGTATTTGATTCTATTAACTAATCACAATGGCCGAAATGAATTCTCTAACTATTCTACCATGGAAACGCTAAGGATAAAGAGGATATCGAATCAGAAGCCGAACTAGAATAGAGCTTTGAATTTGCTTAGAACCCACCTACAAAGAAAGACTTGATCTTGCTTTTATTGCTTGGAAGCAACGACAGAGTCAACCTAAACCTCCATCTGCTTGAAGTCTCGACTCCAGATTAGATAACCGAGGGTGAGCAAAGCGGCGAGGGTCACTTGCATGATCGTATCGCTTGGCGCTCACACACAACGAGGTGAGGATCTGGAAGATATAACGCAAGTTAAGCATCAAGAAGAAGCTCGAAACATGGCTTCCCAACAAGTGACGGCTAGGAAGCAGCAGGGTAACCTGATACTGTCCTAGGTCATACTAGGCTTGGCTTTAGCTAACCTTACCAGAGCTGCAGAACCAATACTCCACATACAAAAATATCCTCCAACAACTAGCCCAGAAGATCGGAGATGTCGAGCAAGAAGCAGAGGAGCATAAGTACGTTCTATCCATCTCCTTCTTTGCAGCAATTTACTCTGCTTGAGCTCCTTGGAAATAGATCCCAAGCGTCATGATTATCCCCTTTAAAAGCTCTATACTTTTAGTTTGCATACCTTTGGAATTCGCCGGGCTCATTCACCTCTAGACTTGTTCTCGAAACTTTAATACCACTTCCCGGTGATCGCAAATGCTTCCGCATGATAAATGGTGTCCTCATCGAACGCACAGTCAAAGATGTGATCCCAGCTCTGGAAACTAACTCAGAAGGCTTGAGCAAGGTCCTCGAGGATTTGGTGAAGCAATATAAGGCGAAGCAGGATGAAATGGAGAAATGGAAGGTAAGTAAAAGGCAAAGTTCCTTTCTCTGAAGGTGATGCTTTCTCATATCGAGAAGAAATCAGAGTAGGTGATCTGGGCTAATGTGCATGAATAGAAGAAAAACAATATCCAGGTCGTTCAATCATAGAACCGTTTCACCAGTTGCGCTTTCGAAGGCGTTCATGGTAGGAGGAAAGATTGACACAATGGAGCATGAAAGCATAGCGTATGGAGTTGAATCAAATACATCTTGTGCTCAGAAGTTTATAATGAGAATCATTATCGTGTTAAAGGAACATGTTCCTCCTCCAAAATACGCTCGGAACTTTGCTAGGAATATCTTATCGACTACTCTAGCGATAAGGAGATCGAAGCGCTGTCATTAGCCCTTACAGAAGAGCATACGATTACGATGCTGTTAGATGACTTAAAGAAGGCAGTCACGTTTTGGATTTAGCCACGAACAGATTTGAGAGTTTCTGCCATGGTTGAAGGGAAGAGAAGACTCAGGCACAAGAAGGTGATAGATGCGCGAAGGCCTTCACGAATGCAATGTATAAACTCAATGGTGAAAAGGCATGACTTTATAGGGCATTGGAAACGAAGCTAGGGGACCATGACGGTCAGTAATGACATTGAACAGGCGATGATAATTATGGGAACCTAAAGTGATAGCGGGTGGTATGTAGAATGACAAAAGTTTTAATACAACGACGGTTTGCAGAACGATGAAAGGCTATATGACGACAACAGGATTAAAAGCATAAATTATTTAAAAACACATAGCTGGGCCTTTCTCAAGTCGTAAATCTAAATGCTTACACTGGCATCTCTTTTCCCCTTCGAAATGAATTGTCCTTGTCGACATAGAGAGCAGCTTCGAAAGAGCCTTTTTTCAATTCGAACTTTAACATGGCTGTTAGTATCGAAAGCTCAGATTCTTTTGATCTTCCCGGGTACCTCTTTTCGGACACAGTTCCTTGATCGTCAAATTGTTAATAAATCCACATAGGACGATTACATATTAAGGGGCTAGTATGCTTTCTCCAATCCTCTTGGATATAGACTTCGGTATATAGTAATCGCAATAACTCCCAATCGACATAAGATACGCTACATAAAATGGCAATTACATTGGACTTCGCATTGCAATAATCTGGACTGTATTGTATTTCATTTTCGGCAGCTAATGAGATCTAATAAGATGAAGATAACAGAGTGTGTTAGAGCTCGTCATTAACTGACATACATTAATGACGGGGGAGTAGCATTCATGGAATAATTTATAACGACAGGACATAGTTCATGGCACGAAAGTCATTTATAACAAGAAGCTATAGCAGTGCCAATTTCGCGCCTCCAATGTCTCACAGCTACCGTTACATGTCATATTTCGTCGATTTTCTACTATAAACTTCCTATTGCTGCAAATACCGATTTCGTCGGTATGAAGCTATTCGCACTGTTTTCAATATGCATGCATCAGATGAAAATCCAGTCTAACGATCTGTGACACTCTCTCCCAATTTACTAAGAAGTATTTCCCACTATCATTTTCCATCCAAACGCATCATAGATCTCGATGACCTAGCATGCAAGACTTCCAATAACGAGGCTGCATGCATACCGATGTCAAGGCTGAGCAATGAATGATGTGTTGTCCCGCGTCGGCGGCAGCGGCGTCTCACTGCCCTAGCCAAAGCCTCAGCCCTGCGACATGCATTGATGCCCTATCAGCAAGGCTACCTTTAGCGTTCACGACCGGTTAGCCTCGAGTCATGGTGAGTTGTTCAATCTCTTCTGCGCCGCATCTCACTTATTGCTAGTGGGGTATGATGCAAGATCTCCGATGCCTGGGATGTGGGATGTGGCGTTGGCAACGCCATGGAAGAGGGAGGTGGAGAATTAGACATAATTTCGTATCTCGAGGAACTTGAACATGTCGGGTCATGACAAGGAACAATCATCGCCTCGCCGGTCACCTGTGGGTCTGCTATATGTACTATGGCCCCGAAGCCGGAGGTCAAACAGCAAAACTATACCAGAAGGGTTGACCAAATGCGGGAGGTGATCTCTTCCGGTACAACAGAGCAGCTCTCGGAAAAAGGAAGAAATCTATTAAACGATGGATGCCCAAGATAAACGTGGGGTACGTTAGTGAGGAAATGACAGAGTAAGGCGACTACGTGGAGGAAGGCAACCAAGATTATGCAACCCTGACGCTGTTTCCATGACTCTGGCCTTTATTTGTATCCATGAAAGGAACTAGCACCATCCCTGCCCTAGCCGTCACTCAGGTCGAGCTAGCTGTCGACGTGGACTTATATTAGCTATCCTATTTGCTTCAACTCCACAACCAAAAGCCACGTCAGCCCTTCTAGAAGGGGTAACCATGTGGGAGGGACGCGGCTCAGAAGATAATCTCGTAGAAGGAGGTAAATGATATCCATGGATGATGATATACAACATACAGCGGGGTGGCCACACACCGCAAAGCAGGGTAAGGAGTAAGATCGGGGTCAACGAGCGTGTAACGTGGATCTCATTTAAGATTCGGGTACAAATTATAAACGGTACGGAATACCCCGTGATGGCGATGCTCGCAACGAGCATGAGATGCCCATACAGATCATGCATGCACAACACACTCGGAAGAAATAATGAACTCCTGGAGTATGAGGGATGGGAAGAGAACTGGAGAATTCCAAGCACGAAGGCCACGCACACCTTCCAAATACGGATGCATTCTGAAATATTTGTACCTCGGTATATATGATCTTGATAAAATCAAGGCGGGAATTGCCAGATCATCTTACTGATATAGGCTAACCGGACAGGCAGACCTAATCAGATATTACAATGGAAACGGCAAAACCCACATCCAGAAAATACCCACCTTACGCCAAGCAGGGTCCACGTCCGCAAGAAAGAGCAGAACTCTTTTTTCTCCCCCACTTCCCTGCCATGCCTATTGCAATACTTTCCGGAGAAGAGCCGCTTCGAAAAGACGAGCAGGAGCAGGGTGGGTCGGGCTGGCTTTGCCGATTTGTGCAGGAATTTTCTTTCCATTTAAAAAAAGATGATAGGTCACTATTTCAAGCCAACCACATTTCCTGCACAACCTCCCAATTTCTGACCACTCATTTCATCTGGGTCGCTGTGGCTTTGACTCGCTGGCAGTCATAGCCGATCCAACCAAAGGTCGCAGCGACGCACCCAACCAGATCAGATAGCGGCAGCTTCATTTAATCATTGGTGAAGGAATTACGAGGTTTATCTCTTTGCCACTCTCCAAAGTAACAACAGCCCTGAACCTCACTGGACAGCCTTGCAATGCAACAGCTAAAATTTCCGTGCCTGTCAGGTTCGCTGAAGCCTCACCCCTCATTCTTTTGACTGGTTGCAATCAACGGCACTCGAGATTGAGGCAGGTTATGGAGGTTGTCGTCTTCACCGCTCACAGGTCAACCACTCGAGAGCATAGACACTCCTTCCTTGTCGTTTCTGCGGTTCGGCGCGCACGTGCAGAGCTTAGATTGATGAATAGCGCATCCGTAGCAGTCCAACAAGGAAAGGTGAGGTGGTACTACTCGAAAATCACTACCTTTTCGCTTTGTCCGGGTATGCAGAGCTTTCACCCTATGCCTTGTTCTGTGCCGTGATTCAATGATTTTACGCCGCTATCTGATTATTATTGCTCAGCTGTCAGCAAGGCATCCAATTGAGTGTTGTAATCCGACGCCCCAGCAACAATTTGCGCGTAGACAAACGCAGGAAATACCATTGGCCCTTGTCACCGCTTGCTTTGTTGATGTTTTTCTTTGCAGCTTTTCATAACCCTACTCAATCGAAGCTTGAAAAGCTCCGCTCGGCGCGCGACCCATCCCGCCCCCATAGCTCCCTTCCCACCCTAAAGACCTCCACCTCTACCTGCATTACAAGTCCAGCTCACATCTCTGTCTTTATCCATCTTCCGGATAACACTACCACCACCACCACCACCACCACCACACGCGCATTCGCCCCATGCTCTGCATATGCGCCTGCAGCAAAGATACCATACTACTACTAGCTACTTAACACAAAAACAAACTACGGCTTTTACGGCCAACGAATACTCGCCAATCCTTCTATTCCCCTTCCTCGGTGCGAGGCGCATTGCGGATAGCCATCTAAAGACGTAATATACAGATCCGATCTGGTGCGCATTCCTGCGTGTAGCCCTGTTCTTTGATTCCCTTCCCGGTACAACGCGCCCTTGTCCTCATACTACTCTAAGCTCCCAGACTCTGACGAGACCTTGCAGCAGGATACCTGCATCGATTCCTTCCTCTACTTCCGCTAGCTCGTCCCACCTAAATTACTCTACATACGAAGCCCAACAGTCGGTGTACCAAAGCCATCGAAGACAGTGCATGCACGCATACACACGTTTGGCTGCTGCGGCATCTGCACAAGGCGTCAGCCATCTCCCGGCCGCCATACTCGTCGACGTCAGTCCTAGACATAGTGCAGGCCCAAAAGAACATTTTCTCCAAACGATCGACGCAGCCTAACACGGTCTGCATACTCGCGCAATTGCAAGCCCTATTAGCAACGTGTAAGCAGACAACACAGTGCCAGACGTGGCAACCAAGGAAATTCAAGGGAGCTACCTTCAAGGGCCCTGCAGGCAGCCAAATACATGATGTCGGCATCCCCTCCTAAAGATGTGGACGTGGAACAAGGTGGACAGTCGCCTGACGACCCGGATGCACAAATGAATGATCCTCAAGACCCACACGCCTCAGGACTGGCCTACGAGTTTGAGGTCAAAGAACAGGACAGATGGCTTCCAATTGCAAACGGTTAGTCCTCCGATACCCTTATTTTTGATTTGCGCGCAAATCATCCCCTCCGCATGTTGAAGATCGACGTGACTGGCATCGCTTCTATTTGACATATCTGCTATACGCGCATGTACTCTCATTCGGCCACTCATTGAACTTGGAGCGCAACCGCTTGTTTTCTGTGGTGCCACCGCGATAATAGTCCTATCATGTCCCACGACCCTTCTTCTCAATCCCCAAAGTCGCCTCGCGCTTCCAAGTCTAAGAAAATCGATGGAACGTCTGACGCTAACATTCGTAACTTTGCGCCAGTTGCTAGGATCATGAAAACGGCCCTTCCAGAAAACGCAAAGATCGCAAAGGAAGCAAAAGAGTGTATGCAGGAGTGCGTTAGCGAATTCATCTCATTTATCACGAGTGAAGGTTGGTACTAATTACTTTCCGGATTGGTCCCTCCTTTACCATGCTAAGTTTCCTGTTACAGCCTCGGAGAAATGCCATCAGGAAAAGCGCAAGACAGTCAATGGCGAGGATATTCTCTTTGCGATGACCTCACTCGGCTTTGAGAACTATGCCGAAGCTCTGAAGATCTACCTCGCAAAGTATCGCGAAGTAAGTATTCTCCATCAAACTTCTTCAGACGCCCTTGACTTCATTATGATCAAGCTCTCTATCTATTGTGCTTTGATAACACTGACTAAATTTGACCTCGTAGACGCAATCCACAAGAGGAGAGAACCAACAGAACCGACCAGGCAGTCAAGGCTTCGGATCGGGTGCAGCGAGCGGTTCAGGGACTGCTCCAAATGCCACTTCAACAGCAAACTTCTCTGGTAATACTGAAACTTCGAATAATATACTCAGCGGACAGCAAGCCGAGAGCTCAGAGCATGATGGCGGTGGGTATGGAAGCCTTTATGGTGCGCAAATACAGACTGGACACAACGGCGCGGGTGGTGGGGAAGGTTATTAGAGGACATATCGGCAAGCTAAGCAGCGCAAGCTCGCTGCCACGAACGTCTCATTATGAAATACAGGAATTAAACATTGAAATCAGGTGGACATCTACATTCTGGGAGTGTATGACTACAGGTAGCTCTTAGGTGTTGTGGATTTTGCAGGGAAAGATGGCCGGTATCATAATATCCAACTGGGTCTAGTTGTACATGAGGGATATCACCAAAAGTTTGGAGTGGTACTCTTAGATTTCTTCGCTCGTCATGAGCACTACTGAACAGCTTTCACTACAGAGGCTTTAGGGAAGATTGAGAAATAGGAGTTGTGTACCTATATAAGATGATCTGTCCAAGACCAATAACGATCTAGGCCTGTGACTCTGCATCATATTGATTTTTCACGTTTGATGCCCGCCATTCACACCATCTTACTCCATGCAACAATCGAATTTACAGTATACAATTACTAGATCTTTCTTCATCTTCTATAGTGCTTCTGTACCACCTTTGCCGATACTAGCGCCTAAGCACGTGCTGATTCCTTAAAGCGGGGCGATAAGCGACAATATTTTTTGTATTCACCAACACCAAAATCCAATCACAGAGTGGTACCTAATATACTCCTATATCTCCAAATCGAGCAGTGCAGACAACATCACCCCCTCTGCGACATCCCGGTATTACATCCATGATAACAACGAGCTCCTTTTGAACAAGAGACTGCGAGTGTCTTGTTCAAACAATGGCGCCTCTGCCTATGGCAGCGCCATCTCTGCACCCAAATCAAAAGCCAAGCAAACCACTCCTCCGCCGCGCCACTCTCAACGGCAGCAGCACGGTCCGCACACGCGACGAAGCAGAGCTCGATCTTGACCCTCCGACGCCGCCCAGTCCCAGCAAGCGCGCCAGGACGGTAACTTTCAGCCCGATCGTAGACGAGAAGCTGTTCTCGCAATCGAAAGCCATGGCGGGTTTTGCGCCAGATTTGGAAGCCATAAGAGTCGAAGTCAAGCTTGCGCTCGAGGAACATATCCGGGGAGGGAATGACGAAAAGTATGATATGCTAAAAGAGGTTTTTGGCTCGGTCAGGAGACGGGGCGACAACGAGGGGCCGAGCAATGAGAAGATCAGGACGTATCTTTTGGCGTTGACAAGTTGTGTGAGTCTTTTGGGGAAGAGTTGCGCGAGTTTGGTGAGAACGGTGTTAGATTTTGAGTGGATGGGACGGGAGGAAGGGTTTGTGAAGATATATGTACACTTCTTGGGAAATCTGGTCTCGGCACAGGGTTCGTACGTCGGTATGATACTGAGTGCACTTGTTGGAAAGTTTACCGGCAGTGAGTGATATTCCCTTTATTTCCTTCGCTAGGTCTTCTACTAACAAAGCGCAAAGTACGACTTTCAAGTGGACGCCTAGAAGACTGTCCAGTCGTCGATCGAGAAGTCCTCATATCGAGGGTGCACATTGCGCTCAAATACCTCTTAAGACTTATTCCTTCGGCTTCTGGCACCCTTGCGCCAATTTTGTCTGCTAAGTTCCCATTTTCGGAGGAAACGAAGAAGGTCCACATGTCTTATATCAACAGCCTGATGCGGGTCATTGAGTATGCGCCCGAGCTAAAGGCCGAGATATTCGCCCTCATTACAGAGAGACTGGTCAAAATTGATGTTCAGATGCAAACAGACCTGGATGATCTTGATGATGAGGTGGCTGCTGCTATTGTGCAAGCAATCTCTCTACAGCCCGACCGAATCGAGGAGGAGGAGGATTTGGATGATGAAGACAGTGACATGGACTCAGTTACTAGCGATGAATCTCTCGATGATGAGGCAAGCCGGATTAAGGAGGTTCAAGGGAATGTGGAAAAAATGGACGCGATTCTTGACACTCTTTTCTCAACTTACAACCCTTACTTCAGCGATCCCAACAGTCTGTTGGCGCAAAGTATGTTTGATACGCTCCTATCACACTTCCGCAACATCATCCTCCCAACCTATCGCTCTCGACATACCCAATTCTTACTCTTTCACTTCGCACAAACATCAGAACATCTGGTCGACACTTTCGCTGGCGAATGTGTTGAATTAGCCTTCAAGTCAGGCCGACCTGCCGTTCTCAAACAATCTGCAGCTGCGTATCTAGCCTCCTTCGTGGCTCGTGGGGCTCGTGTTCCCCCTCATGTTGTTCGTGATGTTTTCGATTACATCGGCACCTGCCTTGACGCAATAAGAGATGAAAACGAGCAGACATGCCGTGGTCCTGACCTTCAACGGTACGGCACTTTCTACGCTACAACGCAAGCACTTCTCTATATTTTCTGTTTCCGCTGGCGAGACCTTCTAGTGTCCTCTGATGACGATGATGACGTCTTCGAGGACGATCCCGCGGCTCTCCTCGCCTTAGAATGGCATGCAGGCGTCAAAGAGCTCATGTGGAGAACGATATACAGCAGACTTAACCCTCTAAAAATTTGCGCCCCACCGATCGTTGAAGAGTTCGCCAGAATTGCAAGTAGGCTACGTTTCATGCAGGTCTACACTCTACTGGATGCCAACAAGCGTATACGCCTTTCTCAGTTCACACTCGGTGCTGGCGGCAACGGTGTGCTGCGGGAGTCGGCTTTCACAAACGGAAGGAAACTAGATGGCGAAGAAGAGAGCTGGCATATGCTAGACGCATATTTTCCTTTCGATCCATACCAGTTGCCTATCAGCAGGCGGTGGATAGCATCCGATTACGTCGAGTGGAAGGGCATCCCCGGCGAGGCTGATCGTGACGACAGCACGAACGATGAAGATGAAGAAGATGGTGGAGTAGATCTCGAAGATGAGGATGTAGATACGGCTACGGATGATGACGGAGAAACCTCATGACGCACGCTTTTATGACTTTTCATATGATTGTGCACATGATTTTCGAATCGGTTTTCGGCATTATATATTGGAGCGAGCGAGAATTCGGCACTCTAGCATTGCACGCATCGCATAGCATTTGCAGGCATGGAAACAGCGAATCTGGCAGGAAAAGTGAGCTTCTTGGCGCAGAATGTCGCTGCCTTACTACGTAAATACATTGGAGGCGTTTTTTTAGGGGGGTGCTTTACTTTCTTTGTCACGACATCCCATGACAGATAGGTAGATGGTAGATCTTGTTGATAGATCGCTATAGTACTGGCTTGACTGGCTTTTCCTGAGCGTGCAAGCGAGCGAGCAAGAGTTTTTGGGAAATGGAAGGGAGATTCTACAAGCCCATAATCTATCAATCTAAAATTCTTTCAGTAGAGATGTTTCTTATCAGTGACTACTGCTTGGTACAGGAGCTGAAGTGGATATTTTCATGCTTTGGCGACACTGGTGCATTTCACAGTAATTAGAATCAGTTTTAGTGAAGGATGTTGATTTGGGAAAATAGAATTATTTGCGTGATAACTGCTCAAGAATGACAAGCTATGCTCAGCGGATACCTATATGAGGATTGAGCTGGGTATGGCACGAAATTTTGGCTTGAGGTATCATGCTAGACTTGTTAGAGGGTAAGGTCTCCAAATAAACCTCTCTCGTATTATGCATAATTACTGCACGCCATTTTGGCGAAGTATGTTGATTTGAAAACTATGTTCTTCTCGTAGATCTTAGCTTGAGAAACATGGCCATGCTATGCTGATGCTGATCCGAGACTTCAGCTCGGTATTACTGTAGAGCTGCCATCAGGTTCTCAAGTATTTCCCTCCATTTCCAAACTAAGAGACGAATGTAATCGTGCCAAGGCCCTGATAGTGCTGGTGTTTAGAATAACTTCGCAGAAGAGCATAGTAGGGGTCTCGTTGCCCCCCCGTGAACTGGGTTACTCAACTTGAAGTACCCTGAAGTGCGTTGTCCGCTGAGTGAATTTGGTGCGAGCTTCTGCTCTACCCGTTTTGATTGTTGAGCCGGACTTCATAGGCTATTATGCTACTTGTAGAGTGCCTGTAAACATACCCCAAAGCCCATGATCGAAAATTGTATTTGCAGGGCGACGATTTCGGCGCAATTTTTGGGATGAGTTAAAGGCCCCTTTCTTTCTAATGTCCAAGTCTAGGATTTTTTTCATTTTCTGCGTAGTCCGACGACGACAACACGCCGCGCTTTGCCTTGCGCGTCCTCTTCACCCACGTCCTCATTACACCCTCCCACCACCTCTTCTGTTCCGTGCGAACGCTTTGCACTGCGTGCTTCCTTCATTCACTTGCGTGTTGCCCATCTGCACCACGTCCTCTATTACTTGCAAATTTGTTTCAGTCACTTGCTAACAC
>Ga0335074_10013544_pt1 | contig 11459 bp, 9 predicted proteins | sample Lox_Sample_23_FD_206715 | JGI IMG/M metagenome (GOLD analysis project Ga0335074, IMG submission 206715) | Soil microbial communities from Loxahatchee National Wildlife Refuge, Florida, United States - Lox_Sample_2.3 | ecosystem: Environmental > Terrestrial > Soil > Wetlands | place: USA: Florida...
GGAGTTGAAAACCCCCTTCAGGCAGCCGAGAGGACGGGCGATGGTCGACGTGGCCGCAGCACTTGACGGGGCGGGACTGAGAAACGTTCACGTCCGCGAGTACGTGCGGTACTGGGCCGAGCTCACCGGAGCCGCGCGGATCGAGGTCGTCAGCGCGGCCGACGATGCGCGGCTCATCAGCGAGGCCCTCGCCGAAGGGGAGATCGTGCCCGCCGGCGAGGGACTGTACTACTCACGCAGCTACGTCAAGGACACCGCGCGCTCGGAGGAGCGCACGATCGTCGCCACGAGCAATCCCGACGACAAGGGCGTTTACAACAACTGGCGCCCGGCCGGCGAGATGCGCCCCCTCCTCGAGGGCCTCATGCGGGGGGCATCGGCCGGAAAGACGATGTACGTCGTGCCCTACCTGATGGCGCCGGTCGGGTCACCGCTCGAGCGGTACGCCGCGGGTGTGGAACTCACCGATACCCGCACGGTCGCGCTGCACATGATCCGCATGGCGCGCGTCGGGGTGGAGTACATCGACAACCTCGCGGATCCCGGCAGCTTCGTCCGCGCCGTGCACGTCACCGGCGACCTGGAGAACCTGGGTCAGGGAACCCCCGACGACAAGCGCTACTTCGTCACGTTCGCCGACGAGCGGACCATTCTGCACTTCGGCTCCTCCTATGGCGGCAACGCGCTGCTCGGCAAGATCGCGCATGGGCTGCGCCAGGCCGCCTACGACGGCTGGGCCTCGGGCGAGTTCCTGGCCGAGCAGTTCATGCTCATCGGCATCGCCGACAAGCAGACCGGCAGGCAGTACCACATCTGCGGTGGCTTCCCCAGCGCCTCGGGCAAGACCAACCTGGCGATGATGCTCGCCCCCGACGCACTCGGCGACCGCTACCAGGTCTACTTCTACGGCGACGACATCGCGTGGCTGCGCGTCGACCCCGACGACGGCAAGATCTACGCGATCAACCCCGAGTTCGGCGTGTTCGGCGTGGCCAAGGACACCAACGAGACGACGAACCCGACAGCGCTCGGGTCGGTGGCACCGGGCACCGGGACGATTTTCACCAACGTCGCGTACAACGACGTCACCCAGGAGGTGTGGTGGGAGGGGCGCACCCCCGAGCCTCCCGCCGACGTCACCGGCTGGCGCGACTGGACCGGCGCGCTCATTTCCGATCGGCCGGCCGAGGACGCGGGCAAACCGTGGGCCCACCCGAACAGCCGGTTCACCACGACGCTGGCCAACGTGCCGAACATCGCGCCGGACTTCGACGACCCGAAGGGCGTCCCGATCGACGCGATCATCTTCGGCGGCCGCGCCAGCGACCGTGAGCCGCTCATCCGCGCGATCACCGATCTCGCGGAGGGCGTCTACGACGGGCTGACGCTGGGCGCGGAGGCGACCTTCGCCGCCGAGGGCGTCGACGGGCTGCTGCGCTACGACCCGATGTCGATGCGCCCGTTCATGTCCTACCCCGAGGGCGCGTACGCCGCGCACTGGCTCAGCGTCATCGGCGCGGCGGCGAGCCAGCCGATCTTCGCGCACGTCAACTGGTTCCAGCGCGACCCCGAGGACCGCCACTACCTGTGGCCCGGCTACCGCGACAACCTGCGGCCGCTGCTCTGGCTGCTGCGCCTGGCCGCGGGCGAGGTCGACGGCATCGAGACCGCGGTCGGCATCGTGCCGACCAAAGACGAGCTTGACCTCGACGGGGTCGCCATCGCCCCGCACGACCTCGAGACGATCCTGACGATCGACATCCCGCGGTGGCGGCAGGAGATGAAGTACCGCGCCGAGCACCTCGAGCAGTTCGCCAACCTGCCCGAAGAAATCTGGCAGGCGCACCGCCGCGTCGCCGCGGCTCTCGACGACGCCGGCTGAGCGGACGGCCTCAGGAAGACCGGGGACCCTCGGCGCGTACCTGCTCGACGTGACGCAGGGCGTCCCTCAGGTCCGCGAGCCAGGTGTCCTCATGCTCCCCGACCAGCCGCACGCACCACGCCAGAGCGTCGCTGCGGCTACGGGCCACCCCGGCGTCCACCAGCGTGTCCAGAACGAGCCGCTCCGGCTGGCGGAGCCTGGTCATCACCGGGACCGAGAACGTGGTGAACATCACCTTCTTCTCGTCGCAGATCACACCCCAGGAGACCTTTCGGCCGAACCGGTGCTCGGCCTCGCGGGCGATCTCGACGCGCTGCTGCCGCGTCTGCTCGCGGAACCTGCGGCTGCGTCCCTCGGCGGCCTTGGCCCGCTCCGCGTCGGTCATGCCGTGGGCCGCGTCCGGCGCCGGCAGTTCGCCGACGATCGAGATCTCCTCGCGGTCGAGGTTGATCTCCGGCGCCCCGGTGAACCAGTCGCTGGGCATGCGGCTGGCGAACCAGCCGCGGAGCCGCTCGGCGGCTGAACCGGCCGGGCCGCTGTCATCTCCTGTACTCATGTAATAAAGATTACGCTGTGAGCTGAAAACTGGCAAGATCATCCACGGCGGCAGCGTCCGCCGTGAGGGAGCCAGGCGGGTGATCCGGGCGAGGGCGTCAGGCGGCGGGGTCGCCGGCAACCTGGGCCGCGACCTTCGGGTACACCGCCACGGCGCCGGCGAACTCGGAACCGAAGTCCGCCGGGACGATCTCGACGTCAAGGCCGGGCATCGGGGCCTGGAGCATCTTCCCGTCGCCGATATAGATGGCCACGTGCGAGATGTAGTCGGGGGCCGTCGGGTCCGTGTGATAGAAGAGCAGATCGCCCGGTTCCAGCTCCCGCAGCGGCACCTGCGGGCCGGTCAGGGCCTGCTCGGCGGCCACGCGCGGCATGACCACGCCCGCCTGGGCGAAGGACCATTGCACCAGGCCGGAGCAGTCGAAATCGGTCGGCCCGTCGCCGCCCCACACGTAGGGCATGCCCAGCCTGCTCTCGGCTGCCTTGAGGAACCCGACCACCTCTGCGTAGGTCAGGCCGGGCCCGTCGGTGGCCGCTGCGGCGATACCGGCCGCTCCGCCGGTCTCGGCGACGCCCGTCGACGCCGACTGAGCGACCAGCGACGCGACCTCCGCGCTGCGCGGCAGCAGCTTTTTGATCTGCTTCATCAGCGTGCTCAGGTCGGCGTGTGGCGCACTGATCACGATCGCGTTGTCCGCCGGTATCCCGAGTGAGCGGGCCACGGCGTCGGAGACCACGGCGTCGACGCCGCCGATGCCGACCGTGCCGAGGCCGGCCACGGGCAGTTCCTCGGCCTTCCGGCCGGTCACCCGGACCGCGTGGCCGAGCGGCAGGTTGTCCAGCTTGCTCATGGTGTACGAGACGGCCACGCCGCCGGCCGCCACGTTCTTCCACAAGCCGAGCGACTGCGCCGTTGGCTTGGCGGCAAACGCGCGGAACACCGACGGGTCCACTCCGAGCATCGCGGTGAGCTTGCCGTCGACGTCGAGCCGTGCCGCGTCGAGCGGCTCGGCGGCGACCACTCCGTGCAGCCGCTGCACCGCGCTGGTGATGCTGCTGCTCAGCGTCGTGGGGGCGACCACAAACAGGTCGGCCTCGAGGAGCCGGCGCAGGGGGGCCATGGCGGGGGACGATCCGGGCAAGCGCGCGACCGTGACCGAGGCGGACCCCGTCGCACCGGGGAGCACCCCGGTGCCGAGACTGGCGTCGGCGCCGCCCCACACACCGGATCCGGCCTGCGCGCTGGCGGGTGCCGCAAGGGCCGAGGGAGCGCCGGCCACAGCCGACAGCGTCAGCAGCGCCAGACCGGTACCGAGCGCTGCCAGCATGCGACGTGCTCCGTCGCGCAGCTGCACTGCTTTCCCTCCCGTTTATCGGCCTTTGGCGCAAGCCACCAGATCACCATGCAACGAAAGGCACGCGGCTGTCTACACCGGTCGCCGCGTAATGGCCGCGGCTATCCCCTAAGGGTGGCCGGACGCGAGCTCCGCCCTTAGCGCGTCCGGCTCCGACACCGGCAACCGGCAGGCGAAATCGCGGCAAACATAGGCGGCGGGAGCACCGCCGACCGGTTCGCGGCCGGCCAGCAGCGGTATGGCGCCGGCCTCATTTCCTCCGCCAATGCCGAGCGCGATGACCGCGCCGGGAGGCGCGGCCAGGAGCGCCGTCCGGTGCAGCGCGGCGGTGCGGGCGTCATCGGGCGGCCCGACGACCGCGATCTCGGCCGGCCCGGCCTCCATGGCCACGGCGACCGCGAGACCCCAGCCCGCCGCGCGCGGATAGCGCGTGGCCACCGTCGGCAGCGGCCCGAGCGCCCCCGCGGCGGCGTCGCGGTGCCTGGCCGAGCCGGCCAGGGCCGAGTAGCTGAGCAGCGCGCCGGCGACCGCGAACGTGCCCGACGGGGTTGGCCCGTCCGCCGGGTCGGCGGGCCGGTAGATCAGCCGCTCACCGTCGTCCGCGGTGTCGTAGAAGCCGCCCGCGGAGTCGCCGAACCTGTCCAGCGCGGTGTCGAGCAACTCGCCGGCCAGGGTCACCCAGCGCGCCTCCCCGGTCACCCCGGACAGGGCCAGATACCCCTCGGCGACGCACGCGTAGTCCTCGAGCACGCCCGCGCTCGTGCCCGCGGTTCCGTCCCTCGAGGTACGGGCCAGCCGGCCGGCGTCCAGGTGGGTCCCGGCGATCAGCTCGGCCGCGCCGCGCGCCGCCGAGATGAACTCCGGCCGTTCGAGCAGCAGTCCGGCTTCCGCCAGGGCCGTGACCGCCAGCCCGTTCCAGGCGGCGACGACCTTGTCGTCCCTGCCGGGGCGGACCCGATGGCCTCGCGCCTCCAGCAGCGCGGCGCGTACCCGCGCGAAGCGCCCGGGCTCCGCGGGGTCGTGGCGCAGCTGAAGCACTGATTTCCCGTGCTCGAACGTGCCCTCGCCGGTCACACCGAACACCTCGGCCGCGTACCGGGCGCCCGCGTCCCCCAGGACCTCGCGGAGCTGGCCGGGCGTCCAGACGTAGAACTTGCCCTCCTCGCCCTCGCTGTCGGCGTCGAGGGCCGAGGCGAAGCCGCCTTCGGCGGTGCCCAGCTCGGCGATCATCCACCCGCAGGTGTCGGCGGCCACGCGGCGGGCGAGCTCGGAACCGGTCCGGCGCCACCAGTGCGTGTAGACCCGGGCCAGCAGCGCGTTGTCGTAGAGCATCTTCTCGAAGTGCGGCACCACCCAGTCCGCATCCACCGAGTACCGCGCGAACCCGCCGGCCAACTGGTCGTACATGCCGCCGCGGGCCATGGCGTCCATGGTGCGGGCGGCCATGCGCTCCGCCGCCTCCCCGGACGCGCCCCCGCCCCGCTCGTGGTACCGGAGCAGGAACTCGAGCACCATCGAGGGCGGGAACTTGGGGGCACCGCCGAACCCGCCCCGTGCCGCGTCGAAACCGGATTCGAGCCCGGCGATCGCGGCCTCGCAAGCCCGGCTGAGCTGCTCCTGGCCCGGCGCGCCGCCGCCGGGCTCGACGCCCGACATCTGCTCGTTCAGGGCGGCGGCGATCCGCTGGGCCTGCCCGATGACGCGTCCCCGCTCCTGACGCCAGGCATCGGCCACCCCCAGGACCAGGCGCTGGAACTGGCTGCGCGGGAAATAGGTCCCGCAGTAGAAGGGCTCACGGTCCGGCGTCATGAAGACCGTCATCGGCCAGCCGCCCTGCCCGGTCATGGCCTGGGTGGCGGTCATGTAGACCGCGTCGACGTCCGGGCGCTCCTCGCGGTCCACCTTGATCGATACGAGGTTCTCGTTCATCAGCGCCGCGGTGTGCTCGTCCTCGAACGACTCGTGAGCCATCACGTGGCACCAGTGGCAGGCCGAATATCCGACGGACAGCAGCACCGGAACGTCGCGGCTGCGCGCCTCGGCGAACGCCTCGTCGGACCATGGCCACCAGTCGACGGGGTTCCCCGCATGCTGGAGCAGATATGGGCTCGTTGCCGTGCGCAGCCGGTCAGCCATGTGTTACATCATGCCCCGCTGGTACCGGCGTACCAGAGCCGGAGCTGCCGCGCGGTCAGAAATACGGCGCAAGGCTGCTACCGTGCGTGTGTGACTACTTCCGGGGCGGCTACCCGCCCGCCCGGCCGCGGTACCCGTATCCGGGGCACCCGCCAGGCCGAGGCGGTGTACGCGGTGCTGGACGGGCTGCCCGGGTTCTTCAGCGCGCAGCAGATTCATGCAGAGCTGCGCAACCGGGGCGAGCATGTCGGGCTCACGACCGTCTACCGGCACCTGCAGGTGCTCAGCGAGGACGGCCGGGTTGACGCGATCCGCGACTCCAGCGGCGAGACGCTGTACCGCAAGTGCCGCACCGATGCCCATCATCACCATCTGACCTGCCGCAACTGCGGCCGGAGCGTGGAGGTGGAGGGTCGCGCGGTCGAGCGCTGGGCCGAGCAGGTGGCCGCGGAGGCGGGCTTTACCGACGTGGGGCACACGGTGGAACTGTTCGGGCTCTGCCCGGAGTGCGGAACCTCCTGACGGTCGCCCCCGGCGGACGTTACCGCCGGGCCGGTTCGGCCACCGACGCGCCGACGTTCGCCTCCAGCCAGGCGCAGAGCGGCATGCTCGCCGCGAGGAACGCGGCAACGCGCTGCTTCGCGGCCGGGGTGCCGAGCCACGGCCCGGCCGGCCACTCCTTCCAGGCCACTACCCCCTTGTAGCGCAGCAGCCCGATCCGAGGATGGTCGGCGGGATAGCCCCTCGGCGCCGTCTTGAGCGCGTCGTGGCCGTGCACGGCGACCTCGTGCCCCTCGGCTCCCGCGATCACTCGCTCGAGCTCGGCGCCGGTCTCGTCGCCGGCGACCGCCCGCCGGTACCGGTCCAGCTGGTCCGGGGCCATCATGTACATCCCGCTGCCAGCGGCCAGGCCCTGCGCCGAGAGCTGCAGGTAGCCGTCGCCGATGACCGCGCCGATGTTGGTCTTGTACGGCGACTTGTCCTTGCTGAACCTGACGTCGCGGTACGGCCGGAAGATCTTGGCCTCGCCGAACTCCGGGGCGAGTTCCTCCAGAAGCTCGGTCATCGGGCCGAGGACCTTCTGGTCATAGATCGCCTTGTGCGCGGTCCAGTAGGCCCTGGAGTTGTCGGCCTCCAGGCCCTCGTAGAAATCCAGCGCCTCGGCCGGCCAGCCGCTGAAGGACATCCGGGAATCCTACGCCTCGTTAGAATGCCTTGGGTGCTGCGCTTTCCGCTCATACATCCGCCGCTGCTCGCCGCGCTCGGCGCGGCCGGGCACGGCGGAAAGGTCCTGCTCGCGGACGCCAACTATTCGCACAGCACGAACGTCAGCCCGTCCGCGGCCGTGATCCACCTGAACCTGCGCCCCGGCCTGGTGACCGTGGAGCAGGTGCTGGAGCCGGTGCTGGCGGCGGTTCCGGTGGAGGCCGTGACGGTCATGCGCCCGGACGACGGCAGCACCCCCGCGGTGTTCTCCCGTTACCGCGAGATGCTCGGCGACGGCCTGCCGCTGCAGCAGCTCGGGCGCCTCGAGTTCTACGCCGAGTGCCGCAAGCCCGACCTCGCCGTGTGCGTGGCGACCGGCGATGACCGCCTGTACTCCAACGTGCTGCTCACGATCGGATACATCAGCCCATCCACCCCATGAGCGATCGGAGACAAGCCACATGACCACGCCGGGCACAGCTGAGTTCTCCGGGCTGGCAGCCCTCATCACCGGCGGCGCATCGGGGATCGGCCTGGCGACGGCGCGGCTGCTGACGTCGCGGGGTGCGCGGGTAGCGATCCTGGACCGCGAGATACCGGCTGCGGCAGGTGGCACGCTGGACCGCAGCCGTCTCGGCGGCGACCCGCTGGACGCCGGCCTGCGCCCGGTCGTCGCGGACGTCACCGACGATGCCGCCGTCCGGTCGGCGGTCGCCGAGGCAGCGGACGCCCTCGGCGGGCTGGACATCCTGATCAACAACGCGGGCATCGGCGCGGCCGGCACGGTCGAGGACAACGACGACGCCGAGTGGCATCACGTCCTCGACGTGAACGTGCTCGGCGTGGCCCGCACCTCGCGGGCGGCCTTGCCCGCGCTGCGTGCCTCGGTGGCCAGGCGGGGCGAGGCCGCCATCGTCAACACGTCCTCGATCGCGGGCATCGCGGGCCTGCCGCAGCGCGCCCTCTACTCGTCGACCAAGGGCGCGGTCTACGCGCTGACCCTGGCCATGGCCGCCGACCACGTCGCCGAGCACATCAGGGTCAACTGCGTCACCCCGGGCACCGCCGACACACCGTGGATAACCCGCCTGCTCGATGCGGCCCCCGATCCGGCGGCGGAGCGGGCGGCGCTGACCGCCCGCCAGCCGATGGGACGGCTGGTCTCCGCCGACGAGGTTGCCGCGGGGATTGCGTACCTGGCCAGCCCGCTGGCGGGGGCGGTGACCGGAACGGCACTGGCCGTCGACGGCGGGATGTCGGGCCTTCGTATCCGGCCGCGTACGCCCTAGCCCACACATCGGATGACTCATACCGGCACAACCGGAACCCAGCTAACGCCGCGCGCCGAAAACCAGCAGTAAATCCGAACATATCATTTCGATGACGGTACCGGCGGCGGCCAAGACCGCCCGTTGACATCTCAATACATCGGATCTATTTTCCTGGCACGAGCCACGCGGATGACCGCCAGCGGGGGTGTCGTGGGTAGCCGTGTGCCCGACGAAGTGGACACAGGAGGACCGATGGTACTTCGCAGACGCTTCGGCGTTACTGCCGTGGCCGGCCTCGCGGCCGCGGCCCTCATGGCGGGAATCGCGGGGTGCGGCTCGAGCTCGAGTTCCAGCCCCCTGGCCAGCACGACGAAGTCCTCGTCGGCGACGATCCCGATCGGTGTCGACCTTACCTACAACGACACGGCATTCTGGGCCGCCTACATCAACTACGAGAGTCATTACGCCTCGCAGTACCACGTCAAGCTCATCGGGCCGCTGCTCGCCGCGGCCAACGCGAGCCTGCAGAACCAGCAGATCGAGGAGCTCGTCAACGAGGGCGCCAAGGCCGTGATCGTGAACCCGGAGACCGCGACCAGCCTCGGCCCGGCGATCTCGTACGCGACCTCGCACCACGTGAAGCTGATCTCGGTCGACACCATCGTCGGCGTCGGCAAGGTGTACATGGTGGTCCGGGCGTCCAACCTGATCTACGGGCTCGACGCGTGCGCGTACATCAGCTCAAAGGTGAAGTCCGGCTACGTGCTCGACCTGGAGGGCGACCTCACGTCCTCCAACGGCGCCGACCGGACGAACGCGTTCGACGCCTGCATGGCCGCCAACGACCCGGGAGTCAAGATCCTCAAGGACCCCACGGTGTGGGTGGACTCGACAGCGGTGACCGACGCGCAGAACGCGGTCAACGCGTACGGCGGCCAGCTGAAGGCCATCTACTCGCAGTGGAGCAGCCCGGACACCGGGATCCTGCCGCTGCTGAAGCAGAAGGGCCTGACCGGCAAGGTCCTCGTGGTCAGCGACGACGGGGTCCCGTTCGAGATGTGCGACATCACCCACGGGACCACCGACGCGTCTCAGTCCCAGCCGGCGAACCTGTACGCCGAATGGGCGCTGAAGTACGCGATCGACGCGGCCAAGGGCGTCGCGCTCAAGCCGGGCGACCCCGGCGGCGGTGCGCCGGCGCTGCAGATGCTGACCTACCAGGGCGACACCAACCTGGGCGACCCGATCGTCGCGCCGTTCGTCACCAAGACGGCGCAGACGCTGACGGTCAAGCCGGTTGACGGGCTTTCCGGCACGGTCACGACCACGCCGGTCACCGACAGCCAGCTGTGGGGCAACGTCTACGGGTCCGAGCACGGTGGGGTGTGCAGCGCCGCAGCGGCGGCTGGATGAGCCACGGCCCTGTGCCTGCCGCCTCGACGGCCGGGGAGAAACCGGCCGTCGAGGCGGTGGGCATCTTTAAGCAGTTCGGCAGCACGCAGGCGCTGCGCGGCGTCGATCTCACGCTGCAGCCGGGACGGTGCCTCGGGCTGGTCGGGCGCAACGGCGCGGGAAAGTCCACGCTCGTCTCGATCCTGTCCGGCATCTACCCCGCCGATGCCGGGCAGGTGCGCTTCGAGGGCGAGCCGGCGCCGCCGCTCGGCGCGCTGCACGCCTGGCGCAGCCGCATCGCCACCGTCTTCCAGCATTCGATGGTGGTGCCCGATCTCACCGTCGCCGAGAACGTCTTCCTCGGACACCAGCCCGGGCCGGCCGGCCTCGTCGACTGGCGGCGCATGCGTGAGCAGTCCCGGCAGATCATGGCCGACTGGGGCTTCCGTCTCGACGTCGGCCGGCCCTGCTCCAGCCTGACCGTTGAGCAGCGGCAGATCGTGGAGATCGCCAGGGCGCTGGCCGCCGGAACGCGGTGCCTGCTGCTGGACGAGCCGACCGCCGCGCTGGAGCGCGCGGGCGTCCAGCGCCTGTTCGCACGCGTCCGGCAGCTCGTGAGCAGCGGGGTGGCCGTCCTCTACATATCGCACCACCTCGAGGAGGTCTTCGAGATCTGCCAGGACGCCGCGGTGATCCGCGACGGCGAGATCGTGCTGACCGCGCCGATCAAGAACCTGACCAAGGAGGATCTGATCGCGGCGATGGTGGGGCGCGCCCGCGCAGGCGGCGCGCCCGCGGGTGGCGCCACGACCGCGGACGCCGCGGGGCACACCGCCGACGCGGACAGGGCGGCCGGCGGCGGCCCGGCCGGAGCCCGGACCGCGACCCGGTGCCTGGTGCTCGAGCACGTGTCCGCGACCGCTCCGCAGGGCTCGCTGCGTGACGTCTCACTCGAGGTGAACCCGGGCGAGCGGGTGGGCGTGACCGGCCTGCTGAGCGCCGGCGTCTCCACGCTCGCGCGGGTGGTGGCCGGCGTCGCGCCGTACGAATCCGGCGCAGTGCTCGTCGACGGCAGGCCGCTGACCCCCGGGCGCCGCGACCTCGCGATGCGCGCCGGGGTCGGCTACATCCCCGAGGACCGCCAGGCCGAGGGCTTCGTCGCGCTCCTCGGCGTGGCCGAGAACGGGACGATGTCGATCGTCGACTGGCTGGCGCGGCGGCTCGGCTGGTTCCGGCCGCGGGCCAGGTCCGCCGCGATGGCGCCGCTCGCCCGCACCCTCTCGATCGTGTCGGCCGGCCTGAACCAGCCGGTCGGCGAGCTGTCCGGGGGCAACCAGCAGAAGGTCACGGTCGCCCGCTCGATCGCGCGCAAGCCGCGGCTGATCGTCGCGATCGCGCCGACCCGCGGCGTGGACGTGGCCTCGAAGGCGCTGCTGCTCGCCGAGCTTGCCGCGGTCACCGAGCAGAGCGGCGCCGGGCTGCTGCTGGCCAGCGACGAACTCTCGGACCTGGACATCTGCGACCGGGTCGTGGTCCTGGTCCGCGGCGAGCGGTTCACCGAGTTCGGCACGCCGCCGTTCGACCGCGAGGCGCTGATCGCGGCCACCGAGGGACTGGCGGCGGGCGGCGGCACTCAGCAGCAGACCAACTCCGACGGGCAGG
>Ga0335074_10013545_pt1 | contig 11459 bp, 3 predicted proteins | sample Lox_Sample_23_FD_206715 | JGI IMG/M metagenome (GOLD analysis project Ga0335074, IMG submission 206715) | Soil microbial communities from Loxahatchee National Wildlife Refuge, Florida, United States - Lox_Sample_2.3 | ecosystem: Environmental > Terrestrial > Soil > Wetlands | place: USA: Florida...
GTCCATCTTTGCCGTTACCGTCTACCGTTGAGTGCTTCTCGAACGACTTGCGCGCACCAGAAACCAGGCGCTGGTGGTATTCGCGCTGAAGTTCGAAGTCGTGCACCATGTTGTCTTCGACGGTCTGGCTCCTCAGCATGGCCACAAACATGTCATTGGGGTTCTTGATGCCCAGACTGCCGCCGGCCAGGGCCGCGACCGAGCCCAGGCCTCCCAGCTGGGAGCTTAGTAACGAACTCAGCGACGAATTCTGCTGCGGGGGCAACAGGACCGCGTCCGCCGTATACGACTTCGGCCACACAAGAGAAATGACGATCGCGAAAAGAGCGAACGTCGCTGTGACCACCAGAATCATTCGCTTGCGTACGGCGAGCAGGATGATGAAATTGAGCAGCAGAATCTCGCCGCTGTCTGATTGTGCGGCACTGGAAGAGGGTGAACCCTGGGCGGTGCCGGGCGACTCCTTAAGACCGGGATATTGGGTTTCTGTCGCCATCGAAAGCTACCGAGCCGGGGGATCGGCGCGCATGAACCGTATCTTACAGGCTATGCGGCGCCACTGGCCTCGCTACTGAATCACGCTGAGAGCTGCGGCCCCCAGTGCGAACTGCGAGAACAACTGGGACCAGTCAAGCACACTGCGGAGCGCCGATGGCTTGAAAGTCTTTTCGGGAACCACGATGGTATCGCCCGGATTCATGCGCAGGTTATCGAACTCGTTGCCCCAGATCCCGCTTTCCGCTTCCCGGCTGATCACGGAACCGTCAGCGCGAATGACGAAAATGTGCCGCTTGTCGGCGTCCCGATTCGGCCCCCCAGCCAGGTGCAGATAGACGCCCGCGCGGCGCTGCGTTTCGAACAGGAAGGAATTCTGGTCGTAAACAGCTCCCACGACATTAATGCTGGCCGGCACCGGCGGGACCACAAATCGGTCTCCATCCTCCAGTGCAATGTCGGGCAGGACGTCCACACCACTGCTTCCCGACCTGAACTCCAGAACAATCCGCCCTGTGGCGCGCATCTGCCGCAGCCGCCCCAACAACTCCTGCTCGCTGTTTTGCGCAGCCGCTCCGCTGGCCAGGTCCTGCGCCGAGGTCGCAGGCGATGAAGCCAGCGCCAGGTTTCCGCGCTGCATCTGCATTTCCAGGGTCTGGACATATTCGTCCATCCGGCGCTGCTGGACGGCACGGGTCGATTCGCGCGTGAATTCAGAGCCATACAGATAGGCGCTCGCCGTCAGTCCGCCTGCGCGCTGCACCAGATCGCGCAAAGTTTCGCCCGGCTGCGCCGTGTAGACGCCCGCGTGGACGAACTCGCCGTCAAGACGCACATACTTGGTTTGCTGGGCAATCGGCACACGAATATCGCCCTGGGAGAAGATCGACACCACGTCGCCGGGTTCGAGCGCCAGATCCTGGGAAGCATCGTGCTGGAGGACCAGCTTGCCGAGGTCGAAGGGGAGCAGAATCGTCTTCAAAGTCGACGGATCCATCCGTTCAATTACCGCGTAATCCCAGTCGATCTCGGGCGCGATGGGCCCAACCTCGGTATGCATCGTCGAGGGCACTCCGGTGGTCATGGGTTGCTCCGTTGCCAGGGTCGCGGAGCCGGCTCGCTGGGCTGCGGTCAGGTTCCGCGTCGGCACACCGTTTACCGTTGACTGCCCGGCCAGACCGCCTGCGGCTAACGCTGCAGCATTCTGGTCGGTCCCAGCCTGGCCTCCTTCCGGAACCCCTTCCTGCGACCCCTCTTGCATGGTTCCGGTGTCCTGGCCGGGAGTCGTGGGTCCGTTATCGGCGCCGGGTTGTACCACCCGCGGACGCGGAAGTTCGCGCGGCCGGGTCGGCTGGGTCAGGTTCGGGTATTGCTGCAGGGGCTCGAATTCGGGTCCCGGAAGGCCCAGCTGCGCCCGTTTCCACCAGTAATTCCTGGTGATCAGAGAATCTTTATCCGGAATCAGCTCGCTCACATGCATGCCTTCGTGCCAGGCGAAGTGTCCCTGATTCGCGGTGTTGCCGCGCAGCGTGACCGTTTTTTGATACATCGGGAGGATCGAGAAAATCCGGATCAGGTCTCCGTCGGCCAGAGGGGTCGCCAGACCCGCCTGATCCCACGTGACCTCCATGGCATAACGGCTCTTGTGCTCGTCAGTTCTCTCGATCGAGATTCGCGCCTGCGCCGCGACGACCGATGCGCCACCGGCGTCGGCCAAAGCATCGGCCAGGGTTTCCCCGGATCGCAGTTCGTAGAGTGCCGGGCTCTTTACGCTGCCAGTGATCGCCACCTCGGGACCGGCAGGCGGAATAAAGATCACATCCCCGTTTTGCAGGGTGACGTCTTTTGATTTGTCGCCGTGGATCAGCAGAGAATAAAGGTCGAAATCCGTCACCTCTGCCCCGGCGCGGCGCAGAAGGATATGCCGAAAGGAGCCGGCTGCCGACGGGCCTCCGCTCGAAAACAGGGCGTCGACCAGGGTGCTGAGCGAGCTGACCGTATACATCCCGGGACGCCGAGCATCGCCTGCCAGGTAGACCTGAATGGCCCGAATCTGGCCCACGTCCGCGGTCAGGTCAAAATTGCGGTAAATCCTTCCGATTGCGGAGCGGAGGTGAGAATCCAGCGCTGAAAACGGCATTCCGGCAACGTGAACCTCACCGACCTGGGGCAAAAAGACCTCACCGGAGCGGTCGACCCGGACGTCGGCACGGAAATTGACCTGTCCCCAGACACGGATACGGAGTTCGTCTCCCGGGCCGATAACGTAATCAGGCGGGACTGGAACCATATCGAGGGGCGCAAAGGTGGAAGGCACCTGACGGAAGAGGCTTGCGCCATAGATGGGAAGTACCTGACCGGTAGTAGAGGCAACAAACTTCTGAAATTCGGTGAGGGGCTCGGGCGGGATATTGACCGGGATTTGCTGCTGGCGAAGCGCAGGCTGGCGGGAGTAATTCTCGTTATCTGTGTAGTTGAAATTTAAAGGGGTGGTGCCGTTGTTCTGGCTGCCCGACTGGTTCGCCGGCAGGTTTGGCGAAAGGGGAGTCTGATTCTGCGCTGCACATTGTGACGAGTTTGCCAGGAGGGGGTCACTGCAGTCAGGGGAAGTGCCTGGGTTTTGGGGGTTACCAGGATAGGTATCCTGTGCGCCAGCCTGCAACACCACAGTCAGGCCCAGGATCACAACAAGGGAGGCGAATTGTTTCGTCATAGGAGGGCAATGCACGAAACCGGGAACAGGCGGGACCAGCGCCCTGAAGCATGTTGTTTCATTGATTCGTGCGGTTGATTCCTGTTGCGATCAGTCTAGCATGTGCCGACAGAGTGGGTACCACCGTATACCTTTGGGGGATTGAAGTAAGCAATTTGTGGGGGTTATTGTCGTAATGATCCCGGCGTGACATTCGTGCTCCCGTGATCGATTTTGATCCTTGACCCCTGGGCATCGCCTGTATACTGCAACGAGAAATACGGAACACCATTGGTTACAGTTTAGTAATAACAGTAATCCATACATATATCAGCCCGCCGGACCCCATTGTTCCTTTTCCTTAAGGTTTGCGAAAGATTAGAACGCCAAAGCCGTTGTGATGGGTGGAATGAGCTCGCTTTCATTTGATAATATTTTTGCTCCGGAAGCCAGGAACCGCTCGGAAGTTGTTTCGCATCCTGCCTCTGCCGGCCGGAATTCTAAAGTCTCGGTGACGTCGATCGACGCGCCGCGGGTTGCGTCTTCTGCGCGCACCCAGGCGAATGCCAGTTCATGGGCACTTTCCCCGCTGCGCCGTTCGATGGATGTCTTCGTTGCTGCCGTCGGCCTCCTGCTTTTCTTCCCTCTGATGTTGCTGGCTGGCGCGATGGTCCGTTTCGGATCGCCAGGGCCGGTTTTCTTCCGTCAGAAACGGATGGGCCGGAACGGTAAGGTCTTCACCCTTTACAAATTTCGCTCGATGTGTCCGAAGACCGGCAATAATTCATTCATCACCGTGAGCGGCGATACCCGAATTACTCGTATTGGCGGCCTGCTGCGGCGCTATAAGCTCGATGAGCTGCCACAGTTCTGGAATGTGCTGCGTGGCGACATGTCACTGGTCGGGCCGCGTCCAAAATTGCCACACCACGAGGCGCTCCATATGGCCTGCCGGCCCGGCATTACCGGCGCCGCGACTCTGGCTTTCCGCAATGAAGAAGAGCTGCTCTCGGCGATTCCCGAAGATCAGCTGGATACCTTCTACGAGATGTTTGTGAAGCCGGCTAAGGCACAGCTTGACCTCGAGTATGTGCGCAAGGCGAGCCTCAGCAGCGACCTGAAGATTCTCTGGCGCACGGCCAGCTCCTGCCTGTTCTCCTCGGAAGATTCTCTCGCCGAGTCTGCTGAGATGATCAGCCATTACGAGGAGGCGGCGCGGATCGTCGCTACAAAATTCTTGTCGTCTTCGGCCAGACAAACCATGCCGGCCCAGCCCGTCTATTCCGCGGGACTCAATTCGGAACTCTAACCTCCGACGCCTCGCACTCGATTCCAACCAACAGATTGATCCCTTGAAGGCCGGCTTCTGCCGGCTTTTATATTTTTGCTTTCCCATCGTGGGTTTCACCCGGTACCAGAGGCATGTCTGGCGGACAAAAGTAATGTCCGAATCGCCCATCCTGGTCCGAATAATAGCCACATCCATCCATCGTTGACCGCGCATTCTCTCTGAATCCGCGGCAACAGCGCTGGCTGGAATGCGAGTGACTTCGCACGGTGAAGTTAGTGGAGCGATTTATTTCCGCGCCTGGTTTGTGTCCAGGCGTCACGGGTCCAGGATGCAGATCGGCCGTTCGGCGAACCGCCGTCCGTCGAACCGTTGCCTGCGGAATTCTACTGTTGGTGGCAGGCGCCTCTTTCGTTCTTACCTCTCCAGGCCAGGTGCGGCAGCCCGCAGTCGCCGGGCAGCAAACGTCCTCGCAAGTCCCGCCGCGGCAAAAAAAATCCGCGCTCTTCCTCGCGCGGCGCCGGCCCCATAGTGCGGTGAGCGCACGAATCCTGCTGGATGCCCGCGCGGCTCACGCTGCCATGGTCCGCGCACAGGTCGTCAGTCCACCTTCTACCGTCTGGCAACCAGTCGGCCCGGACCAGGTCAGCACAGCTGAGTGGAATCTGCTGAGCGGCCCCGTCACGAGCCTCGCGGCCGATCCTTCCGACTCTACCGGCAACACCCTCTACGCCGGCACCGGCGGAGGCGGCGTCTGGAAATCCACGAATGCCGCCGGTAACCCGGCCAGCGTCAGCTTCGTTCCGCTCACCGACTCTCCCAGCCCATGGTCCTCCGCCGTGCTCACTTCGCTCAGCGTCGGCGCCATCACCGTGCAGCCCGGTGGCACAGGCGTCATCCTCGCCGGCACCGGCGACTCCGACGACGGCACAGGCTCGTGGTATGGCGCGGGCATCCTCCGCTCCGCTGACGACGGCAAGACATGGAGCGTGATCTCCGCGACTGCGATGGATGACGACGGCATCGTCTACAGCTTCCTTGGCAGCTCCTTTGCCGGATTCGCCTGGAGCACGAATAACTCGAACCTCGTCGTTGCCGCCGTCTCCGAGTCGGGTAACGAAGCGGACCTCGGAACCTGGGCCAGCGACTGCGTCTTTGGCCTCTACTACTCTCGCGACGCCGGCGCCACCTGGCAGATGTCCACCATCGAAGACGGCACCCAGGTGCTCCAGGGCGCTGGCTACGAATCCACCACCGTCAGCAATCCCGCCACTTCGGTCGTGTGGAATCCCGTGCGCCGGCTCTTTATTGCCGCCATCCGCTTCCACGGCTACTACCAGTCCTCCGACGGCATTACCTTTACGCGGATGACCGATCAGCCCGGTTCCGGTTTGACTGCCGCCATGTGCCCCACGAACCCTGGCGGCGTCGGCTCAGAGGCTTGCCCCATCTATCGCGGCGCGCTGGCTGTGCAGCCCATCACGGGAGACACCTTTGCCCTCACCACCGATGTGAACAATCAGGATCAGGGACTCTGGCAGGATGCCTGCCACGTCACCACGTCGGGCTCATGTTCCTCTTCCACCGTGACGTTCGGTACCCGTATCACCGACGCTGCACTCCAGACCCCCTTCGGCAGCGGCACCATCGCCCACGCTGACTATGACTTCTGGCTGGCCGCCGTGCCTTCCCAGCAGGACACCCTGCTCTTTGCCGCTGCGCAGGATATTTTCCGCTGCAGCCTCGCCAACAGCTGCACCTGGCGCAACGCCACGAACACTGCTACCTGTGCCGCCGCGCAGGTCTTTCCTTACCAGCACGCCGTCGATACCACTTTCGGCTCCTCCGGCCTGCTTTACTTCGGCAACGACGGAGGTCTCTGGCGCTCCACCGATGATGTGAACCAGAAGACCACTCCGTGCACCAGCGATGACGCCACGCACTTCCAGAATCTCAACGGCGGCATTGGCTCCCTGGCTGAGGTTGAAGACTTCGCCGAAGACCCCACCACCCCCACGACATGGCTGGCCGCGCTTGGCGACCTCGGCACCGCTGCTCCTGCTTCCGCTTCATCCTCTGCCTGGGCACAGGTCGTCAACGGAGACGGCGCCAACGTTGCCATCGACCCCGTCAACCCCAACCTCTGGTACGGCACATCGGTTTTCGGTGTGGGCATTAACCGTTGCACCCAGGGCACCGCCTGTAACATTGCGGACTTTGGCAACCTCGCTATCGGCGAATCCCAGGTCGACAACGACTACCAGACCATCCCCGCACCCTGGATACTGGACCCTGCGAACACTGCCAATCTGATCCTCGGCACCTGCCGGGTCTGGCGCGGGCCTGCTACCGGTCTGGGCTGGAGCCAGAACAACCTCATCAGCGGCATGCTGGATAAAGGCACGGGTTCCTTCTGCGATGGCAACGCCGAAATCCGTTCCCTCGCCGCCGCACCCATCACCTCCGGCAGCTCGTCAGGATCCGAGCAGCTGTATGCCGGCATGGCTGGCGTCTTCGATGGTGGAGGCATTGTCCCCGGCCACCTCTTCACAGCCACTGTCAGCAGCTCGTCTCAGGCATCCAGTACGACCTGGGCCGATCGCTTCGCATCACCCATTTCCAACTCCGATGGCTACGGTCCCACATTCAACCCGGGAAATTTCGGCGTCTCCTCCATCTACGCTGATCCGCACGATCCAACCGGCCAGACGATTTACGTCACCCTCCAGGGCGTCTCGTCCTCCACCTGGACGCAGCCTTTTATCTTCCGCTCCACCGATGCCGGCGCGCACTGGTTCGCCCTCAGCTCCAACCTTCCCAGCTCTCTCGCCAACGCCATCCTCGTCGATCCCAACAACGCTAACGTCGTCTATGTCGCGCTCGATACCGGCGTCTACGTCACCCAGAACGTCACCAACTGCAACGATGCCAGCGCGTGCTGGAACGTCTACGGCAGCGGCTTGCCACTGTCGCCGGTCGTTGGCCTGATGGCCTATAACCAGGGTGCTACGCAAACTCTGCGCGCTTCTACCTGGGGCCGCGGCATCTGGCAGGTCGATCTGGTCACCGCCGGCATCGCACCTACTACTGCCACTCTCCTCCCTGCCACACTGACTTTTCCCGGCCAGCAGGTACAGACCATCAGCGCCGCTGAGGCGTTCACCCTCACCAACACCGGCAATCTGAACCTCACCGTCTCCTCGCTCAGCATCACCGGCGACTTCACAGAGACCGACACCTGCAGCGGCCAGCCTGTTGTGCCCGGCGCCAATTGCAAAATCTCCATCACCTTCGGCCCTACGCAAAATGGCGCCCGAACCGGTCTGCTCACCGTCTTTGCCAATGTTGCCGGCGGCCAGCTCACCGCTTCTCTCTCCGGAACCGGCGTCGCTCCGGCCTCTGCGGTCCTTACGCCTTCATCGCTCACATTCAATGGCACGATCATCGGATCGTCCTCCGCTGCTCAGTACGTCACCATCGCCAATACCGGCGGCGCATCCGCCGCGCTTACCAGCGAAACCGTCAGTGGCGATTTCTCAATCTCTGCCAACACCTGCTCTTCCTCTATTGCTGTCAACAGCAGCTGCGCCATTGGCATCATCTTCAAGCCGACCGCCTACGGCGCGCGCAACGGCGTGCTCACTGTCGTCGACTCCGCCGGTACGCAAACCGCTGCGCTCGCCGGTACCGGACTCAACCCGGCTACCGACACCCTGGCTCCCTCGTCGCTCACGTTTGCCGCGCAGCAGGTTGGGACCGTGAGCTCTCCGCAGCAGATCACCCTCACCAATACCGGGAATCAGCCCCTCACCAGTATTGCCGTCACGGCCACCGGGGACTTCGCCCCGGCGAGCAACTGCGGCGCCACGCTGCAGGCGCAGGGGTCCTGCTCCATCTCCGTCTCGTACGCGCCCACGGTCGCCGGCGCGGAGACTGGAACCCTTACCGTCACCGACGAATTCCGCACCCAGACCGTCGCCCTCACCGGGACTGGCGTCGCTCCGCCCGGAGCCTCAGCCCTCCCGGCGACGATCAACTTCGGCCCCAGCGCTGTTGGCGCCACCACGCCCGCTCAGACGGTGACCGTAACGAATAGCGGCGGTAGCGCTCTGACGACGCTTGCCGCCAAAATTACCTCCGGCTTCGCCATCGCCACCAATACCTGTGCTGCCACCCTCGCCGTCGGCGCCACGTGCCAACTCGGGATCACCTTCACGCCCACAGCTGCCGGACCGGCGACCGGAACCCTGACCGTTTCCGCTGCGAACCTGAGCAAGTCTCTGGCCGTGGCTCTTTCGGGGCAAGGCGACGACTTTAGTCTCACGGTCAGCGGTTCGTCTTCGGCGATTATCACCAGCGGCCAGACCGCCAGTTTCGCCCTCCAGTTGGAAGGCCTCAACGGAACTTCCGGCACCGTTGCGCTCGCCTGTACCGGGGCTCCGCAAAACTCCACCTGCACGCTCAACCCCATCAGCATCGCGGTCACCGGCGCCAATGCTTCTAGCGTCACCGCTTCCGTCGCCACCGGAGTCGCCGTTACTTCGTCGGCCAGAAACCGCGGTCCGCTTTGGCCGGCCGTAGTTCCGGTCCTCGGCGTCATTTTTCCTTTTGCCTTTGCGGGGTTCCGCCGTGCCAAGCGAGGTCATTCCCTGCTTCTACTCGCGCTCGCCGTCTTTTTACTCGGATGCGGCGTCAGCGCCAGCTCTGGCGGTAGCGGAGGAGGAGGAGGAGGAGGAGGGGGCGGAGGCGGAGGCGGAACAGGCGGTGGAGGTGGAACGCAGAATCAAACACCCTCGGGCACCTATACGCTGACCATCACCGGAACCATGGCCAACATCACGCACAGCGTGCAGGTGAGCACCACGGTGCAGTGAACGCGGCCCGCATTACAGGTGGAACGCGTGCCACTCGAAGATCAGAAAAGCGAGCATCGAAACCCCGGCAACCTCCAGCAGCATGGCCCAGACCAGTCCGCGAAGACAGCCGCCGCGCGGGTCGCGATGGCGAACCTGGCGGAACGAGGATCCGGGAAGGGTCGTCACAGACGATCCCCGGGGCAGGAATCGGGTACCGGAGCAGACACGTTAGTTTCCAAAGCAGAAGAGAAGACTCCACCGCGAACGGGAATCTCTCAAAAATAGACAACAAGAACTGCCGGGGTAGGGTCGCATAACACCTGCGCCCTGTGACATCCCTACTTCGGGGAATAACGACAGTAAACCGGCGTAGGATTGCACCGGCGCACTTGGCCAGCGCTCGCTGGCGCAATAAAAAGGGCCACTCCTTCGGAGCGGCCCCTAAACTCTGATTTCTAAACTCTAATCCCTAATCCCTAATCCCTAAACTCTGCCTCACTCGTGCACGGTGTCCACAAACGCCCGCAGCTTCCGCGAGCGCGAGGGATGCCGCAGCTTGCGCAGCGCTTTCGCCTCGATCTGGCGAATGCGTTCGCGGGTTACCTGGAAGCTCTGGCCCACCTCTTCCAGCGTGTGCTCGGAACCGTCCTCGAGGCCGAACCGCATCTTCACCACGCGCTCTTCGCGAGGGGTGAGAGTGCGCAGCACCTGCGAGGTGTACTCCTTCAGGTTCACGCTGATCACGGCGTCCGACGGCGAAACCGCCTGCCGGTCCTCGATGAAGTCACCCAGATGCGAATCTTCTTCCTCGCCAATCGGCGTCTCGAGCGAAATGGGCTCCTGCGCGATCTTCAGCACCTTGCGCACTTTCGCCACAGGAATATCCATCCGCTTCGCGATTTCCTCTGAAGTCGGCTCGCGTCCCAGCTCCTGCACAAGTTGTCTTGAAGTCCGGATCAGCTTGTTGATGGTTTCGATCATGTGCACCGGGATACGAATCGTTCTCGCCTGGTCGGCAATGGCTCTGGTAATCGCCTGCCGGATCCACCACGTCGCATACGTAGAGAATTTGTAACCGCGGCGGTACTCAAATTTGTCCACCGCCTTCATCAGGCCGATGTTGCCCTCCTGAATCAGGTCGAGGAACTGCAGTCCGCGATTGGTGTACTTCTTCGCGATCGAGACCACCAGGCGCAGGTTGGCTTCAATCAGCTCCCGCTTCGCCTGTTCGGCGTCCATATCGCCCTGGATCATCTCGCGCTGCGTGCGCTTCAGCTCGGCGATAGTGACGCCCGCTTCTTCTTCCAGCTTTTCCAGATCGGTCTTGCAGTTCTTCTGCTGCCGCCGGTATTCCTTCTTCAGCTCTTCGCTGCGGCTCTGCTCCCACTTCTGATCGAGCGACCGGATCTGCCGCTCGAGCGTGCGCATCGCCTCGACGGTCTTGTTCACCTTGTCGAGCAGCCGCTTGCGCTCGAGGTTCGTGTACTTCAGCTCGCGCACAATGCGCGAAACCATTACCTTTTCGCGCCCAATGTTCCAGCGCAGGCGCCGGTGCTCACGCGGTTTCGCTTTCTGAGTAATCGTCGCCAGCTTCTCCTCGAGCAGCTGGGCCTTTTTCTGGTGCTTCACCAGGGTGTCGACGCGGCCGACGGTCACCCGCACGCGCGCCTGCACCACTTCTTCGGTCAGCTCCTCATCGTCGAAGATGACGATTTCTTTGATGTTCCGTACCCCGCGCTTCAGGTCTTCGCCCAGCGCGGTGATTTCGCGGATTACAACCGCCGAGCGCGAAATCGCCTTCAGCACGCGCAGCTGTCCGCGCTCGATGCGGCGCGCAATCTCCACTTCGCCTTCGCGCGTCAGCAGCGGTACCGTGCCCATCTCGCGCAGATACATGCGCACGGGATCGTTGGTTTTTTCCAGCGTGCCCGGAGTCAGATCGAGTTCGACATCTTCGCCCTCTTCGGGCTCGAAATCGTCCCTCTCCGGTCCGCCGATCTTCGGCCCGCCTTCGAGAATGTCAATTCCCTGCGTGCCAATGGTTGTGATCAGATCGTCCAGGTCGTCGGGCGAGTTCATGTCGCCCGGAAGAAGGTCGTTGACCTCGTTGTAGGTCAGGTAGCCCTTC
>Ga0335074_10013546_pt1 | contig 11458 bp, 9 predicted proteins | sample Lox_Sample_23_FD_206715 | JGI IMG/M metagenome (GOLD analysis project Ga0335074, IMG submission 206715) | Soil microbial communities from Loxahatchee National Wildlife Refuge, Florida, United States - Lox_Sample_2.3 | ecosystem: Environmental > Terrestrial > Soil > Wetlands | place: USA: Florida...
GGCTGAACCCAGCCGCGGAACATGGCGCTCACCGGGGCCCCACCCCGGAGTTCGCCGCGCTCCGTCCAGAAACTGGCTCGAACTTCGGGTCTGTGTCATGCAGCCGGGCTTCGGTCGGAGTGATCTGGATTCGCACCGGCACGCCCGGCCGCCCGCCCACCTTCAGCAGGCACTTGCCCAGCCCCGGCGGTGTCTCGCCGCCGCCCCACCCGGCCGGTGACGACCACGACGTGATCAGCTCCACCTCACGGCGGGACAGGCCGACGATCTGGTCCAAGTCACCGAGCTCAGTCCGCGGCTGCCCGAACACCGCCACCATCCCCGCCCGCTCGATGAACCCGCGGGCTTTGGCTCGGTCGGCTGCCGAGTCGACCGACTCCAGGTCCTTGAGCGTGTGGGTGATCATCGCCTGGCCCAGCCCCCAGGACCGGTTCAGCCGGGTGATCGCGTCGATCCGGTCGACCAGCCCGCGCGCCGCCCGCAGTGGACGCCATAGCTCATCGAGGATCGCGAAGTACCAGCGTTGCGGTGCCAGCCCAGCGTCGGCGAGGGCGTGCGCGGCTGCGACGCAACCCAGTCCTTCGGACCAGGTGGCCAGCATCGCGGCGGCGGTGAGCTGGGTGTCGGCCTCGCCGATGCGGGAGATGTCGACCGCGACCGCCGGTGCGTCCAGGTTGATCCTGGTTGTGGTCGCCGACCCGAACGTGGTGCCCAGCGGCCCGTCCAGCAGCCCGAGCAGGCTCCGGTGCAGCGGGTCGACCGCATCCCGGTAACGGCGCTCAGAACCCCGGTCCAAGGTGACCGCCCGGACCCGCTCTGGGCCTTCGGCCAGAACGGTGACCAGGTCCGGCAGCATCGGCGGGGAGCTGACCGGGTGCCGGTCCGCGAGATGGTGCAGGCAGGCGGCGAGGATGGTCTGCTCATGGTCGCTGACCGGCTGGCCGCGGACGAGGGTGATCAGCGCGGCGGTGATCGCCAGCGTCCGGCCGTGCGCCTCGGCGCGGAGCTGTTCGCCGGCCTGGCCGCCGATCTTCTGGGCGGCAGCGGCCATCTCGCCGGGGTCGAGGATGTTGATCCCGCCAGTCCCGCGGCCGATAGCGATGACCTGTCCTCCCAGCCAGGCGATTGTTCTGCTGTAATCGGGTTTGAGATCCCCGAGCACCAGCGGTGTGACGCCGGTCGCGGCGGCGTAGGTGAGCATCCGGGCGACCATCGTGGACTTGCCGGTGCCGGGCTTGCCTTCCACGTAAATGCTCGGGTTCGCGGTCAGCTTCGCCCGGGTGAACCACGAGATCGGGTCCGCGCATACCGTCGCGCCGGTAATAAGGTGCTGGCCCAAAGGCGCACCGATCGCCGGGGAACTGGACCCGGCCGCGAACGGCCACAGCCCGCACACCTGGACGGTCGTGCCGCGCCACATCGCCGGGTTCACAGCACGCTCCGGAGCTGTTGCGGCACGAGGGTATGCAGCCACGGCAGCACTCCGGCCGGGAGCGTGACCGCGAAGGCGGTGGCCTGCTGTCCTTTCGCTACCCGCAGCCGCAACCTGGCGGAGGCGGCAAGATTCGCGATCTCCGTGTCCGCCGCCCGGAGTTCCTCGGCGCTGGCAGCGGTCGCCGTCACAGCCAGACCGAACTCGGCCAGTCCCGCGCCTGCGGCTTCCTCAGCGGCTGCCTGTTCCGCGGCCCGCACTGCGGTGGACGCCCGCGCGTTCACCAGCCCGGTCGTCGACGCGGCCATGAAATGAGCGCTGCGCCGATCGGCTTCGACCACCCGCGCCGCCGACGCCGCGTCCAGCGGGCGGTACAAGATCGCGACCCGTTTCCGTGCGATCCGCAGCGAGGGTTCCAGCAGGGCACGCAGCACCCCGGAGCGCACTGTGCCGCGCGGCGCTTCGCATGCCACCCACGACCGAGACAGGTAGCCGTCGTGGACATAGGCGTCAGCGGTTTCCTGCGCCGTAACCGGGCCGGCATCGGCCCATTCCTGCCCGGTTTCCCCCTGCTCAGCCCGCGCCCGCAGGATCAACGGTGCCGCGGCCGGATCGTAAGCAGCGCGCGCCACCTCGGCGAGCCTCTCGGCGGAGACCGGGTGCACCGACCCGCCGCCCGCAGCGACCAGGCTCGCCGCAAGCTGCGGAATCCGGGTGGCCAGGTTCATCACCATGTCCGCCGCACGATCCGCCCGCGTCGCCAGCCGGCTCCCGTGCGGCTGGCGATAGGTGAGCGTCACGAACGTCGCGGTCTCGCTGGACGCTGCTGGGTAGGCGGTGACGATCTCCTTCATCAGGTCCTTGGCCACAGTCGGTGCTTTGGTGGCCAGGCGCGGCAGGACTTCGGCGGCCAACCGGGTGCCCGGGTCAGGTGCGGTTTCCACGATCACGGACGCGCCCGCCAGGCCCGGTTCATGCGCCAGGCCCGCCAGGAACCCGCCCCAGCACGCCACCCACAAGTCGACCTGGTCGGTGTCGACCAGCGCGCCGCCGTCAGGGTCGCAGTCCAGCACGATGGAGTACGTGCCGACCTGCTGATCGTGCAGCACCCCGAACCGGCGGCCGTAGGCGTCCCGGCCCTCCAGCATCTCGATGTCCTTGAGCAGGCCGGGCAGGCGGAAGTGTCCGCCGGGTTCACGGGACAGCGGGCCGGTGACCGTTGCCGTGCCGCCGGTCAGCTTGCGGGCGGTCCAACCGGCCTTGGCCGCCAGGATGGTCAGCCCGGACCTGCCGTCGGAGGTGCGGACCGCCAGCGGCACGATTACGGCGGTCATACCCGCGGCCAGTGCGAGCGCGGCGATCCACGAGACAAGCGCGACCAGCAGCGTCGCGACCAGGCCGCCAAGTAGCAGTGCCGTGCCGAGCAGCCCCAGCGGGCCGATGCCCGGGCGAGCGGGCAGCCGCCAGTTCCCGTATGTCGGGCGTGTCGTCTCAGCCATGGTCATCAACCTCCTTTTCGCGTGTCTTGGGTGTGTCTTCTGGCCGGGCCGGATCGCTGGTCCGGTCAATGCCGTCCACGGGGGTGGGTTCTCCGGCACCGGCAGGGCAGCCTTGGGGCGCGGGGCCACTGAGGTCACGCACGGGGTCCGGGGCCGCCGTATCAGCGGCGCCGGCCGGAAGCGGCCGCGAGCCGCCGCCATCTTCACCGAGGCCACCACTCGATGTCCCCGAGGTGCCACCCGGACCATCGGTCGTTGCTATCTCAGTACTGGGCGCCGTATCGCCGTCGGCGGAACCGGCACCTGACGGTGACGGTCCGGCTGACCCGCTTGAGGCATCTACTGAGGCGGATTGCCCGTCGGACGCCAGCCCACCAGCGGGCTGGGCGCTCCCGGATCGCTGACTTGGCTGCTGATGCCGCGATGGGCGGCCAGCCGATTGACCTGCTGCTGTTTTGCCAGCCCGACTTGCCAGCCCCGTAACTTGGCTGGCGGAAGCAGCAGCTCCGGCGGGGCCACCCTGCGGCGTATCCGGGCCGCCGTGCCGCGTACCTGGACCGCTTTTACTGTCCGCCCCGGTAGCGGAACTGCCGCCCGGCGCGTGCGGACCGATACCAGACGGATTCCCGGCGAGTTCGCCGCCTGGAGGCAGCGAATTGCCCGAAGGCGAGCTGCCAGTTCCGGTGCGTTCTCCGGCGGCGGTACCGACGGTCCCGGACATCTTTGCCGCCTTGATCGCTCCGGTGGCCAGGGCTCCCGCCACTGCCATGGTGAGTGCCCCACCGGACGCGGCACCGAGTTGCGCCGTCATCGGCATGATCAGCTTCAGCAGCGCGGGCAGTGCCAGGACCGACAACAGCAAGAGCATGAACCCGGCCATCACCTCGACCAGGCCGCTGGAACGAGTCAGAGCGAACGCGGACGCGTACAGCACCGCGGCGGTCGGCTTGTACAGCAGCCAGGCGGTCAGCCAACCCAGGTGCCGCCGCCACCAGGTCTCCCCCCACTCGTTCATGCTCGCCGCTGCCGCTAGCGGCAGCGTGCCGGTGAGGATGACCAGCAGACCCACCCGCAGCACCATCAGCATCAACTGGATCAGCGAGGAGATGATGACCAGCAGCGAGACGATCAGCAGCATCCCGGCCCCGGGCGCGAACGCCGCGCTCAGCGTCGTCGTGCTGATCAGTCCGGACCAGCCGCTGGTCCCGACGTGCGCGGTACTCAGCAGATCGGAGCTGAACTGATCGCCGAGCTTCCCGGCGGCCTGGATCAGGAACGTGCCCACCGCGCACACCACGACAAGGCGGACCAGGCCCAGCATCATCACCTGGGCGGGTTGGCCGCGCCGCCTGATCGCCATCCGTGCCGCCGCGACCAGGATGCACACCACCGCTATGCACGTGGTGATCCAGCCGGTCTGCCTCTCGATGGACGTAACAGGCGAGCTCGCGCTGTTCAGAGTCGGGGTGTCAACATTCATCCAGAACGTGGTCAGCGTCTTCAGCAGCCCGTCCGCGGCTGACGACATGGACTGGGCCACCTGGCTGAGCACCGATCCGCCCACCGCGCCGAGTGCCTGGTTGGCGGCAGCCCCGAGCTGGCCCGTGACGATGTCGCCGACGATGGACAGGCCATGACAGGCCAGTCCCGCCGCGCTCCCGACGGGGCAGGTGCTAGCCATTGCCGTCACCGCCCCACAGCACGAACCCGGCCGCGCTCTGCACCACCTGCGGGTCCGGCCCGATCGAGCCGTCCGGAGTGAGCAGCAGCCGCCAGTCGCCAGCGGACCAGACCAGAGTCCGCTCGTCGGTCTGGTAAGACTGGCTGCTGGCCGAGGCGAGCGTCTCGATGGTGGCCTGCTGCGGCGTGTAGGACACGACCTGGAACCCGACTGGCTGCACGAGTTCGGCCGGCGTCAGCGTCGGGATCCCCTGCGCCCGGGTGCCCGCGATGTAGACCTGCCGCCCGGGACCGGGTGCTAGCCCGGCCAGCGCCGCGGACGTCAACCCCTGTGGGCTGAGCAGCGAGCCGAAGATGTCATACGCCGCGATCACCGCGCCTGTCGGCGAATGCGCGAAACATGACTGCACATCACCCTGGACCCGGAAGGGTCCGTCGCTCGCTGATGTCGGTACCTCGATCGCGCCGATCCCCTTCCATCGCAGGTCGGCGGGAGGGGCGGCGGGTATCGCGCTACTCTGCACGCTTGATGGACAGGTGGTCTTGGCGCTTTGCGCCTGAGGCGCGCGGGTCTGAGTGCCGTCCTGGGTGACCACGATGGTCACGATGGCGATGACGGCCGCGCCGGCGACGGCGGCGATGACAGCTTTCTTGCGGTTGTTCATGGCCGTCGCCTCAGATCAGGAACTGGACGATCGGGCCGGCCGTGCCGATCAGGATGCAGGCGGCCATCACGTAGCCGAGGCTGGCGAAATGCTGGCTGCCCATGCCCCGGTGGTGGCTGACCGCCATCATCGCCGCGACGATTGCGATGCCCACGACACAGGCGCAGGTCGCGCCCCAGGCCACGATGTCCATCAGCAGATGGACCTGGCTGACCAGGTTCGAGGGCGCGCTGCCGGTGCCCGGGTTGTACACGCCACTCGTGCCGCCGGACGGATCGGGGTCTGTGAGCGGGATTGCGCGCATGTCAGTACCTCCTGTGGATGCATCCCCGCCGCGGTATCGGCGTGGGAACTGCGGCAAGGGCGGCCCGCTCAGCGAACCGGAGCAGGCCGGGAGCTAGCCGCGCGACCATCTCTTGATCTGGGGGTATCTCGCACAGTCGCCAAGAGCGCACCCATGGCAACTGGTACAACATCGTCGCCGAGGCCAAGATGGCGATGCGGCGGTTCAGGTCTTTCGGTAGTCGGCCAGGGGCGTCGGGCGCCAGGACGAACCCGGCTAGGAACGGGCCTTCCGGATGATCGGTCGCGCAGCAACCCGCGAGCGCGCGCGATGCGGCCACCAGTCCGGAGGCGTTCGTCCGCGCGGCCAGGAGTACGCGCAGCGGGAGGTTCCTTTGGTCCGGATCTGGCCAGGTGCGGCCCGCGTCGGCCGCACCTAGCAGCCGAGCGACCGTTGTGGTGCCAGCGCCGCCGTGCGTGCCGACGATACTGAACTGAAGTTGGCTTTCCACGGCTTTCGATGCGGCCGTCGTCGTGTGCGGCTGGCGCGACGCCGTCGGGCGGTTGCCGCATTCAGAGCGGCCCACGCTGTGGATCAGATCGCTGTGGCACTGGATGTCGCGTAGCCGTGCCGTCCGTTCGGCCTGGTTAGCGGCCCGTCCATGGCCATCTTCGGAGATAGGTACCATTATTGCGGCCCCCAACTTTTACTGATTTCTCTCGAGTATGCCCGTTGATGACTAAAGTAAACTTATATTTGAGATGCCGATGAAGAGTTTTCGGTATCATGGTTGCCTTGTGAAAGCCTCGGCTGCTCGGACGGGCGGACGTCATCAACTCCGTACGCCGGAAAGTGACAGCGAAGGCCGGGGAGGGGCGATCTCGTCGGCGGCGTCAAGAACTCATCGCTTCAAGTGGAGTCGGTCAGCGATGATCGGTGTCCGAGGCCGCATGGAACTCGTGCCGGCAGGTGAGGGCCTAGATGCGGGTGACGGCCCATGCCTGGGCAGTGGATGGCGAACTCTATGGAAGGGTCCGGGCGAGGCTTAAGAAATCATTGACGCAAGTCTTCTGCCGACCTCGGCAGCTTCAGGTAGCGCCCGGAATCCGCCATCGCCAGCATCAGGTCGTAGGCCTCACGAGCTGCGATGTCCCCGTTGACAACGGAGATGTTCATCAGATCTATCGTCTCGCGTGTTGTGATTCCCTGGCGCCTGGCGTAACGCAGAGCCTCCCGGTCGTCCGAGATCCACCAAGATCCGGCGAAAGCGGGCCAGTTGAGGATCAGATGGCACGTCTGAGCCTCGCCGAGATGCCGCAACGGTTCGTCCTCGGCTCCGCCGAACACCGCTCTGCGGATCCGTTCGATCGCCAGCACATCGCGCTCCTCGACGATCTCGATTGGCTCATCTAGCCAGCCAGACCCGGGGAGACACCTCAGGGCGGGGAGCACCCGCGCAGACTTGCCCGCTTCGTGAGCGACAGCTTCTGTCCACCGTCCCCGCCCGTTCAGCACTGCCTTGAGCAGGTCGAGCCGATCCACAGCCGCGAAGTTGCACAAGACCGTGTTATCCGGGAAGAGGAAATCGGTCATGAGGGATCTTTGGTCCCCTCTTCCGACTCAAGCTCACGCCTGAGCTCGTCCACGTCTACGCCCAGCAAGTTCGCGTACGGCCGGAGGGTGGCAGCACCGGCCTCGTACGCGGCGTAGGTATCCCGGACGAGGAGCCCGGGTGGCCGCAGCTTATTCGCTTCGGCCACCGACCGGGCGAATTCGTCGCCGCGTCCGGCCATGGCTGCCGCTCGGGCCGCGGTAAGTCGTTTGAATCGCTCGCACCGGCCCGCATCGGCAAGCCGGAGCTGTGACAGGCGGATGGCCAATGCAGACGGCGACACCCGCAGGTCGCAGGCCAAGGCCGCGAATTCCGTCTCGGTCAATCCGGCAGGGCCGACTGCGGCATCGAGTACGTCTGCGGGCATCAGGAATGCGGACGCGAAGCTATTCGCCCGTATCTCGCTGGGGTCTCTCGACTGCGCCTTGTCATAGATGTTCCGGTCGAGGTGGACGCCCTGGTCGTCGCCGGCGAGGAGGTGGCCGAGCTCGTGCGCGAGTGTGTATCTCTGCCGTGCGGGGGTCCGCGAGGTTCCCAGCACGATCACCGTGGCTCCGGCTGAGGATGCCGCCAGACCGTCAAAGCCATCATCGAGTGGGATAATAGCGACATCAGTGCCGAAGGCTTGCTCGACGAGGGACGGCAGGTCTGCCTCGGTGACCAACCGACCCAACTCTCGGGCGCGCGCTAGCGCTGCGTTGGCCAGATGCCCGCCCTGATCGGCATAGGTTCCCCCGTTGGCCCTGACCGAGACTGGGCGCCAGGGCTGGGGGTATCCCAGCGAGGTCAGGTCGGCGCGCATTGATGTGTAGAGCTTGGCTGCTTTCAGCGCGGCGCCCGCCTGACCGCCGGTCGTCCGGGCCGCGAGGGCTAGCGCTGGTTCTTCCCCGGTGACTAGCCAGTCGACGCTGACCTCACACGTCTCGGCGATGCGGGCCAGATCTAGTGAGGAGAACCGACGGGCACCGCTTAGGGACTTCGATAGCTTTGAGTCGTCGAGCCCAATCCGCCGCGCGAAGTCGCCCCGGTTCAAGCCGGACGTCTCAACCAGACGCAGCACGCGCTCGGATATGCCCTGCATACCCCTAACCCTAGCAGGTCATTTGCGAAAATCGCAAAACGGGTGCAGTATGGGCGGCGCAACAGGTTGCCGATGGCAACGAGCAAGGGGTGGGGTGGAAAGGGTGACGGACCAAGCGGCGGTAGCCGTACCTCGTGTGCCGGAGTCGGGCCAGGTAGTGAATGTCCGCGGTGCTACCTGGGCAGTAACCGGAGTGAAGGCACAGGGTTCGCCGCGTGCGCTGGCGGGTGACGACCAGTCCGGGCTGACGCATGTGGTGCGGCTGCAGTCCCTGGAGGAGGACCAGCTCGGGGACGAGCTCGCGGTGGTGTGGGAGCTGGAGACCGGGCACACCCTCGCACCAGATCAGGGGCTTCCGGAAACAATCAGCCCGGACCGCTTCGACGACCCGAATACCCTGGCTGCGTTCGTGGACGCGGTGAGGTGGGGTGCGGTCACCTCGGCGGACGAGCGCGCCTACCAGGCGCCGTTCCGCAGCGGCGCGAACGTGGAGGCCTACCAGCTTGAGCCGCTACGCCGCGCGCTGCAGTCCGCGCGGACCAACCTGCTGCTCGCGGATGACGTGGGCCTGGGCAAGACGATCGAGGCCGGGCTTGTCATCCAGGAACTGCTGCTGCGCCATCGTGCCCGGTCGGTCATCATCGTCTGCCCGCCGAGCCTCCAGCTCAAGTGGCAAGACGAGATGCGGGAGAAGTTCGGCCTGCACTTCGAGATCGTCAACAGCGAACTGATGGCGCGGGTGCTGCGCAGCCACGGGCCGCACGCCAACCCGTTCCGGCTCTACCCGAGGGTGATCGTCTCCATGGCGTGGCTGCCCGGCCTGCGCGCCCAGCGGCTGCTGCGCGACGTGTACGCCGATGTAAGCGACACGAGCGGGGCACGCCGGTACGCGTTCGACGTGCTCGTAGTGGATGAGGCGCACCACGTGGCGCCGGCGTCTCCGTCCGCCGCATCCGGATTCCGCGGCTACGCGGTAGACAGCGACCGGACCATGGCTACGCGAGCGCTGGCGGAGAAGTGCGAGCACCGGCTGTTCCTGTCCGCTACCCCGCACAACGGGTACTCCGAGTCGTTTACCGCTCTCATGGAGATGATCGACGGCCGCCGGTTCCAGCGCGGCGCCACCTTGGATGAGCGTGCGCTGGGGCAGGTCGCGGTGCGTAGGCTCAAGGCGGACCTGAGAGAGCAGAAGGGGTTCCAGACCCGCGAGCTGAAGTCGCTGCCGTTCCTCCCGGACGACGATGAGGTGGAGAAATTCGCGCTGCTGGACCGGCTCCTGGCCGCCAGCGCGAAGGCAAACGGACGGAACCAGTCCGGCGGCATCGTGGCGATGCTGCTGAAGAAGCGGTTCCTGTCCAGCCCGTGGTCGTTCGCGCAGACTCTGTACCAGTACTTGAACGGCGAAGGCGCCGGGCGCGGCCTTGAGCACGAGGATGAGGAGGAGTACTACCAGGAGGTGCTGGGCAGCGGCCAGTCTGATGAAGAGGAGGGCGACGCCGAGCATCCCGAGTTCACCGCGCTGCGGCGTAGCAAGCGCTCCGACCCGCTGGTGGCGGCAACGGACTCCGAGATCGCTGACCTGATCGTGTGGGGGCAGGGGTACGAGCACAGGCCGGACGCCCGGCTCAGCGCACTGATCATGTTCCTTGATGCGGTATGCCGGATCAGGAATACCTGGAGCAACGAGCGGGTGGTGGTGTTCACCGAGTACGCCGCGACGTTGGACTGGATTGTCCGGATCCTCGGGCAGCGCGGCTACCGGAACGGCATCGAGCTGGCGGTAATCCAGGGCTCGACCAGCACCGAGGAGCGGGAGCTAATCCGCAAGCGGTTTAGCATGCCGCCAGAGGAGAACCCGGTCCGTGTCTTGGTTGCCACCGACTCGGCCGGTGAGGGCATCGACCTGCAGGATTACTGTCATCGGCTAGTGAACTTCGACATCCCGTTCAACCCGTCCAGGCTGGAGCAGCGGATCGGGAGGGTCGACCGGTACGGGCAGAAGTTCACTCCGGAGATCTACCAGTTCGTCCCTGTGGTGCAGGGTTCTGCTTACGCGCGCGATGTGCAGTTCCTGGTGGACATCGTCCGGTGGAAGCTCGGCAAAGTGGCCGCGGACCTCGGCTCGGCCAACCAGGTTGTGGACGCGAGGATCCAGGACCATTTCACTGCGGGCGGTACTGGGCGCAGGAACCGGAGGGGACGGCCCGACGAGGGCAACGTGATCATCGGCCGTGCCCTGGCCGGAGGCGGTGGGCTGGACCGTGCTCTCACCGAACTGTCTCGTACGTTTGCGGACCGCAAGGCGGACATGCACCTCACGGCGGAGAACGCACGCCGCGTGGTAGACACCGCGCTGGCCGGCACCGGGCAGCCTCCGCTGCTGGAAACCGGCGATGACCGCACCGACGCCCAGGTCTTCGCGCTACCTGCGCTAAGTCCCGCGTGGCAGCCGACGTTGCGCGGCCTAGAGGCCACCGACTCGGATGGCAAGATCGTGCCTGGTCAGTTCCGGCGGCTCACCTTCGACGACGAGGCTGCCCGAGACCGAAATGACCTCGTGCATATCCATCTCGGGCACGCGCTCATGCAGCGTTCTGCGCGGATTTTGCGCAGCGCCCTGTTCAGCGTGGACTCGCCGGTGAACCGCGTGACCGCCGTGGTGGTAGACGGACTGCCCCAGTCATGCGCCGCTGCGGTGTCGCGACTGGTCCTGGTCGGGCGCGGCGGGCTGCGGCTGCACGAAGAGGTGTTCCTCACCGGCATTCGGATCCGGGGGCAGGCGCTGTCCGAGGAGAAGGCCGAAGAGGTTCTCGACCGGGCGCTGGACGCCCAGGATTTGGTCCTCGCCGATGAGCGCACCCGTGGCGTGCTCGCGGACCTGTGGAACGGCGACGGGAGCAGCAGGCCGCTGCGGGATCGGCTGCGGACCGCGATGACCCGGAAGGCTCAGTCTCTCCAGGAGAAGCGACTCGATGCGCTCGCCGGGCGCAGGCAGAGCGACATCAGGCGTGCCGAGGAGATCTTCGCGGCTTTCCGGGTCATCCTGCGCGAATCCCGTGACCGGCTGGAACGGGAGATCCGCACTGAAGACGAGCTCCTGTTCACTGACGACCAGCAGCGGCAGCGACGGCACGACCTGTCCATGATGATTGAGCGTCTGGAACGTCTCGATGGTGAGGAACGGCGCGAAATCGACGCGATCAAGG
>Ga0335074_10013548_pt1 | contig 11458 bp, 5 predicted proteins | sample Lox_Sample_23_FD_206715 | JGI IMG/M metagenome (GOLD analysis project Ga0335074, IMG submission 206715) | Soil microbial communities from Loxahatchee National Wildlife Refuge, Florida, United States - Lox_Sample_2.3 | ecosystem: Environmental > Terrestrial > Soil > Wetlands | place: USA: Florida...
CGCCACGGCCGCCACGCCTCCGCGCGCCGTTCTAACTCGCGGGAGTTCCGCAGGTTCAGAGTGTCGAGCAGCGCCGCGCCGGCCGGGGGAAATGCATCGGGCTCGCGCAGACCGCGCATGGCAATGTATTCGACCGTCCCGCGTTTCATCCCGGGAATTTTGCGCAGGCGTCGCAGCAGCCCGGCCGCGTCCGCGTTCAATTCGAATTTGATGCTGCCGTCCGCAAAACCGCGCGCCACCGCGCGAATCGTCTCGGCCGCGGCCGGCGGTGCGCCGATCGGCTGAAGATCCGTATCGGCGACAGTTTCGGGCTCTGGGAAAAAATGCGCGATGCCGGGTGAGCCGTGGAATGGCTGCCCGAGAGTCTGCGCGATGCGCCCCGCCATTTCCTGTTCCACAATGGCGCGCACGGACAGCTCGAAGGCGTTCCAACATCCCGGCACGCGCACCCCAGGTTCCGCATCCAATCGCGGCGCCAGAAAGGGATCCGCGCGCAGCGTCGGCGCGATGGCCGCCCAATCCGCATTCAGATCGAACATGGCGCGAATCCGCTCGACGATGAAAAACAGCCTCCGTGGATCGCCGAACTCGATGCGCACGAGCAGCGAATTTTCGAGCGCGCTGGGTGACGCCTCAAAATACCCGCGCACGCCGTTCACGCAAATCGAACGGCGATACGTATCGCCCTCCACCAGTTCCACTCCCGGCGTGGAATGCGCCGCGAGATAAGCCAGCATGCTCCTCCACGAAAACGGCGGCCGGAAATGCAAATGAAACAGATACTGGTTTGCGGCTGCGACAGCCTGGTGTTGTGCCTGGGTGAGGCCGCGGATCTGCGTGGGAGTCCGCTGATAAGTGCCGCGAATGGCGGCATTGAACCGCCGCACACATCCGAAGCCGGACGCAAAGGCAATCTCGGTCATCGGCAGATTGGTTTCGTCAATCAGCTTTTTGGCGAAATGCAGACGGCGCGTTTGCGCCACGGCGCTGGGCGTCGCGCCGAGATGCCGCAGGAAGAGCCGGCGCAAGTGGCGGGAGCCAACGCCCAGCCGGTCGGCCAAAAGCTCCACGCCGCCATCCTCCAGGCCGGTCTCGCCGATGAGACGCAGCGCGCGCGAAACCGTATTCGAAGTTCCCAGCAGCGCCGGCGCACCCGGCGAGCATTCCGGCCGGCAGCGCATACACGGCCGGAATCCGGCTTCGGCCGCCGCCGCCGCCGTCGGGAAATAAAGGACATTTTCCTCTTTCGACGTGCGCGAGGGACAAATCGGGCGGCAGTAGATGCGCGTGCTGAGCACGGCGATGTAGAACTTGCCGTCGAAGCGCGCATCGCGCGCCAGCCGCGCCCGCGAACAGATCTCCCGGTCCAGACTCATTGCGCGCCTATCCATGATACTCAATCCGCGCCCCGCCGGATTGGACGTTTTCGGACCAACGATCCGCCGCCCGCTTATCCGAGGTCCGAAAATGGCCAGCAATCGCCGCTCGCCGGACTTATGGTTTGAGCATGCGACAACAAACCACCATCATTATTGCAGCGATGCTTCCATTGGTCTGCGCGGTGACACGCCTCGATGCACAGCAACCATCATCCGAGACACGCTACCGCGTCATTCAGTTCGGCACGCTCGGCGGTACGAGCAGCAGCGGCAATGCGATTAACAACTCCGGCTGGGCCATGGGCTCGGCGAATCTCGCGGGCAACACCACCGAACACGCTACCGTCTGGACGCCGGCGGTGCGCAACGATCTGGGCACGTTGGGCGGCCCCAATAGCGACGTAAGCTGGCCGGTAAAGAACGATAATGGCATCGTGGCGGGCTGGTCCGAAACAGCCGCCATCGATCCGCTGGGCGAATCGTGGAGCTGCACGGCCTTCACGCCCACCGGCGTTCCCACCGGCCATGTTTGCACCGGTTTCGTCTGGCAGCACGGCGTGACGACTGGTCTTCCCACGCTGGGCGGCAACAACGGCTTCGCCACCGGCGTCAACCAGGCGGGCCAAATCGCGGGATGGGCGGAAACCAACGTGCCAGATTCGACCTGCGTCAGTCCGCAAGTCCTGCAGTTCCTGCCCGTGGTCTACGGACCTCTGTACAATCACATCCAGCAGCTTCCCACCTATCCTGGCGATCCGGATGGCGCGGCCACCGCCGTCAACGCTTCGGGCGAAGTGGTGGGGATATCGGGCCTTTGCGACGTAGCCGTGGGGGCTTGGACCGCCGAACATGCGCTTCTGTGGAAAGGCGGCAAAGCAACCGATCTCGGCAGCCTCGGCGGCGCGGGATGGAACACGCCCATGGCCATTAATACGCGCGGCCATATCGCGGGCTTTTCCGACCTGCCGGGCGATGTTGTCGACGGTCAGCTCAACGCCAATTTCCACGCCTTCATCTGGACCAAAGAAGCCGGCCACATGATCGACATCGGAACGCTGCCGGGCGATTCGCTGAGCGAAGCGCTGGACATCAATGATGACGATCAGGTGGTAGGCGTGTCTTATCCCTCCGCGCACGCCTTCATTTGGCAGAACGGCAAAATGACCGACCTGAATTCGCTGATCTCTTCCAGTTCCGCGCTGCTTCTGATCGCCGCCGGAGGGATCAACAATTCCGGCGTCATCACCGGGCAGGCGTGCGTGATTGCGGATGGGGGCTGCCCGTTTGGCGCCGATACGCCCGCGTTCTACGCTATTCCCGGCGCACCGCCGGACGGCACAGCGGGCCGCGCGGATGTGCGCGTCGACGGCAGCATACGGCAGCAGGTGATGCGGCGGTGGACGTTTGGGCATGCGGGGCAGTAGAGGGAGCGCCCGCGTCCGCTCCGGCCGCTTGGCCACGTTCAGCACCAGCCCCGCCCGCAAGGGCGGGGTCAAATCAATCACCGAATAAGTAAAGCTTCTCGTTGGATATTGTGTGAGTGGAGATCCACAAGGCCATGCGGAAGATGGTCGTCCTGGTGGTCTAAGACGTAGGTACACAAAAGGGGCACCGAGTGAGCGTTAATCATCTCATTCCATAGCTCTTCCATCCGAGTAGTGGCCGTCAGGCTGGAGCTCCGTAATTGACTGACCATCTCACCGAACAGACGCACTTTACCCAGGTATCTGTCGCCCGCGCTTGCTCTAGCCCGTGTGATTAAGCGGCCGATAATGAATTTGAATAAACCCTCATTAACAGTCCCATCAGTGACTAGCTGCGCCAATAGATCTTCCGTCTTGAGGCAGATCAAGCGGCCTATGCGCTCTTATTCATCAGCATCGAGACCTTCGGCTTGCAGGCGGTGTCGAATCGGTTCGTAATGATCCTTTGTCATTATTAGAACGACACTCTCTCCAGCCCTAAGACCAGCGCTGGCATATAGGCAAACCGCTTGCCCTACAAGGTTCTCGTGGGTATACGGGTAGACGATGTGACTGCACGGGGGCGGATTGACCAAAATGGCAGCGCCCGAAAAATTCATGGTTTTGCCCCCCAATGGCCCTAGCTTAGCGAGAATTGACCTTGCCGGCTGTGTCCTAAAACACAGTTGGCCGTATTCAACGCGCATACGCGCACAAGGGACTGGTTGCCGATAGTTAACACTTTGGCCGAAATGCCTGACAGATCCTCCAGGACTTCGCGATACTATGACCGGGAGGACTTCCATGGGCCGCATTGGCCGTACCTGGCAACTATTTAAGGAAAGTTTCGCGGTGCTCGCTGGGGATTCGGAAATCCTGGTGTTTCCGATATGCAGCGGGATCTCCTTGCTGCTGCTCGGCGCCAGTTTTTTGATCCCGCTTTATCGCGACGGCACCCTCCAGGAGGTCGCGCACCACAAAGGCACTTGGGACGACTACGCCGTGCTTTTCGCATGGTACTACCTAAATTTCTTTGTAGGCATCTTCTTCAACAGCGCGCTGATGGGCTGCGCGAACATCCGCTTTTCCGGTCAACAGCCCACGGTTGGCGCGGGCTTTCGCATCGCGCTCAGCCGCCTGGGGACCATCGCCGTCTGGGCATTGGTGGCGGCCTCAGTCAGCATGTTACTCAGTTCGCTGCGCGACCGGAACAATAAGCTTCTGAGCTTTGTGACCGCCGGTTTGAACCTGGCTTGGTCGCTGATCACCTATCTGATCGTCCCCGTGCTCCTGTTCGAGGATCGCGGCGTGTTCCACTCCCTGCACCGCTCCGAGCAGTTGTTCCGGAGTCACTGGGGCGAACAAGTGGCGGGCAGCTTCGGCTTCGGCCTACTGACCATGTTGCTCTCGATTCCGGCCGTGCTTCTGGCACTGGCTTGCTGGCAGATGGACCCCATGATGGGCATCATCTTGGGCGCCGTTTACCTCTTGATCCTGGCGACGGTGACTTCCGCGGTGAAAGGCGTCTTCACCGTCGCTCTGTACCGCTACGCAACGGCGGGTTCGGCGCCGCCCGGCTTCTCGTCGGATGTAATAGACGGGGCGCTAGGAGGCCGGCGGCGCATCGCGGAACAGGCGCCCTGGGACACCTACTAAAGGAGCCAGGCAGCCAGCGTGCGCGTGCCGAGGTCTCGTGCTTGGAGAGCGGGCACCTTCGAAGTTGGCGGTCGAGACGAGAACCTCCGGCAACGCGTGAGAAATCGGGAATTAACGGCGTTCTCTGACAGCTTACTGTAATTTTTCGGGGGATAAGGACGTCTCCGCAAGTTATTGGGAGTTAGCGCCCGGCGCCGCTATTGCGGACTGAGTTGCAAAGTACCTGCCGTGATCAAGCTAGTAGCGCTCGAAGAGTTACCTAGGTAAACCGTATAAGTGCCGGGCGTGATTACCCATGCACCAAGGGTGTCGTTCCAGACGCCGAACGGCTCGGACACATCGTTGGCATCCACCTCGATGGTTATCTGTTGCGACGCTCCGGGATTGAGCGTAACTTTCTCCCATCCCACTAAGCGCTTGGGGGCCTCGCCGGCCGCGGCGGGTAGGCCCAGATAGACTTGCGCGACCTCCGCGCCGGCCGCCGCGCCGGTATTTGTCAGCGTGAAAGTGACTTGGAAATTCGGATTGCTCGAACTGAAGTTATTCACTACCGATGGATTCGAAAACGAAAAAGTCGTATAACTTAGTCCGAAGCCGAACGGAAATAGCGGCGTCAGCCCCTGCGAGTCATACCACTTATAGCCTACATTGAATCCTTCGATGTTGTAATTGACCGGAAACGGTGTCACGCTGTCCGGCGGTTGCGGGATCGATGGCCGCGGCAGTTGGTCGACGCTAGCCGGAAAAGTAAGCGGCAGCTTGCCCGAAGGATTCACCGCGCCGAATAGCAGATTGGCGATGGCTGGTCCGCCTTTCTGTCCTGGAAACCAGGCTTCCAGCACCGCGCCCACGCTCGAAAGCCACGGCATCACAAACGGTCCGCCGTTTTCTGCGACGACAATTGTATTGGGATTGGCAGCCGCCACTGCGGCGACCAGCGAATCCTGATCGGTTCCCAGGCTGTCGGTCAGATCGGTCAGGTTCAAGCCCGGCAGATCCATGCCTTCGCTGGTCCATTGGCTTACGAATACGACCGCCACTTGCGATTGGGCGGCCAGTGCGGCGGCCGTCGTATTACTGGTTCCGGGATCGAATTGCACGCTCGCGTTCGGCGCCATGGCTTGGATGGCAGTCATCGGCGACGATGGATCCCAAACCACATCCGCCCAACCGGGCGTAGCCGGGTAGACAGTGCCGGCCGGCACTGACGCGGGGCCACCCGTCGGCGTCACCTGCGCCGATCCGCCGCCTGAAAGCACGGCCACATTCGCGTTCGATCCGATGATAGCGATGGACTTGACTGTGGAAGCATTCAGCGGCAGCAGATTATTGGCATTCTTCAACAGCACCGCGCCCTGCTCCTCGACCGACTGCGCGATGGCTTCATCGGCCGATGTATTCACGGGCTGCAGCGATTCCGGATACTCGAATAACCCGACTGCGTACATGGCGCGCAGGATGCGATGCACCATGTTGTCGAGGCGCGATTGCGGTACCTCACCAGCGGCAATGGCTTGCCCCAGCGTCGAAAAATATTGATTGTCGGGCTGCTCCTGATCGAGGCCGTTCAGCGCGGCATTTACCGTCGAGTGTGTCGCCCACCAATCGGACATCACAAAGCCGGGAAATTGCCAGTCACCTTTGAGAATTCCACTTAGTAACTGCGCGTTCTCGCAGTTATAGACACCATTCACCAGGTTATAAGCGCACATCACCGATTGCACATTCGATTCCGCGATGCCGATCTCGAAAGCCAGTAAGTCGCTTTCGATCATGCCCCGGCTGGTGATTTCGGCATTGGCGGTGGTGCGTCCGGTCTCCTGATCGTTCAGCGCGAAATGTTTGATGCAGCCGATCACGTGCTGGGATTGCACGCCGCTGATGTGTTGCGCGGCGATCTGGCCCGCGAGAATCGGATCTTCGCCTTTGGTCTCGAAGGTGCGGCCGTCGCGCGGCTCGCGTCCGGTCAGGTTTATGTTGCCGCCCAAGTTGGCGTTCATACCGTAGTCGCGCAGTTCCGCGCCGATTACAGTGCCGTACTGATAGGCTAAGTTGAGGTCCCAAGTAGCGGCGCTGGCAATGGATGAAGGCAGTGCGGTAGCTTCCCCTACACCATTACCCACGCCGACGCTGCCATCCGCGAGATATAAGCTGGGAATTCCGAGCGACGCGATGCCGGGCACATAACCCGCGCCGCCCTGCGGCAAAGCAAAATCATTAGTCACCGGACCACCCGCGCCGTAGACAAGCTGCAGCTCCTGCGACGGCGTCATCTGGCTGATCATATAATCCGCCTGCTGATCGGGGGTGGGCGGCTGCACATTGATGGTCACGGTATTCGAGGGCACGCCATTCTCGTACACAATCAACTGCACGGCGTCGCCGATGGGCGCGTTTGCGGGTACCATCGCGTTAACTTGATATTCGCCGACCGTTCCCGGCGCCAGCCCGGCCCACAGGACCGGCGCATTTACGCCGCCGATGGTGACGGTCGGCATGGTGGCCACCGTCGAAAGCTGTGTGGCGGATGCGGCGGCGCCGTTGGCGGGCGTGTTCGAGACCGGGCCGAGACCCGTGCAGTAAATCAAAATGTCGGTTGCGCCCGCGCCCGCCGGATTGGTTGCGCCGATCAAGTTATAGTTCGAATCGAGAATCGCACCCGCGCCCGTACCTTGACTATTCACGGTAAAAATACCGGGCGCGACCTGTGCCAGATTGACCGTCTGCAGCGCGCTTACCTGGCCATTGATGGTGGCGGTCAGGGTTACCGGGCCGGTTAGTCCCCACGGTAATTGCAGGTTCACCTGGCCGTTCGAAGCGTAAAACAGGGGCGCTTCGATACCGTACGGGCCGAACGCCAGTGACAGTCCACCGAGGCTGGTGGGCAATGGAACGGATGACGCGCCGGCTGGAGCGCCCAACAGGAAGTCGCCGTAAACGGCCACGATGCTGCCGGGAGCAACCGGCGATGTATAACTGGCGGCATTGACGATGCCGCCCGAATTAATAGAAGGCGCGGACTGGGCCCAGGCGCCCGAAAAGCTAGCCATCAGGCACGCGCCAGCGGCGGCCGTAGAGACCTTGATTGCGGACATGGGATTCCGAAAAGCAGGATATCACGGGGCGGCCGCGGGCGCGCTCCGCGCGCCGTGGCTAGGGGCTGGTGGCTGGTGCCGGGTGGTTTAGCCGGCGCGTCTCATCGCGCCGTCTATGAAACAACCACCAGCCAGCAGTCACTGACCACCAGCCCCGCCGCGCGAAGCGCGGCAAAATGCCGGTAACTTTTCTCCCTCTCGCCCGTATTATAGATAGATTAGGTATCTTTGTAGATGAATTAGGCATCATGGGCAAACCCGCTGATTTATTGCAAGGCACGCTCGATCTGCTGATCCTGCGCACCCTGGCGCTCGAGCCGAAACACGGCTGGGCCATCGCCAAACGCATCGAGCAGGCCAGCGAAGACGCCCTGCAGATCACCCAAGGCGCGCTCTATCCGGCGCTCCACCGGCTGGAACAGCAGGGCTGGATTCGCGCCGCGTGGCGCAAAACCGAAACCGGGCGCGACGCCAAATTCTATGAGCTGACCCGCGCCGGACGCACCCAGCTTCGCAAGGAACTGGCGCAGTGGGAGCGGCTTTCTAATGCCGTGGGCTTGGTGATCCGGATGGAGGAAGGCTGATGCGCCTCTGGAACATCCTGCGATTGCGGCTGCGCACGCTGGCGCGCCGCGAACGGGTCGAAGAAGAACTCGATCGCGAGCTGCGCTTCCATCTGGAACAACAGGCCGAAGAAAATCTCGTCCGGGGTATGCCGCCCGGCGAAGCCCGCCGCGCCGCGTTGCGCAAATTCGGCGGCTATACCCAAATTCAGGAGGAGTGCCGCGATATGCGCCGCACGAATTACATCGAAAACTTCTGGCGCGATTTGCGCTACGCCGCCCGCATGCTGGGCGGTAATCCCGGATTCACCGCCATCATCGTGCTCACGCTGGCGCTCAGCATCGGGGCCAACAGCGCCATCTTCAGCGTGATCGATGGCGTGCTGCTGCGTCCCTTGCCCTATCCACACGCCAACCAACTGGCGCGCGTCTTTTTTCATAGCTCGACTTACGCCAAGTTCCCGCTCAATCCCTTCGACTTCCGCGATTTTCGCGAGCGCCTGACTTCGTTCGAATCGCTGGCCGGTTATACGCGCGGAGACAGGCAGCTTTCCGGATCGGGCCGGCCGGAGCGATTTCTGGGATTTCAAATCACGGCCGGATTCTTTCACACGCTGGGGCTCGACCCGGCGCGCGGCCGCGAGTTCACCCGCAACGAGGAGACCGAAGGCAACGGACGCTCCGTGATCCTGAGCGACCGGTTATGGCGCAGCCGCTTCGCCGCCGATCCGACCATCCTCGGGCGAAAGATCACGCTGGATGCGGAACCATACACGGTTGTCGGCGTGATGCCGCCGGGCACGCAGCATCCCGGCAATGAATATCACGGCGTGGCGCAGGGCGAAACGGTGGACGTGTGGACGCCTTTCACCTTACGCGGCGATCCCAACCAGCGCGGCTCGCATTACTTGGAAGTCATCGGCCGCATGAAACCCGGCGTCGCCGCGCCGCAAGCCCAGGCGGAACTGAATGCAGTGATCGCGCAGGTGCGCCGGTTGCATCCGGACGCGCTCGAGGGTTGGAGCGCGCTGGTTTTTCCGCTTTATCAGGAGATCGTCGGGCCGAGCGAACGATTGCTTTTGGTGCTGCTGGGCGCGGTAGGATTGGTGCTGCTGATCGCTTGCGCCAACGCGGCGAATTTGTTGCTGGCGCGTGCCACGGTGCGGCGGCGCGAGATTGCCGTGCGCGCGGCGCTGGGCGCCGGCCGGTCGCGCCTGGTGCGGCAGATGCTGACTGAAAGCCTGCTGATCGCGGGGATCGGGGCCTTGCTCGGCTTGGCGATCGCCGCCGCGGGCGTACGCGTGCTCGTGGCGTTGCTGCCCGCCGATTTTCCGCGCGCCGCCGCCATACACGTGAACGCGGCCGTTTTTGCTTTCACCGCATTGATTGCGCTGGCCACCGGACTGCTCTTTGGTCTGGCGCCCGCCCTGCAAGCCGTCCGCGCGGATTTGCAGGATAGCCTGCGGGATGGCGGCCGCGGTTCGACCAGCGGCGGAACGCAGCTTCGCCTGCGCAACGCGCTACTGGTCGGAGAAGTGAGTCTGGCGTGTATCCTGCTTATCGGCGCGGGACTGATGTTGCGCAGTTTCGTCAACCTGTTGCGCACCGATCCCGGCTTTCGCCCCGACCATCTTCTTACTGCCACCGTGGCGTTGCCGGACAAGACCTACAAACCGGTCGAGATGCTGCATTTCTGGACGCGCTTATCTGCCAACCTGAATTCTGTGGCGGGCATTCGCGCGGCAGGCATCGGCACCGACCTGCCGTGGACCGGCTGGGACGATAACATCGGCGGACTTACCATCGAGGGGAAGAAGCCGCCTGCCCATCAGGAATTCCACGCCCGTTATCACGTGGCGAGTCCGGACTATTTTCGCGCCATGGGAATTCCGCTGGTGCGCGGAAGATTTTTCACGGATGCTGACACTATGAAAGCGCCCCTGGCGATGATGATCAACCAAGCCATGGCGCGCCGCTACTGGCCGGGCGAAGACGCCGTGGGCAAGCGCATAACCTTTGAAGATCACCCTAAAGAGACAGATTGGATGACCATCGTGGGGGTGGTAGGCGATGTGAAGGACCGGCCCGAAAGTCCGGAAGCGCAGAACTCCATGTGGTGGCCGGTGGAGCAGTCGCCGGTCTACGTCGGGCAGATGTCGGTGGCGGTGCGCGGCAACTCCGATGCAGCGGCGCTCACGGGCGATTTGCGCGCGGCGGTCCATCAACTCGATCCCACCCTGGCCGTCGCCGATGTTCGCCCGATGAACGATATCGCGGACGCCAACGTTTCGACGCCGCGTTTCGCGCTGTTTCTGGTGGCGCTGTTCGCAGGACTGGCGCTGACGCTGGCCGCCATCGGCATCTACGGCGTGATCTCGTATTCGGTGAACCAGCGCACACACGAATTCGGACTGCGCATGGCGCTGGGCGCGGATTCGGGCGACGTACTGCGCCTGGTGTTGCGGCAAGGCGTGCGCCTGGCGCTGCTCGGCGTAGCATTGGGCTTGGTGGGCGCACTGGCGTTGGCGCGCGTGTTGTGGAATCTGCTGTACCGGGTGAGCGTCGCCGATCCCGCGACGTTTCTGACGGTCCCGCTGGTGGCCATCGCGGTCGCGCTACTGGCCTGCTATCTGCCGGCGCGCCGCGCGACCAGCGTGGATCCGGCGCATGCGCTGCGGGCGGAATGATGGTGGGGCGGCGCCTTGCGCTGCGGCGGCCTCCCAGGCCGCCCTCTTGCGGGGTCGCACTGCCCCATTAGCTACCTCTTCGCCGAGCCAAACTTTTGCTTCAACTTCTCCAGCCAGTTGAGCACCACATTGATCCCCGTGGCAGTGTGGGATTGTTCGCCTTGCTGGATAGTGGTACGACACTTAGAAAGACCCCTCGAACAACAGGCGCGGCGTCCCTGGAGAAGACACCGGTTCAGCCGCAATCGACACGGCCATCAGCTCATCGCCGTTACGGCAAAAGAGCTGACGGCCATCGCGCGACCAGATCGCCGTCGTGGCGCCCTCGTTTGAGATTTTCCATTTCCCCCGGCCCGGGGTATTGTTGAGCATAAACCTCGAAGCGTCCCGATTCATCCCACTGATAAGCCAGCCTGTGTCCCTCCGGAGAAAACGCCGCCATCCCGGCGTTGTAACTGCCGGCCACGAAGGGTCTGGGTTTTCTGCTGCCTTCGTGGTCGCCCATGTCCGGGATCGCCGCACGACAGTGGATTTCCTGAGTTTTATGGACGACGTGGTGAAGTCCTACCCACTCGACCAACTGCACGTCGTGCTGGACAACCTGAACATCCACCA
>Ga0335074_10013551_pt1 | contig 11456 bp, 11 predicted proteins | sample Lox_Sample_23_FD_206715 | JGI IMG/M metagenome (GOLD analysis project Ga0335074, IMG submission 206715) | Soil microbial communities from Loxahatchee National Wildlife Refuge, Florida, United States - Lox_Sample_2.3 | ecosystem: Environmental > Terrestrial > Soil > Wetlands | place: USA...
CCACAGCATCGTCGACCGACGCATCGTCCATCACCCCCAGAACAGGTGACGAACATTCCGGACATTTGACGCGCTTCATAGCGAGGACAGATCACCCGCTCCCAACAGGCTGAATGCGGGCGCCTTGACAGGCCGAGTCGCAGCCGATATGCTTAGGCCCTGGCGATGGAGTTCGCCGTTAACCGCCCTTGGGGCTGATGACTCCTCCTGGACTTCTTTGGGATGACAGGAGGGGCGTATGGTTTATGTGGCCGGGCTCGCCAACGGGTGTTTAGCGCACCCCGCGTTATTCCGCATTGAGTGCCGCCTTCGCGTCCGAGCCACGGCATGAGTGGGCGCGATATCGTACTTCAGGTTGCCCAGGTGCTGGCAGTCCTGCTGCTAGCGCCTCTCATCCAGGGAATCATCCTCCAGTTCGAGGAGCGGGTCCAACGCGCTCAGGGACCCGGTATCTTTCAGCCCTATCGCGATCTTTGGAAGCTTTTCCACAAACAGTTGGTCGTGCCCGAAACCGCATCCTGGCTCTACTGGACGGCACCGGTTGTGGCCTTCACCGCGATGCTGACGGTGCCGATCCTCATCCCGGTTTTGACCAATTATCCGCTTCCGCTCTCGGACATGGGCGACATCCTAGGTGGTGGCCTGATTCTCACGCTTGGGTCTTTCATGATTACGCTGGCCGGTCTGGACACCGCCAGCGCCTACGGCGGCATCGGTTCAAGCCGTGCCGTTATGGTCGCCATTCTCGCCGAACCGACTCTGATCCTGGTGTTTGTCGGGATCACGCTGCTGGCAAAAGCGATGCTGCCATTCGTGGTCAACCATCTGCTGGTTGCGCAGCCCGCCGTGTATTGGAGCCCGGCACACCTCTTCCTCGTTGCTGCCTTCTTCGTGCTGCTTCTGGTCGAGACCGACCGTCTGCCAATCCATTCGCCCACGCATATCGAAGTCTACATGATCGATGAGGGTAGGATCCTGGAATACTCGGGGCCGCTGCTGGCACTGCTGCGCTGGGCTTCGACCATGAAGCAGTTCATCCTCTACACGATTTTCTGCAACGTGCTGCTGCTGCCCTGGGGCCTCTCCTATCTTGGCACCGCTCTTGGCGTGACCGGCAGCACACTCGCGCTTCTCGGCAAGTTCGTTCTTGTCGCCTGTGCCGTGGTCTTCGTTGATACTGCGCAGTCGCGCCTCCGGTTCTACCGCTATCAGGAACCTTTGGCCGCCTCGTTCTTGCTCGCTGTCCTGTCCATCATAAGCACCCAGTTGGCTTGACCATGCTAACCGCACATCTTAACCCCCTCGCCGCCTCGCTCTTCAGCCTGATTGCAATTGCGAGTCTGCTTCTGGCCTTCGTGATGCTGGGCTCGCGCTGGCTGCGCCACTACCTCTACGCATTCGCCGCGGAATCCTGGTTGATCGGCATCCTCTCGGCGGCGGTGGGCTTCTATGGCAATTATCCTGAGCTCTACCTGATCGCGATCCTGACAGTCGTATTTCGTGGCGGCCTGCTACCCTATCTGATCTTTCGTATCATACGGCGATTGCACGTCTCGCGTGAAGTCCATGAAATCCTGCAGCCGAGCTCCGGTCTGGTGATCGGCGCATTGGCGGTCATATTTGCGCTAGGGGTTTCGTCCCGGATCGGCGCGGAGCTCGGCATGTCCGGAACCGTCGTCGTACTGGCTTTGACGGTGATGCTCTCGATGAAGCTCCTGGGCTTCCTCATGCTGGCCGCCCGGCACGAAGCTCTCAGTCACATCCTCGGTCTTCTGGTGCTGGAGAACGGCATCTTTCTGGGGGCGCAGATCCTCGTCCCTGGCATGCCGTTGTTGATCGAGATCGTAATCCTGTTCGACCTGTTGATCGTCGTCGCCTGCTTTGGCCTGCTGGTGCAGTACCTGATGACCCATGTCGGGACGACGAGCAGTCTCGAACTCCGGCGGCTGGTGGGCTAGATGGTCGGGGTTCTGCTTCTGGTTATCGCACTGGCGCCCGCCTTGGCGATCCTGTTGATCATACTGGCGGGCCGACCTTCGCTCTCGGCGTGGCTGAACCTGATCGCCAGCATCATCGCATTTGTGGCGGCGGCGGTGCTTCCCTTGCTGGTACAGTCGCAGGCTCATGTGTACTGGGCGGGATACATCATCATCGACGCGCTCGGCGCCTGGGTCGTCCTCTGCGCCGCGATCGTCTATCTGCTGGCCTCGATCTATGCCGTCGGCTACATGCCGCTGCTCGATGAGGAGGAGCGGCTTCCGGTCTTCTACGCCCTGTTTGCCGGCTTTGCCCTGACCACCTTGCTCGGGCCGATGATGAACAATGCGGGCCTTTATTGGATCGCCATCGAGCTGACAACTCTGGTGAGCACCTTCCTGGTCGCCTTCGAGCGAGCGGCCGAGAGCATCGAGGCGGCATGGAAATACATCATCGTCGTCTCAGGCGGCATCAGCCTGGCCCTGCTCGGCACCGTCCTCTTCTACTGGGGTGGCAGTCTGGTGATCGGGCCAAGCTATGACATGACGTGGGCCGCGTTGAGAGACGCTGCTCCACATATGAACCCGACGCTTCTGATCCTTGGATTCCTACTCGTTTTGATCGGCTACGGGACCAAGGCTGGCCTCGCTCCGATGCACACATGGCTGCCGGATGCGCATAGCGAAGGTCCGACACCTGTCTCCGCGTTGCTGTCCGGTGCGTTGCTCAACACGGCGATGATCGGCATCATTCGCTACCTTTCCGTGGTGGATGCCGCCGGCGCAGGCCCGCTGCCTCGCATCACGCTGGTTGCGCTCGGCATTGTCTCTCTGATCGTCGCCGCACTGTTCATTGTCCGGCAGGAGGGCATCAAGCGCCTGATGGCCTATTCGAGTGTGGAGCATATGGGCGTGATCGCGCTCGGCGTTGGATTCGGCGGCGCGCTCGGCATCGCCGGTGCGCTCTATCACATGATCAACCATTCATTGAACAAGTCGCTGATGTTCTTCGGTGCCGGCAGCATGATGCGGAGCTACCAGACCAAAGAGATTGGCGGCATCCATCTGGTGAGCCGGCGCTTCCCCGTGGTCGGCGCGCTGTGGTTGGCCGGCGCGGTCGCCATCACCGGCGCGCCGCCGTTCGGCCTGTTTGCCAGCGAGCTGACGATCCTGCGGGCTGGTCTGGAAACGAAGGCCGCCTGGGCAGCTTTTGTCATGGCCGGCCTGCTGATCATCATCTTCATCGGGTTCCTGAATCACTTCCGGATCATGTACTACGAGACGCCGGAGCACGATAATGGGGTGGAAGGCAGTGTCAGTGCATGGTGCACGCTGCCCATGTGGCTGGCGCTGCTGCCATTGCTCGGTCTCGGTCTGTGGTGGCCGGAGGCGGTCTGGGGCTATTTCGGTACTATTGCCCATGCTCTCGGCGATGGAGCACTTGTCGCGGGAAGCACACCATGAAGGCGACTGATACCACGCAGCTCCGCCTCGAAGAGTTGCCGCCCGCAGCGCGTCATCTTCTGGAGTCCGGCGCACGCATGCAAATGGCGTACGCCGTTGTTGCGGACGGGGGCAATCTGGAATTGCGCTATCTTGCCACCCCGGCCGGTTCTACTCCCTTCATTCTCTGGCGATGCGAGGTCACCGGCGATCCGCCGAGCCTTGCCGAGATCTGGCCGCTGCTGGGTTGGCACGAGCGCGAGATCATGGATCTGTACGGACTCCGGTTTCGGGGGCACCCCGAGCCGAACCGCCTCGTCCTGCACAACGATATCGCGCCGCCGCTCGCGCCGGCGGGGCCGGAGCACCAGGTGCTGACGGGGCTGCCGGCCGCTAACGGGCCACGCTCCCTGCCGCAGATGCTGGCGCCCGATGTGCAAACTCTGCCATTCGGGCCGGTCAGGGCGGATGTGCTGGAATCGGCCGAGTTCACCTTCTTCTATATCGGCGAACAGATCCTGCATTATCAGCCACACCTTTTCTACAAACACCGCGGAATGGAGCAACGCTTCGAAGGGCTCGACCCCGTGCAGGGGGTAATTCTGGCGGAGCGGGTCTCCGGCGTCGGTAGCGTCGCCCACGCGTTGGCTTTCTGTCAGGCGGTGGAGGCTGCCTGCGACTGTGTCGTGCCGAGGCGCGCCCTGTGGTTGCGGGTGCTGCTGGGGGAACTGGAACGCCTGTACAATCACCTGCATTATCTCGGTCACCTCTGCAACACGACCACGCTGAAAGTAGGGGAGGCGCAAGGCAAGCTGCTGGAAGAAACCGCGAAGCAGATCAATGCACGATTGACCGGAAGCCGTTTCCTGCGGAGCCTTCTCGTCCCCGGTGGGCTACGTCGAGATCTGCAACCGAATGGCTGGCTTCGCGACGCGCTAGAGTTGCTGCGGGCGGAAATCGCGAGCTACGTGCGGCATCTTGAAGCATCGGATAGCCATCTCGATCGCCTTATCACGACCGGCGTGCTGAGCAGCCGGGTTGCGTTCGACCAGGGCGCGACCGGCCCGATTCAGCGAGCGTCCAACACCGACCGCGATCTGCGGCGCGACCACCCCTATGCTGCCTATGCCGAACTGCCGCTGACCGTGCCCGTGCGCCCTGAGGGAGACGCCTACGCCAGGGCGCGGGTGCGTATCGAAGAGCTCGACGCCAGCATCGCCATCATGCAGCGTGTTCTGCTGCTGCTGGAGGATGGCGAGATTCGCGTTCCATGTCCCCCCGTGCCGAGCGCCGAGGGATTGGGTTGGGCGGAATCGCCGCGCGGCTCCCTGTTCTACGCACTACATTTTGACCACAGCGGACGCTTGGCACGGGTGAAGATCAAGTCGCCATCGTTCTCGAACTGGCGGGTCTTCCCTTTCACAGTACACGAAACCAACATGATGGACTACGCAATCAACGAGGCGAGCTTCGGCCTCACCATCGCCGGCTGCGCCCGCTAGGAGCTGGCGATGGCACTCTGGACCCTGATCGGGCTGGCCAAAGGTAAGGCGACAACGCGCTGGCCTGGACGCGGCGACGATGGCCAGAAGGGGCTGCTGGGCATGCCGCGCTATAACCAGGACCTTTGCGCTGACGATTGCGACGCTTGCGCCGCGATCTGCCCGACCGCAGCCCTGAGTGCACGCCCCGGCGGCGGCCTCGACGTCGATTACGGTCGTTGCGTCGTCTGCCAGCTCTGTGTTGAGGCCTGCCCCACTGGTGCGATGAGTGCATCATCGGATTGGGCATTCGGCGTGCGCCATCGGGAGGACCTGCATTGGGCAGACGCTGTGATACAAGCGGCGCCAGCGCAGACACCGGAGCGACTCGGGTTCCGGCGTAGCCTGCATATCCGTCACGTCGATGCAGGTTCCTGCAACGGCTGCGAATCCGAACTGCAGGGATTGAACAATCCCTTTTACAACCTGCATCGGCTCGGCATCTTTTTCACGCCCTCGCCACGTTTTGCCGACCTGTTGCTGGTCACCGGCCCGGTCACCCGCGCAATGGAAGCGGTGCTGCGCACGACGTACGACGCCATGCCGCAGCCTCGGTGGGTGATGGCGGTCGGCACCTGTGCGGTGTCCGGCGGTATTGCTGAAGGCGGTTATGCCGGTGGACACGGCCTTGAAGGGGTCATTCCCGTCGATCTCTATCTGCCTGGTTGCCCACCGAACCCAGCCGCAATCATCGAGGCCTTGCTGATGTTCCTGGACCGCGCGCCGCAGCGGGTGAAAGGGGGACGCATTGGCGAATGATCTGCTGGCTGCTGCTGCCCTGCTGTGGATTGCCGGCGGCGTACTTGCCCTGATCGGCCGCCCGCTCGGGTTCGTACGCCTCCTGCTCGGGCTAGGCGGGCTGGCTGGGATCGTTGCTGCTGTCATAACCCTGCCGGCCGGCACCGCGGTTGTCGGCGTTCCGCTGCGCATGGCGGGCGAGACGGCGCGCTTTCAGATGGCCCCGGAGTCCCTCTGGCTGATGGGGTTCGGGCTGGTTCCCGCAGTTCTTGCTTGCCTGCTGACGACACCGTCGTATCACGGGCGCGCCGGCTGGCTGTTCGGAGCGGCGTGCAGCCTGCTCGGCGCACTCGGCGTTTTTGGCCTGCAACACGCCGGGTTCTTCCTGCTTGCCTGGGAACTGATGAGCCTGGGGGGAGCGGTCATGCTGCTGAGCGACCAGCTCGCCCGCGCGCCCGGTCTCCCCGTCCTGTTCATGCTGGGTATGCTGGAAGTGGGCACCGTGGCGCTGCTGGTGGCCTTCATCTTGGTGGCGCTGCCGGCACAGAGTCTCTCGTTCGAAGATTTCAATCTGGTCGGTGCGGCGCTGTCGGTTCCGGCGCAGATCATCATCGGCGTGCTGCTGGTGATCGGCTTCGGTGCCAAGCTCGGGCTGCTACCGTTTTATGAATGGTTCCCAAGCGCCTACGGATCGGGCAGTGGAGCGTCCGGCGCCGTGATGTCCGGCGTCGTGCTGAACGCCGCCTTCTTCGGTCTCAGCCGTAGCGTCCTGAACTGGCTTCCGGGCGTGGGGCTGGGTGGCGCCTATGGGCTGGGCATCTTCGTCGTCGTGATCGGCGTACTCAGTGCGATTCTTGCGGTGCTGTATGCGTTCCAGCAGGAGGATTGGCGCTGCCTGCTCAGCTTTTCCTCGGCCGAGAACGCGGCGATCGCGGTAACCATCCTGGGCGCGGCGATCCTGTTCCGCGAGAGCCATCTGGCCGATCTGGCCGGCCTCGCGTGGACCGTCGCCCTGCTGCACCTCGCCGGCCATGCTTTGGCGAAGGGCTGCCTGTTTCTCACTGCCGACGGCGTGTTCGTGGCAACAGACAGCTATCTTGTTCGACACTCTCTGCTGGCTCGGCGAACCACCTGGATGTTCGGGGTTGGGGCGCTGTTCGCCGCGATGAGCCTCGCCGCAATGCCGCCGCAGGCCGGCTTCGTCAGCGAGTGGTTTGTGTTCCAGACCGTCTTCCAGGGCTTCCATCTGCCGGACCTTGCCGGCCGGCTGGTGCTGGCACTCGCCGGCGCCGGGCTTGCGCTGACGGCTGCAGTGGCGCTTGCCACCTTTATCAAGGTCTTCGGCATCGGCCTGCTCGGCAGTGCAGGCCAGCAGCCCGGTCGGGTGCCGGTGGGGACGATTGGCGCGGTCGCGCTGCTCGGCGCCTTGGTGCTGGCGCTGGCGGTCGGCATGCCGGTGTGGCTCTCGTCGCTGGTGGGCGCGACGGTGACGCAATTCGGTGCCGACAGCCCACGCCTGATGCGCGACGGGCTGCTGTTGGTTCCGCTGACGGCGAGGTTCGCGTTCATCTCGCCGAGCCTGCTGGTGATCGTGATGCCGCTGCTGGCTCTGCTGCCGATCGTGCTTGTTTTTGCCAATCGCAGATTTGCCGTGCGTCGCGTACCGGTCTGGTACGGCGGCGTACAACACGACATCAGGCGCACGGCTACGACCGCGCTCACATTCTCCAACGCGCTGCGCACGTTCTACAGTTTCGTCTATCGCCCGACGATCGAGACTACACGGGAATCGGCGGTGCGGGAATATTTCGTGACCCGCCTGGAATTCAATCACGAAGTCGCCCCCGTGTTCGGGCCGTATCTGTTCGCGCCGGCGGTTCGTCTGGTTCGTGCCGCTGCTGACCGGCTTCGGATTCTGCAGTCCGGACATCTCAACGTGTATCTTGGTGTGATCGGGGTTCTGCTGGTAATCATTCTCGGATTAGTCTTGTTGTAAGCGATGTCAGGAAGGTGGCGCCGCCACGTGCTGATGTATCTGGCCATTGCGGTTGGTGGCACGCTTGGCTGCTGGGCGCGCTATGCCATGACCAATCTCGTGCAGGCCGTCTATGGCCGCGAGTTCCCCTATGCGACGCTCAGCATCAACCTGCTGGGCGCGTTTCTCATGGGTTTTCTGTTCATCGAGACGCTGGAACGCCTGACCATCTCGCCCATCCTGCGCACCGGTATCCTGACCGGCGTGCTGGGCGGCTACACGACATTCTCGACGTTCGAAATGGAAACGCTTCTCCTTGTCGAGCAAGGAGAAGCGTGGAAAGCGGTTCTCTATATCGTGCTATCGGTTGGGTTGGGGTTCGTGTGTGCCTTCGGAGGTGCCTACATAGCACGCAATCTCTAGGGGAGGACGGCCATGAACAACGAGGTGATGGTAGTTCGCATCTACCTCCGGGAAGCCGAGCAAGGGAAACGTAAGAACCTGATGCAGGAAGTCCTCAACATCCTGCAGGATCAGCAGCGTGTGCAAGGCGTGGTGGTTTTCCGCGGCATCGCCGGACTCGGCGAGGGCGGCGAAGTGCATGCTGCCGACCTGCTGCGGTTGAATGTTGATCTTCCGCTCGTCATCGAATTCTATGATAAGCCGAGCGTTGCCGAGGCGGCCCTGCGGCTGTTGGACGGGCTGGTTCCGTCCGGCCATATCCTAACCTGGCGCGCGCTCCAGCACTCGACGTCGGTGGCAGCAAGGCGCGCCACGTCACAAGGGCCGGTTCCTTGATGATCAATCAGCTATCAGACCGAAGGCCGAAATAGCGGTACACCGTGAAGTAGAATCGCGTGCGAAGATGCCATCGCGGGCGGGAACTGGCAAATGAGGGAGCTGCATCTTCCCACCAAAGCACGTCTGACCAGCGATTTGGTCCCGGATCTCGCATTGACCCATGGGCAAACCCTCTGGGTGCTGGAGAGCATGGGTTTCAGCGCAGGGATTCCAACCGCTACCTTCAATCACTACATCAAATCGTTGCGAAAGCTCGGCACTCCGTTTGCCTATGGGAAGGCTGAAACCCGTGGTGGCAGACGGGCCTACTATTCCTACAATCATCTGATGGAACTGTGCCTTGCCCTGTCACTCCGAGTTTACGGGGCCATCCCCGACCGGATCCTGGCGGGAATCATCGAGTTCCGAGAGGAATTGTACGCACTGTATCGGCGCGCATATATCGAATTTGCTACGGGACTCGGCGCTTCGATCCGTGTCACGGCCAAAGGCCGCACCGAGTTCGAGATGAGCGGGGTCTATCTCGATCTGAGGATTCGTTTTGGCGGTGGACGGGCGTTGGAGTTCGGTCCACCGCGGGCGGTCTCTCCGTTCGAGGCGCTCCGGGCCTATGCACGGCTGGACACCCCAGGGCGTGCCCATCTTCCGTTCAATCTCTCGACCCTTGCAATCGATCTCGTCGAATGCGCCGAGACGGCACCCGACGTCCATCCTGGCCCACATAAGGACTAGGCGAGATGCCGGGCCTTCCCGTCTCGACCGTCTCGATATGCGTCTTGGCAGGGCGAGAATTCGTGCTAGACTATGAAAGCCGAACAGGTATGATCTGCTTGGCGATGGAGTCCGCCAGAACCGCCCGGAACGGCTGATGACTCCTACAGGCTTCGGCGAGCGAGAACGGCACGCCGCGGCTGTGGGCGATGTCGTTGGCGTGGGTGGTTCGATGCTGGCTTATAACCCTCGACACCAAGAGTTTGTCTTGCGCCTTGGGCCAGGGCGCGCCAGACGACGTAGGCGCGTGCTGGGCGCAAGTGGTGTGGTTAAGCCATGCTAGCGCGCGCTCTTTACAATCTGCTCCAGGTCGCTGTGGTTATCGGCTTCGCACCCCTTGCCGAGGGCGTGACGACCCGGCTGAAGGAGATTATCCAGTCCAGGCGCGGGCCCAGCATTTTCCAACCCTATCGTGACTTGTGGAAGCTGCTGCATAAGGACGAGGCCGTCTCGGATTATTGCACCTGGGTGTTCCGGGTCGCGCCCTTCGTCGCGTTTGCGACGCCCGTCTTCGTCACACTGCTGATCCCGGTACTCACCCGCTATCCGCTGGAATTCGCCTTCATGGGCGACATGCTGGGAGCCGGCTTCGTCCTCGCCTTGGGCGGCTTCTTCACGACCCTGGCGGCGGTGGATACCGGCAACCCGTACGGCCCGATGGGAGCAAGCCGAACGCGGATGGTGGGCTTCCTGGCTGAGCCTGTGTTCATCGTGGTGTTCCTGACCATCTCCTTCGTGGCTGGGTCCACCATTCCCTACATTGTTCAGACGCGCTGGATCACGCCGCTGGCAAACTTCTTCGAGCCGTCGCACGTCCTGTTGATGATTGCCTTTCTGATGTTGATCCTGGCGGAAGACGGACGCATCCCGGTTGACAGCCCTTCCGGACAGTTCGAGCTGGCGATGATCGACCGATCGAAGGGGCTCGAATACTCGGGCCGTGGCGCTGCGCTTATCAAATGGGCTGGCGCGATGAAATTCTTCGTGCTGATGATCGTCTTTCTCAACGTCGTTGTCATACCCTGGGGTTTGGCACCTGTCGGCACCGGCGGCGTGCAGGTGTTGCTGGCAATTCCGCGGGTGCTGCTGAAGATTTTTCTGTCCATCCTTGTGCTTGTTTACATCGAATCGTCACTCGCCAAGCTTCGCCTGTTCCGCATCACTGAGTTCCTGGGCGCCGCGTTCATCATTGCCGTAGTTGCGATGATCACCCGGATATCCGAGATTTAGGGAGGCCGATGTGCAGAGCGGCGGGTTCGCGCTGATCTTCGCCCTGGACGCTCTCACCGGCGCATTGTTCCTGTTGACCGCCTTCGGCGTGGTAGGGACGCGCCAGGTTCTGGCTTCGCTGCAACTGTTCATTCTGCAATCGCTTCTGCTGGCGGCGTCGGCAATCCTGCTCGGCATCGCCCTGGACTCGCCGCACCTGCTGGCGGTCGCGGCCATTACGCTCGCCACGAAAACCTTTCTGATCCCCTGGCTGCTGCGCCGTACGGTCAGCGTCGAGGTGTATCGCACGCGGGAGATCGAGCGCGTGCTGAACGTGCCGACGTCCCTCCTCGTGGCCGCGGTGCTCGTAGTAGTGGCCTACGTCGTCGCCTCTCCGATGGTTGGGGCGGTGGCGCTGCCGTTCACGCGCATCAATCTTCCACTTGGGCTCGCGGCGATTTTCCTCGGAGCATTCACGGTCGTGGTCAGGCGGGAAGCAGTGCCGCAATTGCTTGGCCTGCTGGCGGTTGAAAACGGCGTGTTCTTTGCCGGGATCGCCATTGTGAGCCTGCCGGTGATCGCCGAGCTGGCTGCGGCGGTCGATGTGCCGGTTGTCGCGCTGGTGGTGGGACTGCTCACCCGCAGCATCCATCAGCGGCTTGGCACAACCGCAGTCGGCCGCCTTGCCGCGCTCAGGGAGCCGTGACGTCGTGATCGCTCTGGCCGCCGTCGTTATCATCCCGATCCTGGCCGGCCTGCTTTGTTGGCTGCCCGGCAGCCGCCGGCTTGCGGCCCCGATCACGGTGGTCGGCGCAGCGCTCGTCCTGGCATCGGCCGGCGATGTCGCAGCCGTCACCTCCGTCACCGGGCGTGTTGACGCGCTCGGCGGCTGGCTCACCGCCGATGGTCTGGGCGCCCTGATTGTCGCACTGGTTGCACTTGTTGGCTTCACGGCATCGGTCTTCTCCTGGGGCTATCTCAGCCATCACCGCCCCAGCCGGG
>Ga0335074_10013552_pt1 | contig 11455 bp, 8 predicted proteins | sample Lox_Sample_23_FD_206715 | JGI IMG/M metagenome (GOLD analysis project Ga0335074, IMG submission 206715) | Soil microbial communities from Loxahatchee National Wildlife Refuge, Florida, United States - Lox_Sample_2.3 | ecosystem: Environmental > Terrestrial > Soil > Wetlands | place: USA: Florida...
ACTTCAGGCTGAGCTGCCTAGTTCAATCGCTTCGTTTACGCTCTTTTGCTCGTTCTCACGGCGTCCCGTTGATTATCGATACGTTGCAGCGGGACCAGCCGATCTGCTTCGTCGCCGACCCTGGGCTGTGCATACTCCTCTGGAGAGGCATTGCAAGCCATCAGAAGATCAACAACAGACATCTGCTGCAATTTATCGTCGGAAGAGGTCTTTACCGTATGCGAGAAGGTTGTTGTTTGTTTGTGGTCCCTGGTGGCTGCGCCAACTCTCAACTGCAAATCTTGCAGCCGACTCGAGACCCTGGCATATACTCCACATACCCGGGCACAGCAGAGCTCAACGCTGCGGCTTCATTACGATGTCTAATGATGGGCTAGATAAGAAGCCAGGGGCAGTGGATACTGCGCTGGGCGACATGAAGCTGGAGAGCCCAGATGCGGCCTCAGACACTATAAAGGTTAACGGCAGTAGTGAACATTCACTGGCGCCCACAGCAACCAAAACTTCGCGCTCGCCGAGTTTGGAGCGGTCTCATTCCCTGTCATCAGCTACACAAACACCAATATCTGGGGTTTATGAGCACGAGGAAATACTCGGGGGCGAGGTCGCCCTAAAACTAGAGCCTGGAAAGCCTCCCAAGCTCTCAAGAAAGTCATCACAAAAAGTCATGTCGCGTCCACCACAACTTTTCGATCATCTTCCAAATTCTACTTCCGAGGCCATAACTACATTTCAGGTAATCCGCGACTGCATCTATGGATCAAAGTACATGGGCTCGTCAGAGCATGATGCTTTAGGGTGTGATTGTTCTGAGGAATGGAGTAAGTTTTGAAGTTAAATTTGAGCTTTTCATGAAAGATACTGACGATTAATAGGTGACAGCAGGAATCATGCTTGTGGGGAAGACTCGGATTGTATCAATCGTGCTACTAAAATGGAATGCATCGATGATGAGTGCAATTGTGGTTTAGGGTGCCAAAATCAACGCTTTCAACGTAAACAATTCGCCAACGTCTCTGTAATTAAGACAGAGAAGAAAGGCTATGGACTACGGACGGATTCTGACCTACACCCCAATGATTTCATTTTCGAGTACATCGGCGAAGTCATCAACGAGCCTACCTTCCGACGCAGAACTATCCAGTACGATGAAGAGGGCATCAAACATTTTTATTTTATGTCACTTACGAAGAGCGAGTTCGTTGATGCGACCAAGAAGGGTAACCTTGGTCGTTTCTGCAATCATTCCTGCAATCCAAATTGCTACGTTGATAAATGGGTAGTGGGTGATAAACTTCGCATGGGAATATTTGCCGAGCGGAGCATTAAGGCCGGCGAGGAACTTGTCTTCAACTACAACGTCGATCGATATGGTGCTGATCCACAACCATGCTACTGTGGCGAACCAAATTGTTCTGGCTTCATTGGTGGTAAGACTCAAACTGAAAGAGCGACGAAGTTATCACATGCTACGATTGAGGCGCTAGGCATTGACGATGGTGATGGCTGGGACACAGCCGTGGCAAAGAGGCCTAGAAAGAAGAAGGCAGGAGAAGATGACGAGGAATACGTTAACAACCTTCAGCCAAGAGGTCTCGATGAGGAAGGCGTCACGAAGGTCATGGCTACACTCATGCAGTGTAAAGAGAAGTGGATTGCCGTCAAGCTCCTCAGTCGAATACAACGCTGCGACGACGATCGAGTACGCAATCGTGTTGTTCGAATGCATGGCTATCAAATCCTCCGAACGGCGCTAACTACTTGGATCGATGACAACAATGTTGTCCTTCAAATTTTGGACATCTTGTACAAGTTTCCCCGCCTAACACGGAATAAGATAAGTGACTCAAAGATCGAGGCCACGATTGAGAGCCTGGTGGCATCCGAACATGAAGATGTCGCCTTTGAAGCAAAGAGATTACTTGAAGAATGGAGTAAGCTAGAAGTGGCATACCGAATACCTCGAAAGAAGTTTGATCCAACTGCCCAATCCACAAATCAATTCGATCGCCGAGGCGGTGACCGAGAGGATGAAGCCCCGAAATCACCTGCACCCACACCTGCTATAGTTGCACCCACTGGTCCTCGCAATGCAGCGCCGCAACGGAACCCTAACTTCTTCGCCCCAACAAGGCCTGCCATGATGCGGAGACCTTTCAATCCACTGCCCGCAGGATGGTTTGCAGCAATGGACGGATCTGGAAATACTTATTACTATAGCAAAAGTGGTCAGACGACTTGGCAGAGACCGCATTTACCTGCAGCGGAGCCACCTCCTCCACCTAAGGTTCCACCCAAAGCCATTCAAAATCAAAAAGCTCTTCAAGACATCATTGATAGTCTTACTAAGTCCGATTCCAATGCCCAAACTCCATCCTCGGGAACTCCGCAACGTTCAGAAGATCCGTCGAAAGAGAAGAAGAAAAGTACTGAGAAATGGCGGTCGTTGTCGCAAGAGAAGCAAATGAAGCTCTACGAGAATACTGTAAGTCCCTTTAGATTGCAAGACTTGGTGGCTCCATCTTAATAATTCGTAGCTTTTCCCCCACATCAAATACGTTATGGATAAGTTCCGCAACAAGCTTCCTAAAGAGGATCTCAAGAAATTTGCGAAAGAGATTGGCAAGAAACTCGTCGCGTCCGATTTTAAGCACAACCGAGTCGAAGACCCAACTAAGATCACCGAAAAACAAGAAAAGAAGGTCAGGAAATACGTAAAGGAGTTCTTCGACAAGGCTGTCGCCAAGAAAGCTGCGCATGACAAGCTGAAAGTAGTTAAAAAGCATGGTTCCGCAGCGGACAGAAACGATACTAAGGAGACCTTAAATGGGATGTCCTCTACAACAGTCGAGGCGGATGCAAAAAATGCCATAAAGGCTGAGGAACTAGACGACATGGACTTGTCCGACGACGGAGAGGAAACAGGACACGCTGTCCCCTCTGTGCCTGCCACTCCGAGCCTTGACACACCTAGCGATGAGGGCTTGAAGCGGAAACGAGACGACTTGGGTGAGTCATTTGATTCTACTCCGTCTGAAACGCCTGTCAAACGGATAAAAGAAGAAGATATGGAAGGCATACCAAGTCCACCGCCACCGCCACCTCCCCCACCGGCAGAGGATATGATAATTCAGATAGATGAAGATGCAGAGCTGGCCGCACAGGAGGAAGCCTTAATGCGCGAAAATGAGGAGGCATTGATGCGGGAAAACGAGGAAGCAATGCAAGAAGCTGAACTTCATAAAGAGCATGCCAAAGCACTTATACCTAGCAACATCGACGATGTAGACACCAAAGTCAACGGTATCAAGACAGAAGAGTACGACAAAACGGATCAGGACTTCACCATGAAAGGAGTCAACGGCAATGCTGTTGTGAAGATAGAATCTAGCGTGAACGACTCCAAGGACGGCGTTAGGGACCTTTCCGACGTTGAGGAGAACAGAGATAATAACATCACCCAACATGAGCGCAAAGAAGTTCTAAGCCACTGATACTTACCTGTTCGATAATCAGGATACGATGATCAAGGCCGCTGTTGAAGATCGAACGGGCGAGGCGAGCGTACGTGGCGAGCGTACGTGCAAGCGCGAGAAAGTAAAGCATTGTATGTATATACCATCAGATCAAATCGGATTCGGAGTCCGGGCGGCCAAAGGGTGGTGAGAAACCAGCCACGGCTAGGGCAATGTCTTTTGCATTTTCGTGGACAGCGAGCGACTTGTGTTACGATAGGGCGGAAAGGGGTGCCTTGCATCATCATCTCACCTTACTCGACCTGGCCTTTTTTCACTTGGGCGAGCGGGCCGGTGGGCGAATAGTGAAAGATATAATCAAGCGAAGCACTGTGACATGATATGATTCAAATTCGTTGCACACATGTGATGATATGTAAAGTCCATAAAACCGGACTATCTGCCCTATATGATAAACTCTGGGCGCAATGCTTTAGCACAGAAAAATCCCACTGTAAGACCCCCATTCTGTACTTCAGATTGAAAATCCTCCACTTTCTCACTGTGTAAATCACAACTCCTCTAACGCGGCATCCACAAGCATAGCTCGATGCTCCAAACCTCTCTACCCCCTTTCACGATTTAATAATCTTCTCAACCGCGTCCAACAAGATATCAGCGTGATGCCTCTGGAAGATCAGCATAGGACGCAAGCGGACAGCCCTCTCGCCCGAGCCGCCGATATTGACCCCCACACCTTTGGCCTTCTTGAGGAACTCGTCACGGCGCGGGGTGTCAAAGGCAATGAACGTCCCCATCCCTTTACCACGGAGGTTCATGATCTCCTGCGGATACTGGGACTGCAGGCGCTCGAGGCCAGAGAAGAGATAATCGCCGACCCGGGCGGTATTGTTGACCAGGTCGAGCCTCTCGATTTCCTCAATGATGGCCCGGAAGAGGATCGCACGGGCGGGATCGCCCATCCAGGTGTTGAATTGGCGGAAAGGCCTGTTAGGTCGGAGCTCCAGGTTGCCGAAGTAGTAGCCTGCTGTCTGGGCCTTTTTGGAGAACGTTACCATGTCGGGCGGGCTTGGGAGGTCCCAATGCTCATGTGCCCAGAACTTGCCGGTGGAGCCGACGCCGGTTTGGACTTCGTCGACGATGAGGAGGACGTCATGTTTCTTGGTCAGTTCGCGGAGGCCGCGGAAGAAGGCCGGGGACGCATGATGGTCGCCGCCTTCGGATTGGATGGGCTCGACTATCACTGCACAAGGGGGGAGGTGGTGCGTTGTGAGCTGGCGCTCAACATCGTCAAGAGCCTCTTGCTCTACCTTCTTGTTATACTCGACGTTTTCTTCGAGAGGATATTTCAGCAGGGGAAAGGTGGCTTGTGGCCAATCGAAGGCTGGGATATCAAGCTTGTGGATAGGTTTTGAACGAGTGGTTGAGAGGGAGCCGAAGAGACGGCCATGGAAGCCGGTTTTGAAGGAGAGAATACTGAGTGGAGGAGCACCAGGCGCCTGATTTAGCATGCTAGAGCTGATCTCTTCCGTTGTGAAATCCACATCTGCTCCGCCACGTTGCTGTTGACGTTTATATATGAATGCTGCCTTATAGGCTGTCTCATTGGCATCGGAGCCGGCCATAGCGGTGAAGACCTGATTAAGGCCTTTAGGGGCAACCTTCAGAATGCCGGTTTTTAGAATCTCGGCCCAGTCGTGTTGGGGGAAATTGCCTAGGGCTGGCCGATTGACAAGGGCGCTCGCCATTTGTGGAGAAGTAGCCGCACGTAAAAGGGTTGGATTGCTGTACCCAACCGGGATGGAAGCGATTTGGGCATACCTGAACACTGTCAGACTTCCTATTATAGAGCACAATCAGAAAACATACACATCCAACAGCACATTTCCGTCTGGATCAGCAATATAATTGCCAAAGCTCTGTTGGTAATTTGCAAGCATATTCAACGACCTTGTGTCAAAGACTTTATTCAACTCTTCAATGGCCTGCTTGCTCTTTGGTCCTGGAATTGCAGTCTTGATTACTGGTCCAGTGGGTTCATCGGGGAAGAATGGCTGTTCTCCACTGGACTCTGGGGTCTTTGCCGTTGCCGCAGCGCTTGCATAAGTTCTCGGAACTGATGCTCGAATTAAAGTTTGTGATTGACTTAAACGGGTTGCAATAGGGCGCAAGCGCGCCACTGCACGAAGGGATGACATTGCTTTGTAGCTCGAGGGGAAGGTCTTGTCTTCTGAGTATTTTCTCAATTCCTAAGAATGGGAATTAGCCTACGGCATTCACAGCCTCCGATAAGATCATATACTTCAAACGAGAGAGTGACCCAATTTATTAGAAATGTATTTCGAGGCTCTAATTCAGATTGATTTCGTCTTCAATCAATGAAGTCGAGTTTCTGGGGAGGTTTGTTATGAAAGAAGGAGAGATATTTGGCACAATCAGAAATGGAGGGGTTCGGCCAAGCACCTACACAGCCTTGTTATTCTGTGACGCCACACAGCCGTGACAGCGCAAAAACTATTGGGGCGTCGTCGGCTGCCCGGCCAAGCTTTTGCACGCTAAGCCAAATACGACAATCACACCCGACAGTGCCTCTGCCGATGAATAGCGCTCCAAGGCGGATCACGAGACATTTACGAGACTGTCATCGGGATATGGCACCTGACAGTTGAATATAAAGTTATAAATCCCATTTGCTGGTTGGTCTGTACAAACGCCACGCTAATATCAGTGGTATATATCCCATCAAACCCAGTTCTCCCAGACAAATGAAAAGGTTCATTACCACATCAAGGTGTCATCCATCATCCTCGTAAGTGTTATTCTTCGTAATTAAAGTTTCAGCTTTCTTTCACTTCCCCTACTGGGCCCAGCCCTACCAAGCCCTTCCTCCGTGAATAACCTGAGAGGCTATTCCTGGGCCCAGCACCTAGGATCCAGTCCGGTATAGGCGGCGTCATCTCTCGCTCAGGCGGAGAAGGTGGCCGCCCACTATCGTCGTCCTCCTTAGCTGTAAAAGCCATATCATCTAGGCTTCGCGAGTGTCCTAGTGGACTTGGACTGCTTGGCAGAGAACCGCTCCGCATGCGATGAAGACTCTGACGGTCTATGATAGCGTGACCTGCGCCTGGGGCGGCGGTGACAATTGTCCCAGGGGTAGCAGATGGGGGTGGAGTGGGACTATCTGACCTGAAAAGAGGGTGAATATGTGCTTCGCTTCCTGTTGGAGAAGAGGTTGGATCTCGATGTTTTGTCATGATAGTCGTAGCAGGCGAATGACTTCGTGACCGTCGACGCCGTGAAGGCGGTTCAAGGTCTAAAGGAAAGCCCGGTGATGGCGATCTGCTTACTGTTGGACTGGCCGGTATGGTCTCTAGGAAGCGCCCGTGGCTGGGACTTGAAGTATTAGTCGAGTTGGCCGCAGACATTACGAAATGTCTGGAGTGAGGTTCCACAGCCGACAGGTCCCAGGAGTCGAAGCCATCCTCGACGATTTCCCTCTCCCCAGTTCCTGAGTCTAGTGAGGTTGGCCGATATGGTTTGTTTTGAGTTACCAGGCGCGTTTTTGATGAGATTGGTCTCACAACATGGGTAATCGAAGAACGTATGGAGCTAATAGTGTCTGAACCTGAACGCTTTCGACTCTTTGATGAGAATGATTGCGCATCGCTTGACTCCCTTCCGCGAGATGAGGGTAGTGCTGTGTGTGGACGAGACGTCTGTTGCATTTCTGCAGAACGATACGGCTCTTCATCGGTGTGAAGAGACTGCGTTTGCTGAGACATGTCACGACCAACAAGGAAGATAACGACAATGAAAGAACCTTGCGCCAATGATGAGATGGCCCAAAGGACAAAAGCTGCTGTGAGTAAAGCTTGTGAGGTTGTACCCAACATGATCTTCGGCAGGTCTACGGATCGGACCTGCATCCAGACTAATGTGGCAAGGGAGAGAGTCGCAAAGAGTAAGCAAAGGAGACCAGTCACCTCGGTCAGAATTTCCTGCCGCTTCCGTCTTGTCTTTATCATCTGGTCATCATGTTGATTACGATGACGAAGATGTCGATATAAGAGCCAGATCATTGACACTAAGCTGATCACACCAAATAGCGAGGCTATAATTGCCGAAATATTAATTGGCAGAGCTGCCTTCCTAAGAACAGTCGCGAAAGATATAATTAAAACGAGTGTTGGGATCGTAGTGACGATAGCAAAGGCCCCGAGGGGAAATACAAGTAAAGTCGCCATTTCAGGTGCTTCTTGCAGAAATTTGAGGTTGAAAGAATGTAGGTGGCCTGGAGTTTACTGTGACGTGATTGTGACACAGTACTACTTTCAGCCGCAAGACTTTAGATCAATATTAAAGCTGCTCGTGCGGAGCTCTATCCGACTGGCATAAGACGCTGGAAAGGAAAGGCAAGGCAAACGAATGAAGCGCGCCCGGTCGCTGTGTTGAGTGGGCCTTCACAAGCCCTCAGCAACGCCAATGCTTTCTCAGCCCTACTTGACAATGGCAGGCGATCAGTATGTATTCGCCAGCTGTGCGACAGTCCGGTATGTGGCGTAGCCTATCCTGCCAGGCACAAAGTACTCAACAGTTTTTCCGGGCCTTGGACACCAAATTGCCGATAAATTGAGGAGAAATTGTAGGAGTGGTATATATAGAATTGTTGGGTCCAACCTGTGGACATGGGTTCGCGAGATCGGATGAGAGCATAAGGCAGTTTGATGAAAACGCGCAGTTCCGAGTTAAGCTGCGTCTGCTTGCCGGAAAAACTGGCCTTGATCGGTTTGCAAAGTGTGAAATTCTGATCACAGCAGATACCTGAACTGGAGTCGAATTGATGTCGGGGGAATTTCTTGTGGTAGGTTTTGTTTATGAGGATGCCCCGCGATTCCAGCGCCAATACTCTGTAGACACCCCACCTTCGAACAAATCCTCAGAAATAGCGATGACAAGATCCGAGAAAATCCAAAATGTAATGTGGGGTTCAATTGACATCAGAGCAAGATTATTGCAAAAGTAGAGAGAGTTTCTCAAGATAAAAAGTTGGTGGAGACAATGCGCTCTTGAAGTCTGTCGCGTTCCCGACGCGTCTTAGTAATCCCAGCTGATATCACATTCAACCCACTACTCGGGAAAGCAGGGATGGAAATCTGACGGTGGTCGGTTCTCTGTGGCTCGAATTCCTTGCCGCCTGGATTGTAATATCTGGGGAAGGCCAATTGAGAGGCTCCGTGGCCATATGGCTGCAGAAAAGGTTGAATTGGCCAAGATATTACTCTGTTCGCCAGTCAAATGTACGTAACATACCCTATGTAGCTATCCGCTTCTCGTAAAAGTAAGATGGAGACGAAGAAGAAGAGCGAAAAGAAGGATCCTGCAGCGCAGCAGGCTGCGTGAAAGGCTTGGATAAATGGGGAACATATCTCATAATGACGTGCAGCCATTGTTGATATACGCCTACCGCACCGGCCTTGCATGTTGCAGTGAGTGTGAGGAAGTGCTAGCAGGCGTGGAAGACGGATTCTTGGCCCTAGAAGGCGCGTAAGGTACCTACAGGAATGCAGGTCCGTGCGGACGCAAATCTCTCACACAAGACGAAGTGATTGGTTCATTATTTCTTTCCGACGGGCAGGGCAGGGCTTGTGAAACTGCTAACAAAGCTACAAAAGCAACCGTCATAGGCCTCTAGGCCTTCGTAATCTCAGAAAAGTGTGGCAAGTACCTGACGGCCCAAAGGGGACCGAGGGTGGCGCTACGACCGAGGAGAGAGCCTCTCTTCCAGGAACGGAAACAACAAGACACGTAACGAACGATGAGAAGAGCTGTGATGGCGAGAATGATACGATAAGGCATAGCATATATTAATTGTCCCCTACTCTCTCCAAATTCGGACAGAGAAGCTGATGTTGCAAGTCTTTTTGCATCAGCATGCATAAACACGAATTGCAAGGCTGTTTGACCTGCATACCATCTTGCAGTATGCAGACTTCTAAATTGGTCGGGGCTGAAGGGATCACACCCGCTTTGGCTCGAAATCGTGATTGGGTATCTCTGTTACTTCAATCCAGCGGGAGAAGGTAAAAATAAGTCTGCCAGTCCGTTCTGAGAAATGTTGATATCACTCGATGCAAGGAAACTTGGTTACATTTTATATCACATTTCACCAGCGAACATTAGCTCCTCCTCATCGCAATTGTAACAACAACGCGGCCTCTAATACTACTTCTCACTGCGAGATCCACGACGTACTAAATCACGAGAGTTCCGAAAGCAGGCTGAGTCTGGTTTCATTATGAATGACGGCACTGGAGATCAGCTTGCCTGGTCGGACAAGTTAGCTTATATTTGTCCAGCCCACAAAAGAAGTATTGATACTATTTTTCAATGCAGTGGCAATGGGCTTGTTTGTCTCGGTCCCTCCCAGAGTCTTCAATTGCATGATCGATCTTGGCCTTAGCCACTTACAGCTCTCATGGTTAATATCATCCGTCTTTGCCAATGAGCCATCCAATCTTGTCATCAGGTAACATTATGTGATGGGGCGGGATTAGTTAGGTCTAAGAGGTGGCTATGGCATCCGCTTTGGCTTCTCACCAAAAAGGCATGAATATGACATACCAAGGGCTGTGACAACCAGGTTCTCGCAGGTTGAGAACCACCCACTCCACCATGCAGTTACCCATGGGCTTTCCGAGGACTTTATATAGCCTGTATTTGTTGAAGTATATAATATAAACCCATGCCATTTCTGGTCAAGGATCTGCGTTCACGAGCACCACTCAATCCCCACAGTCTTCTCTCGGTTGAGTGCATGGTTCTCGCTACAAGATACATCCTCGACTCCTCCCACTAAATCAATTAGCCAAAATACTCCAAATACCTTTCCATTTCTCTTCATAGCTGTATATTGCAGACGCTGAAAAGGGGGACTTTCCTATTTCCCTCCGATTGCTGGAAATCGTGGAACATATCTTGATCTTCGTTTGGGAGTGCAGAGATCCTGTAGATCATCTCTGACGGCTTCATGGAAATTTCATGCACTACAATTGGCATAAAGAATCAATCTTGCTATAAGTACTAAGTTGCCAGGGCCTAACAGCATGCCTTATTTTAAGGAGTGTCCATGGCATATAGGTCTTCTCCAGAATGCGACTCGTACGACTCTTAGTAGCCCTTTCGGCCTTTTGCTAGACTACAAGTGCCACAAATGATGGGCTAATTGATGCAGTATTTTAGAGCTCATATAGTTCAATGGCGAATGAAAGTCAAATGTTCATATAGTAGGTTGAGCTAATTTGATGTTCGAAAATACTCATTTTGTTCAGCTTGGGCGAGTTCCATTACCAACGCATGCCAGTCCCTGAAATGTGGCTAGTTTGTCAAAACTCATAATCGTTATCAAGTGTATGCAAGTCTTAGTGGGATAAAGGATATTTTCCAGAAGTTCTAGACTAATAGCGATTAGGCACGTAAAACATCTTTTTGGCTGTCGGATACATCTCTCCTGTTAAATATCCCATTTCCCTCTTCTACCTTTAACCCCAACGCATATGTCTTGTAGGATCGCAGTGTTTACTTCATTTGAAGTTATCATTCGCGCTCCAAGGAAGTTTACGATTTCGAAACCTCTCGAAAGAAAATCCAGCAGATGTTAGGGATTTACGTTAAAGAAGCTGGCCTATACGTAATTGCACGACTAGGTCCCTACTGTTACGCTGAGATCAACGGAGGGGGCTGTGCACTCTGGGGCTCGCACGGAAGTTTAGGAGTGCGTGATGAAACATATCACCAAGCTTGGTTATGGTTCACAAAAATTGGCCAAACATTATCAGCCAACCAAATCACACTAGGTGGCGTAGGCAATGGATTTGAATTCTCTGGAAAGCTCATACCAACAAATTTCCAGCTTATCATCCTAAGTCAGGTCGAGAATAAACTTTAGGAGATAGTTCATTCGCCAACTAATACTTTGGTAT
>Ga0335074_10013553_pt1 | contig 11455 bp, 8 predicted proteins | sample Lox_Sample_23_FD_206715 | JGI IMG/M metagenome (GOLD analysis project Ga0335074, IMG submission 206715) | Soil microbial communities from Loxahatchee National Wildlife Refuge, Florida, United States - Lox_Sample_2.3 | ecosystem: Environmental > Terrestrial > Soil > Wetlands | place: USA: Florida...
TGGCGTCGAGCGCCAGCGCCTTGACCGTGCGGATGCCGTGCAGCGTCTCGATGAGAAACGAGTGTTTCTCGGTTTCGGCCGTTTCCACCGCGCTCGTCTTGCGCCGCAATTCGGGCAGCCGAATGATGATCCAACCGCAAATCAACGCCGCCAAAGCGAGGACGAAGAACGTCAGCAGCGGACTGAAAAAAAACATGATCGGCAGGAAGACGATCAGCACGAAGCTGTCGAGCGCCGTGCCGAAGAGCGCGCCGGTCAGGAAGCTGCGAACCCGGTGCATCTCGTTCATGTCGTGGGCGATTTCACCGACGCTGGTCCGCTCGAAGAAATCGACCGGCAATCTGATCACCCGGTCAAAAATGTAGGGTGACAACTTGGCGTCCACGCGCTGCGTGACGTGGTGCACCAGATAGCGGCGGAGATATCCGAATACGGTCTCGAAGGCGATCAGGACGACCATCGTCAGGCATAGGACCGCCAACGTGTCGAGGCTGCCGTAATAGAGCACGCGGTCAACCAGCAGGCGCCAGAACATAATCGGCGCCAGAGCCAACAGGCTCAGCATGAATGCTGAAATGCCGATGTCGCGGGCAATGCGCTTGTCGCGCAGCAACTGGCCGACGATCAGCCACAGCCCAAACGGCTGATCGTCGTCGCGCAGCCGATAGTCCCGCTTGAATAGCAGGACCTCACCGGTCCACGCCGCTGTGAAGCGCGCTTCGTCGAGGACGAGCGGGACGTTTTCGTGCGCGTTGGGGTCTTGCACCACGACGCGCGGGATTTCGGGCCCTTCGTGGACCTCGCGCAAAACCATGGCATGGCCATTGCGCAGCAGCACGATCGCCGGCAGCGCCTTGCGAAGCTGCAGGAGCTGGCGCCAAGGCAGCTGAACGCTGCTGGCGCGCAGGCCGGAAGCGATGGCGATGTTGAGCAGCTGCGGAACCGAAGGCTGTCCGGGCTCGAGCAAGTGGTCATGGACCAACTGCGGCACCGACAGCTGTATTCCGTGATGGCGCGCGACGATAACCAGCGATCCCAGCAGCGAAACGCCGGAAGCGGCGGTCGCGTCGGCGTGTGGCGACTCGATGAGGCTACTGTCGATGGCAACCATTCGCAAACCCCCACCAAAAGCCGAGACCACGGGTCTCGATCTTGGTCAGCCGACAGAGGGAGGCCAGGATCGACGCTCCCTCGCTCTTCATTCGCCGGCGCTACCGCTCGACCGATGTGTTGCAGACAAAACGGTACCCCCGGCGAAATTCAGTTTTTATCAAATGTTCGGTCGCTTCACCAAGCGAACGCAATTTCGTGCGCAGCCGGTTGACCACCACGTCGATCGCCCGATCGGTCGCCGGCCGGTGCTTGCCGTACAGCGCTTCGGCGAGCGCGGCGCGCGTCTGGATTTCCCAGGGATGACTGGCGAAATGGGCGAGGAGAAGGCTTTCCGCCGTCGTCAAGTGGATGGCCTTGCTATCCGGACCGAGCATCAAGTTCTGATGTGGCCGAAATGTGACGCCTGAGAACTCGACGATTTCGGCTTCGCGCGGCGCGCTGGGGGTGACCTGCCCATTCACTCGGACGATCTGCTGCAACACTTCATTAAACGCAACGACATCGACGGGGCTGGCAATGCATTCCGCGGCGCCGGCAAACCGGTAGTCTTGCGCGTTGCGGGTATCCTCGCCGCATACGACGAGGATGGGTACGCTGCTTTGCCGGCGAATCTTCAAGATCATGCCAACGCCTCCGCCGTTTGCCTGGCGTAGGTCGAGCACGACGACGTCGGGCTTGCTCTCGCGCAATAAGGTGAAGAACCGGCTTTCGAGAGCCACCGGCTCCGGCGGGGTGCCGTCCTCCGAGGGTTCTCCTCCGGGGATGGAGAAGTCCTCGCGGGCAACGACTATGGTGGTTGCTACTGGCATCTTTCCGGCTCTACCTCATTCGTACTGGATGACGACGAAAGCTGAAGCAGCTCGTTACTTGGCTACCAGCTTCGTCGCGCCGCCTTGCTCGGGGGTCGCAAGGCCATCGCAGCAAAAATTAGGCCCCGAAAAACTCCGTGTGGGTGCGATCGTCTCTCGCGATCGTCGACGCAAAGTTCTGCAACAATTTAGTACATTTCGAAACAATTTTCATGGTTAACATCGGAGTAAGATGGTTAAAGCTATTTTAAGTCTATTCAACTTCTAGTGTCCACCACGTTCCGGATACGTGGGCGCTGAGCCAAAGGTTCCTCGCCTGTGCGAGTTGATCTACCTCGGGCGGCGCGCTAGCGCTGACGCCGTATCAGCCGGCGCAGCAGCGCGACATAAGCTGGCAGGCATTTTTTTGTAAGATCGAACCGATCGATGACAGTTTGACGTGCGGCAGCGCGGATTTTGTCCTGTCGGTCGCGATTGAGCAGCACTTCGCTGACGCGATCGGCGAGCGCGCTGCGGTCGAAAAAATCGACGAGGTAGCCGTTTTCGCCGTCCCGCATCACCTCCTCGACCGGCGGTGTGCGCGAGGCGACGACGGCGCAACCCGCCGCCATCGCTTCCAGCAGCCCCCACGACAACACGAAGGGATAGGTCAAATAAACGTGCACCGTGGAGATGCGCAGCATCGCGAGATACTGCTGATAATTTAGCCGACCGAGAAAATGGACGCGGCTGAGGTCCAGTTGGCCTTCCAGTTCACTGAGCAACTTCTGCCGCCAGTTGGGCGCGTCTTCGGGCGGGCGGCCGTAGCTGACCTCGTTGCCGCCGACAATCAGCACGCGCGCTGTGGGGTGCCGCTCGAGAAGCATTGGCAGCGTTCGCATGAAAACATGAAAGCCCCGGTAGGGTTCGAGATTGCGGGCGCTGTAGGTGATCAGCAGGTCGTTGCGCGACAGCGACAACCCGCCGGCGAGCCACAATCGGGTGCTCGCGTCGGGACGCACCACCGCCGTGTCGATTCCTTCATGGATGACGCTGATCCCGCGCCGGAATTTCTCCGGGTAGAGGGCGCGTTGGAATTCGGTGGGAGTTTGCCCCCAGTCGGCGGTTTCAAGCCCCAGCAGATTGATCGAATTACGCGTCCGCAACCGCATCCCATCGGATGGGCCGGGCGGAAATTCGGGGTCGAAATCGAGATCGCTGTCGCGCGGCCGGTAGAAGAACTCGAAATAGCCCAGCAGCGGAGCCGTCGGCCAGACATCCTTGACATAGAGGATTTCGCCCCAGCCATTGTGCCCTGCGGCAAGATCGGGCGTGAAGCCGTTGCGCTTTAGGTTCTCGCAAATCCGGGCGACGGCCTGGCCGTTCTCGACCGCGGTATTGAATTCATTGACAAACGGATGCAGGCCCGCCGGCCGCTTCGGCGGCGCATAGACGATCTTGTGCACGCCGCCGAGTTCCCTCTCGCGTTGCTGAGTGATGAACACGACGTGATCGCCCGCGGCTGCGAAATGCCGCGCCGCGTGCACATATTGCCCAGGGAAATTCTGGTGGATGAATAGCCAGTTCACGCTCGGCTCGGGCCTCGTCGCGCCGCCTTCAGCTAGCGGGCTTGTAGGCGCGCGCCCAAAGCGCAAAGCTATCGCGCTGTAGGGTTATGTCGGCGAAACCTGCATTGACCAGCAGGATCTGCAGCGTGCGCGCGGTAAACCCGGTCTTGTGCGCCATGTGCCGGTTGCCCCGGGCGAGCGAGGGGGTATGGCCATAAATCATGTCGAGCGGCGTGATCGGTCCGCTCGGCGAAACGTAGGCTTCGTCTTCGAGGCCGTCACTCGCCACCAGCTCGGCGATTTTCTGCAGGTCGGGCAGGGTCAGCAGCACTTGGCCGCCCGGCCGGAGCACGCGGATAAATTCGGCGAGCGCCACCGGCACCTCGTGCCGATGTAGATGCTCGAGATTGTGCGACGACCAGACTGCATCGATCGACTCCGATTCGATCGGCTGCATGTCCGTCATCGAGCAGACAAAATCGGGATTGACCGAGGGATTGATGTCGAGCCGTACCTCCCGCCACTCGGGCCCTTGAAACAGCGAGTGCAGGTTGTGACGGGCCGGGTAGCCGCAGCCGACATTGAGGACGATCTTGTTTGGGGCATCCGGCGACCCCGCCAAACTCGCGCTGATGCTGTCGTAGGCCATGCCCAAACCATGGTGTGGCGCGGCGAACGGCCCGCCGCGCCTGTCCCGTACTTTAGGGGGTATGTCTTAACAAAGCGGTGGCCTACTTGCTACCGCGTTCTCGCCCTGTCGCTGTCGGCGTCGCCGCGCCTCGTTTTGCTTGACGCTTTCCCCGCCGGTATTACATCTCAGCCGTGGCCGGATTTCCGGTCGTCGCAAATCAGCTCCATGAGGCGCATGAGCGAGCCGGTGGACGATACGAGATGGCATGGCACGACGATCCTTTGCTTGCGCAAGGGCGGAGACGTCGTCATTGCCGGTGACGGTCAGGTGTCGATGGGGCAGACGATCGTCAAGTCGAATGCCCGCAAATTGCGGCGGCTTGGCGGCGGCGCGGTGATCGCGGGCTTCGCCGGAGCGACCGCCGATGCCTTCGCGCTGTTCGAGCGGCTTGAGGCAAAGCTCGAGCAGCATTCGGGGCAGCTGGTCCGCGCCTGCGTCGAGCTTACCAAGGATTGGCGCACCGACCGCTACCTGCGCCGTCTCGAGGCGATGATGGCGGTCGCCGACAAGGATGTCTCGCTGATCCTCTCCGGCACCGGCGATGTCTTGGAACCCGAGGACGGGATCATCGGCATCGGCTCGGGCGGCGGCTACGCGCTCGCCGCGGCACGTGCGCTGATCACCATTGACGGGTTCGACGCCGAGACCGTGGCGCGGCGCGCGATGGCCATTGCCGCGGATATCTGCATTTATACCAACGATAAGATCACGCTTGAGAAGTTGACCACTTGAACGCCTTCAGCCCGCGCGAAATCGTCTCCGAACTCGATCGCTTCATCGTTGGCCAGCACGAGGCCAAGCGTGCGGTTGCGATCGCGCTGCGCAACCGCTGGCGGCGCCAGCAGCTCGCGCCCGAGCTGCGCGAGGAGGTGCTGCCCAAGAACATCCTGATGATCGGCCCGACCGGCTGCGGCAAGACCGAAATCGCGCGGCGCCTTGCACGGCTCGCGCAGGCGCCGTTCCTCAAGGTTGAGGCGACCAAGTTCACCGAAGTCGGCTATGTCGGCCGCGATGTCGAGCAAATTGCCCGCGATCTGCTCGAAATCGCCATTTCGATGACCCGCGAGCGGCTGCGCAAGGAGGTCGCGGCGAAGGCAGAGGCCGCCGCCGAGGAACGCGTGCTCGACGCGCTGGTCGGCGCCAACGCCAGCGCCGAAACCCGGCAGAAATTCCGCAAGATGCTGCGCGAAGGCGCCCTCGACGACCGCGAGATCGAGATCAACGTGCAGGAAAGCGCGGCGCCGCAGATGCCGACCTTCGAGATCCCCGGCATGCCGGGCGCGCAGATGGGGATGCTCAATCTCGGCGACATTTTCGGCAAGGCCTTTGGCCAGCGCGCGACCCCGCGCAAAGTCACGGTCAGCGACAGTCACCGCATGCTCCTCGCCGAGGAAAGCGACAAGCTCCTGGATCAGGAAACCGTGACGCGCGAGGCGGTCGCGGCGGTCGAGGAAAACGGCATCGTCTTCATCGACGAGATCGACAAGATTTGCGGGCGCAGCGAACGCGGGGGCGGGATCGGCGCCGCCGATGTCAGCCGCGAAGGTGTACAGCGCGACCTCTTGCCGCTGATCGAGGGGACGACCGTTGCGACCAAGCACGGGCCGGTCAAGACCGACCACATCCTGTTCATCGCTTCGGGCGCCTTCCATCTGTCGAAACCGTCCGATCTCCTGCCCGAACTGCAGGGCCGGCTGCCGATCCGCGTCGAGCTCAAGGGGCTCGACCGCGACGATCTTTGTCGCATCCTCACCGAGCCGCAAGCGAGCCTCGTCACGCAATACAGGGCGCTAATGGCGACAGAGGGTATCGAGCTCGACTTCCAGGCCGGCGCGGTCGAGGAGATCGCGCGACTCGCCGAGCAGATCAATTCGACGGTCGAGAATATCGGCGCGCGCCGCTTGCACACCATCCTCGAGCGGCTGCTGGAGGAAATCAGCTTTACCGCTTCCGACCAGCCGGCCGGCACCGCGCTGGTCATCGACGCGGCCTATGTCCAGGATCGTGTCGGCTCGCTCGCCAAGGACAGCGATCTCTCGCGCTTTATCCTCTGACGGCATTGGAGGAAACGGTCGCCTCGGCGCCTTATTTGGTGCCGGCGGAACCGATTCCGCCCCCGGCCAATTTGCACTAGGATCGCGCCGTAACGTCCCCCGAGCCAGCCGACATGAATATTTTGCGCGTTCCCGTTACGCCATTCGCCGGGCAGCGCCCCGGCACATCGGGCTTGCGCAAGAAGGTCGCTGTGTTTCGCGAGCCGGGCTATGTCGAGGCCTTTGTGCAATCGCTGTTCGACGCGCTGCCCGTGGCGATCGGCCGCGGGGTCGCGGGACAGACCCTGGTGCTCGGGGGCGATGGTCGCTTCTTCAATGACCGGGCCACTCAGACGATCATCCGCATGGCGGCGGCGAACGGCGTTGCCCGGCTTCTCGTCGGGCGCGATGGACTGTTGTCGACCCCGGCGACCAGCGCCGTCATTCGCGGGCGGAAGGCGTTTGGCGGTATCGTCCTGTCGGCAAGCCACAACCCAGGGGGACCCGATGGCGATTTCGGCATCAAGTACAACGTCGCCAATGGCGGTCCGGCGCCCGAGCGGGTGACCGACGCGATCTACCGCCGGACCCAGGCGATCTCCGAATACCGTCTCGTCGACGCACCCGATCTGAAACTCGACCACAACGGTTCGACAAAACTCGGCGAAATGGAAGTAGTCGTTATCGACCCTGTCGCCGAGTACGCTGCGCTGATGGAGCGCATCTTCGATTTCGATCGGCTGCGTGATCTGCTGCGTGGCGGGTTCCGGATGCGGTTCGACGCGATGCATGCCGTTACCGGGCCCTACGCGAAGGAGATATTCGAGCGCCGCCTCGGCGCGCCTGCCGGCAGCGCCGTGCATGCCGAGCCGCTGGCCGATTTCGGCGGCCTGCACCCCGACCCGAACCCGACACACGCCGCTTCGCTGGTCGCCGCGCTGGCTGCGGCGGATGGCCCCGATTTCGGCGCGGCGTCGGATGGCGACGGCGACCGCAACATGGTGGTGACCCGCGCTGGGGCGCTGGGACCGAGTGACAGCCTGGCGATCCTTGCCGCCAATGCGCACCTTATCCCCTGGTTCAAGAAGGGGTTGCCCGGGGTCGCGCGCTCGATGCCGACCAGCCGCGCGGTCGACCGGGTTGCGGAAAAGCTGGGTATTGACTGTTTCGAGACGCCAACCGGCTGGAAATATTTCGGCAACCTGCTCGACGCCGGCAGGATCGCGCTCTGCGGCGAGGAAAGCGCCGGCACCGGCGCAGATCATGTCCGCGAGAAGGATGGCGTCTGGGCGGTGCTGTTCTGGCTCAACATCCTGGCAGTGCGCGGTGAGCCGGCCCCTTCGATCATCGCCGACCACTGGGCGCGGTTCGGCCGCGACTTCTACCTGCGGCACGACTACGAAGAGGTCGAAAGCGACGCGGCCAACCGGCTGATCGACGGTTTGCGCCAACGCATTCCCGATCTTCCCGGCGCTCGGTTCGGCGATTTCGAGGTCTCGTCGGCCGACGATTTTGCCTATACGGACGCGATCGACGGCTCGACGAGTGCTCACCAGGGCATTCGCATCGGCTTCATCAACGGCGCGCGGATCGTCTACCGCCTGTCGGGAACGGGGACCGAGGGCGCAACGTTGCGTGTGTATCTGGAGCGCTACGAGCCTGATCCCGCCCGGCACACGCTCGCTGCGAGCGCGGCGCTGGCGCCGCTGGCGGCGGTGAGCGCGACGCTCGCTGATATTGCTGGCATCACCGGGCGGACCGAGCCGAACGTGGTCGTCTAAAATCGCGGACGAGGAGAAAATTGCATGCTGTCGGCGGACCGTTCTCAGGAAAGGCTGGCCCGGCGCACGATCGCGCTGGTGTTGGCCGGCGGCCGCGGCAGCCGCTTGCGGCAACTTACCGACCGCCGCGCCAAGCCTGCGGTGTTCTTCGGCGGCAAATTCCGCATCATCGACTTCGCCATGTCGAACTGTCTCAATTCGGGCATTCGCCGCATCGGGGTTCTGACCCAGTACAAGGCACACAGCCTGTTGCGGCACTTGCAGATGGGGTGGTCGTTCCTGCGCCCGGAGATGAACGAATTTCTCGACCTGCTGCCGGCGCAGCAGCGCCTCGACGAGGCGACTTGGTATCGCGGCACCGCCGATGCGGTATTTCAGAATTTCGATATCTTCCGCGCCGCGCGGCCTGATTACTTCGTCGTGCTGGCGGGCGACCATGTCTACAAGATGGATTATTCGCATCTGCTCGCCGAGCACGTGGAGAGCGGCGCCGACTGTACCGTCGCCTGCGTCGAGGTGCCGGTGTCGCAGGCGAGCGAATTCGGCGTGATGATGGCGAACGCCTCCGGCCTCATCACCGATTTTGTTGAGAAGCCCAGCGATCCCGTTCCGATGATCGGCAAGCCCGACCGCGTGCTGGCGAGCATGGGCATCTACGTCTTTAGTGCCGCTGTCCTCTACGCCGAGCTTGAACGCGACGCGCGCGATCCGGCTTCGTCGCACGATTTCGGCAAGGACGTGATCCCCCACCTTGTCGGCCGCGGTCTTGCAGCGGCGCATTCCTTCGAGGAAAGCTGCGTCAAGACGACCCCGGACGCGGAGCCCTATTGGCGCGATGTCGGTACGATCGACGCCTATTGGGCGGCCAATCTCGACCTTGTCATGCCGGTGCCGCAGCTCGACATCTATGACCCGAACTGGCCGATCTGGACTTACCAGCAGCAACTGCCCCCGGCGAAATTCGTTTTCGATGACGATGACCGGCGCGGCATGGCGGTCGATTCGATGGTCTCCGGCGGCTGCATTATTTCCGGCGGCCACGTCTCGCGCACGCTGCTGTTTTCGGGCTGCCGCGTCAATTCGCACGCTCGCGCCCGCGAGGCCGTGGTGCTGCCGGAAGTCGATATCGGCCGCCACGCCCGGCTCAACCGCGTCGTGATCGATCGCGGCTGCCGCATTCCGGAAGGGATGGTGATCGGCGAGGATCCGGGGGCCGACGCGGAGCGCTTTTACGTCAGCGAGGGCGGCGTGACGCTGGTCACCTCCGAAATGCTGGCCGAGTTGCACAAATAGCCGGGGCTCGGCGGCTAGAAAATGCGCGAGGCTTCCTTGCGGTCGCCGAGGAACACGCGGGCGTCGCGTCCGGCCTGCTGCGCGTCCCGCGCCGCCTCGACCGCGTCGAGCATCGCCTGCTCCTTGTCGAGGTAGGCGCCATAGGTGGTGTTATCGAGGCGGACGACCCAGCGCCTGTCCCGGTCTTGCTGGCAAACATGGAATTCCATGACGTCCATCAACGGCGGTCCCCCCCGAGCCCTGTGACAAGCGAGTTACATTGCGACCAGTATTGCCAATCGCGTCATTTGTTAGAAGCAAATTTCGCCTTGTTTGCCGCAAAACCGGGCGGCAAACGGCAAGAGTGCCGTTTTGTCGCGCATGCGTTGCTCGATCCGTGGGCGGAATGGCGAAAATTCCTTGCCTGACATCGGCTTAGCCGCGAATCTGCGAGCGCCCACCCTGGCGCTTCTGCGGCAAGCGGAGCAGGTCCGTGACCAGCGATATCGAAGACCGGAAGAAAACAGCGGTCGCGCAAGCGGCCGCTTTGATGGCGGCGCGGTTCGACAGCGGCGAATCGGTCGCGATAGGGGCATTCCTCGAAGCGCTCTATGAGCATGCGCCGCCCGCCGATATCGCTGCGCGAAGCCCCGAAGATTTGGCCGGCGGCGCCCTCGCGCTGGGGCGATTCGGCGCGCGCCGCGCGCCGGGCGAGGCGCTGGTGCGGGTCTACAACCCCGCTGCGGCGCGGGATGGATGGTCCTCGGCTCACACCATCGTCGAGATCGTCAACGACGACATGCCGTTTCTCGTCGACTCGGTCAGCGCGGCGATCAACGATCGCGGCCGGGTGGTGCAACTGGTCATTCATCCGGTGATCGCCGTTTCGCGCGACAAAGCAGGCCAGCTAATGGGCTTTGGCGCTGCGAGCGGCGGCGCGCGCGAATCGTGGATGCAGATCGAGATCGCGCGCGAGCGCAGCGCGACGGCGCGCAGCGCACTCGCCGAGGCGCTGGCCGGTGTGCTCGGCGATGTTCGCGCTGCGGTCTCGGATTGGCAGCCCATGCGCGCCGCGTTGGTGCGCCTGTCGGACGAGGTCGGGCGCACCGCCCCAGGCCAGTTGCCGTTGGTCGAGCTCGACGAGGGCTCCGCGTTTCTCCGTTGGCTTGACGACGACCATCTCGTGCTCCTCGGTATGCGCGACTACGACTTTAGCGGCGGCGAGACGCAACCGCCGCTTGGCATTCTGCGCGAGCCGGGATACCGCGTGTTCGGCGGCCTGCGCGACCTTGGCGCGCTGCCCCCGGCGGTGCGTGATTTTGTGCGCCGGCCCGAGCTGGTGATTGTCGGCAAGACCGACCGGCGCTCGACCGTGCACCGCCGCGCGCCGATGGATGCGATAGGCGTGCGCCGTTTCGATGCGGAGGGCGAGGTCAGTGGGCTTTGTCTGTTTGTCGGACTTTTCACCTCGACCGCCTACACCGCCGACGTGCGCCGCATCCCGATCGTGTGTCGCAAGGTGGAGCGTGTGCTTGTGCGCAGCGGGCTCGCAGCGGCGAGCCATGACGGCAAGGCGCTCGTCCACATCCTCGATACCTTTCCGCGCGATGAGCTGTTCCAGGCCAGCGAAGACTGGCTCTACGACACCGCGATCGGGGTGCTAAACCTTCAGGAGCGCCAGCGCGTCGCGCTCTTCGTCCGGCGCGACCCACTCGAGCGCTATGTGTCGTGTCTGGTTTACGTGCCGCGCGAACGCTACGACACCGGAATGCGCCGCGATTTTGCTTCGATCCTCGAAGAAGCGTTCGCCGGTACGATTTCGACCTTTTATACCCAGATCGACGACTCGCTGCTGGCGCGGGTGAACTTCATCATCCGTGCAAACAATGGCGAGGCGGAGTTGCCCGTGGTGGACGTTGCGGCGCTGGAAGCGCGCCTGGCGGAGGCCGGGCGCTCGTGGCTCGACCGGGTTGAGGCGGCCGCCGAGGACATGTGCGGCGAAGCCGAGGCGCATCGCCGGTTGAGCCGCGTCGCGGGCTTCCCGGCCGATTATCAGACGCGTACCACACCCGGCCAGGCGGTTGCCGATCTCGCATCGATCGAAAAAGTGCTGGCCGACTCGCCGCTTGAGGCCTCGCTACATCCTCGCGATGGTGAAACGACGCCGGGGCTGCGGCTGTACCGGCGAGCGGCGCCCGTGCCGCTATCG
>Ga0335074_10013554_pt1 | contig 11454 bp, 10 predicted proteins | sample Lox_Sample_23_FD_206715 | JGI IMG/M metagenome (GOLD analysis project Ga0335074, IMG submission 206715) | Soil microbial communities from Loxahatchee National Wildlife Refuge, Florida, United States - Lox_Sample_2.3 | ecosystem: Environmental > Terrestrial > Soil > Wetlands | place: USA...
AGGAAACCGACGAAGACCTGCAGCGCGTTGGACGCGGGCGCTTCCCCGTAGCCCCACACCCGGTCGAGGATGACGTCGTAGCTGAGCACCTGCTCGGCGTTACGCACCAACAGCTCGAGCAGCGCGAACTCGATCTTGGTCAGGCTGACCGGCGTGTCGTCGCGGGTCACCGTGCGGCTGGTGACGTCGAGCGTCAGGTCGGCGTAGCCAAGCACCTCGCGGGGCGGCTGCGTCCGCCGCAGCAGCGCGTTCACCCGCGCCTGCAGCTCGCGGAGCGCGAACGGCTTGACCAGGTAGTCGTCGGCGCCGGCCTCGAGGCCGGCCACCCGGTCGTCGACCGCGTCGCGCGCGGTGAGCAGGAGAACCGGGATGGTGTTCCCGCGCTCGCGCAGCGCCCGGCACGCGTCCAGCCCGTCGAGCATCGGCATCAGCACGTCCAGGATGACCAGGTCCACGGGCGACCGGGACAGCGAGCTCAGCGCCTCCATGCCGTTGGTGGCGGTCGCGACGGCGTACCCCGCGTAGCCGAGAGCTCGCCGCAGCGAGTCACGAACGTCCGGGTCGTCGTCCACCACCAGCAGCCTCGATCGCATGGCAACGAGTTAACCAGGGGATCCTTAGAAGTTCTTAAGAGTTGCCTGATGGCGTTTACATTTTCACCCTTCTTTAACAATCGGTCGCGACGCTGCCTGGCATGCCCGATCTCCACCTGGTCCGGCACGGCGAGAGCACCTGGAACACGCTCGGCCTGGCCCAGGGCCACAACGACCTGGCGCAGCTCACCGGCAGGGGGCTGCGCCAGGCGGCCGAGGCGGCCGAAGGGTTCCGCGGCCACCCGGTCAGCGCGCTGTACGCGAGCGACCTGCGCCGCGCCCTGCAGACCGCCGCCGCCTTCGCCGCGGTACTCGGCCTGCCGGTGCTCGCCGACGCGCGGCTGCGCGAGCGGAGCCTCGGCGTGCTCGAAGGCAGCGCGTCGACGGCGATCGACCCCGTCGTGACCGGTCTCGCCGACGGCCGGGTGACCGACCCCGACACCAGGCCGGCGGGCGGCGAGTCCGTGCGCGACCTGTACCAGCGGGCCGCCGCGTTCTACGACGAGCTCCCGCCGGGAGACGGAGACGACGGAGACGTCGTGGTCGTCGCGCACGGCGGCACGCTGCGCGTGCTGAACGCCTACGCCCACGGCATCACGGTCGAGGAGATGAGCTGGGAGCCGCTGGAGAACGCGCGAATCCTGCGGATCCCCGGCTTCGGCACGAAAACATCCATGGCATCACGAGGAGGAAACCGATGACCCCGTCCGCGCTGACGCTGCCCAGGCGGGCGGCAAAACCCCGCGAGACCGGCCTCACGATGGTGATCGACGGCGGCATCCCGCTCGGCCTGTTCACCGACCTGGTCGAGCTTGGCGCCGAGTACATCGACTACCTCAAGTTCGGCTGGGGCACGTCGATCGTCACGAACTGCCTGCGCGAGAAGATCGCGGTCCTCGAATCGCACGACATCGGCTTCTACTTCGGCGGCACCCTCTTCGAGAAGTTCGTGCACCAGGGCCGGTTCGAGGACTACCGCCGGATGCTCGAGCACCACGAGTGCCGCCACGTCGAGGTCTCCAACGGCACCATCGACATGTCGAACGCCGAGAAGGCGGGCTACATCCGCAAGCTCGCCCCCGACTACACCGTCGTGTCGGAAGTCGGCTTCAAAGACCCCGGCCGCTCCGAGATGCTCGCCCCCAGCGAGTGGATCGCCTGCATCAGCGAGGACCTCGACGCGGGGGCCTCGCTGGTGACCCTGGAGGCCCGGGAGAGCGGCAAGTCCGGCATCTGCCGGCCCGACGGCGCGCTGCGGTACGGGCTGGTCGAGGACGTGCTGCACGCGGGCATCCCCGAGCGGCACCTGCTGTTCGAGGCGCCCACCAACGCGCTCCAGACGCACCTGATCTCCCGCATCGGGCCGGACGTGAACCTGGGCAACATCCCCGCGCAGGGCGTCATCGGCACGGAAACGCTCCGCCTCGGCCTGCGCGCCGACACCCTCACGACCTTCGACGAGGACTAACCGCCGATGCGTACCACCCATGACGTCTTCCACCTCGCGATCCCGGTGCACGACCTGGACGAGGCGCAGGACTTCTACGTGACCAGGCTCGGCTGCAAGCTCGCCCGCCGGTACGCCGACCGGATCACGCTCGACTTCTTCGGCGACCAGGTCGTGTGTCACCTGACCGAGGGGGAGCCGGCGGCGCCGGAGAGCCTGTACCCGCGGCATTTCGGCGTGACGTTCCGGGCGGCGGCCGACTTCGACGCGCTGCACGCCTGCGCCGTCACCAGGAAGATCCCCTTCTATCACGAGGTGTCGACCCGGTTCGGCGGCATGGTCGAGGAGCACCGCACGTTCGTGCTCGTCGACCCGGCGGGCAACCTCCTCGAGTTCAAGCACTACAACGACCCAAGGATGATGTACTGACGTGCTACGCGACTGGATTGAGCAGGCGGCGGGCCGCCAGGGCGGCACCGTCTACCTAGCCGAAGCCCGCGGCAGCGGGACGCTCACCTACGCCGGCTTGCTGGCCGCGGTCGGCGCGTGGGAGCGCAGGCTCGACGAGGCCGGGCTGCCGCCCGGCGCCCGGATCGCGCTCCGGTACGACGAGCCGCTCGAGTACGCGACCGCGCTGGTTGCCATCGTCGCCGCCGGCCGGGTCGCCGTGCCGCTGGACCCGGCGGCACCCCCCGCCGACGCCGCCCGCGTGCTGGCCGTAGCGCGGCCCGCTGTCACAGTCACTAACGGTACGTTCGGGAAAACTGTTTTTGATTCTTCCGAACGGACCCGTGATGACTCCGGGATCTTCCTCTGCACCAGCGGCACCACGGGAACGCCGAAGGGCATCCTGCTGCGCGACGAGCAGCTGGCGCACACCGCGCGGAGCGTGGTGGCCAGCCACCGGCTGACCCAGGCGGACCGCGGCTACTGCTCGCTGCCGTTGTTCCACGTCAACGCCGAGGTGGTGGGGCTGCTCGGCACCCTCTGCGCGGGGGCGTCCCTGGCGGTCGACAAGAAGTTCAGCCGCCGCGGCTTCTGGGAGATGATCGCGGCGCAGCGGATCACGTGGATCAACGCGGTTCCCGCGATCATCTCGATCCTCGCGATGGAGCCGCCGCCCGCGCGCCCGGCCGGCGTGCGCTTCGTGCGGTCGGCGTCCGCCCCGCTGCCGAAGGCCGCGCTCGAGCGGTTCGAGAGCGAGGTCGGCGTCCCGGTGGTCGAGACGTACGGGATGACCGAAGCGGCCAGCATGATCACGGCGAACCCGGTCGACGGCCCGCGCAAGCCGGGTTCCGCCGGCCGGCCGGCGGGCGCGGAGGTGCGGATCGAGTCGCCGGGCGCCGCGGCGTCCGGTGAGATCGGCCGCGTCCAGATCCGGGGCGGCGGCGTGATCACGAGCTACGCTTCCGGCGGACGGCCCGGCGCCTTCGACGCTGACGGCTGGCTGGACACCGGCGACCTGGGTTACCTCGACGCCGACGGCTACCTGTTCCTCGTCGGGCGCTCGGACGACGTCATCAACCGGGGCGGGGAGAAGATCTACCCGAGGGACATCGAGGAGATCCTGCTGGCCCAGCCCGGGGTCCGCTCCGCCGCCGTGGTCGGCGCCTATGACGAGGTGCTCGGCGAGCGGCCGGTCGCGTACGTGGTGCCGGACGACGGGTGGGCGGCCGCGGACGTCGAGACGCTGCTGCGCAAGGCCTGCGCGGCGGAACTGCCGCGGCACAAGCAGCCCAGCGAGTACCACGTCGTCGCCGAGTTGCCGCTCGGGTCGACCGGGAAGATCTCCCGGCGCCAGCTGAAAGACCTGGTGGCGGCCGGCCGGTGAGCACGACTGTTTCCGACCCCGGTCCGCAGCCAGCCGACGCCGAGCCGGCCGCTCCCGCGGCCGGCAGCGCCATGCCCGCTGCCGCCGCGGATACCGCGGCGCCGGCCCGGGCGCCCGGGACGCGCGGGGAGCCCGCGTCCCGGGCGCACGTTACCGCGTTCGACCTGATCCGCCTGATCATCATGGTGTTCGTGGTCGGCGTGCACACGCTGGCGCTCGGCGGCGGCGCGGTCACGGTGACCCTCGGCGCGGTGACGACGGTGTTCCACACGAGCCGCGAGCTGTTCTTCCTGTTGACCGCGCTGGTGCTGACCTACAACTACGGGCACCGCGCGCACGTGAACTGGCTGAAGTTCTGGCGGCGGCGATACTGGCTGGTCGTGCCCGCCTACGTCGCGTGGACGCTGATCTACTACGCGTTCGACGGTCCGGGACGGGGCGCGTTCCCAGGCGCCGTCTGGCATGACCTGCTGCACGCGGGCGCCCGCTACCACATGTACTTCCTGCTGGTCACCATGCAGGTATACCTGGTGTTCCCGCTGATCCGCTGGGTGCTGGCCAAGACGGCGGGCCACCATCTCCTGCTGTTCGCCGCCGCCCTGGTGTACCAGGTCGTGCTGACCACCTCGATTCAGTACCACCTGGTGCGGACCGGGCCGCTGTCCGGGTGGCTGAACGAGGCGGGGATCGGCATCTGGCTCGAAAGCTACGTGCTGTACGTCGTGGGCGGGGCGATCGTCGGCTGGCATTTCGAGCAGATCTGCGCGTTCACCCGGCGGCACTACCGGCCGCGCACGATCGCGCTGGTCGCCGGCCTGGGCGTCGTCGCGGGCCTCGGGGTTTACTTCGGCCAGATCTACATCGGCGGGTCCACGCCGGCCACGGCGAGCGCGGTGTTCCAGCCGGTCGTGATCGTGGAGGCATTGACGTTCGGCTGGGCGCTGCTGGCGGGCGGGCTGTTGTGGAGCGACCGCGGGGCGCGGCACCGGAAGTTCTGCGCGGCCGGCTCGGCGAGCTCGTTCGGGATCTTCCTGGCGCATCCGCTGGTGCTCCAGGGCCTGCTGTTCGCGGCCAGCTTCGGCGGCGTGCTCGCCGCCGTGCGGAGCGCGCCCCCGGCTCTCGAGTTGCTCGCGCTGCTCGGAGTCGCCGTGCCGGTCGTCTACGGCGCGTCGTGGCTGATCGCCTCCGCGGCGCGCCGGACGCCGCTTAGCCTGGTGCTCACCGGCCGGGAGTACCGAGGTGGTAGGAAAGGTCGCGAGGGAAGGAGGCTGCGGGTGCGCTTCACGCGGCGCACGCTGATCCTGTCCGTCGCGTTCCTCGTCACGTTCGGCACCGCGATGTTCGCGGGCACGAACATCATCAACGCCCTGGAACGGACGACGTACCAGGCGACGTACTCGCTGGAAGCCGGCGGCCTCAAGCGCAGCTACGTGGTGACCGCCCCGGTCGCCGCGATGCCGAAGTCGTCGCCGATCATCGTGATGCTCTCCGGGATCAGCGCGTCCGTCACCGTCGAGATGAACCGGGACAATCTGCTGCAGTACGCCAGCCAGGCCGAGCTGGTCTATCCGGTGTCGTACAAGGAGTCGTGGAACGCGGGCGGCTGCTGCGGGAAGGCGGCGCAGGCGAACGTCAACGACGTCGCGTTCCTCAAGGCGCTGGTCGCCGCCGTGGACCCGGGGCACGAGCACCCGATCTATCTCGTCGGGTACAGCAACGGCGGCCGGATGGCGTACGAGATGGCGTGCAGCGCGCCCGGCCTGTACGACGGGATCGCGGTGGCCAAGGCCGACCCGGACCCGGGCTGCGTGATCACCAAGCCGGTGACGATCCTGCAGATCGCCGCGCTCGACGACACCGCCGTGCCCTACCAGCCGGGCGACAAGGGCCGGGAGTCGCCCCCCGCCACGGTGCAGTCCGCCAGCCTGCGCTCCCTCGACGGGTGCGGCGGCACGTCCACCGCCACCACCGCCCAGCACAGCGGGATGACGATCACCACGTGGACCGGCTGCTCCAGCGGGCAGCGCGTCGGCTTCGCGGTCTGGAACACCGGCGGTCATAACTTCCCGCCGCCGGCCGGGAAGACGCCAAGCGCTCCGCAGATCCTCTGGTCGTTCTTCACCAAGACCCCGCTCGCGCCCCTGCCGAAGTAAGTCGCCCTCCAACCCCCTGGCGGGGCGGCACGCTGGGGAATATCCTTAGCAGAGCTAACATTATGTGATTAGCTAAGGAAATGATCGAGGAGTGTGCGCAGCCGATCGTGACAGCCGTGCAGGAGACTCAGGGAGCCCAGGAGACGCAAGGAGCCGAGGAGACCCGGAGGTCGAAGCGGACCCAAACCCAGAGCCAGACCCAGGCCCAGCAGGCCCAGCAGACCCAGCCGGGCCGTTCGTGGATTCGTCCTATCCGGACCGCCCGCCTGGCCGCGTCTCTCCAGCACCGCAATTACCGGTTGTACTTCTTCGGCCAGCTGGTCTCGGTGATCGGCACCTGGATGCAGACCGTGGCCCAGTCCTTCCTGGTCCTCGACCTCACGCACAGCGGAACGCAGCTCGGCCTCACCACGGCGGTCCGCTTCCTGCCGGTGCTGCTGTTCGGCCCGGCCGGCGGCCTGTTCGCCGACCGCCGGGACAAGCGCCGGGTGCTGTACGTGACCCAGGCCCTCTCCGGCTTGCTCGCCGCGGCGTTCGCCGTGCTCACCGGCACGCACGATATGCGGCTGTGGACCGTTTACCTGCTCGCGGTCGCGCTCGGTTTCGTCAACGTCTTCGACAACCCGGCGCGGCAGAGCTTCATCTCGGAGATGGTTCCGCCGGAGGACCTCCCGAACGCCGTCACGCTCAACTCGGTCGCCATGAACCTGGCCCGGGTGTTCGGCGCCGCGCTCGGCGGTGTGCTCGCCGCCGCCCTCGGGCTGGCGCTGTGCTTCGCGGTCAACGCGGTGTCGTTCGCCGCGGTGCTCGTCTCGCTGGCGGCGATGCAGGCGGCGGCGCTGTTCCCCGCCCGCCGGATCGCCAAGGAACCGGGCCAGATCCGGCAGGGCCTGCGGTACGTCCGCGGCACCCCTGAGCTGCTCATCCCGCTTGTCATGATCGCCGTCATCGGGACCCTGGCCTGGGAGTTCCAGGTGTCGCTGCCGCTGATGGCGAGCAAGGTCTTCGGCGGCGGCGCCGCCGCCTACGGCGTGATGGCCTCGGTGATGGGAGCGGGCGCCGTGGTCGGCGGCCTGGTCTCTGCGGCGAAGTCGAGGCCGCGCGGCCGGTCGCTGTGCGTGGCCGCGATCGGCTGGGGGATCGCGATCCTGCTCGCGGCGATGGCGCCCACGATGCCGCTCGAACTGGCGGCGCTGGTGTTCGTCGGGTATGGCAGCATCACGTTCAACTCGATGGCCAAGACCGTGCTGCAGCTAGCCGCCAAGCCGACGATGCGCGGCCGGGTGATGGCGCTGTGGGGCCTGGCCTGGCTGGGCTCGACCCCGATCGGCGGCACGATCGTCGGCTGGGTCGGCCAGAACGCGGGCGCCCGCTGGTCCCTTGTGATCGGCGGCCTGTCGGCCCTGATCTGCGGCCTGCTCGCCTTCCCGGCCCTCACCCGCATCGACCGCCGCCTGCACCCCCGCCCGCAGCCTGCCGCCGACGGTCCCGCGACCGACCTGGCCGAGGACGCGCCCGCGGCGTGAGCCACCGTCGCGCCCGCATACCCCGCGCGGGTATATCGTCCCGGCGATTTCATGATCACGGAATAAAAGCACGCGTATAGCGTGCTTTCTTTCCATCAAAAGCAAAGTTTCCGTGATCATGGGCATAGGTAGCGGGGTATTTATGCCCTTTAAGGTGAAATTCCGGATTTGATACCCTGACCCTTCCCGCCGACCGTGGTAACGGAAGCCAACGCCCACGTTTTCTGAGGTCAGAGCACCTAATCGGTGCTGCTGGAATGCGATGAGGTAAGGGACGCGTAAACCACGGTCGAGCTGAGATAGTGGCCGGTCGTGTAGTCGAAATCGCCGCCGCAGGTTATCAGGCGCAGCGCGGCGTAATCGGTCGCGCTGTAAATGGTGCTAGCCGGGAATCTGTCTTTGAGATACTCGCGGACGGCGGTGACGCGGAAAATGGCCGTCACTCCGTCGGTGAGCGTCACGTCGATGGAGTCTCCCGGCTCGAGCGCGCCTAGCCGGAAAAAGACCGCGGGGCCTTGGTAACTGTCGACGTGCCCCTCGATGACGGAGGCGCCGATCTGGCCGGGAGTGGCCGAGTACTTAAACCACGCTGCCTCGCCGGCGCTCGTGGTGAGCGAGGGCACCTGAATGGTGCCGTCCGCGTTCACGCCGAGGCTTAGGAGTTGCGAGTGCACGCCGATGGCCGGGATGTCGACGGACACCGGGACCGACCGGTGCAGTGAGGGGCCGTCGGCGGCCGGGCCGATATGGCCCGCGGCCCCGGCGCCGGGTTGCGGCGCGTGCTGCTGCAGGAGCAGCGCGATCGCGACGGTGAGCGCGCCGCCGACGAGCAGGATGGCGCCGCCGAAGCCGGCGAGCCGGGCACGGAATCTGCCTGGTGGCGGGGGCGGCGGAGCGAAGTCGCTCTCCGGCCAGGACATGACCACCCGCAGCCCGGCTATGCGCCGCGGTGAGCCCAAGGCCCGCCCCTTCCACCTGATCTTCCGCAACGGGTGCTACTCGCGTAGCCTAATGGTCAAATGGAAAACACGCCATTGCCCGCCTGTGGCCCCCACGGGCTAACCATTATGGCCGTCCCCCGCGCGGGAGTAACTTCCGTCGGCGCGGGCAGTGATCCGGCTGGCAGCGCTTTTCTCTTCCGCCGTCGGCTGGGCATTTAAGGAGGCTTCATGAAGGCGCGGATAACCATCCCCGGAACGGCGGGAAGCGCGAAGCTAACCGTCGTTAGCTGCGCCACCTTGATGGTTCTTGTTTCCGCTGCCGTCTCGGCCTGCACCGGACCTTCGTCGTCCAGCGTGCCGGCGATTTTCTCCTCACCAGGGACCGGGACGCACACGGGGACGGCCACCGGCACGGCGACCGCCACGTCCCCCGAGTCCGGGCACACCGCCACGGGGACCGCCACCGGCACGCCCACCAACACCGCGACCTCGACCCCGACCCCCACGCCGACGACCACGAGCCCGACCGCGCAGCCGCCGACCCCCACGACGACCACGTATTACCCCACCGCCGCCCCGCAAACCGGCGGCGGCGGCACCGCCGGCCTCCAGAACGGCCTGGCGATCGGGATAGGCGGCACGGCCATCGTGGCCGGTCTCGGTGGCCTCGCTTACCGCAGGAAGCTCACTCGCCGCCGCTGACCGGCGGAAAACCCGGGTACGTACCCCGCCCGGGTATGGTACGTACTATCGCGGTCAAGCGGAGGTCAGGCATGTACGGGTACACCCAGGACAAGGACAAGTACCTCAACCGGCTGCGCCGGATCGAAGGTCAGGTCCGCGGCCTTCAGAAAATGGTCGAAGACGACAAGTACTGCATCGACATCCTGACCCAGGTCGCCGCCACGACGAGCGCGCTCCAGGCGGTCGCGCTCGGCCTGCTGGAGGATCACCTCGGGCACTGCGTCGCCCAGGCGACCGCGGAGGGCGGTGAGGTCGGCGCGGCCAAGGTCCGCGAGGCTTCCGAGGCGATCGCCCGCCTCGTCAAGTCCTGACCTCCGCGAACAAGCCCGGGACTCCCGGTACCTAGCCGGCGAGCACGGTGATGAAGTCCCGGCTCCAGCCCCAGAGGTACTGGTCGGCGGGCCGGTTCTGGCCGGGGACCTCGGCTTGCAGCGGCCCGCCCGGGCGTCCCGCCACGTCGAGCTGCACCCACTCCGGGTTGATGTCCAGTTCCATGCCGATCCGGGCGCCGCGGTCGACGAGGGCCTGGGCCATGTCCTGCGGGCTGGCGGACATGCTCCCGGCGAACAGCAGGTCGCCCGCCGCGTCCTGGCCGAGAGCGCTGCGCGCGACGTCCTCGCCGCCGCCGAGCGTCGCGCCCCACGCGTACCAGTCGGCCGCGGCCTGGGTCGGCTGCCCGTGCTCGACGAGCAGCTGCAGGTTCTGCCGCACGCTGTAGACGGCCTCGCCCGGGGCGGGCGCTCCGTAGCCCCACAGCGCGATCCGCGCCTGGCCGGAGCGGTCGATGATCAGGCTGGCGTACCCGGTGAGCAGCGGGCTGATCACATGCCCCTCCTGCTCGTAGCCGCCCGCGCCGGCGGACAGCTTGAACCCGCCGTTGAAGGCGGCGAGCAGCTGCTTGCGCTCCGCGGTGCCGACGGCGGAACCAGCCGTGACCCCCGCCTCGGTCGCCGCGTACCCCGGGTCCAGGCTCCCGTTGTGCAGCACGTACCGTACCGGCCCGTGGAAGACCGCCACGGTCACCACGGCGCCGTCCGCCGCACGGACCTGGGAGACCGTGACGTGCGGCACGGCCGGCTTCGGCGAAGGCTTGGGCTTGGGCTTCGTGGTCCGCCGCGCGGACGGGGCGCTCTCCGTGCCTGGCTTGGTGCTGGCGGCGGGCGCCACCGCCGGGACGGCAGTGCACGCCGTTGCCAGGAGAACGAGGGCGCCGGCCACGATGATCGACCGCACGCCGCTGATCATAGGGGCCCGCCGTGACGTGGAGGTGAAGTTCCCCGGCCGCCGCGTCCCGCTGTTCTCGCCAGTAATATGCGTGCCATGTCGAGCAGCACCGCGACCAGCACCGTGACGCTGACCGGGTGGGGGCGGATCGCCCCGACCACCGCCGAGCTCGCCGCGCCGGCGAGCGACGCGGAGGCCGCTGGCCTCCTGCGCAGGCCGCGGCCTGGAGGCGGCGCGGTGATACCGCGCGGTCTGGGCCGCAGCTACAACAACGCCGCGCAGTCCGCTGGCGGCCTCGTCATGTCCACCGCCCGGCTCAACAAGATCATCAGCCTCGACGGCACGACCGGAGTCGCGGTCTGCGAGGCGGGCGTCAGCCTCGAGCAGCTGATGGTCGCCGGGCTGCCGGCCGGCTGGTTCGTGCCGGTCTCGCCCGGCACCAGGCAGGTGACGATCGGCGGCGCGATCGCCGCCGACGTGCACGGCAAGAACCACCACGTGGCGGGCAGCTTCGCCAGCCACGTGGCGTCGTTCGACTTGCTGACGCCGGACGGCGAGGAGAAGACGGTGACGCCGAACGGCGAGCTGTTCTGGGTGACGGCGGGCGGCATGGGCCTCACCGGCTTCATCACCCGCGCCACCGTGCGGCTCAAGCGGGTCGAGACGTCCCTGGTCAAAGTCGACACGGTGCGAACGAAAGACATCGACGAGACGATGGCGGTGCTCGCCGAGCACGACCGCACGTACGGCTACACGGTCGCCTGGACCGACAGCATGGCCACGGGCGGCGGCCTCGGCCGGTCGATCATCACCAGCGGCGACTTCGCGGCGCCGAGCGACCTGCCGGCCAGCCGCGGGAGCGACCCGTTCGCCTTCGACCCGCGCGCCCGCCTCGGCGCCCCGCCCGGGTTCCCGCCCGGGCTCATCAACCGGTACACGGTCCGGCTCGCCAACGAGGCCTGGTACCGCAAGGCGCCCCGGCTGCGCACGGGGGA
>Ga0335074_10013555_pt1 | contig 11453 bp, 5 predicted proteins | sample Lox_Sample_23_FD_206715 | JGI IMG/M metagenome (GOLD analysis project Ga0335074, IMG submission 206715) | Soil microbial communities from Loxahatchee National Wildlife Refuge, Florida, United States - Lox_Sample_2.3 | ecosystem: Environmental > Terrestrial > Soil > Wetlands | place: USA: Florida...
CAGCTCATCTCCCTGATCACGAAGAACGTCGGCGCCAAGGCCCTGGCGTACACCTACACGTATCCCACGCCGCCGCTGGTACGTTATCCTCACGTCACGACGGGGATGAACACCGCGGAATTCGTGAAGGCATTCACCGCTGCGAACAAGGTTGCGCCAAACTTCCTCAACGCAGCCGGTTACAACAACGGGCTCATCGTCGGGGAGATGCTTGCCAGAGCCCCGCAGTTCACGCAACTCGACTTCCACTCGGCGTTGATGGCGATGTCCGGCAGTACGACGACGCTGCTCGGAGCGTTCAAGATCAACGAGAATGGGGCGCAGCTCGGCGAACTGCTGCCGGTTGCGCAGATCGTGCCCGAAGGCACCGCGAACAAGTTCGTGGTCGTCTACCCGCAAGACAAGGCGACGGGCAAAGCCGTTTACCCCGCACCGCAACAATAACGGCGCATAGATCCCGCCGATGAGCCTTCTCGAGTACGCGCTGATCGGCGGGATCCTCTACGGGATCTTCTTTGCGCTGGTGGGGATCGGGCTCAACCTGATCTTCGGCGTCATGCGCATGATCAACATCGCTCACGGCCAGTTCGTGCTGCTAGGCGGCTACGGCGCGTTTCTCCTGAGCGCGCGTTTGGGTCTCAATCCGATCTTCGGCGTTCTGCTTGCGATCGCCGGTGCGATCGTCGTCGGGCTGCCGCTCTACTATGCTGTCGTCCCCCGCTTGCAGGCCAGCCGCGACCCCGAGATGCTGTCGTTCATCTTGTTCTTCGGGATCGCCCAGATGATCGACGCAATCCTGGTCGCGGTCTTCGGCGCCGATCAACGTTCGTTGCCGCAGGATGCGCTCGGTTCGGGGAACCTCAGCGCGCTCGGGCAGAGTTTTCCGGACGCCTGGTGGGTCGCGGTCGCGATGAGTCTGCTCGTGACCGCGGCGCTCTACCTCTACTTCACGCGCACGCGCCTAGGATTCGCGACTCGCGCGATCATCGCAAATCGCGACGAAGCGCTCGCGACCGGGATCGACGTGCAACGCGTTTCCGCCCTCTCGTTCGTCATCGGTCTCGCATTGGCGGGTATCGCGGGTGTCTTCGTTCCCTATCTGCTCGGTTCGATCTCGCCCGACATCGGAAACGAACTCACGACCACCTCGTTTGCCGTCATCATCATCGGATCGCTGGGCAACCCGTTGGGTACGATCATCGGCGGATTGGTCTTCGGGATCGGCACGCTCTTCATGCAAACGTTCCTGCCGTCGTGGTCGAACATGGTGCCCTACGCACTCTTGGTCATCATCGTGCTGCTGCGCCCCGCCGGGCTTCTCGGCAGAGCCGTGCGGGTCACGTGAATTGAACGAAACGCTGCCGCCCGAGCCGAACCGGCTGCGCACGATCGTGCCCTCGGCGCTAACCCTCGCCGCGATCGCGCTCGCCTTTATCGTTGCTCCGCATCTCTACGGCAATCGTAGCCTGCTCTTCTCGATGATGACCTTCGTCGCGCTCGCTCAAGGGCTCAACCTGCTCTACGGTTTCACCGGATATCTGCCGTTCGGATACGTCGGCTTCTTCGGCACGGGTGCATACGCGACGTCGCTCCTGGTGCTGCACACGCACGTGCCCGCGATCGCCTGCGTCGCCTTAGGCGGCATCTGCACGGTCATCGTCGCGATCATCCTCGGCCCACTGCTTCGCCTGGCGGGCGCCTACTTCGCGATCGCGAGCCTCGCGGCATCGCAGATCCTCTACAACATCTTCTCCAATCAGGACCTTGCCAGCGTTACCGGCGGCCCGTACGGTTTGAAGATCGATCAGGTGTACAATCCGACGGCAAGCTATTTCACGATGCTCGCGATCGCACTGCTTGCAACGGGATTAGCGGCGCACTTTCGCTTTTCGCGCTTCGGCATGGCGCTGCGTGCGATGAACCAAGATCCGACCAGCGCCTCGATGGCAGGGATCGACGTCGTGCGCCAGCGCCTGGTCGTGTGGCTCATTTCGGCCGGTGTCGCGGGCCTCGCGGGAGGAGCCTATGCGTGGAATCTCTCCGTGTTCTACCCCGACGCGGTCTTCACGTTGCAGATCTCGGTCTTCGCAATCGTCTTCGCGCTCTTCGGCGGCGTCGGCACGGTCCTCGGACCGGTCATCGGGGCCGTCGTGCTGTACGCGATCTATAACACCGTCGGCATTTCGGCCCCGCAATATTTCGAATTCATCTACGGGCTGCTGATCGTCGTGCTCGTGCTCTTTCTTCCCAACGGATTGATGTCGCTCCTGACGCGCCGAGGCGTTCGTGTCATCTGAACCGCTGCTCGAGCTCGACGGCGTCGTCAAACGCTTCGGCGGCCTCGCAGCGCTCGACGGCGTGAACTTTACCGTCGCGCCGGGCGAGATTCTCGGCCTGGTCGGACCGAACGGATCCGGCAAAACCACCGCGATCAACGTGATCTCGGGCGTCTATCACGCCGACGCCGGCAGCATCACGTTTTGCGGCCGGCGTATCGACCGGCTGCCGGCCTTCCGGCGCGTGCCGCTCGGCATCAACCGCACGTTTCAAGTGCCCAAGCCGTTTCACGCGATGACGGTGCGCGAAAACATCGAGGTCGCGGCGTACTTCGGCGCGCACACACCCGTCGACGTCGACGCCGTACTCGAAGAAGTCGAACTCGCGCGGCACGCCGGCGAGCTTGCCTCCGGACTCACCGTCAATCAGCAAAAGCGTCTCGACCTGGGCCGGGCGCTCGCGACGGGACCGAAACTTCTGCTGGTCGACGAGATCGGCGCCGGTCTCAATCCGGGCGAGCTGAGCGTCGTCGCCACGCTCTTGAGCAGCTTGGCGGCACGCGGCATCGCGCTCATCGTCGTCGAGCATTTGCTCGACTTTTTGAACCGGATCGCCCAACGTGTGATGGTGCTCAATGCCGGCCGCATGCTCTTCGAAGGTTCGCTGGAAGACGCGTCGCGCAACCCGGACGTGGTTGCCGCGTTCATCGGCGGGTGAGCGCCGTGCCGTTGTTGGACGTTGCGGAGCTCGAGTCGGGATACGGTGCGATCCAGGTGCTGTGGGGAATCGATCTCGCCGTCGAAAGCGGCGAAACGGTTTTGTTGCTGGGCGCGAACAGCGCCGGCAAGACGACGCTGCTCCGTACGATCGTCGGGTTGCTCCCGGCCTGGCGCGGCGCGATCCGCTTCGACGGCGTATCGATCGAGCATGACTCGCCGGATCAGCGCATCAAGCGCGGGATCGCGTTCATGTCGGAGCAGGGCGTATTCGGCCCGCTCACGATCGAAGAGAATATTCGACTGGGCGGATACTTCCTCAGTGCGCGAGAGGTGCGTCGCCGCAGCGAGCGGCTCTTCGATCTCTTTCCCGATCTTGCTGCGAAGCGGCGCGAGCCCGCAGCCTCGCTCTCCGGCGGTCAGCGCAAAATGCTCGGCATCGCCAAAGTCCTCATCTCGGGACCGAAGCTGCTGCTCATGGATGAACCGTCCTCGGGATTGGCGCCGGTCTTCGTGAAGCAAGTCGTTCACGTGCTGCGCACGTCGATCGGCGAAGGAACGGCGCTGCTGCTCGCCGAGCAAAACGTCGCGTTCTTGCCGCTTGCCGATCGCGGCTATCTGATCGACGGCGGTCGCGTACGGCTGTCGGGAACGCGCGAGCAACTCGAGGCAAGCGATGCCGTGCGTGAGGCGTATTTCGGACTCTAGAACCCGGCGGCGCTAGCGCACGTCGAAGGTCATCGTCAATTGCGTGCGCTCCGCGCTCGAGCGAATCTCGACGTTCTTTGCGCAGGTCCGGATGATGGCGACGCCGCGTCCGCGATCGGTCTGCGACGGGGCGGTCCGCCAGTGGCCCGCACTCTCCACGCGAACCAGCATCTGGGCCGGGCCGGCCGCCAGCTCGATGCTGAAGGTCGTTCCAGGTGAAGCGCTTCCGTGCTCGATCGCATTGGCGACCGCTTCGCCGCCCGCGATAACGACGTCGAAGAGCCGCATGCTGTCGACACCGCACCGTTGCGCGAACGAGCGAATCGAGTCACGCGCCAGACGCGCCGAGTTCGGCAGCGAGCTAAACGTGTAACGCTCCACCGCCGTCGCGCCGGTATGATCTTGCCGCAACACGAGCGTCGCGCAGTCATCGAGGTTCGGCCCCGCACCGATGATGCGGGCGTGGAGCTCTTCGGCGGTCAGCGCTCCCTGCGAAGCCATCGCCTCGAGCGCGCTCAGCAAGCGCTCCTCTCCGGCCAAGAGATCGCGATGGTGCTCGGTCAGCCCGTCTGTATAAAAGAAGCACGTCGCTCCCGGGGCGATGGTGAGCGTTCGCTCCGGCGAAGATGCCGGCTGTCCGAGGCCGAGCAAGAGGCCGCCGCCGGGAAGCAGATAGGCCTCACCCGACGACGTGACGAGCACCGGCGGCGGATGACCGGCGCAGGCGTAGCGAAGCACCCGTGTGGTCGAGTCGTAGATGCCGGCGATCGCGCTTGCGACGCCCAAGCCTTGCGAGCTGACCATCATTTCGACCGCATCGAGCAGGGCGACCGGGGAGGAGTGGGTCGCGGCCGCGGCGCGAATCGCACTGCGAATCTCGCTCATCGTGATCGCCGCCTCGAGGCCATGTCCGGTGACGTCGCCGACCGAGATGCCGATCGTGCCGTTGCCGATATCGAACGCGTCGTACCAGTCGCCGCCGACCTCGGCCTCGCTGCTGGCGGGCCGGTAGGCGGCGTCGAACGCGATCCCGCTGACGTCTGCCAGCCGTGTCGGCAACATCGCGCGCTGAAGGCGTTCGGAGACACGGTGATGGTGGTCGAGCTGCAGCGCCTGCGCGATCGCATTCGAAAGGATCGAGCAGATGCTCTCGCAGAGCTCCGGCGTGACCTCGGCCAGCCTGCTCGTCGTGCTGGCCGCCAGGACCACCGACCCCATCGCGCTGCCATCAACGACGAGCGGCTGGTTGAGGACGCGGTCGAGACCGGCCGCTCGGGCAAGATCCGCATAGCGATCGTCGAGGGGCGCCTCACTCAAGTTTTGGTAGCGACCGGGGTCGCGCGTCGCAAAAGCAATCGGAGGGCCGGGGCTGGCACGCACGTAGATCGCGCAAAGTTCGGCAAACGCGCCGGCGCAGAGGCGCGCGATATGGTCGGCGATCAGCATCTGTGACGCCGCTGTTCGTCCGGTACGGTCACGGCTTTCAACCATGGTGTGCCGGTCTTCTACTCCTCTCAGCGCTCCCGCTCAGACTCATTGGTGCCCGATTTGGGACACGGGTAAACGGCTAGCGCTATCCTGTTTAGTGGCGGCCGTACCGGGTAAGAGCTTCCTTACCGACTCACACGCGAGGGCGATACCATGTCGTCTACAGTCCGTGACGATTTTACGGCCACGGCCGAACCTGGAAAATTGAGCCAACCCACACTTCTTGCCGCCGTCCGAGCTTTCCGCGACGGCGACTTTCGCGTGCGTCTGCCGCTCGACCTCGTGGGCATCGACGGTGAAATCGCGGATGCCTTCAACGCATGTGTTGAGCGCAATCAACATATCAACGAGGAGCTCGCGCGCATCAGCGAGACGGTAGGGCGTGAGGGTTCGATCGGAAAGCGCGCCGCGGCTCCGGGGATGACGGGAGCGTGGCGCGAGAGCATCGAGTCGGTCAACCAGCTGATCGATGACCTGGTCTTTCCGATGTCGGAAGCGGGCCGCGTCCTCGGCGCGGTGGCAAACGGCGATCTTTCGCAACGCATGCCGCTCGAGACGGATAGCCATCCGTTGCGCGGCGAGTTCTTGCGCTCCAGCAAAACCATCAATAAAATGGTCGACCGTTTGAACGAATTCGCGTCCGAGGTGACGCGCGTCGCGCGCGAGGTCGGTTCTGAAGGAAAACTCGGCGGCCAGGCAATCGTCAAAGGCGTCGCCGGCACGTGGAAAGACCTCACCGATTCGGTCAACACGATGGCGGGCAACCTCACGGCCCAAGTTCGCAACATCGCCGACGTGACGACCGCGGTTGCCAACGGCGACCTCTCGAGAAAGATCACCGTCGAAGCCCGAGGCGAGATTCTCGAACTCAAGGGCACGATCAACACGATGGTCGATCAGCTCAACGCCTTCGCCTCGGAAGTGACGCGCGTCGCCCGCGAGGTCGGCTCCGAAGGCATCCTCGGCGGCCAAGCGCAGGTGACCGGCGTCGCCGGCACGTGGAAAGACCTCACCGATTCGGTCAACACGATGGCCGGCAACCTCACCTCGCAAGTCCGCAACATCGCCAACGTCACGACCGCCGTCGCCCGCGGCGATCTCTCCAAGAAGATTACCGTCGACGTCCGCGGCGAGATCGCCGAGCTCAAAGACACGATCAACACGATGGTCGATCAGCTCAACGCCTTCGCCTCGGAAGTCACGCGCGTCGCGCGCGAGGTCGGTTCGGAAGGAAAACTCGGCGGTCAAGCCGCGGTCGAAGGCGTCGCCGGCACGTGGAAAGACCTCACCGACTCGGTCAATACGATGGCCGGTAATCTCACCGCGCAAGTGCGCAACATCGCCGAAGTGACGACCGCGGTCGCCAACGGCGATCTCTCGAAGAAGATCACCGTCGACGTGCGCGGCGAGATCCTGGATCTCAAACGCACGATGAACACGATGGTCGACCAGCTCAACGCCTTCGCCTCGGAGGTGACGCGCGTCGCGCGCGAGGTCGGCTCCGAAGGGCGGCTGGGCGGACAAGCCGAGGTGCAGGGCGTCGCGGGCACGTGGAAAGACTTGACCGACTCGGTCAACACGATGGCGTCGAACCTTACGGCGCAAGTTCGCAACATCGCCGAAGTGACGACCGCCGTCGCCGGCGGCGACCTCTCGAAGAAGATCACCGTCGACGTGCGCGGCGAGATCCTCGATCTCAAGCGCACGATGAACACGATGGTCGATCAGCTCAACGCCTTCGCGTCGGAAGTAACGCGCGTGGCGCGCGAGGTCGGTTCCGAAGGCATCCTCGGCGGACAGGCCGACGTGCGCGGCGTCTCGGGCACGTGGAAAGACTTGACCGATTCGGTCAACGTCATGGCCTCGAACCTCACCTCGCAAGTTCGCAACATCGCCAACGTCACCACCGCGGTCGCCAACGGCGACCTCTCCAAGAAGATCACCGTCGACGTACGCGGCGAGATCCTCGAGCTCAAAGACACGATCAACACCATGGTCGATCAGCTCAACGGTTTCGCATCCGAAGTGACGCGTGTGGCGCGCGAAGTCGGTTCCGAGGGTATCTTGGGCGGCCAGGCGCAGGTCGCCGGGGTGTCGGGTACGTGGAAAGACCTCACCGATTCGGTGAACTTCATGGCCTCGAACCTCACCTCGCAAGTGCGTAACATCGCCGACGTGACGACCGCGGTCGCCAACGGCGATCTCTCGAAGAAGATCACCGTTCAAGTACGCGGCGAGATTCTCGAGCTCAAAGGCACCATCAACACGATGGTCGATCAGCTCAACGCTTTCGCTTCGGAAGTGACGCGCGTCGCACGCGAAGTCGGCTCCGAGGGCAAGCTCGGCGGTCAGGCCGAGGTCAAAGGCGTCAGCGGCACGTGGAAAGACCTCACCGATTCGGTCAACTTCATGGCGTCGAACCTGACGTCGCAAGTGCGTAACATCGCCGACGTCACCACCGCCGTCGCCAACGGCGACCTTTCGAAGAAGATCACCGTCGACGTGCGCGGCGAGATTCTCGAGCTCAAGAACACGATCAATACGATGGTCGATCAGCTCAACGCCTTCGCCGGCGAGGTGACGCGCGTGGCGCGCGAAGTCGGCTCCGAGGGCATCCTGGGCGGACAAGCGGCCGTCGAAGGCGTCGCCGGCACCTGGCGCGACCTGACCGACTCGGTCAACGTCATGGCGTCGAACCTCACCTCGCAAGTCCGCAACATCGCCGACGTGACGACCGCGGTGGCCAACGGCGACCTCTCGAGGAAGATCACCGTCGACGTGCGCGGCGAGATCGCCGAACTGAAGAACACCGTGAACACGATGGTCGATCAGCTCAACGCCTTTGCCTTCGAAGTGACGCGTGTGGCTCGCGAAGTCGGTTCCGACGGCATTCTGGGCGGCCAAGCGCGCGTGCAGGGCGTCTCGGGAACGTGGAAAGACCTCACCGACTCCGTCAACTTCATGGCCTCGAACCTCACCTCGCAAGTGCGTAACATCGCCAAGGTCACGACCGCGGTCGCCAACGGCGATCTCTCGAAAAAGATCACCGTCGACGTGCGCGGCGAGATCCTCGAGCTCAAAGACACGATCAACACGATGGTCGACCAGCTCAACGCCTTCGCGTCCGAGGTCACGCGCGTCGCGCGCGAGGTCGGCTCCGAAGGCGTGCTCGGCGGCCAGGCGCAGGTGCAAGGCGTCAGCGGCGTCTGGAAAGATCTCACCGATAACGTCAACACGATGGCGGCCAACCTCACGAGTCAAGTGCGCGGCATCGCCGAAGTCGTGACCGGCGTGGCGAACGGCGATCTCAAACGCAAGCTTACGCTCCAGGCGCGCGGCGAGATCGCGCAACTCGCCGAGACGATCAACGGCATGATCGACACCCTCGCGATCTTCGCCGATCAGGTCACGACGGTCGCACTCGAGGTCGGATTCGAAGGCCGCCTCGGTGGACAAGCGCAGGTGCCCGGCGCGGCCGGACTCTGGCGCGACCTGACTGACAGCGTCAATCAGCTCGCCGCGCAGCTCACCAACCAAATTCGAGCGATCTCCGAGGTCGCTACGACCGTGACCAAGGGCGACCTCTCGCGCACGATCGAGATCGAAGCGCGCGGCGAAGTCGGCGAACTGACCCGAAACGTCAACGAGATGATCCAGAATCTGCGCGACACGACGCGTAAGGGTCTGGAGCAGGACTGGTACAAGACGAACCTGGCGGAGTTCACCGCGATGCTCCAAGGGCAACGCGACATCCACGCCGTGACGCAACTCATCATGTCCGAGCTTGCGCCGCTGCTGCACGTGCGCATGGGCGCATTCTATATCCTCGACACCATCGACGGCGCGCAACTCTTGCGGACTATCGCGGGCTACGCGCTGCCGCGCGATCGCGCGGGCAGAACCTTTGCCTTCGGCGAAGGCTTGGTGGGGCAATGCGCGATGCAAAAGAAGCGCATTCACCTCATCGACGTGCCGAAGGGCTACGCGAAGATCGAGGCCGGAACCGGTGAGGTCGACGCGCTGCAATTGCTGGTATTGCCCGTCACGTTCGAGGGCGAGATCAAAGCCGTCATCGAACTGGCGTCGATCCGCGGTTTCAGCGAGATCCAGCTGCTCTTCCTCGATCAGCTGACGCAGTCGATCGGCGTCATGCTCAACACGATCACGGCGTCGATGCGCACCGAGGAGTTGCTCAAACAATCGCAATTGCTCACCACCGAATTGCAGAGCCAGCAGCTCGAGCTGACGCAGACCAACGACGAGCTCGAGGAAAAAGCGCGTCAGCTTCAGGAGCGCAACGCCGAGATCGAACGCCGCACGCGCGAGATCGAAGAGGCGCGCGGCGAGCTCGAGCGCAAGGCCGAACAGCTCGCGCTCACCTCGAAATACAAATCGCAGTTCCTAGCCAACATGTCGCACGAGCTACGCACGCCGCTCAACAGCCTCCTGATCCTCTCCAAGCAGCTTGCCGAGAACCTCGACGGGAACATGACCTCGACGCAGGTCGAGTACGCGCAGACGATCAACGGCGCCGGCCGCGATCTGCTGACCTTGATCAACGACGTTCTCGACCTCTCGAAGATCGAGTCCGGCACGACGGCGATCGATCTGCAAGACTACTCGATGGATTCCATCGAGGCGGAGGTTCGGCGCACGTTCAATCAGATCGCCGCCGACAAACGGCTCGAGTTCAGGATCGTTCGCGATCCGGATGCTCCGCGCTCGATCACCACCGATCCGACGCGACTGCAGCAGATCCTCAAGAACCTTCTCTCCAATGCGTTCAAATTCACGTCCGAAGGTTCGGTCACGCTGCACATCCGCCCGGAGTCCAGGCGTTTGCTCGCGGTTCCCGGGTCGGCCGTGGCGTTTTCCGTGACCGATACCGGCATCGGCATCCCGCAAGACAAGTACAACGTGATCTTCGAAGCGTTCCAGCAAGCCGACATGGGCACGTCGCGCAAATTCGGCGGCACCGGACTGGGCCTCGCGATCTGTCGCGAGATCGCGGGCTTGTTGGGCGGCGAGATCGCGGTCGAGAGCAAGGTCGGCTTTGGAAGTACGTTCACGTTCTTCCATCCCGCGCAACGCGCGCGTTCATCGCCCGCCGCCGAACTTAGCGAAGAACCGGTCGCGAATCTCGAGCCCGCGCGGCGCGCGATTCTGGTCGTGGAGAAAGACCCCGGATTCGCGCAAGTCGTAGCGCGATTCGTGCAATCGCGGGGATTCAAAGCGATCGTCGCGCAATCCGGCGAGGAAGCGCTCGATCTCGCGGCACGCTACGTGCCCGACGCGATCGCGCTCGACGTTGCGCTGCCCGACATGGACGGCTGGGACGTCATCGAGGGTCTGCACAAATCGCCGCTGACCGCGGGAATTCCGGTCCACGTGATCTCGAGCGCCGAGCGCTCCGATCCGACCCTGGAAGCCGGTGGCATAGCCCATCTCCAAAAGCCGATTTCGGAGCAAGAGCTGGTAGACGCGTTCGACCGGTTGTTGGGCTTCAACGGGAACCGATCCAAAGCCGTCTTGGTGGTCGAGGACGATCTGGTGCAGCTCAACGCCATGGTCAATCTCATCAGCACGGGCGAGATCGCGGTTACGGCGGTCTCAACGGCCGACGCTGCGCTTCGCGCGCTCGAGCGCCAGCCTTTCGATTGTATCATCGTCGATCTCGGTCTGCCGGATATGTCCGGTGACGAGCTGATCGCGCGCGTCCGCGCGATGCCGTCCACCACCTCGCTTCCGGTCATCGTATACACCGGACGCGAGCTCACGCGCGAACAAGACGAGAGCCTGCGGCGCCTCTCCTCGACCGTCATCGTGAAGGACGCCTACGCGCCCGAGCGGCTCCTCGATGAACTCAACTTCTTCTTGCACCGCGTGGAGACCGAGCTCGGGCCCGCAAAACGCGCTCCGGAGAGTCTCGAAGACGGCTTGCACGGACGGCGTGTGCTGATCGTCGATGACGACGCCCGCAACATCTTCGCACTCGAAGCGGCGTTACGGGCACACGGGATGGAGGTCGTGACCGCGGAGAGCGGCCGAAGCGGCATCGACATCCTCTGCAACCGTGACGATGTCGACATCGTCTTGATGGACATCATGATGCCGGAGATGGACGGCTACGAGACGATCCGCCGCATCCGAACGAACGACCGGATCGCCGAGATTCCGATCATCGCGCTAACCGCCAAGGCGATGCAGGGCGACCGTGAAGCTTGCATCGCGGCCGGTGCTTCCGAATACGTCAGCAAACCCGTC
>Ga0335074_10013558_pt1 | contig 11453 bp, 10 predicted proteins | sample Lox_Sample_23_FD_206715 | JGI IMG/M metagenome (GOLD analysis project Ga0335074, IMG submission 206715) | Soil microbial communities from Loxahatchee National Wildlife Refuge, Florida, United States - Lox_Sample_2.3 | ecosystem: Environmental > Terrestrial > Soil > Wetlands | place: USA...
CGCCAACGTCGCCCTGGGGACGGTCTACCGGTACTTCTCATCCAAGGAGCATCTGTTCGCGGCCGCTTTCTACGAGTGGCAGCATGCGATGAAGGTGCGCCTGGAGACGGGTGCACTCGCGGAGGGGCCGGAGCAGGACCGGCTGCGCGAGGTCTTCCACCGCACGATCAAGGCGTTCCAGGTCCAGCCCCAGTTCTTTCGGGTGCTGATGGTCCTCCAGACGACGACCGACTCCTATGCGGCCGAGGTCTACGAGTCGCTCAGCCTCCAGTTCGAAGAGATCGTCGCCGCCGCCTTCGACGGGCCCATCGAGGGCGACAGAAGGGCCGTGCTGGTGACGTTGCAGGCGGTGCTCTACAACTCGCTGCGGATCTGGGTTACCGGCCGCGGATCGATCAAGAGCGCCTACGAGGACGTCGATAACGCTCTCCGGCTGATGTACGGCAGCTCCTGACCGGGTCGGCCGATAACACCCGCCTGTTCGGCGCCGCCAACGCCTGATCACCGGGCCGCCGCACGACGACGTCACCACGCACTGGCGCCGAGCCTGCTGCCAGAGAAACGTCTAGGACGAGGGTTACTGCGTGCGAACCGTCAGGACCTGGGGTCCGCGGAACGAGATGTTGGGATGGAAGGCGAGCTGCTGGTCCGGTGCGAGCCGGAGCCGTGGGTACCGGTCGGCGAGCGCGGTGACCGCGATCTGGGCTTCCAGCTTGCCGAGGTTCGCCCCCAGGCAGTAGTGCAGCCCCTTGCCGAAGGCCAGGTGGCGCCCGGAGTCGGGCCGGTGCACGTCGAACACATCCGGCTCGGTGAAGACGGCCGGATCCCGGCCGGCGGCCGCCAGCCAGAGGAAGAGCCGCGCCCCGGCCGGGAGTTCCACCCCGGCCAGCGTGACCGGCCGGGTGGTGACTCGCCGCCACACCGGCACCGAGGGGTCGTAGCGCAGGGTCTCTTCCACCGCGCCCGGTATGCGGCCGGGATCCGCCGCTATACCGGACCAGCGCTGCGGAACCTCGAGCAGCCGGCGAACGGTGTTGCCGATGAGCCCGGTGGTGGTCTCGTGGCCGGCGAACGACAGCGAGAACAGGATCGAGGCGATCTCCTCCAGGGTCAGCCGCTCCGGGTTCTCGCGGTGGATGACGAGCAGGTCACTGGTCAGGTCGTCACCGGGCGCGCCCGCCTTCGCGTCGACCAGGTCCCGCAGGTAGCCGCGGTAGGCGGCCATCCCGGCGGCGATCTCGATCTGGTCTTCCGGCGCCGGGCGCCCCCAGCCCAGCGCCGCCCGGTACCCGCTCCAGTGCTTGAGCTGCGCGTAGTCCCGCTCGGGCACGCCCATCAGCGAGAACACGATGTTGGCAGGCAGCGGGAAGGCGAGCGCGGCCACCAGGTCGAACTCGGCCGCCGGGCCGACCGCGTCCAGCAGCCGGGCGGTGGTCGCCTCGATGACCGGGACCAGGGCGCTGACTCGCTTCATGCTGAACGCCCGGGCGGCCGGCTTGCGCAGCCGGGCGTGCTCGGGCTCGTCCAGGCTGACCATCGACGGCTGCGGCTTGTGGCCGCCCGCGAGCAGGATCCGCTGGGCCTCGGGCACCACCGGCACCAGCGGCGCCTGCGCGACTGCGGCCGAGAACGCGGCCGGGTCCATGAAGACCTGCTCGATGTCGGCGTGCCTGGTCACGACGTAGTAGCCGATCGACGGGGCGAAGAAGAGGGGCTGCTCCTCCCGTGGCAGCACCGCCAGGCAGGCGTACGGATCGGCCAGGAAATCCGCCGACAGCGGGTCGAACGATTCATTGACCGGGCATCCGGGCGCCGCGCCGGTCGTCGTCATCGGGTCACCTGCGTCATCGCTGCCTCCGCGTTGCCTGTTCGCGGATCATGCGTTGCGGAGGCGCACGCCCGCTAGGTGAATCTCATTCAATGAGAGCGATGGGCTCGGCTGCTGGCGACGAACCTGCTGCTGCTCGGCCCGGACGGCGTTCCCTAACCGGAGGCGGGGAACCTGGCGGCGATCGCGCCGGCGGTCTCGCGCAGCCACAGATGGCCGGCGTCATGGGTGTGGACCGGATGCCACCACAGCGCCTCCCGGACCGGGACCGCGTCGAACGGGCAGTCGAGCACCCGGATGCCGCTGCCGGAACCGGAGTCTCGGCCGAGGCCGAGGCCGAGGCCGAGCCGGGCGGCGAGCAGCGCATGGACCATGGCCACCCGGCGGGTGCCCGCGACCATCGACGGCAGCACCCAGAAGCTGTCCGCCGAGACCTGGACACGGGGCTCGATGCCGAGCGTGGAGAGCTGGCGGGCGGCCGGCGCGTCGTACGCCCGCTGGTAGACGGCCCACGGCAGGGTTGCCAGGTCGTCCAGCGTGATCGACTGGCCGACCTCGGGATTGTCCTCGGCCACCAGGCACAGCCAGTGATCAGTGAACAGCTCGAGGGCGGGCAGGCCGCCGATGATGCCGTGCGGCAGGAACATGCCGTCGACGGTGGCCAGCAGCCCGGCCGGGTCGTCGGTGACCGTCACCGGTATCTGGCGGAAGGTGATCCGGACGCCGGGCGCCTGCGCGCTGATCTCACGGGCGAGCTGGTCGCCGAACACGGCGGCGGCGTAGTCGGAGGTGAGGATGACGAACTCGCGTTCCTCCCGGGCCGGGTCGAACCGCGGCTGGCTGCCGAAGACCTGCTCCAGCATCTCGCAGGCGACCTCGGTGCGGTCGAGCAGCACCACCCCGAGGGCGGTCAGCTGGTACCCGCTGCCCTTCCTGGCCAGCAGCTCATCGCCGAAATGGCGGCGCAGCCGGGCGAGCGCGGCGCTCATCGCGGGCTGACTGAGGCCGATCCGCTCGCCCGCCCGGGTCACGTTGCGCTCGGTGAGCAGCGCCCGCAGCGCGACCACCAGGTTCATGTCGAGTCCGGCGAGGTTCATACGGCGATCATATCCACGCCACGGATGATCATTATCTCAAGAATCGATTTCATAAATCCTGCTGGCTGATCCCACAATCGCACCATGTCTGAACTAGAAACCCCCCCGCACCTGGCCCGGCCGTCCGGCCGGCTGCAGGAACTCTCCGTCTACACGCTGATCGCCGCGGCCCTGGCCGCCTGCCTGGCCGAGGCGGCACTCGCCATCCCCGCCTCGCTGACCGGCCTGCTCCAGCAGGACATCGGAACTTCCTCCTCCCAGCTGACCTGGATCACCGACGGATTCCTGGTGCCGGTCAGCCTGTTCGAGCTGACCTTCGGCGTGCTCGGCGACCTGTTCGGCCGCAAGCGCCTGCTCATCGGCGGCGCGCTGCTGCTGGCCGTCGGCGAGGCCGTGGTCTTCCTGTCGCCCGGCGCCGGCTCCGCGACCGGTACCCGGGTCGCGGTGGTCTTGATCGGGCAGGTGCTGGCTGGCATCGGGGCGGGCGCGCTGTTCCCGACCAGCCTCGCGATGATCGCCTCGGCCACCCATACCGCGAAAACCCGGGCCCGCGGCATCGCGGTATGGGTGTCCGGCTTCACCTTCGGCGCCCTGGTCGGGCCCGTGATCGGCGGCGTGGCCGCCCAGGCGCACTACGGCTCGGACGTCAGCGCGGGCTGGCGATGGGCGTTCCTGGTCGTTCTGGTGCTGGCCGTCGGCAGCGCGGGGCTCTCCCTCCTCGCCCAGGACTCCTCGGCCCCGCAGGGGCGCTCGCTGGACTGGCCTGGCCAGGTCACGATCGCGCTCGCCGTGTTCACCCTGCTGTTCGCCGTCATCCAGGGACCCACCAGCGGCTGGGGGAGCGGCCCGGTCATCGGCTGCTTCATCGCCGCCGCCGTCTTCACGGTGGCGTTCGTCGTGGCCGAGCTCCGGTCCCCGGCGCCGCTGCTCCAGCTCGCGTTTTTCCGGCACCGCAGCTTCGCGGCCGTCTCGGTCGTCACCGTGATCGGCATGTTCGCCTTCCTCGGCACCGTCTACGCGATCGCCATCCGGCTGGCCACGGTGCAGGGCTTCTCGCCGCTGAAGACCTCCATCGCCTCGGTCCTGGTCGTCGGGATGATGCTGATCCTGCTGCCCGTCGCCCCTCGCCTGCTGGTGCGCTTCGCCACCAAGTGGGTGCTCGGCGCCGGGCTCGTCATCATGGGGGCGGGCGACCTGTGGCTGGCCGCGACCGACAACACCGACGTGTCCTACGCCCGCATCTGGGCGCCGCTGCTGCTCATCGGCATCGGCATTGCGCTGGCGCTGGCGTCGTTCACGGCCGGCGCCGTCAACGGGATGCCCACGCACCTGGCCGGCATGGCCAGCGGTGCCAACAACATGCTGCGCGACCTCGGGGCCACCCTCGGCCCGGCCGTGATCGGCGCGGTCGCGCTCAGCCAGGCGGCAGCACGGATCTCCGCTGCCGTGGCCGGCAGCCCGTCCCTGCGCGGCGCGGTCGCCGCCTTCACCGCGTCGGCCGCTCACGCCCCGGCCGCCGAGCGCCCGGCGCTGGAAGCCGCCGTGCACGCCGTGCAGTCGGGGCCGCTCGGCGCCAGCGCGGTCCCGGCCACGGTGCCGTTGCCGAACGGTCAGGCGATGCCGTTCAACCCGCTGCACGACGTGGCCTACCGCGCCCTGACCCACGGCTACGCCACCGGCTACGTCATCTGCGCGGTAGCCGCGTTCGCCGCCGCCGCCGTCGCATTCGCCGCCATGAGCGGCAAGGCGCGAGGCATGGAATTCACCGAAACCATCCAGTCGGTGGATTTCTAGCATTTAAACAATCGATTTCATAAATCCTGATGATCAGTTCATAGTGGTCACACGAGACCTGGAGGTACGTCCCATGGCAACGTCGCCGTCCTCGGCCGCGCAAACCGACCGGCCGCCTGCCGCGTCGCCCGAGTCGCTCGACCGGGCGAACCCGGAGGCGGAGATCGCCCGGGCGGTCCGCGCTTACTCCAACTGGGGCCGCTGGGGCGCCGACGACGTGCTCGGCACGGTCAACTTCATCACCGACGAGCTCCGGCTGGCGGCGGCCGGGCTGGTGCGGCGGGGCGCCAGCTTCTCGCTGTCGCAGCGGTTCGACATGGACGGGCCGCAGCGCGGCTGGCGGCGCCGGACGAACCCGGTGCACACCATGCTCGACACCGGGACCGACGCCAGCCTCGGCCACCAGGGTTTCCCGCACGGGATCGGCGGGGCGGACGACGTGATCGCGATGCCGCTGCAGTGCTCAACCCAATGGGACGGGCTCGGCCACATCTTCGACCACGGCAAGGCGTGGAACGGGCGGGACGCGGCGCAGACCGTCACCTCCGACGGCGACCTGGTGACCGGCATCGAGCGGCTGGCCCGGCCGGTCTGCGGGCGCGGAGTGCTGCTCGACGTGGCCCGCGTGATCGGGCCGTCGCTCGGCGCCCGTGACGCCGGGACCGGCGGGCCCCGAGACGAGCTGCCCGACGGCTTCGCGATCACCCAGGAGCACCTGACCGCGACCGCCGCCGCCCACGGTGTCACCGTCGGCCGGGGCGACCTGCTGCTGGTGCGCACCGGACGGTACGCGCGGGCGCTGCGCGAAGGCTGGGGTGATTACGCCGGCGGCCCCTCCCCGGGCCTGTCGTTCACCACCGCCGGCTGGCTGCGCCGGACCGAGATCGCCGCGGTCGCCACCGACACCTGGGGCTTCGAGGTCCGGCCGAACGAGTTCGACGAGGCGTTCCAGCCGCTGCACCAGGTCGCCATCCCGAACATGGGGCTGCTGATCGGGGAGATGTGGGCGCTGGAGGAACTGGCGGCGGACTGCGCGGCCGACGGCGTCTACGAGTTCCTCCTGACCGCCGCCCCGCTGCCGATCACCGGCGCGGTCGGCTCCCCCGTCAACCCGATCGCCGTCAAGTGACCACCGGAGGAACGCGATGCCAGCAATCAGCGACGTCCTGGTAATTGGGGCCGGCCTAGCGGGCACGGCGGCGGCCATCGGTCTCGCCGACGGCGGCATCGGCGTCGACCTGATCGACGTCAAGCCGGAGGTCGGCGCGATTGGCTCCGGCATCACCATGCAGGGCAACGGCCTGCGGGAGCTGCGCCGACTCGGCGTCTGGGACGCGGTGCGGGCGGCGGGGTACCCCTTCGACAGCCTCGGGCTGCGCGCCCCCGACCCAGCCGGAACCCTGCTGGCCGAGATTCCCGACGCGCGGACCGGCGGCCCCGACCTGCCCGCCGCCCTCGGTCTGCCCCGGCCCGCGCTCGCGCGCATCATGGCCGACCGCGCGACCGCGGCGGGCGCCAAGCTCCGGCTCGGCACCCGCGTCAGCTCGCTGTCGCAGGACGACGGCGGCGTGGACGTAGTCTTCTCCGATGGCTCGGCGGGCCGCTACGACCTAGTGATCGGCGCGGACGGCATCCGGTCCGCGACCAGGCCGATGATCGGGATCACCGACCAGCCCCGGCCGACCGGCATGGGCATCTTCCGGGCGTTCGGGCCCCGGCCCGCCAGCGTCACCAGGACCGACCTCTATTACGGCGGCCCCTCGTACATCGCCGGGTACTGCCCGACCGGCGAGAACTCGCTGTACGCGTACATCGTGGAGGACGCGCGCGACCGGTCCGGGCTGACCCCGGCCGAGCGGCTGGCGGCGATGCGGTCGCTGGCCGAGGCCTACCACGGCCCCTGGGACGAGATCCGCGCGACGCTCAGCGACCCGGGAACCGTCGGCTACACGTTGTTCGAGGAGCTGGTGGTGCCTGCGCCGTGGAACCGGGGGCGGGTCGTGCTGATCGGCGACGCCGCCCACGCCTGCCCGCCGACCCTGGCCCAAGGCGGAGCGCAGGCCCTGGAAGACGCGGTCGTGCTGACCGAGCTACTGCTCTCCCGGGACGCGGTCGACGACGACGAGCTCTGGTCGGCGTTCGCCGCCCGCCGATTCGAGCGCGCCAGGACCGTCGTCGAGGCGTCCTGCCAGCTCGGACAGTGGCAGCTCGACCACCAGCAGGGCGATGTGCCCGGCCTGATCGCCGCGATCGCCGCGCTCGTCAGCCAGCCCGCCTGAACCAGAGGCCCTCGCGACCGAGGAGCCCCGACCGAAGGAGTAGCCGCCGTGACCGAACGGCTCATCACCCACCTGCGCCACATCGACCTGGCGGTGCCCGACCACGCGAAGCAGCTCGATTTCTTCGCCGGCGTGTGGGGGCTCGCCACCGAGCACAGCGACACCGGGCTGACCTTCCTCGCCGCCGAAGGGTCGCCCGAGCAGTACGTCGTCCGGCTGCGGCAGGCCGACGACAAGCGGATCGACCTGATCGCCTTCGGCGCGGCAACCGCAGCCGACGTTGACGCGCTCGCCGCCCGGCTGGCGGGCGACGGAGTCCGCCTGGTGAGTGAGCCCGGCAAGCTGGCGACGCCGGGCGGCGGCTACGGGTTCCGGTTCTTCGACAACGAGGGCCGGACGGTCGAGGTCAGCGCCGACGTGGCGGTCCGCGCCCACCGCAAGATCGACGAGGGCGAGTCGGTCCCGGTCCGGCTGTCGCACGTGGTGATCAACTCGGCCACCCCGCAGGCGACAGTGGCGTGGTACGAACGGCACCTGGGGTTCGCCCTGTCCGACACGCTCACCCACCCGAACCTGGGCGAGATGATGTACTTCCTGCGGATCAACCGCTGGCACCACAGCCTCGCCATCGCCCGCTGCCCGCACCCGTCGCTGCACCACGCCTCGTTCGAGCTGCGCGGCATCGACGAGTACATGCGCGGCACCGGCCGTCTGCTGCGGGCGGGGGTGGAGAAGATCTGGGGACCCGGACGTCACCTGGCCGGCAACAACACCTTCAGCTACTTCCTCGACCCGCACGGCAACACCGTCGAGTACACGACCGAGCTCGAGCAGGTCGACGAGGACACCTGGCACCCGCACTTGTACGACTTCACCCAGCCGGGGGTGGCCGACCAGTGGGGCACCGCCAACCAGATGAACGAGTTCGTCGCGGCCAAGTCGTTCAACGACCCCGACCGCGGCCTGTTCACCGCGCCGCCAGTCTGAGGAGGCCCGAATGCGATTCGCCACCTACGCGGAGCAGCCCGGCGCCGCCACCGCCCGCGGGGGCGTCGTCAGCGACAAGGGCATTCACCCGCTGCCGCCAGACGTCACCGTGCTCGACCTGGTCCGGTCGGGACTGCCGGCCGCCCTCGCGACCGGGGAGCGCGCGCTCGGGCAGCCGGCCGTGCCGCTGGACGCGGTCCGATTGCTGCCGCCGCTGGCGGCGCCGACGGTCAGGGACTTCGTGGCCTTCGAGGAGCACGTCGAGGGCGTGGCCGCCAGCGTCGGCGGCCCGGCCGGAGGATCCGCCGTGGTGCCCGAGTGGTACCAGGCGCCGACGTTCTACTTCACCAACCCGTACGCGCTGATCGGGGCGTACGACGACGTGCCGGTCCCACCGGGTTCCGAGCAGCTCGACTTCGAGCTCGAGGTCGCCGTCGTGGTCGGACGGGACGGGGCCTCGCTGACGCCGGAGCAGGCGCGGGAGCGTATCTTCGGCTACACCGTGCTGAACGACTGGTCCGCCCGCGACCTGCAGCGCCGCGAGATGAAGGTGCTGCTCGGGCCGGCCAAGGGCAAGGACTCGGCCACCACGCTCGGGCCCTGGCTGGTCACCGCGGAGGAGATCGAGCCCTACCGGGACGCCGACGGGTTCCTCGCGCTCGACCTGCGCGCGTTCGTGAACGGCGAGCTGATCGGTCAGGACCTGTTGTCCAACATGGGCTGGCCGTTCGAGGAGCTGATCAGCTACGCCTCGCGCGGGACCGAGGTCCGCGCGGGCGACGTGCTCGGCTCGGGCACCTGCGGCAACGGCGGCTGCCTGGCCGAGCTATGGGGCCGCCGGGGCAGAATCGACCCGCCGCCGCTTCGCCCCGGCGACGTGGTCGAGCTGACCGTCGAAGGAATCGGCACCGTGCGCAACAAGGTCGTGGAAGGGCTCACGCTGCCGCCGATACGCGCAGCCCGGGACCGTTCGACACCTCGGATGAGGAAGCGCGGATAAGCCGCACCGGCCGGATCGGCGCGGCGCTGACCAGCTGATTTAAAGTTTGAAGCGTGAGAGGGAGCGGAAACGGTGTTCGAGTACTTCCCCGGCAACTACGTGTGGAACCTCGCGGTGGTCGCCGCGCTGAACAGCGGCGGGCTCATCGACGAGGTCGACCGGGCCTGCCGGCCGATCCGGGACGCGGCCGCGCGCGGCGAGGACGCGGGCACCGGGGACTTCCTGGCGGCCTGGACCGACCTCACCGACCAGCTCGACCAGCAGGCCGACGCGGCCCTGGCGGCCGGACACGGCCTGACCGCAGGCGAACTGTGGTTCCGCGCGACCAACTACCTGGGCAACGCCGAGCGGATGCAGAGCGCCTCCTCACCGGGCCGCGTGCAGGTCTACCGACGGGTGCTCGACCTGGCCGCGCAGGCAATGGAGCACCGCGACCCGCTGGTGACGCGGGTGGCGGTCCCGTATGAGGGCACCACGCTGCCCGGCTACTTCAGCCAGGCGCCGGCCGCGGCGTCCGGTCCGGCGCCGGTGATCATCCTGTGGAACGGGCTCGACTCGACCAAGGAGCACATGTACATCTCCTCGCACTGGGCCGAGCTGGCCGCCCGGGGCATCTCCTGCCTGATGGTCGACTGCCCGGGCTCGGGCGAGGCGCTGCGGTTGCAGGGGCTCACCGCGCGCGTCGACAGCGAGGCGTGGGCGACGGCGTGCGTCGACTACCTGCTCACCCGCCCCGAGGTGGACCCGGCCCGGATCGGGCTGGTCGGCTGGTCGCTCGGCGGCTACTACGCGCCCCGGGCGGCGGCGTTCGAGAAGCGGCTGGCGCTGGTGGTGGCGTGGGGCGCCAATCACAACTGGGGCGCGGTGCAGCGGCGGCGGCTTGACCGCGAGGGCGAGCGGCCGGTGCCGCACTACTGGGAGCACGTGCTGTGGGTGTGGGGACAGCCGGACCTGGACAGCTTCATCAAGTTCGCCGACCAGATCCACCTCGACGGGGTGGTATCGCAGATCACCGTCCCGTTCCTGATCTGCCACGGGGCCAATGACCGGCAGATCCCCCTTGAGCACGCGCACCGCTCCTACGACCAGGCGCTCGCCAGCCCGCGCCGGGAGCTGCGGGTATTCACCCCGGAGGAGGGCGGAGCCGAGCACATCGGGCTCGACCATCTGCCCTCCGTGAGCACGTATATCGCGGACTGGGTCAGCGACGTGCTGGCGAGCCGCTCCCGGGCGACTGTCTTCAGTCCCCGTTGACCTGCACCGCGGGCGGCCCGGCGAGGTAAGTTGCATTCGTGAGCACCCGAGTAGCGCCCATCTTTCCCGTCAGTGACCTGGTAGCCGCCCTTGCCTACTACCGCAAGCTCGGCTTCGGCGTACGCCACTGGCACAGCGGCGCGTACGGGTTCGTGACTTTCGATGGCGCGGAGATCCATCTGGGCGTGGAGCCTGACCTCGACACGCGAGCAGACCGGCGGGCGACCGCTTACCTGTTCGTCGAGGATGCCGACGGGCTCGCCGCGGCCTGGCTTGCGGCGGGAGGGGATGTCCGTCTCCCGCAAGACACCGAGTGGGGCAAGCATGAGGGCGCGCTCGTCGATCCCGACGGCAACGTGATCCGGTTCGGATCCCCGATGACCGCAGACCCGGCGCAGGACTAGCCGCCGTCGGCGGTGCCCCAGAAGTTAAGGTCAGGGAACGCGGCGCGGAACTTCTGCGCGAACCCGCGGACCGCGTCCCGGCCGCGCAGCGGCTCCCGGATGCTCGCGCAGATAACAGCAAGAAGCCCGCGATGGCCCGGTCGGGCCGACGGTGCCACCACCGCCGCCCGCACGCCGCTCAGCGGTTTCCCCGGCGTTGACGCGCCGCCGAAGGCGACTGTCATGCTAGTGAGGGTTTAATTGGGCCGAACACCGGTCGCGCATGGGCACTGGAGGTGGTTTACCGATCGTGGAGACGTTGACCGACGGCCCCTACTTCGAAGACCTGCGGCACGGCCAGCGGTTCGAGGACTGCCCCGGCCTCACCCTCACCGACGGGCTGGCCGCGGCGCACCGGGCCATCGTCGGGGGCCGGCTGCCGCTGGCCCTCGACGCCGGGCTGTCGGAGCGGGTGCTCGGCCCGGGCGGCGCGCTGGCGGCGCCGAACCTCGCCTGGGACGTCGCGATCGGTCAGTCAACGACGGCGACCCACACCGTGGTGGCCAACCTGTTCTACCGAGGGGTGGTCTTCAGGCGCGCTCCCCGGATCGGCGACACCCTCCGCACCGTCACCGAGGTCGTCGGCCTGCGCCAGAACTCCCGGCGGCCCGGACGGCCCGCGACCGGACTGGCCGCGCTGCGGATCAGCGCCAGCGACCAGCTTGGGCGGCCGGTGCTGGACTTCTGGCGCTGCGCCATGCTCCCGCTGCGCGACCCCGACGCCGATACCGGGCACGCCGACGACCTGTCGTCGGTGGGCGCCGACCCGGC
>Ga0335074_10013559_pt1 | contig 11453 bp, 12 predicted proteins | sample Lox_Sample_23_FD_206715 | JGI IMG/M metagenome (GOLD analysis project Ga0335074, IMG submission 206715) | Soil microbial communities from Loxahatchee National Wildlife Refuge, Florida, United States - Lox_Sample_2.3 | ecosystem: Environmental > Terrestrial > Soil > Wetlands | place: USA...
TCGGCGCAGCCGGCTAGTATCGCGTGCTGCCGATCCCGAGGCTGCAACTCCAGACGGTGGCAGCCGCCGAGGTCGCGCGGGTAGTGGCCGACGTGGCCGCCGGGCCGCCAGGACGCGACCAGGTCCAGGTCGCCGGACCTGAGGTCAGCAGCGCCCGCGATCTCGCCCGCACCTGGCGGTCGGTCACGCGTCGCCCGGCCTTGCTGGTGCCTGTTCCGGTGCCGGGCAAGCTCGGCCGGGCACTGCGGGACGGCGCGCTGACCGCCGACGATGCCGATGTGCTCGGCGAGATCACCTTCGCGGACTGGCTCGCTGCGAACTCACCGGACCGCGGCTGACGCTGCGACCTCGCGGTGACGACCCCGGCCAGTCAGTCGGCGCTGGACGAGCCAGGTGGCGGGTCGGGGGCGTCCGCGCCTTCCCTCGCTGGCCCAGCCTGTTCTGCTTGCGCCGCCTGCGCGGCCAGGCGCTCGCCGCGCCGCCGCAGCCAGCGCCCGTAGGCGATCGTGTACGCCACCAGAACGCTCGCCACCACATACGGCATCACCTTGGAGACGGCCAGGGCAGTCCCCGCCGGCATCGACTCGACGATGACCACCCTGGCGCCAGCTTCCGCGACGTAGGCGACGCCCCAGACGACCGTCATCACCCGGAACATGTGCCGGAATCCGTCGTACTCCTGCCAGAGCCACTCGAACTCGCGCCCCTGTGGCGAGTCCGCGCCCATGAACTCGAGCGCGAACCGGTAGATCAGCGGCCGGCTCGACCACAGCGAGGCCAGGCACAGCGCGGCGAACACCGCCGTCGGGACCGAGCCCTCGAGGAGCACCAGCCTGGGATTGCCGCTGAGCAGACCGAGCGCCGTGCCGACAGCGATGCCGGCCAGTACGAGCGCACCGATCGCGTCCAGGCGCCGGTGCCGGGCGAAGTTGATGCAGACCCCGAAGGCCGGGAAGATGCCGCTCAGCACGAGCGCCATGACCTCGCTCAGGCCAGCAGACCGCAGCCAGTTATAAGCGACGAGCGGTCCGCCGATGTCGAACACCGCGATCATCGCCAGCGACTTGAGCCGGCTGCGATCGCGCGTGGCAGCTGGAGTCTTCGTCTCTGGCTGCAACATATAGTGCAGAATAGCTCACGTTCGTGAACGAGAATGCGCAATTTGGAGCGTCGGATGGCGCGGATCCGGGAGCCGGAGGTATCGCCGCAGGTCAGCCTTGTCTGCTTTGCTTTCGGCGCGGCGCAGGTACCGCCTGGCGACTCGGTGAGCGGGCCTGTGCTGTTCCGGCTGCTGGCCGACCTTGGCGTCTCCGGCCCAGCCGCCAGGTCGATCCTCCTGCGCATGCGCCGAGACGGCTGGCTGAGTTCACAGCGCGCGGGGAGGCAGGCGCTCTACCGGCTATCGCCGATCATGTTCGCCGCCCAGGAACGGGTGGAGCGGCAGCTCCGCGGCGACCGGCCGCCCTGGCGGGGCTCGTTCAGCGGTGTTCTGTACACGGTCCCGGAGCGCTCGCGCGCCTACCGCGACCGGCTGCGCCGATCCGCATTGTTTCTCGGTTACGTGAGCTTGCGGCCGGGGTTGCTGGTCGCCACGACCGACCGCTACGACGACCTGATCGCCGAGCTGCCGCCTCAGCCGGCCGGCAGTCAGGTGCTGCGGACCACGCTGACATTCTCGGCCGCGGACACACACGCGCTGGCGGCGAACCTATGGGACCTGGCAGGCGTAGCGGAAATGTACCGGCGAGCGATTGCCGACTTTGACCGGCAAGTCGCCGATGCACTACGCCAGCCGCCGTCCGGCGCGGCGGCGCTCCGAGCGTTCGTGGCAGCGGTGCTACCTCTGTACCAGGCCGGGGCTGCCGACCCGGATCTGCCCGCCGAGCTGCTGCCCCCGGACTGGCCAGGTCAGGACCTGAGCGCGGCCATCGGGCGCGCGTTCACGGTGTTCGTCCCGCTGGTCAGTGACTACCTCGACGCGTTCGCAACCGGGCGAGTACCTGGTGCGCTGCCTTAGCTGCCTTAGCTGCCTTAGCTGCCTCGGTGCCTTAGCTCCGGTGTCTTAGTCGTAGTCCGCAGCCTAAGGCGAGAGCACGGCGGAAATAGGAAGTCCTGCCGATCCGCCGGGGCCCCCCTTACGACGAGTCTCGACAGTGCGGACCTGAGCAGGATCGCAAGACTCGAGGAGAGATCATGTTCACCTACCTGACCGAGGCAGCGGCCGCCGAGCATTACGCAGACCTCCGGCGGGAGGCAGACCTCTGGCGGCTAGCAGCCGCAGCCCGCGCAGCCGGGTCAAGCCAGCCCGGCCGCAAGTTCCGTCGCGCGGCCGGTCGCCACGCCGGCCACGGTCGGCAGCACGTTGCAACCGCGCCGAGCGCGAGCCACACCGACGCGCTGCGCGCCATCCCCGGCTATGCCGACGCCGACTCCCGGCCCGCGAGCACCCGGCGGCACGCCGCCTAATCGCCCTGACGTTGACGAGCTGGCGGAGGCAGGCCGGGCCGGCCGGGCGACGCGTCGATCTCGCCCTTGCGCGACAGCCAGACCTTCTTGCCGAAGTGCTGTTCCTGTTCGGTGTAGTTGTGATGGCAGTTGACCGTTTCGGTCGCCCTCACATCGCCGCCCATTCAGTCCTGCAGGCAGTCGATCACGCGTGCCATCATGTCCTCGCGGTTGAGGAGCGCGAAGTGCTGAGCCCATCGCAAGTCGCGGATGTAGGCCCAGAACTCGCTGGTGTGCTCCGGCAGGTACGCCCACGCTCGATCGAAGTCCGCAGGGTCCTCAAGGGGCCATGCGCCGCCACGTCATCGGCCGTGAACTGCGTCCGCACCGCGATCATCCCGCAGCCAATGTCGACCGACGGTGGCGCCCTTCCCGAGATGAGCGTCAGGCATCAGGGCCAGATGCGGGAAGATGAACGGGAGCGTCGCAGTGCGCATCGCCTGCTGCCGGGTCCCGTCGTCCAGGATCGACGCCCAGCTCATAAGCCGCTTGCTGATCTGCTCCATCGTCACTTCCGTTCCAGGCCGGCAGGCGTCGCCTCGCTGGCGCACATTCTCAGCAAGGTAGCCGCGGCGCCGATCACCGGGCATCTGCATTTCGACCTGCCCGGCGACAGGTATCGAATACCTATTTGGTTTGACCCGATAGAATCGAACAGATGGACGGAGCACTGCAGGCGTCGCTGCTGGACCTGACCGGCGAGCCCGGCTTCGGGTCGCTGGACGGGCTGCAGCGCACAGAGCTGGCCGACGGCGCCTGGATTGATGTCCTGCCCGGCTGGCTGACTGGCGCGGACGAGTTGTTCGCCCGGCTGCAGCAGCAGGTGCCATGGCGGGCCGAGCGGCGGCATATGTACGACCGGGTGGTCGACGTGCCGCGCCTGCTCTGCTTCTACGCCGAAGACGAGCCACTGCCCGATCCGATGCTTGTCGAAGCCAGGCAAGCGCTCGACGCGCACTACGCGGACGAGCTCGGTGAGCCGTTCGTCACGGCGGGCCTGTGCTTGTACCGGGATGGGCGGGACAGTGTCGCGTGGCACGGCGACACAATCGGCCGCGGCAGCACTCAAGACACCATGGTCGCGATCCTGTCGCTGGGGACGCCACGTCCGCTGCTGCTGCGCCCGGCGCGTGGCGGCGGGCCGACGCTGCGGCACGAAGTGGGCCACGGCGATCTGCTGGTGATGGGCGGCAGCTGCCAGCGGACCTGGCAGCACGCCATCCCCAAGTCATCGCGGCCGACGGGGCCGCGGATCAGCGTTCAGTTCCGGCCCCGCGGTGTGCGCTAGCAAGGATTGGTGACACCGGGATTGGCAGACACCGACTAGGGGCAAAGTAGCGGATATGGCTACCCAGGAGGGTGATGCAGCCGGGCCGCGCCTAAGCGGGTCCGGGTCGGCCGAAACCGCCCCCCTTGCCGAGGCCGCACCTCCCGAAGAAGCACTGGCCCGGGAGGCGCGGGCCGAGGAAGCAATGTCGCCCGAAGCACGGGCCGGGGAGCCGACGAGCTGGCCAGGCCGGGACGCGCAGGGCCCTGCTGCCTCGCCATACCCGCCGATCGCTGACTACGCCTTCCTGTCCGACTGCGAGGTCACGGCCCTGGTCGCACCAAGCGGCTCAGTCGAGTGGATGTCCCTGCCCCGGCTGGACTGTCCGAGCGTGTTCGGCGCGATGCTCGACCGCGACGCCGGTCGCTTCAAGCTTGCGCCCGACAACGTCAGCGAGCCCGCTGACCGCCGGTACCTGCCGGGCACCATGGTGGTCGAGACCAGCTGGGACTGCGGCAGCGGCTGGATCGTCATTCGCGACTGCCTCTTGATGGGCCCGTGGCGGCATCAGCATCCCGGCCGTAGCTCGCACATCAGGCCGCCGACCGACTACGACGCGGAGCACACGTTGCTGCGGACCGTCCGCTGCGTGCACGGCAGCGCGCAGATCGCCCTGGACTGCGAGCCCGTCTTCGACTACGGGCAGGTTCGCGGCACCTGGCGGCACACCGAGCGGGGCTACTATCAGGCCACCATCTCGCCTCCAGACGGTGACCTCACGCTAACGCTGACCTCCGACATCAGGATCGGGCTCGAGGGCCCAAGCGCGCGCTCCCGCACCCTGCTGCGCGAGGGCGACACCAGGTTCTGCGCGCTGTCCTGGGGCAGCGTGCCGCCACCGGACACGTACGAGGAGGCATACCGCAGGCTGGTGTGGACCGCACATCACTGGCAGCACTGGCTGGCGCGCGGCAACTTCCCCGACCATCGCTGGCGCAGCTACCTCGCCCGCAGTGCGCTGACGCTGAAGGGCCTGACGTTCGCGCCGACCGGGGCCATCGCGGCAGCGGCCACCACCTCGCTGCCGGAGACGCCACACGGCGAGCGCAACTGGGACTACCGGTACAGCTGGATCAGGGACGCGACGTTCGCGCTCTGGGGCCTGTTCACGCTTGGGTATGACTGGGAAGCCAGCGACTACTTCGCCTTCATCACTGACCTGGTCGAACGGGACGGCGGCGACCTGCAGATCGTCTACGGCATCGACGGCACGAAGGAGCTGCCCGAACGCCAGCTGAAGCATCTGCACGGCTACCAGGGCGCCCAGCCCGTCAGGATCGGGAACGAGGCCTACAACCAGCATCAGAATGACGTATGGGGCGTCGTGCTCGACTCGCTGTACTTGCACACCAAATCCAGAGACCGGCTCGACGAGCGCGTCTGGCAGATGGCCAGGCAGCAGGTCGAGCACGCGCTGGCACACTGGCGCGAGCCGGACCGTGGCATCTGGGAGGTGCGCGGCTCGCCGAAGCACTTCACCTCGTCCAAGATGATGTGCTGGGTCGCGGTCGATCGCGGCGCCCGGCTGGCCCGGATCAGGGAGGACCCGGACGCCGCCCGGCGCTGGCAGCTCGCGGCTGACGAGATCCACGCCGATATCTGCGCCAACGCCCTGGACGACCGGGGCGTGTTCTGCCAGCACTACGAGACCACAGCGCTCGACGCGTCTCTGCTGCTGATGCCGCTGCTGCGGTTCCTGCCGCCGGACGACCCCCGGATCCGGGCAACCGTGCTGGCCATCGCCGACGAGCTCACCGTCGACGGGCTGGTGCTCCGCTACCGGGTAACCGAGACGGACGACGGCCTGTCCGGTACCGAGGGCACGTTCACGATCTGCTCGTTCTGGCTGGTCTCGGCGCTGGCCGAGATCGGAGAGCATCACCGCGCCCGCGACCTGTGCGAGAAGGTCCTGTCCGACGCGAGTCCGCTGCTGCTGTACGCGGAGGAGATCGACGCCCATTCCGGCCGGCACCTCGGTAACTTCCCGCAGGCGTTCACCCACCTGGCGCTGATCAACGCGGTGATGCACGTGATCGAGCACGACGAAGAGGAAGCTCGCCTGGCGCTCGCGGGCGCATCTGAGCGCCCGCGCCGGCAGAACGGCAACCCGCGACCGAGGACGGAGTGGCTAGGCTTACGTACTCCGGCGGAACGTGACGATCAAGACCTCTAGTTCTCCGGGTCCGGCAGCTGCGCCGGCGTGGCCGCGATGGCGATGCCGGTGAGCCCAGCCCGCCGGTTGCGCTCGCCGATGCGCCAGAAGAGAAGCCCGAGCGCGATCATCACCAGCAGCGAGCCGAGCGTGACACTCTCGAAGAACACGCGGGAGACACCCCAGCCCGACTCGACTGAGTAACTCTGCCCGAACAGGTTGTTGATCGCGCCCGGCCACACCAGGGTCACGACGGTCACGATCACGAACAGCTCGGTCACGAGTACCGCGATCCACGCGCCGGCCGTGCCGAATGGCACCCGGTACGGCCGGTCGGCGTCCGGATACCTGCGCCGCAGGATCGTCAGCGCCGGGAAGATGAACAGGTAGCTCAGCGTCGTGGTCGAGACAGTCAGCGCCAGCATCACGGAGAAGAAGCTGTGCATACTGCCCTTCGTGATCAGCAGGACGACCACGCACATCGCTGATGAGACCACGCCGGACGACAGGTTGACGGCGATCGGCGTTCCGAAGCTCGTGAACCTGCCCATCCAGGCGGGCGCTGCGCCGTCGAGCGCGGCAATCGCCTGGGTCCGGTCCGCGCCCTCCAGCCAGACCGCGCCGCTGCCGACGAGTGTCACGATGATCAGAATCCCGAACAGCACGTTGAGCCCGTGCGAGTGGAGCACGCCGGCCACATCCGAGTAGGCGGCCTCGAAACCACTGACACTCGACAGTCCTGTCCGCGGAATCACCAGCACGATGCCGAGGATGACAAGCCCGTACAGCACGGCGGCGATGACGCCCGAGCTGACGATCATCTTGGGCACGTCCCGCTTCGGATTGCGCATCTCCTCCGAGGCGCCGTTCGACAGCTCGAAGCCGACCCAGAGAAATACCAGGATCCCGATCGCAGTGAGGAAGCCGTCCAGCGACGGCTTGAAGTCCCTCAGTGTGGACGCACCGGCCGGACGGCCGTGCTGGACGAGATAGGCGATGAACAGCGCGGCGAAGATGCCTACGACGACGATCTTGACGAAGGTGCCGATATTCGGACCCCACTTGCCGATCCGGAAGGCGATGATCGCAAGGCCCACGGTCACCCAGGTGAACGCCAGGCCCACCACGATCTCCCCGGTCGTGCTCATCGGCTTGGACAGCACGAAGAGGTTCAGCGCCTCGATCGTCGCAGCGGTCAGCGTGCCGCCGACCCAGAGCGGGTTAGATAGCCAGTACAGGATGGCAGTGACCGCGCCGGCCGCCCGTCCGAACGCCATCCGCGCCCATTCGTAGGGCCCGCCCTCCACCGGGAAGGCTGAGCCGAGCTCCGCCGTCAGCATCCCGTACGGGATGAGGAACAGCACCAGCGAGATGACCAGCCAGGTAATCGCCTGCGCGCCCGCCTGAGCGGCCTGAGCGATGCTGTCCAGGCCGACGATCGCGCACGCGGTGAACAGGACTAAGTCGAACCGGCCGAGCACTCGCCGGAGCTTGGACTTCTCTTGGACGGCGAGCGTGCCGTCGACGGTGTAAGCAGCTTCAGCGGCAGCCATCACGCCTCCTGCGGGGTGGAGAGGGACAGGCGCACGAGCGTTGCTGCGACTGTAGAGCCTCCGCGGACCCGAGCGCTAGCGTGCGATTAGCCCCGTTCTAGTGCGCTATCGGCCCCAGCTCGGCGGGGCACCGGGCCGCGCGCGTCAGCGCGCTTACGACCCTGCGCGTCAGTGCGCCTGCGACCCGCGCGTCAGCGCGCAATAGGCGCCGTACTCGCGCCCGCCGCAGCGATGAGGTCAGCTGGTGCCAGCTCGATCTCGAGCCCGCGCTGTCCCGCACTGCAGAACACGGTGGCGAACCCGAGTGCGCTCTCATCTACCACAATCGGCAGTCGCCTTCTGAGGCCGACCGGCGCGATGCCACCCGTTACATATCCTGATGCCTTTTCTGCTTGTCCGGCATCTGCCATGACAGCCTTCTTGCCGCCAACCGCGCTGGCGAGCGCCTTCAGGTCCAGGCTCCCGGATACCGGCACGACGCCGACTGCCAGCTGTCCGTCCACGTCAGCGATCAGCGTCTTGAAAACGCGGCCGGGCGGCACGGCGAGGGCCTCGCTGGCTTCCTGGCCGTAGGACGCGTGCCGCGGGTCGTGGGCGTAGCGGTGCACCGTATGCGCGATGCCAAGCCTGGCCAGCAGCTCCGTTGCCCTTGTCCCCCCGCGGCCTGCCACGCAGGCCAGACTAGAACAGTGACCGCGTGGGTGCTGCACGTCGACCTCGATCAGTTCATCGCGGCCGTCGAGGTGCTGCGGCGTCCTGACCTGCGCGGGCTGCCGGTTGTGGTCGGCGGTGATGGTGACCCGGCCAAGCGCGGCGTGGTGGCGACGGCGTCGTATGAGGCCCGCGCGTTCGGCGTGCACTCCGGGCTGCCGCTGCGGACCGCGGCGCGGCGCTGCCCGGACTGCGTGTTCCTGCCGGTCGACCGCGATACCTACGAGGCGGTGTCGGATGAGGTCATGGCCGCGCTGCGGAGCATGGGCGCGGTCACCGAGGTGATGGGCTGGGACGAGGCGTTCGTGGCTGTCGACAGCGCCGATCCCGAAGGCTTCGCCCGCGAGACGCAGGCGCGGATCAAGGCCGCCACGCAACTCGACGCGACCGTCGGCATCGGCGAGAACCGGCTGCAGGCCAAGCTCGCCACCGGCTACGGCAAGCCCGCCGGGGTGTACCGGCTGACCCACCAGAGCTGGTTCGCCGTGCTCGGTGACGAGCCGGTAAGCGCGCTCTGGGGTATCGGCGCCAAGACCGCCGCCAAGCTCGCGGAGCTGGGCATCAGCACCGTCTCCGAGCTCGCCACGGCGGACGTCGCTGCGGTCGCGGCACGGTTCGGACCCACGATCGGCCCCTGGCTGGTGGCCACCGCGCGAGGCCTGGACAGCGCCGCGGTCTCCGATGAGCCGTACCTGCCGCGGTCACGCGGCCGGGAGATCACCTTCCAGGAAGACATTCAGGACTGGGAACGGGTGCGCTCGGAGCTGATGACGCTCGCCGGGCGGGTGGCGCAGGACGTGGCAGCCGAGGCCAGGCCGGTCGCGAGGATCGTGGTCAAAGTCCGGTACAGGCCGTTCTTCACCAGCACCCACGGCGTGCCGTTCACCGGCCCGGACGCCGGGCCCGCCGCCATCGGGCAGGCCGCGCTTGCCGCGCTGGAGCTCTTCACGGACCGCCGGCCGGTACGGCTGCTCGGTCTCCGGGCGGAATTTGCCGCGGATGACGGAGCTTCCGCGTGACCGAACGGGGTGATGTCACAGGGGGCGGCCCTGCCTCGTCTTCGAGTCTGATCAGATAGTCGGAGAGGAACAGGAGGCGCTGCCATGCGCGTGTTCGTTGCGGGGGCGACGGGCGCGATCGGGAGGCAACTGGTTCCGCAGCTGGTGGCCGCCGGGCATCAGGTGACCGCAACCACGAGAAGCCCGGCCAAGGTCGCCGGACTGCGCGCCGCCGGAGCTGATGCGATCGTGCTGGACGGGCTGGACGGCGCGGCCGTCGGTGCGGCCGTCGCCGAGGCCGAGCCCGAGGTGGTCGTGCACGAGATGACCGCCATCCCGGCGAACATCAGCTTCCGCCGATTCGATCAGACCTTCGGCCCGACCAACAAGCTGCGGACGGCCGGCGTGGATCACCTGCTCGCCGCGGCGACGGCTCAGGGCGTGGCCCGGTTCGTCGTGCAGAGCTTCGCGGGCTGGCCGTACGCACCGTCCGGTGACGGGCTCAGAACTGAGGACGACCCGCTGCTGACTCACCCGCCGGCCGCCATGCGTGCCAGCCTGGACGCGATCCGCCACCTTGAGCACGCGGTGACGTCAGCTCCCCTCGCCGGGCTGGTCCTCCGCTACGGCGGCCTGTACGGACCCGGCTCGTCGGATGCCCTCGTCCCGATGCTGAAGCGGCGGCAGGTACCGGTCATTGGTGACGGCGCCGGGGTCTGGTCGTTCGTCCACGTCGCCGACGCCGCGGGCGCGACGGTGGCAGCCGTCCAGGGCGGCGGACCCGGCACTTACAACGTCGTCGATGACGAGCCGGCGCCGGTGGCGGAGTGGCTGCCGGTCATGGCCAGGGCAGTCGGGGCGGGGGCACCATTCCGGGTGCCGGCCTGGATCGGGCGGCTGGCGGCCGGGGAGGCGGGGCTTTACCTGATGACGAAGGTGCGCGGCTGCTCCAACGCGAAGGCCAAACGGGAACTCGGCTGGCAGCTGCACTGGCCGACCTGGCGGGAGGGCTTCGCATCCGGCCTGAACCGGGCCTACCCGTCGTCATGAGCGCGGGCCAGCAGAGCACCGGCGGCGCGGGACGGCAGATCGCGGGCAGCGCCGGCGCGGGCACCGGCGGCCGGAGCGCGAGCGGCCGGAGCGCGAGCGGCCGGAGCGCGAGCGGCCGGAGCGCGAGCGGCCGGAGCGCGAGCGGCCGGAGCGCGGGCGGCCGGAGCGCGGGCGGCGCGGATACCAGCACCGTGTACGAGCAGTTGCGGTCGCTGATGTTCTCGATTGCCTACCGGATGCTCGGCAGTGTTACCGAGGCCGAGGACGCGGTACAGGAGACATTCCTCCGCTATCACGATGTGGTCGCCAGCCACGGCGAGCCAGACTCGCCGAAGGCGTACCTGTCGGCCGTCGTCACCAGGCTGTGCATCGACCAGTTGCGGTCCGCTCGAGTGCGGCGCGAGGCCTATGTCGGCGAATGGCTGCCGGAGCCGCTGCTGACCGGTGCAGCTCCGCTCGCCGAGCCGGTCACCCCCGACCCGGCCGCAGCGGCGGAGCAGGCGGACTCGCTGTCGATGGCGTTCCTGCTGCTGCTCGAGCGGCTCAGCCCGCTCGAGCGCGCGGTGTTCCTGCTGCACGACGTCTTCAGCTATAGCTATGAGGAGACCGCGGAGATCGTCGGGCGCGGCGCCAGCGCCTGTCGTCAGCTAGCGCACCGAGCCCGCCAGCATCTCGACGCCGAGCGACCCAGGTTTGACGTGGCCGACCGGGACCGGGACGAGCTGGCCGACCGCTTCTTCGCCGCGGTCGGCGACGGCGATATGGACGGACTGCTGACCCTGCTGGCCGCTGATGTCGAGGTGCACGGCGACAGCGCCGGCGCGGCTTTGTCCTGGGCCCGGCCGATCGTGGGCCGCAAGCACGTCGCGAGGCTGCTGGGCGCGCTGGGTAATCAGATGCGGCACGCGGGCAGCACGCTCGAGACGACAGGGGTCAACGGACAGCCCGGCGCCCTTGTCCGCGGCCCGGACGGCAGCCTTGTCGCCGTGCTGAGCATCGACATCTCCGGCGGCCTGGTCCATACCGTCCGGTCCGTGATCAGCCCCGGCAAACTCCGCCACCTCGGCCCGCTAGCAGATGTAGCCCAGCTGGTCGAAGACCGCCGACGCAAGTAGCAGCAATCCGCTAGCGGAAGTGGATGGTCTCCGGATTCACCG
>Ga0335074_10013560_pt1 | contig 11452 bp, 11 predicted proteins | sample Lox_Sample_23_FD_206715 | JGI IMG/M metagenome (GOLD analysis project Ga0335074, IMG submission 206715) | Soil microbial communities from Loxahatchee National Wildlife Refuge, Florida, United States - Lox_Sample_2.3 | ecosystem: Environmental > Terrestrial > Soil > Wetlands | place: USA...
TGTAAAAGCCCATCGGGACGATCTCACCGACGCGGAACCCGAAGGCCGCGGCGAGGGCCGGAGAGGTCACGAACTCGTCGGCTCGGGTTGGGTCAGCCGCCCTCCCGGCAACGATGGCGAGGCGGTCCATGCGGAAGTACTCGCCACCGATGCTGCCCTGGCTGGTGCCTCCCTGCACTGGGTACGCCGCGTTGGCGATGGGGGCACCCTTTGGGCCCAGGGGCTCGGCGTTGATCCCAGGCGCGCTGGCGACGGCCGTTACGTGGGGGAGCCGGGCAAGCTCTCGGACGATGGCCGGGTCGTACCCTTGCCCGTTGCCGATGCTGGGGTTGGCGATCGCGGTGGTCACGTCGATCTGGGCCGGGTTGGTGCTATCCACCAGGGCGGAGTAGGAGGACTGGGTCCGCCGCGCCGCCGCCAGCGAGCCGAGCGCCAGCCCGCCGAGAAGACCGAGGAGCAGACCGATCGTGAGGTACGAGCCCCACTCCTGGCGGAACGTTGCCCGGAAGTGGTACCACGAGGCCCGAAAGACCCTGCTCACCGGGCGCTCCCTCCTTGGTCGGTCTTTTCTAGCAACGAGCCTCCACGAGCAGGACGAACTCGGATCTGTCAGGGCACGAACCAGCTTTCACCACCGCTGGAGCGCTGACAAGGTGGCAAGCTTGGATTTCAGGCTCGTGCCAGCACCACCGCGGGCCTCATCATGGACTTCATGGCCCACGCAGTCGGAGACCGACCCTTCTGCTGTCTGGCTGAAATGACAGCGAATTGCAGCGCTGGCGACGCACTCCGAGCCCCCGCCATGTCCCCTGCCGGCTATCGGCTACGTCACCAGCCCTGCGCCGCCGGTCAACCGATCACCTTGACGAGCTTGCCCGTTGAGGCGTTGAGCTCGGTGACCGAGCCGCCGTCAGAGTTCGCCACCCAGACATGGGTGCCGTGCGAGTAAATCGCGTCCGGCCTGTCGAACCCGTAGCTCGAGCCCGAGATCACCTGCACGAGCGCGCCCGTTGAGGCGTCGAGCTCGGTGACCGAGTTTTTGAAGTCGTTCGCTACCCAGACGTGGGTGCCGTCCGAGGAGACGGCTTCGGGGTAACCGAACCCGTAGCTCGAGCCCGAGATCACCTGCACGAGCTTGCCCGTCGAGGCGTCGAGCTCGGTGACCGAGAAGTTGCGGGGCTCGTTCGCCACCCATACGTGAGTGCCGTCCGAAGAGATCGCTTTCGGCCTGTCGAACCCGTAGCTCGAGCCCGAGATCACCTGCACGAGCGCGCCCGTTGAGGCGTCGAGCTCGGTCACCGATTGGCCGACCCAGTTCGCCACCCAGACGTGAGTGCCGTCCGAAGAGACGGCTTGAGGGTAGTTGAACCCGTAGCTCGACTCCGAGATCACCTGCACGAGCTTGCCCGTTGAGGCGTCCAGCTCGGTCACCGAGTCGCCGTCATAGTTCGCCACCCAGACGTGGGTGCCGTCCGAGAAGACGCCTTCGGGAGCGTTGAACCCGAAGCTCGACCCCGAGATCACCTGCACGAGCTTGCCCGTTGAGGCGTCGAGCTCGGTCACCGATCGGCCGGTCCCGCCCACCCAGACGTGGGTGCCGTCCGAGGAGATGCCTTCGGGAACGTTGGGAGCGTTGAACCCGAAGCTCGACCCCGAGATGACCTTCACGAGCGCGCCCGTCGAGGCGTCGAGCTCGGTCACCGAGTGACCGTCATAGTTCGCCACCCAGACGTGGGTGCCGTCCGAGGAGATGGCACCGGGGCCGTCGAACTCGGCGGCGGAGGTGTTGGCGCTGGCGCTCCGGCCTGTGGGCACGGCACCGGCCCAGCCGGGGCTCCCCGCGACCGCGGCCAGGGCCACGATCAACGTGAGCGCGGCGCATGACGTCCGGGTTCGTGACATGTCCCTTCCCGCATCTTTCATCGTGGGCCCACGGCCCATCCAGCACCACCTTCCCCGCGGCCCCATCTCACCAAGCCTCCCGTCGAGGGCAAAGGTGGTCAATGGGTAATTCCACGCACGCGCACCACAGTTCAGCGTCGGCCGGACCGCGCTACTTCTTGTCAAATGTCGGGATCTCTTAGCTACGAGCGCCCGGTGCGAAAAAGTGGTACGTCCCCTCTGCGCCCGGGGGGCGGTCTTGGTCACGTCTCGGTCCTCCTATCCACGCGGCAGCAGTTAGCCCTCGCGCAGACACTAAGGCGCGACCGTTACACCAACGTGACACGGCGCCTGCCCGATGGCGCAGAAGGCCCCTGACCTGCAGCTCCCGCTCGGCTTGGCCGCGGCAGCCATGGAACCGGGGGGAGCGGTGACGCGCTCGGTCAGCGCCGTCCCTCCCCAGGTGGACCCGAAGCTCCCAGGTGCCAGCTTTGCCCGGCACCGGCCGCAGGCTCCCGGCCATCTCCTCCTCCCTCTACCCTCGGCCACCCAGCACGTTGTTGTGTTTTTTGTTGGGTTTTCGGAGAGAGACTAGGACAAGGGTGTGGCGACTAAGGATTTATAGCCCGTGCCCTGTACTCAGCCAGCCAGCCAGCGCGCTCGGCGGGATTCGAACTCGCAACCTTCTGATCCGTAGTCAGATGCTCTAATCCATTGAGCTACGAGCGCTTGTTGTTTTTGATCTGCCGTTTCACTCTTGCGGTGGTCCAGCGGGCGACCCCTTGGAAAGCCGTTTGCAAGCAATTTGCAAACCTGCCCTCTGGCGAGGCTTGCAGTGCCCTCCATTGAGCAGACCGGCCCACGCGCTCCGCAGCATCGCCACACAGTCTAGGTCAGGCAGGCGCAGCCCGAACAGGCACTGGGACGTTAGAGCCGCGAAGGCTTCGTGTAACATCGTCCAACTACTCCCGAGAGGAACCCATGAAGAAAGTGTTCGTTGCCGCTGCTGCGGCCTTGTCCGTCGCCGCGGCAGCTACCTCCACGGTGGTGATGAGCACCGGGTCGGCCGGCGCTTCTTCCGCCGGCGCCCAGTTCACCGCCGATAGGAACGTCTTGGGCGCGGCCAGCAGTGCTTTCGACCAAGCATTCACAGCCTGGGAGAAGAGCGGGAACTCCATCGCCCAGACGAGCTCGTTCGCTGACGCGTACATCTCGGCTCTAGAGACCGAGGACCATACCCTTCTCAACCAAGGCTGGCCCGCCGGCGCAATTGCCGATATCGACGCGGTGGTGCGGGGTGATGCAGCCGTGGAGGGCGTCGTCGCAACACTTCCCGGCCTGCCCTCCTCCTCCTCGGAGACCGACTGGTTCATTGCTTTCAACCAGGACGCCGCCGTCGGAGTAGCCGACGCCAACATCGTGCGCCACGACCTCGGGCTCCCGCTGAAGTCATTTTCCTGAGGGCTCAGCGTTCTCGGGCGTGACCGGGACAGTGGGCATGGCTAATTTTCCAGGTACAGTGCTGGGTTCTTGCTCGCTGGTGTACTCGAGGTAGCGCTCTGCCGAACGTCGTAGCGCCTTGGCACCATCCGTCTCGACGATGCGGCCCCACCAGGCGCCGTAGATGCGTTCGAACGGGTAGGGCGCCAGCAACTTGACCGCCCTGCGGACAACTGAGCGACGTTCGGGAATGAGGTTCGGGTAGCTGTACATGAAGCTCACCCAGCGGCGGTCCATCACGACTTGGAAGATGTCGCCACTAAAGAGGGCCGCGGGCCGGCCGGGCCCAGCTGACCAGTGGAGCACTGTACCTCCGGCAAAGTGGACGCCCGCGTTTATTAAGGTCATCCCAGGGGCAATTTCGTGGGTGTCCCCGCCCCAGAAGGTGACCTCTTTGCCGCCTCGGCTCACCCACTGGCGGTCGGCGCTGTGTACCATCACACGGGCGCCGAACGCCCGGCTCCATTCCACCATGGTCCCGTAGTAATGCGGGTGGCTTATGGCGATCGCGCTGATCCCCCCAAGTTCTTTGATTGTCGCGACCAATTCGTCGTCGATGTAACTGACGCAGTCCCAAAGTACGTTGCCTGTGCCCGCACGCAACAAAAGAGCACGCTGGCCGATAGCGAAGGCTGGTTCGCAGCCAACACCGAAGACAGCCGGCCCTTCGTCGGCGGAACAGCTCCGCGACGCGCAGGCCAGGGCGGCCAAGCAGCCGGTAACGCATAGTCACACCACCTCCGGGAGTGATACCGCTCATGCGCCTGACCCTACCCTCGCCGCGCTTGTCTGTCACGGGCGAGCGGCGAGGCGACTGCGAGCACCTCCTGGGCCGGCCATTTCAACCGTACTTCTGCGTGACCTCGCTTGCCATAGCCGCCCATTCCCATAGCCGTTGTGGTTGGTACCGAACCGTGCTGATGTCCTTCATGATCACTTCGACGAAACAACCCTGAGAGCGCGCCTTGGCAAGGACCGTCTCGAGCTCTTGGCGTCCCCTTTCGATGTCCCAGCAGTCGTCGGCGAAAATGGCGGGGTTGGGCTTATAAGAAAATACCCAGCGCCCCCCGACGCCCTCGGTTGCCTGGTCCATGTCGACCATGAAGTTCATCGACACTTTGCGGAGGTTTGGGATCCTCTCCAGGATCGACAGTTTGCGGTGCAGCGGGTCGCAGCAGCCGTAGTAATTGAGGCCGAACCGGCTCATCCAGGCGACCTCGTACTGCATCGCGAACTCCCAGTGCATACGAGGTGAGGTGGAGCCGAAGATCTGGGCGGCGGCGCTGCCCCACAGGTCGCGTGCCTGGACATGCGCAGGGTCAAAGCCGGCTCCGGGGAGCTCGTCAGTGTAGCCGAGGCCTCCTGAGCCTATGCGGTAATAGGTGTTGTTCAGCCGGAGCAAGTCCTGGTCCTCGAACTGGTCCAGCATCGATAGGTAGGCACTGACGAGCTTGCCAATGGCCTTGTGCACGAGCTCGGGACGGTCTACCAGGTCCCGGAGCAGCTCTGTAGGGCCCCACCAACGGACCATTTCGTCCCAAGGGGCGAACCAGAAACAGAACCCGTTGGCGCCCCTGGTCTTCACCTCTATGACGCCGTCCATTGTTTCGGCCAAGAGGGCGCGCCGTTCGGTGGATCCAGCCACGTCATGGGTCACCACAGGGACCTTTATTTTCTCGAGGTCGTCTTCGTCGTGGATCTGCACATGGAAATGACGGGACACGATGGAGCTGGCAGCGTCTGTAACGGCGACGTCCACGTCCTCTGTTATGCCGAACGCAGTGTTATGCACGACGAGGGGGGAGTAGACGGCCGGCTCGATCACCATGTCGGCGGGCATGTGCTCCCACTGGTAAATGAGCTGTCGGAGCTCCGACTCATGCGATCGCGCCCACTCGCTGGTCGTGTGCAGGCGGAGCTCTCCATCGACGTCCATTTCGTGCCACGGGACCTCATCTATCCAGACCATGGGCTTCACTGGCCTCAACCCGTTCAGTGCGCGCCAATTGGTTGCCGTTTCTTCCTGTACCGGGAGGTCGGCGATGACCGCCAGCCGCTCACCGAGGCCGCGCAGGATCTTCTTGTCGGCGTCACCCACTCCCTCGATCGCCCGTGCCCCAGACGACCGCCGGGCTGGATCTACTAACCAGTTGTCATCCGGCACAGGTCACCTCTGCCTTCAGCTGGCTCAGTAGGGCAAGGACTTTCCCAGGTTCTGACGCCGGTTTTGCTCGTAAGAGCATCCCCCCACATCATGTGTGCACAGAACTAAACCACCGAAGACGGGCGCTTGTCAATGTGCTGTAGGTCAGCGGGCTTGGGAGTGGCCCGGTGGTCAGCTAAGAGGTGCCGGGAAGGCGGCGCAGGCTGGGCACGTGGCGCGCAGGCTGGGCAGGGGACGCGCAGGCTGGGCAGGTGCCGAGGACCTCGACCGTGTGAGTGACGTCGACGAAGCCATGCCTCTTGCCGGTTTGCCTGGCCCAGCGTTCGACTTCGGCTCCTTCGACTTCGATAGCGCTGCCGCATTGGCGGCAGACGAGGTGGTGGTGATGTTCTTCGCTCGTGCAGCGTCGGTAGCGAGTCTCGCCGTCCTCGCCCCGTAGGGCGTCAAGTTCGCCCGCTTCAGCTAGGGCCCGCACCTGGTTGTAGACGGTGGTGAGGGCGACGTTCTCACCTTGGGCTTGGAGCCTGGCATGGAGGTCCTGGGCGGAGCGGAACTCGTCGGACGCGTCCAGGATGGCGGCGAGGGCACGCTTTTGCCTCGTCGAGCGCTCTCGGGGCGCCCGGTGTGGCGAGCCGTCAGGTTTTCCTGTTCTTGCCACGTCGCTCAGGACAGGAGCTTTCAGTGTTCGGCCCGGTGGTCTTCATGGAAGAAGCGCTTTGCGCGCTCGGCACGGGTCATGACCATGGGTCTTCCTCCTGGGAGTGCCGGATGGTGTCGTTGACGATGTGGCCGACGTGAGCGTCGCCGAGCTGGTAGGTGATCTCGGTCCCCCGGCGGGTGGCCGTGACGAGCCCGGTCTCGCGCAAGACCTTGAGGTGCTGTGACAAGAGCGGTTGACTGACTTCCCTTCCGGCTGTCTTGAGCGCTGTTTGTATGTCACGGACGCAACGCGGGCCGTCGCAGAGCTCGACGACCGTAGCCAGGCGCACCGGGGACGCCAAAGCTTTGAGCAGGTCCACCGCTTTGGCCAGGACATCGGGCGCCTTCGTGTCGACCACGTGCTTTATATTAGTACCTCCTTATATAAGGAACGAATTATAGGTGGCGCCTCCGAAGAACTCTCCAGGTTTTATTTGCAACGACTTCAGATATACGGTACTGTTATTTGCAACGGGCCCAGACATGGTGCGCGCCGGCCCTGGGCACTGCCCAGGTCTGCCTTGCTCGGGAGGCTCGCTGCTGGGCCCTGGGAGAGCGTGCCGGGTTGCTGGGAGAGAAAGTGAGAGAAGGGAGAATGGTGTTCAACTCCAATAGGGCGACAGGTGGGCCGATAGTCATCTCGGTACTGCTGGTGGCCTCTTGGTACGGAGCTTCGGCCACTGCAAGCGCACGGACCGTTGCGGCAGATGGTCGTGCCCACCAGATCGCGGTCGTGGCAGGGGAAAACGAGTACGGGAACGTGGCCCTTCAGATCGGGGGCCCTTACGTAAGCGTTTACTCGGTGGACTCGAACCCGAACACCGACCCTCACACCTATGAGGCCACGCCGAGCGTGGGTGAGAAGATCGCGAGCGCCAACCTGTTGATCGAGAACGGCGTTAGCTACGACACCTTCATGGGTACTCTTGCTTCAGCGTCGCCGAACTCGGCCCGCAAGGTGATCAACGTGCAGGAACTGCTGGGCCTTCCGGACAGCACGCCCAACCCCCATCTCTGGTACAGCCCCAAAACAATGCCTGCGGTGGCCCAGGCCCTGGCGTCGGACCTTTCCGCTTTGGACCCGGCGCACGCGTCGGAGTTCCACGCTAACGAAGACAAGTTCGTCGCCTCACTAAGGCCCTGGTTGAACGACATCGCGGCCTTCAAGGCGAAATACGGAGGGACAAAAGCGGCCACGACGGAGCCGGTCGCCGATTACTTGCTGGCTGCAATGGGGATCGACAACCTGACGCCGTGGGCGTTCCAGGCCGACATCATGAACGGCACCGACCCCACTCCCCAAGACGTGTCGTTGGAAGAGGGGTTCTTCACGAAGCACCAAGTAAAGGTGTTCTGCTACAACCAGCAGGTGACCGACCCGCTGACTAACTCGATCCGCGAGACGGCGCTGAAGGCCGGCGTCCCGGTCGTTGGGGTGTACGAGACAATGCCCACTCCCGGGTACGACTACCAATCGTGGATGATGGCCGAGCTTGACGCCATCCAAAGGGCCGTCACGAGCCGGGCCTCCACGCAGCGCCTGTGACCGTGAGGACCAACCTCGTGACACTGAGTGGGGCGTCTCGAGGCACAGATGGCACCGGCGACGCGCAGAAAGCCGGCGATGAGGTGCTGAGAGCCGAGGGCTTGAGCGTGTCGTTGGGTGGCCGACAGGTTCTGGACCAAGTGTCCTTTTCACTTCGTGCGGGCGGCTTCTGGGGGCTGATTGGTGCGAACGGCGCGGGTAAGACGACTCTTTTACGGGTGGTCCTCGGGCTGATCGCGCCAACTAGCGGGCGTGTCGTGGTGACGGGGGGGCACCGCTCACGACGCAACCCACAGGTCGGTTACGTCCCGCAGAAGATCTCGCTCGAGCCGGACATGCCGCTCCGGGCCCGGGACCTGGTTGGGCTCGGCCTCGATGGGCACCGGTTCGGGCTCTCGTGGCCGTCGCCGGCACGCGCCACCCTTGTCGAGGAGATGTTGGACGCCGTCGGGGCGACCCCGTTCGCGAACTCTCGGGTTGGCAACCTGTCTGGCGGCGAGCAGCAGCGGGTCATGATCGCCCATGCCCTGATCTCGCGCCCGAAGCTTTTGCTGCTGGACGAGCCATTGGCGAACCTGGACATCCGCTCGGCGGCAGAGGTGGTCCAGCTCCTGGCCCGGATTGCCCCCGAGCAGCACGTAGCCATCCTGCTGTCGGCGCACGACATGAACCCGCTGCTGCCAGTCATGGACGGCGTGGTCTACCTGGCTGACGGCCGGGCCGCCTCGGGCACGACCGAGGAGGTGGTCCGGACGGGCACGCTCAGCCGGCTTTACGGCCACCGCGTGGAGGTGGTCCGTGTCGAAGGCCGGGTCCTGGTGGTGTCCGGGTCCGAGCACCAGGCTCATCACCCTGGTGACCCGTACCCAGCACGCTGAGATGAACGTGACAGGAGCGCTCTTGTCGCCCTTGTTCGAACCCGGGTTCTTCAGTTCTGGCCCGGTGCACGTTGCGTTGGTGGTGGGCGGCGTCGTCGCGGTGGTGTCGGGCATCGTGGGAGTGTTCACCGTCATCCGCGGCCAATCCTTCGCTGGCCATGCCCTCGCTGACATCGGGAGTGCGGGAGGCTCAGCCGCGGTGCTGGTCGGGGTGTCCACGCTCTACGGGTACCTGGCGTTGAACGTCGTCGCAGCCGCGGTCATGGAACTGATCGGCATCCGCAGGCCGAGAGGCCGGGACTTGGCTACAGGGGTCGTGCTCGGCGCCGCATTGGGCTTGGCAGCACTTTTCCTCTACGAAGACACCGTCTCCACGAGCACCACCGGCGCCACAGTAAACGTGCTCTTCGGCTCGATTTTTACCTTGCCGCCCGGCACGACAACCCTCATCGCGCTGCTCGGGGCCGTGTCCATCGTGGCTATCGCTGTGCTCTATCGGCCCCTGCTGCTCAGCTCCGTGAGCTACGACTTGGCCGCCGCGCGAGGCGTGCCCGTTCGTCTTGTTGGAGCCGGCTACCTGTTGACCCTCGCCTTAGCAGTGTCGCTGTCGGCGATCACGATCGGCGCCATACTTTCCACAGCCCTGCTCATCGGGCCCGCTGCTATCTCGCTCCGGGTCACGACCCGCACTTGGGCCGCTGTCACCGTCGCTTCCGGGGTCGGGGTGTTCGCGTGTTGGGGGGGCACGCTGGTGGCCTATGACAGCAGCGATTGGACGGGCGGGTGGGGTTGGCCCGTGAGCTTCTGCATCGTCGCGGTCATCTTTGTCCTCTACTTCGCCGCCGGGCTGGTCGCGAGGCTCGCGCCTGCCGGGCCTGGCCGACGACGCTCCGAGCGTGCTGAGCCGGCCGGCGCCCAGCGGGTGGACGCGGCCTGATGTTCGCCAGTTTCATGGTGAACGCCTGGGAGGCGGCGACCATCGTCGCCGCCGTAGCCGGGGTCGTGGGTTTCTTCACCGTGCTAAGGGGGTCGGCCTTCGCCGCCCATGCTCTCCCCAACGGAGCCTTCGCCGGGGCCGCCGGTGCGGTACTGATCGGGGCGAACACTATCGTCGGTCTCGGCGTGTTCTCCCTGGCCGGGGCGGGCGTCATTGCCGGGATGGGACGACGAGCCCGTAGCGACGTCGCTACCGCCCTCACTATTGTGCTGATGCTCGCCACAGGAGACCTGTTCCTGTCCCATACCAGCGAATATGCCCCCGAAATCTTCTCCTTGCTCTTCGGTCAGGTCCTCGGCGTCTCGACCAGCAAGCTCGTTCCGACAGCGGTGCTTGCCGCCCTTTGCATCCTCGCCGTTATGGTCCTGTACCGACCGCTAATGATCTCCTCGGTCGCACCCGAGGTGGCCCAAGCTCGGGGCATCAACACCAGGATGATGGATCTAGCCTTCCTCGTCGTACTGGCGCTTGTCACCACGATGGCCGTCCCCGTCGTCGGGTCGCTGCTTACTTTCAGCCTGCTCATCGGCCCGCCCGCCGCCGCCCGCTCCTTAACCAGCCGTCCTCTCGTTGCGATGGGCTTGGCTGTGCTGTGCGCGCTGCTCACAGTGTGGGGGTCGATCGCTATCTCGTACGAGACGAACCTGCCCGTTGGGTTTTTCGTTGGTTCCATAAGCGCTTTCGCTTATACAGTGGGACGGGGTTGGGGCGCGTGGCAGCAACACCGCAGGAACCGGTTGCTCAGGCCGACAACACGACCCGCAGCCGCTTAGCCATAGAAACCCCCATCACGAGATTGTGCTCGCCGACGCTGAGCACGAGGCTCCCATCGGGGCCCTCGGCGGCCACCGTTGCTTCGCAGCCCGGCAGGAAGTGGTTTGCTTCGAGGTAGGCGAGCGCTTCCAGGTCGAACTTCGCCGGGTCGTCCAGCTGGACGAGACGGGCCCGCTGGCCGACCTTGGCGTCAGCGAGGGCGCTAGTTGGCCCCATTTGAGTGCACAACCCCGGGATCGGGCAGCCGTGCGGGCAGGTTGTGGGGTTACCAAGTACCTCGGCAAGCCGCGCCGCCACGTCATCGGAGATGACGTGCTCCCACCTGTCGGCTTCGGCATGCACCAGGTGCCAAGGCAGACCGATGACCTCGGCGAGAAGGCGCGCAGCGAGGCAGTGCTTGCGGAGCACGCTCTCTGCCAACCCGCGTCCAGTGCTCGTGAGCCTCAGCTCCCGGCCCTGGGCCGTTATGTAGCCCGCCTCTTTCAAGCGGTGCACCATTTCGGAGACAGTTGGGGCGGTGTGGCCGACCCGCTCGGCGAGCCGCGCTTGTATGACCGCCTCCCCGTGGGATCCCAGGACGTAGATAGCTGCGAGGTACTGCTCTGTGGGCGGATGGGCTCCCAGGTGATCAGCAGTGGCCGACATACCTCGACCGTACGCGCGATGGATGGCACGCTGGAATGGCCCTTAAGGCCCGACCTACAAAGCACAAAGACCCTGCGAGCGCTTGAGCCGAGAAAAAGCTTGCTGACGCGACCACAGCCCCGGAACGTGCCGAGAAAGATCGCTTACTGGCCGCAGAGCCCCCACGCGGCGAGCATCGCGGTCGGTACGTAGCTACCCGGGCACTCGCCGCTGCTCACATAGCCGATCTCGGTCCAATAGGGCCCGCTCTTCCAACTGAAGACATAGTCGCTGTCCTGGAACTGGGCGAGCGCGGTCTGTCCAGCTGCAGTCGCCTTCGAGGCGAGGAGGGCGGCGGAAGGCTCAAATGCTGCAATGGCCCAATAAAC
>Ga0335074_10013561_pt1 | contig 11452 bp, 8 predicted proteins | sample Lox_Sample_23_FD_206715 | JGI IMG/M metagenome (GOLD analysis project Ga0335074, IMG submission 206715) | Soil microbial communities from Loxahatchee National Wildlife Refuge, Florida, United States - Lox_Sample_2.3 | ecosystem: Environmental > Terrestrial > Soil > Wetlands | place: USA: Florida...
TGGACTACGCGCGCCGCTTCGAGCACGTTCACTGTCCCGACGACGTTGATCTCGGCGTCGTTGGTCGGCGCATCGACCGATGAACGCACGTCGATCTGCGCCGCGAGGTGACAGATCAGCTCTGGCCGCAACTGCCGCGCCGTAGCCAATAGCGAGCGGGCGTCAGTGATCGAAATCTTATGCAGCGCGACATCGCCATCAAGTCGCTGAGTCCGGCCGGCCGATAGGTCGTCCACCACTGCCACTTGGTCGCCTCTGGCCAGGAATGCGTCCGCCAGATGTGATCCGATAAACCCCGCGCCGCCCGTCACAAGTACCCGCATGCAGCCAAGTTTATCTATTCCTGCAGCTAATCTGTAGCTAATCTCGTGCAGATCACCCGGATTTTCCGGAACGCTCGGGTGATCATTCACGTGAGTTACGGGAGAGCAAATAGTCGCACGCCACACCACGAGGCGCGGTCGGGCTAATCACGCCGGCTGGCCAACCGGCGAGTCCGCTGCTGCCGCATATCAGGACCGGGCGGCGCGAAGCGTTCGGAGGACATACCATATCAGCTAGCCTAAATATCACGCGCGCCAGCAACGATTTAGCTGAACGCTGCGAGCCGCATCGCTGGCTAATAGAGGAGGTACTCGTGAGCCCGGACGCCGCTCAGCAGAAAATCCCCAAGCTCATCGTTCCGGCGTATTTCCATCCGCTTACCCATCCGCGCGAGTGGGCTTCGCTCGTGCAACAGGCACCGCACATCGAGCTGGTAGTGCTGAATCCGGAAAGTGGCCCAGGCAGCCAGTGCGACCCTGCCTTCACCGACGCGCTGGCACCGTTGAGCGCGGCGGGCGTCGCGGTCGCCGGATACGTGGACACCAACTACGGCCACCGGCCGCCCGCGGAGGTCCTCGCTGACATCGGTCTCTACCAGGACTGGTACGGCGTGACGAGCGTGTTCTTTGATCGCAGCGCCGCGGGAGCCGACCAGGTCAGCCACTATGCGAGTCTGACCGACGCAGCGCGGCAGATGGGCACCGTGCTGGTCGCCTACAACCAGGGCGTGCATCCGGTCCAGGCATATGCTGACCAGGCCGATCTGCTCGGCACGTTTGAGGGAACGTGGCGGACTTACCTCGAGGTGGCCGTGCCACGTTGGGTCCAGTCGCGGCCTGCGACGCAGTTTTTCCACTTGGTGTACTCCGTCCCCCGGCACTCCTTTGGAGACGCCTACTGGCTGGCCTCGAGGCGGAACTCGGGCCTGGCGTACGTGACCGATCATGGCGGCGACAACCCATGGGACCGCCTGCCGGCGGGCGAGATTGACCCGGACGAACTGTGGGCCGAGTTCACTCAGAGCGGGTCCGTGAGCGCACCGGACGACCCTGGGCCGCAGCGCTGAGAACCCAGGCCGGCGCTGCGGGCCTGCGTTGGGAGTACGGGGCTAACTCGCTAGTTCTTCGGCCAGGCTCGTATCTGCCGCATTGTCCGCTTCTGGCTCCGGTGGCGCCGCGGGCAGCATGTGGCCGGAGCCGAGGAAGCTGTAGATCTCGTCGAACCGGCTGATCGCGCCGTCAACGGTGAACAGTTCCAGCGCGCGGAGCCGGGCGGCCGTGCCCAGGCGGTGCCGCAGGCTGGTGTCCCGCAGCAGCTTGAGGCACGCCTCCGCCATCAGCTCTGGCCGCCGGGGGGGCACGACAAAGCCGGTGTCGCCAACCGCTTCACTCACTCCGCCGACGTCCGTAGCGACGCAGGTCCGGCCGCAGATCATCGACTCGATCAGGGTATAGGGGAAGCCCTCGGACACGCTGGAGAGCACCGCGATCCGCCCGCGGTCATGTGCGTCGCGGGGATTGCTGATGTGCCCCTCGAAGGTAGCCGTCTCAGCGATGCCGAGTCCGTGCGCCAGGGCCTGGCAGCGTTCCAGGTATGACTCCCGGCCCTTAGGAGGCGCGCCGAATATCCGCAGCCGCGCCTCCGGCAGTTCCTCCTGTACCAGCGCGAACGCCCGCAGCAAAGTCTCCAGGTCCTTGATCGGGTCGATGCGGCCGACCCAGGTCATGGCCGGCTCTTCCGGCTCGCCGGTAAGGGCCGGGAAGTTGGCTGGGTCGACCCCGTTGTAGACGGTGCGGATACGTTCTGGCGCGGCGCCGAGCCGTTCCTCCCAGCGGCGGTTGTAGATATTGCACGAGGTGATCAGGTCGGCCTCGGCGTAGCCCAGCATGCACAGCCGCCGGAGGAAGCTTAGGTACAGCGACTTGACCGGCCAGCGGTACTCCGCCTGACGCTGGCAGAGGTACTGCTCACGCAGATATATTCCGTGCTCGCTCAGGATCACGGGCGTTCCGTACTGCCATTTGGCAGTGAGCGCCGGCAGGATAGACAGCCCGTTGCACGCCGCGTGCACGACGTCGACCTCGACCGGCGCGTGCGAGAACGGCCGCAGCGAGTGCTCGAGGAGCTGCATCGCTGTCAGCGCGTCCCGCAACGTCGGTGACTGCTCGCCAACGAACGGCGGCCGGTCCTGCCACGCAGCGCAGAGCGTCTCGACCACGTCCTGGGTGGTGAAGCTCGAGGTGAGATCGCGATCCTTGGCGTACTCGAACATCTCGTGCATGATGTCGCTGAACAGCCGCTGCGCCTCATCCGAGGGATCGACCAGCGCGTCGACCAGCCGGCTCACCAGCAGCAGGAATCGCGGGTCGGCCCGCCGGCCACCAACAGGACCGGTCGACGGCCACCCCCACAACGGCAGTTTCACGACTGACGCTACGTTCTTGGGCAGCTGCCAGACCTGCGGCTCGACGCCGGTAGCCATGATCGCAACGACGGTGAACTCGTGTTCAGGCAAACCGCGGATCAGCTGATCGCACCAGACGCTCACGCCGCCGAACTGGTGCGGGTAAGTGCCCTCACTGATGATCGCTACCTTCATCTCGGTCTGTCCCCCCTGCTGATGCGAGTTGATCGGCCTGCGTCGCGGCGCGGCTGGGTTATCACGCGTACCTGACCACGTTGCCGAGCACGATGATCGCGTAGCCGAGTAGCGTCAGCAGCAGGTCCACGCAGACCACGATCTGGCCTAGTTCCCACTGGCCGCGGAAGTAGAGTTCCGCGCCCAGCGCGATCGCGCAGCTGACGAGCGGGAAGATCCGGCTGCCGAAGGCCTGCAACAGCAGCGCGATAAACATCGCCCCGCCGAGGGCAATGTAGGCGGCGATCTGCATGATCGCCGCCGAGTCGACCTCGACTAGCTTTGCCTTGATCGCCACGGCCACGACGGCGCCGGCCAGCCCTACGAGCACGGTCAGGTACTGCAGCAGCTCTACCAGCAGCACCCCGCTCGCGCGCGCTGCGAACTCGCCGAGCTGCCCGGTGCGGGCCAGGACTCGCTGAATGCGCCTGCGGTACCAGATCAGCCGCCACTCCGCCGCGCCCATGCTGAGCGCAAGTGGCAGCGACGCGAGCAGCGCGCCAGTGTTGACGCCGCCATGGCCGTGCGCGCCAGTGACCACTGGAAAGACCAGCAGCGAGGCGGCGACCAGGCCGAATCCCGCGCTCGGCAGCGCGTTGCGCAGGTCCGTCAGGGCGAACAGGCGGCTACGCCGCGGCCCTGAGCCACGGTGGTGAGCAGCAGCCGCGACGCGGTCGGCCGTCCAGGTAGTGCGGAAGAGCGCAAGGACGAGGGCAAGAAACGGGGTCGCCGCGAGCGCGCCCCAGACTGGCAGTTCCAGCCAGGCCGGCCGGCTGAGCAGCAGGTAGGCAGTGCTGGCCAGCACGCTAGGCGCAAGCACGATGACGACGAGCCGCTCCTCTCCGACCACGAGCAGCACCGTGGCACCAAGCATGTAGGCGCCCAGCCCGACGCCGAACAGCAGCGCCGACGGCCGTACGTGAACCACCTCGAAGAGGGCGGCCATGGCGAGCACCATGAGCACGAGGCCCGCGAGCAGACCGGCCCTAAGCAGCCGCCGAGCGTGGTCGGCGTTGCCGCGGCCGAGTTGCAGGTAACCGAGGTAAGCGAGGGCCTGGCTGGCCGCCCAGCTGGTGAGCAGCGCCACCACGAGCATGTCAAGCACGCCAGTGCCGATCAGCAGGCCGGCCGCTGCGGGGAAGCACACGGCAGGGAGGCCGTACAGCACGCCGTGTACGGCCGGCCGCAGCCGGTGCGCCGCCCACGGGTCCGGAGCCTGGGCGGGCTTGGCCGGGTCCCGCGGCACCCGCTCGTACAGTTCCTCCGCCAGCGCGAAGACGTTCGGTACGCCGTACCGCTGTCGTGCTGCCTGATCGCTTATGCCCTCGAATTCCAGCGCACTAGAAATTTCCAGCGGGTCCACGGCCGACGCACAGATCGAACGGAACTGGTCGCACAATATGTCGATGGCGTGAAAGTTCAGGGTGTCGCTCGCGGCGATCGCAGTTTCCGCTTCGCTCGCGGCGCGGCCGGGCACCGCCGTGTCGCTGCCGTTCGCATGCGGCGGGGTCAGCGCGCCGTCTCCGTTCAGGTGCAGCGGGGCCAGCGTGCCGTTTCCGTTACTGTCAGTTGTCTGCCAGCCTACGGCTGCTGGTTCGCTCGCCGGCAGCCGTCCGTTTCCGTTCGCGTTGAGAGTTTTCAGCGGGCCGCCTTCGCTGGCTTCGCTGTTGCCAATCAGGTTGCGGCCGTTACCATTAGTTGCCTGCCAGGTGGCAGCTACGGTCGCCTGGGGCGGCGGAATCGCACCCGCGGTCGGCGTGCTGTCGGCCTCGGTGCTCATCTGGCGACTGCCCTGAACGGCGGCCGGGCGGAGGATTCTCCTGCCGCGGCAGCGTTGACAATTTCCCCGCGGCAATTATCGGAGCCGAGCAATGGCGCAAGACCGGTGAGTTTTTGGCCCCGCCCGCTTTCAATGACAAGCGCGAAAGCCCCACTAGTCAGGTGCTCGGTCGGCCGATGCGCATGCCACACCGACCGTGCGACCCCCCCTCGTTGCATGGGCTCCTGCCTCGCCGGTGTCCGGAGACACACTGTCCAGTCAATAGAAACTGATTTGCGCACTTACGGCCAGGCAGGCCTCTTGCCTGGCCGGCCAGTTGTGCGCGTGCAGCGGTAATCTAGGCGGTATTGTCCTCTTCCTCCCCATTGCCATCTGATTACCTGGCTAGCAGGATAATTAAGCGCTATAGGTAAAATATGACACGTCCGGCCCCACCCGTCTGTGAGACGCGGTCGAGGCTGAAATGGAGCACAGCACTCGACCATACGTTATTCTTTCGTTATAAAGCTTCAAAATGCAAGCTTTCAGCCAACGCGCGCGCCATGGACCGCTCGGTCTAGCCAGGCATAGTAAGCCAGCCGCCGACGGGCGGGCGATCCAGGCAAAGGTGCGAAATCACCATGACTCATGTCGCCGAATAAGCGAAATCGCGACCTTCACGCGAGTTGGCTGGCAAAATGGCAGTTCTCATTCGCGGTAGGGGGGTCGCCAATCCCTGGAGCGGGGCGCGGGCGGCCGGAAGAGAGCGGTCATGGCGTTGGCGCGACGGATACCGGTGCTGGAGATAGTGGCAGCCTTGGCGCTGGCCACGGCGATGTCAGGAGCGGTCGCAACCTCGGCCAATGCCGCCCGCTCGAACGGGACTGCGAGCTCCGCTGGGACCAGCGTGCTGCGCCAGCCCGCTCCGCCAGTCAGGGCCAGGGACTTCCGGATCGAGCGAACCGGCCGGGCGCCGCGCGACAACGACCACCTGATCCCGAACCCGAAGACCCCGACCGGGTCAAGGATCCGCGGGCCGCGGTCGTGCAGTGTGACCTTCACCGCGTCGGAGGGTGCCTCGTCCGGCACGGTAAACAGCTGGATCGCCGGGCACGAGAACTCGATCCGGGGCAGGACCGTGCTGTGCCTGTCCGGAGTGTTCACCTCTCCGCTGCATGTGTGGAGCAAGACCTCGACCGCACTGCTCGAGATCGCCCCGGAGCCGCACTCGTCCGCCGAGCTCGACCTCGGCACCGTGAATCAGAGCGACGTCAACCCGAACCAGTACTGGTCGGACGCGGGCGGGATCAGCATCGTCGACTCCCGCAGCGTCGAGATCTACGGGCTGACCGTGGAGAACTTCACCTACGACGGGCCCGATCAGTCGCCGGCCGGCATCTACGTGACCGTGCGCAGCGATCCCGGGCATCTGTCGGCCTGCTTCCTCAACCACGGCGCGTGCAGCGACATCTACCTGATCCGCAACACCGTGAAGGACATCACGAACACCGCTGACGAGAACTTCTCCAGCAGTGCGCTGTGCGGGAACTCGAACGTGGATGGCTACGGCATTGCCGTGATCGCGGCCGGTAATCACAGGACGCCCGCCCTGCAGCACGTCGTGATCGAGGACAACACGGTGACCGGTACCCGGACCGGGCAGAGCGAGACGGTGACGATCAACGGCGACGTCACCGACTTCCTCGCGGCCGGGAACCATATCTATGACACTGACAACATCGGGCTGGACACGATCGGCTGGGAGACAGGGACCTCGCAGGCCAATCACGGGCTGGTCGAGGGCAACGTCGTCTACAACGTCGATACGCTCTCGAACTCGTCCTACGGGTCGTGGAGCCACGGTACCTGCGAGCCCGGCCAGGAGAACGCGGCCGGCCTGTACGACGACGGCGCCTCCTACATCTGGTTTGACGACAACACTGTCTGGAACACCGACCAGGGCATCAACCTGGACGTCGAGACAGCTCACCGGGAGACCGACCACCTGCTGGTGTCGGGCAACAACGTGTTCAACAGCCCGGGTACCTCGGCCGGCGATCCGAGCGACGGCCCGAACCCGCCACACGCTGGCGGCTCCTCGACTGTCGCAGGCCACGACCCGTACGCGATGTACGTCGACGCGTTCGGCACCCGCGCGTCTATCCGGGACGTGTACGTGCACGACAACCGGTTCGAGAACCAGAGCCAGTATTTCCTCACCCCGTCTGACGGGATGCCGGTCGTCGACCTCGGCGGGATCTGGTCGAACGTCGACATCTGGCACAACGTGATCATTGGCCTTGGCCCGAGTGACAATTACAACCCGCTGTTCGAAGTGGACAACGAGCCGCACGGTGGCAGGAACGTGGTCGACTGCAACGAGTACCTGAACTTGTCGGACTCGCAGAACACGGTCAACGGAAACTTCGCCTCGCCCACGAACGACTGGCTCACGCTGTCCGCCTGGCAGGCCAGCAACGGACACGGCTGGGACAAGCACAGCGAGGTCGGCAAGTTCTCGCCGGAATGCCCGCGTCGGTCGATCCAGTAAGGCCCTCGTAGGCTGCACGCGCTAGGGGGCGACGATGTGCTTGCCGAGCAGATACCCGCTTGGGCAAGTCGAGTCGCTCCGCAGCTCTAGCTACGCCCGCTTGCCGGTGGACGGGTCCCAGGACTGTCCGTCGGGTGTGCCGGTGATTGCCGGGTCCGCGAAGGCCATGATGGCCGTCACGACCTCACCGAACTGGCTCGGCAGCCGGTCCTCGAGGCGCTGCTTTCGCCGCCATGCTTCCCGGTGCTGCTGGCCGATGGTGCCGAATCCGTCCAGGGTGCTGCTGAGCGCCGTCAGCCGGGTGCCGCGGTGCTGTGCCACCTCGCGGATGGACGTGGTGAGTTCGGTGCCGTCGACCGGGTGACGCCTGGTGAGCGTGTACATGTCGCCGAAGTCGCGCCACCGGCTATTCGCGGTTCCCCGGGCGATCGCGGTGACGATCTTCTCTGCGTGAACCATAGAGAGCCGGTATCCGCGCACCGCGATAGTCCCGCCGACGATGCAGGGTAAGTAGGCGATCTGCGGTTCGGGCGTGATCGGGTCGCCGACGCTGACGTCTACGTGGAAGCTGGGCCGGGCCGTGGCCAGGCTAGCGGTCATGCTGACGCGCACGGCGGGGTACTGGTCCTCTTCGCGGATGGCCGCTGCTGTCGCGGCCTGAGTGTCGAAGACGACTCCGTCGTCCAGGTTTGTCGCGGCGATGTCGGCAATGGCGGCCCGGACTGCAGCGGGATCGTTGGCGATGGACTGCGCCTGGAGGTCGATGTCGCGGGTCGGTCGTCGCTGGCCGAAGACTGCGAGCAGAACGCCGCGCTTGAGCACGAACCGGCCCGCGGACCCGGTTGCGGCCATGCGGGCGACGAAGGACTCCAGCACGTACAGCTGCAGCAGCTCATCGACGGGCGGCGGTCCTGGCGCGCTTTCTTGCGCAGGTGGAGGTAGGCGCGTCCGGTGGTAGTGGCGCGGGTTGGCGCGGTCACAGCAGGACCTCCAGCGCATGCCTGAGCGCCGGCTCCGCCGCGGCAGCCGCCGCGCCAGCTCGAGGAGCTGCGCCGCCCTGGGCCGACCCACGTCAGTGCCGTTGCGCTCGGCGTCGGCGGGATCGCGTGGCCGCTCTCTATGGCGTAGAACTCGCGGCCTGCCCGGCCGCATCCCCGATGATGGGCGCATGGAGTGGACCTTCACTGGCGAAGTGATCGAGTGGCGCGGACCGGCGCCGTACTTGTTCGTGGCCATGACGCCGGAGGACAGCGAGGATCTCAAGGAGGAGGCCCGCGGCCTGATCTACTGGGGCCAGGTGCCGGTCCACGTCACCATCGGCGACACCCAGTTCACCACTGCCGTCTTCCCCAGGGACGGCCGCTACCTGGTGCCGATCAGGGTTGCCGTGCAGCGAGCGGAAGCGATCGCCGAGGGAGCAATCGTCGAGGTGGCCTTGCGTCTCAACGTCGCGCGCATGCAATGACGAGCGGACGGAACTGCGGCAGCCTGGTGGCCAAGTCATCGCGATCTGAGCCTGCGCACAATCGCCGGAAGCCGGCCTAGCCAGTCGGCTTGCTCGCGCCTATGCACAGCGATGGCACAGGCTGAGGCACCAGCCAAGCCGTGCCGGCGACGGCAAGCATGAAGTCCAGGCACTCCTGCGGAAGGTGAGTGACCGGTTGGATGACCCGGATTGTTGACTACAGGCGTGACTGCTCATCGCCTCTCGCGCGCAGCGGCAGAAGCTTCGGGCGTCTGCGTTGATCACATCTCGCTTCACCGAGCGTGCTCAGCCAGACGCTTCAGCCGCCCATCCTGCGGGCGGGCCCGCAGGCAAGCTGCGGACCCAATCAAGCTTGTCGGCGGCGGGCTCGTTCATAAGACACAGAATGAGCGGGCGGTGAGGAAGAAGCTCCATGCGCAACGGCAGAAGCTTCGGATGTTGTGCTCTCCGCCAAGCGCGGATAGTTATGCGTGCACTGCGGCGGTAGAGCAGGTGCTGCTGCACGATAATGTGTCCTGAGTTGCGGTCATGGCCGCCGTGGGAGTTGACCAAGCGATGGCCACGGCGATGAGGTCGCGGTCGCATCGCCGGGTGCGGCCCATCAACACCCTTAGAATCCTCAGGTGTTATCTGCGGGCACTGGCTCCCTGAGCGGGTCGGGTGCCGCCAGCCGTCCTGCCCGCCTCCCGATGCCCGTCGGACCTGCACGCCGTGCGCGGAGATTCGCCTGATTGTCCGGCGGCCTCGTGTCTTTGTGCGTCTGGCGGGTACGGCGGACCTATAAGTGGCCGGGGAGATTACAGGCCGAGCATCACTGGCGTGTCCGGGATGTCACCGGCGATCAGCGCCGCTAGCGGTGTGGCGATGTCACGGGGTGAGAACAGGTCGGGTCCGCCGTATCCGGCGATGTCTTCGTGCCGCCACCATCGCATCCCGCTGATGTGCTCGGCGGCGAGTTCGTCATCGGACAGCGCGCCGCGGGGATCAAAGCGCGTGGTGCGGACGAGGAAGTAGTCGTTGACCAGCCCGTCGTAGCCGTCCCGGCCGGGAGCGGCAGCCTCCTGGTGCCAGACGTGCGGCGGGTCGGCGTCAATGACAAGACCCGTCTCCTCGTGCAGCTCCCGGCGCAGTGCCGCCAGCGGCAGTTCACCGGGCTCGATGCCGCCGCCGGGGGCAGCCCAGACGACCGTTGCGCCCATCGGTACAGCTGGATGCGGGAAGCTGAAGCGGCACAGCAGGACACGGTCATCATCGGCCAGGATGACCGCCCGGACGGCACGTCTTAGCCTCGCCGTGGCAGGCGTCTCGTTCACATACAGATGATCAGGGCGCCAGCGGCCGGGCCGCAAGCCGGTCCGGTCACTCGTATCCGGCGTTCCGCGCGTGTCCGCAGGCATTGCTGGCGGCGCGAGCGACACCAGAGCGCCAGTACCTGATCCGGCGGCATCTCCTGCTGGGTGTGCCTGTCGGTGGACCTGCCCGGGGTCTCGTCCTCTGGCCCCTGCCCGGCACGCAGCGGCTCGCGCAGGTCCGGCTGGGCTTGCGGCCGGCCTTTGTCCCCGCCCTGCGCACCGGATGCCGGTCCGGGCGCATTCCCGCCAACCGCAACGCTGCCTGGGTTTGCCTTGGCACCGGCAGGTCAACGCCGACGTCGTTGGCATCGGTTACGTGGAGGTAGTCATGAGCGGCAAACGGGACATCGTCCTGTGGCCAGTGGCCCGAATCCTCTCGGGAGCTGTTCCAGGCGTTGCGCACGGTCCGGGGCGAGGCGATGGTCCTGAAGAATAATGTCTTCATCGAGAACGTCCTGCCGGGCTGGATCCTGCGCACCCTCGATGACGAGGAAATGGCCGAATACCGGCGCTCCTACCTGGAGCCGGGGAAAAGCCGCCTGCCCACCTTGACCTGGCCGCGGCAGATTCCGCGGAAGGCAAACCCGCAGACGTCACGCGGATCGTCGAGGAGTACGCACAGTGGCTGGGGACAACGCCTGGGATTCCCAAGCTCTTCGTGAACGCCGAGCCGGGAGTGATCATGCGAGACCGGCAGCGTGCGATCTGTCGACGCTGGCCGGACCAGACCGAGATCACCGTACCCGGCAAGCACCTCGTGCAGGAGGAGTCGGGCGCCGAGACCGGGCACGGCGATCGCCGAATGGCTGTCTCACCTCGTCCGACCAATTCACCGCATCAATGAGCCAAAAGCCACCGGCAGTGAGCGCACTGCCTCGGGTCAAGGCCGTCGGCCCGCGTACGAGGCCAGTGCGCCGCCAGGCAAACCAGCGCTTACTCTCCGGCCTGAGCCGGGCACAGCGCGCCCGGCTCAGGCCTCCAGACCGCGTGAGCTGGCACAGAGGCCGCGGCGGCGCGAAGCGCGGTCAGGCAGAGACGTTGACGCCGAGGTTGAAGTTGAACCCCACGCCGTGGCGGGCCAGGCCCATCAGCAGCAGGCCCGCCCCTTCCAGCCAGTGCGCCATCGCCAGGTCTCCCGTGTCCAGCGGGCGCAGCCCGAGGCTCTCGATGAACGCCGACACGCTCGCCTTGGACCGTGCGTCGTCGCCGGCGATGAGCACGTCCAGCGGGCGGCCCTGGGCCAGGACGTGGCCGAAGACGGTGTTGAACGCCTTCACGACGTGCGCGCTCGCCGGGACGGCCTTGGCGATCTCCTGCGCGCCGGAAGTGCCGTCAGGGGTGA
>Ga0335074_10013563_pt1 | contig 11450 bp, 11 predicted proteins | sample Lox_Sample_23_FD_206715 | JGI IMG/M metagenome (GOLD analysis project Ga0335074, IMG submission 206715) | Soil microbial communities from Loxahatchee National Wildlife Refuge, Florida, United States - Lox_Sample_2.3 | ecosystem: Environmental > Terrestrial > Soil > Wetlands | place: USA...
GGACCTTTCAACGCCCCCTATGCTTTCCGACAGAATGGATACGTGCCTGGCGTACTGCTCTATGTGTTCATGGGTGGTATGGCATACTACTGTGGTACGCTGCATTGGTGGCTCTACGTCAAACTTGACAGTAGTAGGTACCCGGTCAAGAGTTACAGCGATATCACTGAACGCGTCGCTGGCAGATACTTCCGACTATTCGTAACCTGGCTCGTTTTCATCCATATGATTGTCAACGTTGGAACAACATCTCTCGGCTCAGCCCAGTCACTTGTTCAGATTATGAAAGGCAAACCCTGCTTTGTCGTAGCAATAATCATTTGGATTCTCGTTGGAATCTATTGGTACTGTTGGATGTGGGTGTGAATCTAGATTTGACAGGGATTTCTTTGACTAGCGGATCGCCGCAGTGTAAATATCGATATTTGCTGAGTGAATGCTGTTCGCCCACCCAGGATACTGGGCCCAGACATTAATACCGATCTTGGATCCTCGTCTGACTTGACGAACCCACTGCCTCTCCTCCTCATCGTCCGAATCGCAGGTCCAAGTAACTACGTGCGTTTTGAAATCTGTCCCGGCGTGGACATTCGTACATATACGTCGAGGTGAAATGGTGGGAGCATCGTCGGCCCAGTCGAGCACTACAGCCTCAAACCAGGTCCAGCTGTTGATATACGTGCCGTGGTGGGCTGGGTAGCTGCTCCATCCTTGGTCTTTGCTGTTGATTGTGAAGACTACTTTCCTCAGCGGATGAAGAGGGCTGACATCTTCATAATCGCCTGCGATCAGTGGTGACGTGTGATAGAGAGCTCCTTGGAGTTCTTGGCTTGTCCTCGAGCCCACGCGCAAATCACGCTCCGTTATCGTTAAGTGGTAAGTGCAGCTTGCCGAGCTCTTCACCCAGTATTCAGCGAAGTCGAGAATGTCGGGTGCCAACTCAGCGGGCAGTTTCTGTCGTATCAGGAAGGCAGCATGATAGACATCTTTGTGATGAGTTGATACGTATGTGGTGTCGGTTTCTCGTGAAAAGGAACGGGATCCCATCCGCATCAATGTTCTCAAGAGGAATACAATCCCTACAAGGAGCATGAGAGGATGGAAAATGAAAAGGCTCGCGAGCAATTCCATGTACGAGCGCGGCAACTCAGCATAATGCACTATATCATTGTTTATCTCTGGGTTGTATGCGCAGAATAGTTGACTTCACGTTGGAAGTTGTCAAGGGAAGACGTCAAAGCGGCGCCAATACCGTGGTATTAAGACCACTCAAGGAATGGCTGGACGAAAGAGCGGAATAGACAGGTTGTAGTTTGATGCAACACTGGACGAAGATATTTTTATGGTAGATGTAATTTTCCTCAGAGAAATGTGCGCATTGGATTAAGCATCTATAGTTTCAGAATTTAAAGCTTGAGTTTGCAGAAGAGGGCGATATAGCGACTCTTTGCCACCAAGGTAGCTAGTTAATATACAACTAGGTGTCACCCTAGCTTTGATGATGGCATGGCCGACGCGATCTATGTTCTATCACATGCTCCGGACCACGGGCGCAGAAGGGAATTTACCTTTTGATTCATCCTCCCAGTCTTCCATGCTTCCATGATATCGCCTTCACGATAGGAAGATGCCCCTGCAGAGAGCACCAAACGACTGAAAACACCTCCAATCACTCTGCCGTCCGAAATGGCAGCTCAGTCCAAGCTTCTCCGTGCCTCCGAACTACCCATCCGTAGTTTGATTAAGAAACTTGCGGACCTCTACCTTCGGAATCGCACGCGCATATCTCGCACCGTATACCTCGTCCTCTTCGTCGCTCTTCTGCACAGAATCCAAGATGCTATCGCGCAGCAGAAGGCAGCCTCGCAAAAGCAGGCCGAGGCACGAGCAACAGGGACAACGTCAAGCGGTCAGTCCGACGCAACTGCAAAGAAGAAGGTCGAGATCAACCGCGAGTTCTTCAAGAACCTCATGAGGTTGCTGCGAATATGTATTCCGGGTTGGCGATCAAAAGAGATGCGTCTCATCATCTCACACTCCATCTTCCTCGTCCTCCGAACACTGATTTCCCTCTACGTCGCTGAGCTTGATGGTCGTTTGGTATCGAATCTCGTACGTGGGAAGGGCACGGAATTCCTCAAGGGATTGGTATGGTGGATGCTCGTCGCTGTTCCGGCCACCTTCACCAACTCCATGCTCTCCTATCACCAGTGTAAACTATCCCTCCAGTACCGAACCCGTTTGACGAACTATATTCACAACAAATACCTTGGCCAAATGACTTTCTATACCCTTTCGGCACTCGACGATCGAATAAAGAATGCTGATCAGCTCATTACCGTGGACGTGGCCAAGTTTTCGAATTCTCTTGCCGAATTATACTCAAACCTCGCCAAACCCATCCTGGACATGGTAATCTATAACTGGTCTTTATCGCGGTCAGTTGGTGGCGAGGGCCTTTTCATGATGTCCTTGATCGTGCAACTCTCTGCAGCCATGATGCGGGCCCTCACACCACCGTTTGGAAGATATGTCGCGGATGAAGCCCGCCTCGAGGGCGAGTTCCGATTCCAGCATTCTCGTCTCATCGACTATTCTGAAGAAGTTGCATTGTACAGCGGTCAGGAAGCAGAAAAGGACACACTGGATAAGGGCTACTTCACTCTCATCAAACACGTAAACTACATCCTCCGGCGACGCTTCTACCACGGTTTCATGGAAGATTTCGTCATCAAATACTTCTGGGGCGCTTTAGGCTTGATGCTTTGCAGCGTACCCGTGTTTTTCAAAATTCCAGGCCAACCCGGCAATGCCAGCATGGGTGATCGTACCGAATCCTTCGTCACCAACAGGCGTATGCTTCTCATGTCCAGCGACGCCTTCGGACGCATTATGTTTAGCTACAAAGAAATCACCGAGCTCGCCGGCTACACGTCACGCGTGTCGACTCTGCTTGATGTTATCGACGACGTTCAAGCCGGCCACTTCGAGAAGAAGCTTGTTAGCTCCGTGGACACGGCCGAGAACGCGGCTGTTCTGCGAAGCAGAGGCACCATCATCGAAGGAGACGACATCGAATTCAAGGAGGTCCCAATCGTATCACCGAACGGCGATGTCCTGGTCCGCAAACTCTCCTTCCACGTGCGACCCGGTGAACACCTTCTCATCGTCGGGCCTAATGGCTGCGGCAAATCCTCTCTTTTCCGCATCCTGGGCGGCCTGTGGCCCGTTTATGGCGGTACGGTGCGAAAACCCCGATTCGAAGACATCTTCTACATCCCTCAGCGGCCGTACCTCAGCCGTGGCACTCTGCGGCAACAGATCATCTACCCGGACAGCATTCGTGAGATGCGCGACAAGGGTGTCACCGACGCTGACCTCTTCCGAATTCTCTCCGTCGTCGAAATCGAGTACATCGTGGAGAGGCAAGGCGGATGGGACGCCGAAGCGGAGTGGACAGATGTTTTGTCTGGTGGATTGCAGCAAAGAGTAGCCATGGCGAGACTGTTTTACCATGCGCCAAAGTACGCCATCTTGGACGAGTGCACAAGCTCTGTGACGCTGGAGATTGAGAGAGTCATGTACGAAGAAGCGAAGAGACTAGGTGTGACCCTCATGACGGTATCGCATCGGCGGAGTCTTTGGAAGTACCACAAAAATATCTTGCAATTTGATGGGCAGGGACACTACATCTTTACGAAGTTGGATGCAGATAAGAGATTGGCACTTGAAGAGTAAGTTCACCCTAACCCTTCCAAAGCTATGGATCACAAGTACTGACTGATTTGCAGTGAGAAAGAAGAGTTGGATATCCAGTTGAGAGCTATACCCGACATAGAGCGGAGAATTGCGGAGCTCACGGCGGGAGCAGCCCAAGCATAACAGGGAGTATGGCGTTGCCTTATAGACCAGATCTCAAGCCGTAATCCAAGCTGGCTTCTAGCTGCTATGCACTTTTCTGCTCTGAATCTAAGCAATTATCGTGGTGATCTTGCATCAACACGCATCACATCGGCACAAATTGTACAGAGTAGAGATGTTTGTGAAACACTAAGAAGATATGGACTTATTATATCTAGATATAGGCAATAGTTTCAAACTTTGTCAAGTCCTCCGCTGTTGTTGTTGCCATTGGTGGGTCTGATTGCTGGGGAGCTGATAAATTCTGAGAGGTCTGGGTTTGCTGCATTTGGCGTTGTCATTCCAAAACCACAGCGACTTTCGGATTCACTCGGAATTGGTAGGACGGCATTTCACTTCGCTGAAATTCTATTTCAGCCTTGAAATAAGCAGGGAGTTCTCGAATTGGTCTCTCGAAACATTTGTCGAACGAGTTCGGCCCCGCCGCCGTCCTTCTGATACCGCAATTAACGACAACCACTACCTCCAAACTGATATATCTGTCTTCTATACCTGATTTTCAACGCTTTCGTACTCTTGTCATTCTTATCTTTCCTTGCAAAGTACATTACTCCTAGAAGTTTAGAAATTCATTCAAAATGCCCGCTCCAATCGATCCAAATGCAGCCAACTCTGATACACTAGCGGCGCCAAACGGCGTCACGAACGACGTTGCAGAGCCGCCCAAGACACCGTCAGACTTGCCTCCAGCAGCACTGGACCTAGCAGCCAAACTTTTTGACCTCGCACGAGAAGGCGACACAGACACGCTGAAGCAGTACCTCGAAGCCGGTCCGTCCCGTCCCTCACCCTCCACCGCAACCCTCAAACCCGATCTCCCCGTTCCCCAAACACTAACCCGCGCCCCAGGCGTCCCCATCAACCTAACCAACCACGCCGGTGACACGCTGCTAATGCTAGCGGCGTACCACGACCGCGCATCGACAGTCTCCCTACTCCTCGCCAAGGGGGCCGACGCGAACGCGGCGAACGCGCGCGGCCAGACGCCGCTGGCGGGCGCGGTGTTCAAGGGCCACGGGCGCGTCGTCGAGCTGCTGGTGCGCGGCGGCGCCGACGTGTCCGCGGGCCGGCCGTGCGCCCTCGACGCCGCGCGCCTGTTCCGCCGCGACGACCTGCTCGCGCTGCTGAGTGGCGGCGTGGGCGCGCCGCCGTCGGAGGGCGAGCCCGAGGGCGCGGATTTGGGACTGCGGAGCGAGGCGCTGCGCCGGGAGGCTGCTGGGGCGTAGGGCGGGTGCGTGGGTGTGGGGCCGGTGTGGGACGGCGATGGTGGTTGCTCTGAGGCTAAAGGGTGCGCTGTATTATTACGAAAGGTATGGGTTGGAAATCCCGGACGCTGATAACAACGGCCTTGGGTGTTACCGATGTCATTTAAACTCGAATATGACATGCTTTTGATACTACGTTCGGGGTTGTAGGAAGCATTTGGCGGTCGCGTCTAACAAGATGGAAGATGTGACCTTTGATAAGATGTATTTTTGCTTGCGTGTATAGTAGTCTATTGGTGTCTATGTTCATGTTTCTATATACAAGAGGTAAATGCCAAAAGCAGGGAGAGCCCAGTCCGTTTATATGCTCCCCTTAAACGCCGGTACAATGCACTTGCTCACAAGTGGCTGATCCGTAACGCTATCGCCACTGAAAACAGGCGTTTCGGTAAGAGTATAAGATGTGGAGAATCCACCAGCTCCCCAGGTGGTGAAGCCGAGATAGATGTCGCTGTTCTTGTTAAGGTAGTCAAGCTCCTGGTACAAGTACTGCTCACAGCTGGGTGTGTTTCCACCACCGGTTTCGGTCAACATGGCTTGTCGCCCCGCAGACCGGAGGAAGTCTGCCAATGGTGCGAACGCATCATTGATGTGATTTGATGCGCAGCCAGCGTTGGTGCCACTAATTCAGTCAGCCAGTCAGATTCTCATTTAAGTGGTGGCGTAATATTAGCAAACGTACCTGCTGTCGTAGTCGAGATATTGGTGAACGTCGAGGACGAGATTGTCAGTACTACCATCCGGGTTGGTCACTTTCAGCAGCTCGGGCCCTCCACCGGATGTCCTCATTGCTGCCGCATTTGTGAAATGAGTGCCGGGAAGAAGGATCGTGTTCTGCGCTCCAGTTTCGCGGATTGCCGTAACGGCACTCTGCACGGTATCTACCCAGGTGGTGACGTTCAAATCGTGAGGTTCATTCATGAGACCGAATGCGATGCGGGTGTCCATGCCGTACTCGGTTGCAAGCTGACTCCACAAGCTGTTGAATTGGTCATTTGTAGGCCCACCCTGACCGATGATGCCACCATTCCACCGCGCGTAGTTGTGAATATCAACGATGCACATTGATGCGCCCGCAGACAAGCAACCTTGGACCAAGGCATTGTATTTACCGAAGTTTCTCGCATCGAGAATACCACCGAGGTTGTTGTTGACCAGATATTGCCATGCCACCGGGAGGCGGAAGGCATTGAGACCGTCACGCTCAACAAAATGATTCATCTGCCGCACTGCATTTCCCTTCGTTACGATATCTAACGCCGAGCCCACGGGACAAGAGCCATCAATTTGACAGCCAAAGTCGAAACCCGCCATATTGATGCCGCCAAACTTCACTTTTTCGAGTGTGTCGCTAGGGCTTGGCACCCCGGTTGATGCTGTTATTCCTGTTGATGCGGTCGTTCCGGTCACTAGTGCTGTTCCGTTGGATCCTGTTGGTAGCGAGGGGGCTGCCGGTGAGCTTGAGCACAACAGCGGGGGAACTGGTATTGGTCCTGAAGGTGGCCTTTGATATGAGGTGGTATTTCGCCAGAAGACGGATGACGAGGTCGTGTTTGCCGGAGGAGCTGGTGAGGGTGCCGTGCGTAACCAAACGGTGGATGAACTCGCGTTAATTAAAGCTGCTGATGAGAAGGTCGTGTTGGACCAAATATTAGATGATGTGGTGTTGGCCAGAAGAGCTGATGAGGTAGTCGAGTTCGCCCAAACCACTGGCGATGGTGCCGCGCCTGTTGAAATTCCAGACGATGGTGCTGTGTCTGTCCAAACAACTGATGTTGTGCTCGGTGTCGATGTCAGGTTTACCCATGGAGGCCTCGGCACTCTACTCTTCAATGTGGCATTCGAGGTTGAGCTGCTTTCCGTTGTCTCTGTCACCGTCACGGTTTCGGTTCCGGTTGAGTGGTCTATATCATCTACTTCTCGGTTAGAAGAGAGGTCGCAGCAAGAATTTAACAACCATACGCCTATTCGGGACATTGACATGGCGAGCTCGTTGCACAGGAGCCGGCTTCGCTATCACACTCGTTACAAGCAAACTGAGCAGAAGGTACTTCATGACTGCGAATGAAGGTCTCTACGAACGAATGGAACGAGTGGAACAAACTTCCCAAAGGGAGGATAAATTCAATATGAAAGAGATACTGAACTGAAATACGCCTAATATGTTGCATCGCAGAAAACCCGGATACAAGTTACCTTATTTTATGTGTGTTAGTCTCAAGATGGACGCGTCCGCGAAAGACGTAATTGAATGCATAGAAGGATACAGCAGGTCCTTTACTGGAGCCCCAATTGAAGATCAACCATGGATAAGACTGCCTTGTAAGTTCTCGTATAACGATATAATTATCGTGAAATACGGGGTTGGACGCGTGCGGTGGTGAAATCACGCTCTACCTTCCAAACGATCAGGAAGTTATACGTAGTTTATTCCACTGCTTCAGCCGGAGCCAGCTTAAGGGTTTTTCAGCAAGTTTTCGTCTTCTGACGAAGTTGTTTTTCTGGCTACTCTAAGAGTAGACATTTTCGTCTATGAGCCGGAGATTTTCGAGGCCTGAGTGGTGATCTGAAGTACAGAGAGCAGTGGTGCATAAGACCAACAGTGGCGACGTAATTGTATGGATATCTTTCGTTGCATACAGACAGACGAGCTCGGGACCTGAGACACAGTCTTGTTTTGAAACGGTTGGTCTCAAATGTTATTTTATTGGAGGAAGGCGAGTGCGACGATGAAACATGGTGTATCAATTGGCGCAGTCTCTGCAGGAGATCCCTGGGATTGGGGTTGGGCGATACGAAATGCAACAACACTCTAACGTTGAGGCTCAACCGAGTTGCCAGAAGTATATCGACGGCTCGATTCTTGTGGAAATACTGAGATCATTGTTGAATGAAATTAGGTTTGGTATTATGGGATTTCTCAGATTGGTCAAGGATATCCGGGTCCTTGCAAAGAGGCTCGTGACCGACATGCAAAGCAACGCGTACCTCTTCGAAGTACAGCCTTCATCATCGCTGTGTTTCGACAGCAAATCTAGTCCAACCTGGCGCAACATCATGCTTCCAAACGCCGTGCTTGTGCAATGAAAAGACCCGTGAGATCCCCACTGTAAAAATGCCATGGTGCTGAGGCCACCGTGTCACCAAAACGGTCTTTCCAATCCGTTCTATGGCCTTGAAAAATATCCAAAACGAAGTCGGATGCTACATATACCGTACACTCGTGTACCTGGCCGGTGGTGGACCCGGTGGTGGCGAAAACGTGCTTTCCTGTCCGACACTCTGCCGCTGCTGCTGCCACCCCCCCGTTTGGGCAGGAGGAGAGAAGCTATTCGCGCCTCTCATGACGCCCATCTCCTGCCCAGGAGGCTTAGGTCCACCATACCACTGGTTGCGAGGTGGTCCCGGCCCGTAAAACCCGGCGGGTCCATATGGAGCCGGTGGACCAGTCCATCCTTGGTTGGCAAATTTCTTTCGCTGCTGCCGTCGACGGATAGAGTTTACAATGCAGCTGAGGATAAAGAGCAGAAGTAGCCCACCGAGGCCGGCAGCGATGCCGATGACAAGTCCCTTGTGTTCGTCTATCCAGGAGCCGATCTCCTTACCAAAGTTGGAGCCTTTGCATTGACCCTGCCGGACTAGTTAGTAACGAACCGATACCTCAAAAACGAAATTGGTGCACTTACATTACTGCATTGCCCTCCGCCACCGCAGGGTGTGCCGTCGAGGAAGTTCTGCTGTAAGCCATAGCAAACATTGGATCCGAATTCGGGAGAGGCACAGCTGATGGTGCAGTCGAAGTCGTCACAGGCATACGTGTCGTTTCCTTGGGTATACGAACCCATGAGCGTCTTGCACTGCAGATCGCGCGACGTACATTGACCACTAGCGCAAGCCAGACCACTCCCGCAACTCTGGCCATTCGGAGCCGTCTGGTCGGGTGGGCATGAACTCGAGTTGCCGCTGCAAACCTCCTGCGGATCGCACACACCTGTTGAAGCCCTGCAGACGGTGCCGGCGGTTTTCAGTTGGCAGTTGAGACAGCATTCGTCGTTGGCGTCGTCACACACGGAGCCCGCAGTGTATTTGCACGTCGTGGGATCGCAGCATTTGTCGTTGCCGCATCCGCTTGTGCCTCCACAGTCACACTGTTCGCCAACTTCTACAATGCCATTACCGCAGATGGGACCGGAGTTGAGCGTGACATCTTTGTTGTTGGTGAGGCAGGAGGTCTTGACACTGCCCGTCAACATGGCGTTGCAGATGTTGCCGACGGTGCACGGGCTAAAATTCGTGATGCCTTGCGCCGTTGACGGATTCATGATGAACTTTTCTCCTGCATCGCAAGTGGAGCTACTGAGCGGGCAGCATTGCTGCGCCGCATAAGTTCCATCACTACAGGTTTCCGACGTGCAATCGTGGACGGCACCAAACGTATGGCCTGTTTCGTGGGCAATAACCTGCCACTCGGTTGATGTTCGTGCGACGACATTGGCGCCCGCCACACTTTGTTGAGTTCCATTGGTACTGTTGCGATCCGTAACGCCAATGATGCAGGCTTGTCCAAGCCAGGCGAGTCCAACTTCGGAGCCTGTATTGCAGTTGGTGAGAAGGGTCCAATGCGAGTTATTGTCTTGTTTCCCGCTACGCCATGCGGAGAAGAGGTTGAGCCGGTCCGAGAGGTCGACATTGTCGGTGCAAGGTACATTCCAGGGTGCCGAGGCAGGAGCTGACGAAGGGCAGTTCGCGTCGTTGGATGTTAGGTTAGCGAGGCCGAGAGTGATATTAAACGTCGACTCGTAAACGCTAGAAGCAGCGTTTATCTGTTGGATGACATTCGCATTCGCAGATTGCGTTGAGTTGAAGGTAGCAGCATAGGAGCAGTCGTATGCTACACCGACTAAAGCAACCTTCCTCATGTTTGGGCAGCCATTTGTCGAACCAATAGTGCTCGTGAGGTTTGTACCCCCAGAATTTCCGGCGCCAGTGTTAGAGTCTATCTGTCTCTTGTTAAACAGGTACCCAAGGCTCATGCCAGCCCAATTGCTCGTGTCGATGTGATTCGCATTTTCTAGGCCGGTATAAATGAGATGCTGTGGATCCGCATTAAACTCCAACCGATCTGCGTGACAGGTCATACCATCACCGAGGCCGTGAAGATCTCTCTCCTTGAGATCGGCCTTGATAGGGTCATAAGCACCAATATCGCTGTCCCTGAAAATGACCATGTGCTCTTCCACTTTGTTCTCGCCCCATGGATCAAGCCTGTGCTTTGTCTGGCGGTAGTTGGAGGCCAGCTGAATGTGATGATGATCTCTCTGGATCGTGAATGCGCCTTCGAATAAGGGATTTGTACCATCTTGATGAACCGTTATGCGCGCCCAACCCACGCGTACCCATGTGCCGTCAAGGTTCTGCCACCACGCTTCGCCCTTGTACACTTTGTGATCCAATCGGTCAATTGGCTCGGTCTTCAAAATGTTTCCGTCGGCATCGAGGAAGTTTACATGCACGGGATGCGCAAGAATATCGTGATTGGGCTCAAGGGACAGCTTTATCCGACGGTGGTAGGCCGTGAAAGAAAGGTCGAAGTGCGACAGAGCGGTGACGCGATGGTTCGGAGTGAGGATTTCGGGCTCGGTGATTTCCCCAAGCCTATTCAGAGGATTCCGAGCTACCGAAGAGGCGATTGTTGCCAATGAGGCCGTCAGGAAGACGGCTATGCCGGTTACCAACCGTGGTAACAACATCGTCTATTTCGTCCGCTCCAGACCACAGGGTCCTGGTGTTTTGATTTAGGGAGCGGATCGAAAGGGACAAAAGAGAAAGGTCTATCGATAGAAGCGAAGAGAAGCCATGAGGAAGAACTGAGTGAGAGGCAGGTGAGCGGGGACTGCGGCTCGTGAGGAAGAGGCGCAGTGTAGTATCGATCGTGTTTGGAGTAGGCCGGTCTTTTGGTGCTGGCGAACGGGAGGGTGACTATCCGACCTCAGTGGGTCCCGCACTGAGTTGCCAAGCCAATGATCTACTCCATGTCGCATATGCGATTCGAAAATGCGAAACCATCCGGACCCCCGCTAATTTTAGACCTGTCTACACACCTCGAACGTTTACACTACAACATTTACAACGTTTAAACTCAGTTCCTTTGCTACTGTGCCGTACTGAAGATGCACTTGGATTCCTTCAATTTGCTCTATTGACCTCCAACAGCGCGCTCACAGTCGATGTCGAATCCATATTTGGTCTCGACCTTCGCCGCAT
>Ga0335074_10013564_pt1 | contig 11450 bp, 11 predicted proteins | sample Lox_Sample_23_FD_206715 | JGI IMG/M metagenome (GOLD analysis project Ga0335074, IMG submission 206715) | Soil microbial communities from Loxahatchee National Wildlife Refuge, Florida, United States - Lox_Sample_2.3 | ecosystem: Environmental > Terrestrial > Soil > Wetlands | place: USA...
CGGCCTCGCGATCTTCCTGGGGGTGCACTCCATCGCCATCGTCGCGCCTGCGGCGCGCCAGGGAGCGCTGGCGAAGCTCGGCGAAGGCGGCTGGAAGGGCCTTTACTCGCTGCTCTCCGCCGTCGGGTTCGTGCTGCTGCTGTACGGCTTTCATCTCGCGCGCCAGTCGCCCGTGGTGCTTTACACGCCGCCGCCGTGGCTGCGGCACGTCACGTTCCTGCTGATGCTGCCGGTCTTTCCTCTGATTCTCGCGGCCTACCTGCCGGGGCGCATCAAGACGGCGATGAAGCATCCGTTGCTCGCGGCGGTGAAGTTCTGGGCTTTGGCACACCTGCTTTCGAACGGCACGCTGGCGGACGTGCTGCTGTTCGGCGGATTTCTCGCCTGGGCGGTGCTCGATCGGATATCGCTCAAACACCGCGCCCAGGCCATCCGCACGGCGCCGGCGGGCCGCTTCAACGACCTCATCGCCATCGTCCTGGGCCTTGCCCTGTATGTGCTCTTCATCGGCTGGGCACACCGCTGGCTGTTCGGGGTATCGCCCCTTGGATAGTCGCCGCGCGGGTCCCCGCCGGGGCCCGCGCCCTTGACCCCGCCCGCGTACGCCGACGTCGAGGCGGCCGCGCAGCGCCTCGAGGGCCATGCGCGGCGCACACCCGTCATGACCTCGCACACCGTCGATGCGGCGCTCGACGCGAGGGTGTTCTTCAAGTGCGAGAACTTTCAGCGCATGGGGGCGTTCAAGTTTCGAGGCGCCTTCAACGCCCTGTCGCGCCTGGGCGAGCGCGAGCGGGCGCGCGGAGTCATCGCATTCTCCTCGGGCAATCACGCGCAGGCCGTGGCGCTCGCCGCGCGCATTCTCGGCATCGAGGCGACGATCGTGATGCCGCATGATGCGCCGCAAGCGAAATTGCAGGCGACGCGCGGCTACGGCGGCCGCGTGGTGAGCTACGACCGTTATCGCGAGAACCGCGAGTCGATCGCGCGGCGCCTGGCCGAGGAGAGCGGCGCCACCGTGATACCGCCCTATGACCACCCCGACGTGATCGCGGGCCAGGGCACCGCGGCGCTGGAGCTCATCGCCGAATCGGGACCGCTCGACTGCCTGTTCGTGCCGCTGGGGGGCGGCGGTCTGCTCGGCGGCTCGCTGCTCGCCGCGCGCGCCTTGCTCCCTGCCTGCAAGGTTTACGGCGTGGAGCCCGAGACCGGGAACGACGGACAGCTTTCCCTGCGCCGCGGCTCGATCGTGCGCATCGAAGTGCCGCAGACCATCGCCGATGGCGCGCAGACCCAGAGCCTGGGGAGCCTGACGTTCGAGATCATCCGGCGCGAGGTTGCCGACATCCTCACGGCCGGCGACCGCGAGCTGACCGATTGCATGCGATTTCTCGCCGAGCGAATGAAGATCATCGTCGAGCCCACCGGCTGCCTCGGATTCGCGGGCGCGCGCACGCACCGTTCCCTGCTCGCGGGAGGCCGCGTGGGTGTGATCTTGAGCGGCGGCAACGTCGATGCCGCGCGGCTCGCCGCGCTGCTCTGCGGATAGGCGCCGCAATCGAGTTTCCCGGGGTCAGGGGGCGGCGCTACAATCTGGCCCGCTGCAAGGACAGGCCACACCATCAGGAGGATATCGCAATGCCCATAGCCAAGCGTCTCGCGGCCGAGTTCATCGGTACTCTCTGGCTCGTGCTCGGCGGCTGCGGCAGCGCGGTGCTCGCGGCCGCCTTTCCCGGCCTCGGCATCGGATTCGTCGGGGTGTCGCTCGCGTTCGGATTGACGCTGCTCACCATGGCCTATGCCATCGGGCATGTGTCGGGCTGTCATATCAATCCGGCGGTCTCGGTCGGCTTGTGCGTCGGCGGCCGCTTCCCGGTGAAGGATCTGATTCCCTATGTGGTGGCGCAAGTGCTCGGCGGCATCGCGGGCGCCGCGATCCTGTATCTCATCGCGAGCGGCCATGCAGGATTCGACGTGCATGCCGGCTTCGCGTCGAACGGCTACGCCGAGCACTCGCCCGGCGGCTACGCGCTCTCGTCCTGCCTGGTGAGCGAAGTGGTCATGACGTTCGGGTTCATCTTCGTCATCATGGGATCGACGCACGGCAACGCGCCGAAGGGCTTTGCGCCGATCGCGATCGGGCTGTGCCTCACGCTGATTCATCTCATCAGCATTCCGGTGACCAACACGTCGGTGAACCCCGCGCGCAGCACCGGACCCGCGCTGTTCGCCGGCGGATGGGCGCTGTCGCAGCTATGGCTGTTCTGGATCGCGCCGCTCCTCGGCGCGGCGCTGGGCGGCGCGGTCTATCGCTGGGTCGGCGGGGACGAGCCCGCGCCGATCGCCGTGATCGGCAAGAGTTGAGGGGCGAGGCCGGGGGGCGAGGCTCAGGGGGCGAGGTCAGGGAGGCTCAGGGGGCGAGGCGGCCGCGGCGCAAATCCGCGATGATCTCGCGCGCCGCATTGTGCCCGGGGGCGCCGGTGACACCACCGCCGGGGTGCGTGCCCGAGCCGCACATGTACAGCCCCGCGAGCGGTCCACGATAGTCGCCGTGGCCCAGCATGGGGCGGGCCGAGAACAGCTGATCCAGGCTCAACGCGCCGTGAAAGATGTCGCCGCCGACGAGGCCGAAGGTGCGCTCGAGGTCGAGCGGACTCATGATCTGGCGGCCGAGGACCGAGGCTTTGAAATTCGGCGCGTGGCTGTCCACCAGATCGATCATCAGGTCGGCAACCTCCTCGCGATGCGCATCCCAGGAAACGCCCCCGGGCAGAACCGGCGCGACGTGCTGGCAGAACAGGCTCGCGACGTGCCGGCCGGGCGGGGCGAGGCTGTCGTCCACCGTGGAAGGAATCAGCATCTCGACGATGGGCCGTTTCGACCAGCCGCCCGCCTTCGCATCGAGGTAGGCCTGATCCATGTAGGCGAGGCTCGGCGCCATGATGATGCCGGCGCTGTGGTGCTCGGCGGGCATACGACCCGGCAAGACCCTGAAATCCGGCAGCTCCGACAGTGCGACGTTCATGCGGAAGGTCCCCGACCCGCAGCGCCAGCGGCGAATGCGCTCCAGGAACTCGCGCGGCAGCGCGCCGGGATCGAGCAGTTTCTCGTACAGGAGCTTGGGGTTCAGATTCGAGACCACGCTGCGCGCGCGCAGCGCCTCGCCCCGATCGGTGACCACCCCGACGGCACGGCCTTTCTCCACGATCACTTCGCGCACGGCACTCGAGAGGCGCACCTCGACTCCGCGCGCCTCGGCGGCTCGGGCCATCGCCTGCGTGATCGCCCCCATGCCGCCGATGGCGTGTCCCCAGGCGCCTTTCTTGCCGTTGACCTCGCCGAAGACGTGGTGCAGAAGCACGTACGCCGAGCCGGGTGTGTAGGGGCTCGCGTAGTTGCCCACGATCCCGTCGAAACCATAGGCGGCCTTGATCGGCGCGCTGTCGAACCAGGTGTCGAGGTATTCGCCGGCCGATTTGACCAGCAGGTCGAGCAGCTCACGGCGCATCGTCATGTCGAGTCGCGAGAGACGCTTGCCCAGGCGCGCGCCGCGCAGCAGCTCGGGCAACGCGTGCAGCCAGTGGCCGCTGGTCACGTTCGGCGGCGTCTCGAGCACCAGATCGCGCAGCACATCGGCGATCGCCTCGAGGCGCTGCGCATACGCCCCAAGCTCGAGCGCATCGCGCGTCGAGAACTTCGCCACCTCCTGCTCGGTTTTGCCGGCGCCCACCTTGAGGTACCGCCCATCCTCGAGGGGCAGAAAGTTCGACAGCGGGCGCTCGACCACGCGCAGCCCGTGCCGCGCCAGCTCCAGGTCGCGAATGATCTTCGGATTGAGCAGCGAGACCGTGTAGGAAGCCACCGAGTTGCGAAAGCCGGGATGAAACTCCTCCGTGACCGCGGCGCCGCCGACGACCGCGCGCCGCTCGAGCACGGTGACCTTGAGGCCCGCAGCCGCCAGATACGCGGCGCATACCAGGCCGTTGTGTCCCGCACCGACGATCAGCGCATCGCGCTGCCCGGCCTCAGCCACGCGGCCGTCTCCGGGTCAGCAGGCGCGGAAACGCCCCGTTGCACAGCGCATTCACCCAGTCCTCGCACAAGGCGATCGCTTCCTTCGGCTTGAACGTCGTCGGGCTCAACGAGAGCTCCACCCACAGCCCGTCGAGCAGCGCGGAGAGGGCGATCGCCGCCTGGCGCAGCTTGAATGGCGGCGCGGCTCCGGAGTCGGCGAGCTGGCCGAGCATGGCCTCGAGGATGGCGCGATATTTCCCGTAGGTCTTGTCGTGCACGGCGCGGATCTCGGGCGAGTGCGCCACCATGCTCCAGAACACCAGCCACACGTTGAACAGCTGCGGGTCGAGGATCTCGGGGGCGAAGGAGGCACGGAAGAAACCGCTGAGCCGCGCGCGCGGGGAGACGCCCTTGTTTTCCGCCTGAGCGCGGATCGAGTCCTGCAGGGAGAGCGCCAGGGTTTCGTAGGTCACCGCCACCAGGCCGGACTTGCTCGGAAAATGATGGTTGATCAAGCCGATCGAGACGCCGGCCGCGGCGCTGATGCGGCGCACCGAGACGCCGTCGTGCCCGTATTGCTTGAGGCAGCGCAGAGTCGCATCGACCAGCGCCTCACGGCGTACGGCAGGCGTCGCCCGCCGAAATTTCGGGACCGCGCGCTTCGTCGTCATGGAATCCCCTCGTTCGTTCTAGCGGCCGAGCGCGAAGCGCAGCGGACGCTCGCGTCTTGGCCGCGTTATATCACGGCGCCAGCCCCGCGATGGCGGCGGCCGGAGGCCTCAGGCCGCCCGATATGCCCGAAAATCGAACCCCAGGGCGTTCGCCACCGCTTCGTGCGTCAGCTGTCCGGCATGCACGTTCAGGCCGCGCGCCAGACCCGCATCGCTGGCGAGCGCTTGGCGCCAGCCGTGATCGGCAATCGCCTTCACATAGGGCAAGGTGGCATTGGTCAAGGCGAAAGTGGAGGTGCGCGGCACGGCACCGGGCATGTTGGTGACGCAATAGTGAATCACCCCGTCGAGCACGAACGTGGGCTCGGCGTGCGTCGTGGGACGGCTGGTCTCGAAGCAGCCGCCCTGATCGATCGCGATGTCGACCAGCACGGCGCCCGGCTTCATGGTCTTCACCATGGCGCGCGTCACCAGCTTGGGCGCCGCCGCGCCGGCGATCAGCACCGCACCGATGACCAGATCCGCATCGCGCACCAGCTCCTCGATGGCGTGGGCCGTCGAGTACACCGTCTTCAGCTGGCTGCCGAACACGGTCGACAGCTCGCGCAATCGCTTGACGGACCGATCCACCACGGTGACCTCGGCGCGCAATCCCGCGGCCATCTCCGCCGCATGAGTGCCGGACACCCCGCCGCCGAGGATCACGACCTTCGCGGGCGGCACGCCGGGGACTCCACCGAGCAGCACGCCGAATCCGCCGTTGGCTTTCTGCAGGCAATTCGCCCCCACCTGCACCGCCATGCGGCCGGCCACTTCGCTCATGGGGGTGAGCAGCGGGAGCGACCCGTCTGCCGCCGTCACCGTCTCGTAGGCAATGGCGGTCGCGCCCGAGGCGAGCAGCGCTTCGGCTTGCGCGCGATCGGCCGCGAGATGCAGGTAAGTGAACAGCGTCTGGCCGCCGCGCAGCATCTTGCACTCGGCGAGCTGCGGCTCCTTCACCTTGACGATGAGCTCCGCGCCCGCGAACACGTCGGCCGCGCGCGCCGCGATGCCCGCGCCGGCCGCCTGATAATGCGAGTCCTCGAAGCCGATCCCGGCGCCGGCGCCGCTCTGCACCAGCACCTGGTGTCCTGCAGCGACGAGCTCGCGAACGCCTGCGGGCACCAGGCCCACGCGGTACTCATGAACCTTGATCTCCTTGGGAACCCCGATCTTCATGACGGCGCACTCCGGGTGGTGGATTCGAGGCCCACAGGCTACCTGGGCGTTGCGCCGGAACTTTGCAAAAGACGCGCCCTCGGGCAGGGGCTGTGGCAGAATGCCCTAAGATTCATCGATTTCGCGCAATAATATTTCTCCAACAGCCATGAAGCTCGACCGTTACGACCGCGCCATCGTGCACGTGCTGCAGCTCGACGGGCGCATCACGAACAGCCAGCTGGCCGAGACCGTGAATCTGTCCGAATCCGCCTGCCTGCGCCGCGTGCGCGCGCTCGAGGAAGCCGGCTTCATCGAGGGATACACCGCGCTCATCAATCAGCAGAAGGCCGGATGCCCGGTCAATGTATTCGTCAACATCACGCTGGACCGCCAGGAGCAGGCGCATCTGCATGCCTTCGAGGAGGCCGCGCGCAAGGTGCCCGAGGTCATGGAGTGCTACCTCATGTCGGGGGAATACGACTATCTGCTGCGCGTGGTGCTCGCCGACACCGCCGATTTCGAGCGCCTGCACAGCCAGCACCTGACGCGCCTCCCCCACGTCGCCCGCGTCCAGTCGAGCTTTGCGCTGCGCACCGTGCAAAAATCCCGGGAGCTGCCGGTGCGATAGGCGGCGGTGCTATGCCTTCGGCTTGAGATTGAGTGAGAACGTCACCTTGACGGCGTCGCCGACCCAGTCGGTACTCTTCCAGTCGCCCTGCCCCACTCCGAAGTCCAGCCGCTTGAGTCGTGCGCTGCCGGTGAGGGTCGCGCCGCCTGCGCCCGGGGCGAACTTGAACTCGATCGGCACCTCCTTGGTGACACCGCGCAGCGTCAGGCTGCCCGTCGCGCTGTAGCCCATGGCGGTCCTGGCAACGCCCCGAGCCACGTAATGCGCGGTGGGGAAGTGAGCGACGTCGAAGATATCCGCGCCGCGCATGGTGCCGTCGCGATCCTTGTCCATCGAGTCCGCGGAGCTCATGTCGATGGTCACGTCGAAGCGCGCGCCCGCGAGCGCGTCCGGATCGAAATCGACGGCGGCCGTGAACTTGTGGAACACGGCGTTGAACTCCGCGCCCGCCTGCACGCCGGTGAAGCCGAGGCGGCTCGTCGCCGGGTCGGCCGTATAGCTCGCCGCCGCCGCGCTCGACACCCAGCCGGCGGCCGCCGCCGCCAGCGCGGCGCGCATCAGTCTCGTCATCGAGATCCCCTCATGGACTTGGTGAATGGCAGCATGCGTACGAGCACATCGTCGCGATTCCAGAAATGGTGCTTGAGCGCGGCTACGATGTGCAATGCCGCGACTGCGAACAGCACATAGCTCAGGGTGTCGTGCGTGGCGCGCAGCAGATCGAAGGCCGCGTCGCTCTTGCCGATGAGATTCGGCCAGGTGAACAGGCCGAACCAGCTCACGGCGTAGTTCTTGGCGGAGGACATCATCCAGCCGGTGAGCGGCATCGCGAACAGCAGCACGTACATGGCGATGTGCGTGCCGCGTGCCGCGCCGCGCTCGAATCGGCTCATGCCGGCGGGCAACGGCGGCGGCGCAGTCCTGAGGCGCCACAGCACCCGCAGGATCGCGAGCATCAGCACCGTCATCCCGAAGCTCTTGTGGCGGGCGAGCAGGGCGAGCTTGTGCACGCCCAAGGGGAGCGGCATGGCGGTCTTGGCGAGCACGAACTGAACGACGATCAGCGCCGCGATCACCCAGTGAAACGTCTGGGCGAGAACGCCGTAGCGCGTCGCTTGATTTGGCATCGCGAGACTCCGAGTGCAGACTGGCCTCTTTTCCCTGTTTCCAAGTCTAGCAAGAGAGACGGCGGCAAATGATGCTCGAGGCGGCTCACCTGCGGTGCGTGCGCGGCTTGCTGGCGGCCGGCACGCTCGTCCTGCTCGCCGTCGCTTGCGGTGCGCCCAAGCCGCGGCAAGCTCCCGCGCCCGCGCCGACTGCGCCCGTGGGTGCGCCGGCCGGAGCGGGCTACCGGATCGATCCGGCGCACTCGGAGCTGCGCGTGCTGGTCTACCGGGCCGGCATCATGTCGGCGCTCGGTCACAATCACGTGATCGTCAACCGGGCGCTCGAGGGCTGGGTGCGCTTCACGGGCTCAGCGTCGGGCGCGGCGTTTGCCCTGACGGTGCCGGTCTCGGGGTTCGTCGTCGATGAGGCCGAGGCCCGGCGGCAGGAGGGCGCCGAGTTCGCCGAACAGACGCCCGAGGCGGCGAAGGCCGGCACCCTAGAGAACATGCTGAGCCCCGCAGTGCTCGATGCGGCGGCATATCCCCTGATCACGGTGCGCAGCCTCTCGGTGATGCCGAGCGCAACGGGCATGCAGGCGCGGGTACGGGTATCGGTCGCGGGGCACCAGGCCACGCTCGCCGCGCCGTTCACGCTGCAGATCTGCGCCGGGCGCCTGAGCGCGAGCGGCATGCTTGCCGTGCGCCAGTCCGACCTCGGCATGACGCCCTTCAGCGTGATGATGGGAGCGCTGCGGGTGCAGGATGAGCTGCGTGTGAAGTTCCGCCTGCTGGCGCTCGCCCGATAGGCGCTGCTCCGGTGAGGCCCGGCCCGGAGCCGGCCGGCTCAGGCGTCCCCCTCCGAAAGCAGCAAGATCGCGGTGCCCTCCGGTGCGGCGAGCACGGCCGCCGGCCGCTGGCGCAGCGGCGCGGGCAGCTGACCCGAGGGGACGATTCCCGCCTGCTCGAGCCGTCCCAGCGCGGCGCGCACGTCGCCCGCGTCGAACACCAGGGTGGGCGAGCGCAGCTGCGCCGGATCGTACAGACCGATGTCGATGCAATCGCTGGTGCACGAGACGTGCTCGAGCAGCGCATCGGGCTCGTCCATGCCGACGAAGCCGAACCGCTCCCAGTACTGCTTGGCCTGCTCGCGGCTCGGCGCCGGCAGCGCGATCTCCAGAAAATAGCCGCACAGCGAGGTGTCGGTGATCGGACGCTTGATGGGGCTGAAGGTGCGCGCCTCGATCACCCTGATGAGATGGCCGCCGGGATCGTACCAGCCGAGCTCGTTGAAGACGTCGTTCCCGAGCCGCCTGAACTCGACGCTCACTCCCTGGCTCTCGAGCGGGCCGAGCAGCTGCAGCAGGTCGGGCTTGACGAAGGTGAGCGAGGGCGCCGACTGGGCCGGCTGCTGGTGCAGCCCCAAGTGGATGCGGCCGTCGGTGACCACCGCATACGGGTGCGGCCAGGCGTCGCCGACCTGGCCTTGAGCGAAGCCGAGCTTCTCGTAGAACTCGAGCGATGCGCGGATATCCGGCGTCGCGATCGAATACTCGAGGAACCGCCCGAGCACCCCTCAGCTCACGCCGCCCACGCAAACGTACTTGAGCTCGGTGTAGTCCAGTATCCCGTACTTCGACCCCTCGCGGCCCATGCCCGACTCCTTCACGCCGCCGAACGGTGCGACCTCGGTGGAGATGATCCCGGTATTGAGCCCGACGATCCCGTATTCGATGGCCTCGCTCACCCGCCAGCTGCGGGCGAGGTCGCGCGTGTACAGGTAAGCCGCGAGACCGAACTCGGTCGCGTTCGCCATCGCGATCGCCTGCGCTTCGGTCTCGAATTTGAACAGCGGCGCCACGGGTCCGAAGGTCTCCTCGCGCGCCACCATCATGTCGCTGGTGACGCCGGTGAGTATGGTGGGCTCGAAGAACGTGCCGCCGAGCGCGTGCCGCCTGCCGCCGAACGCCACCCGGGCCCCCTTGGCGAGGGCGTCCGCCACGTGCTCCTCGACCTTCGCGACCGCTTTCTCGTCGATGAGCGGACCCTGATCGGTCGCGCCCTCGAGCCCGTCGCCGACACGCAACTGGCCGACCGCGACGGCGAGCTTGCGGGCAAACTCCTCGTAAACTCCCTGCTGGACGAGCAGGCGATTCGCGCATACGCAGGTCTGTCCGGTGTTGCGGTACTTGCTCGCGATGGCACCCTGAACCGCCGCGTCCAGGTCCGCGTCGTCGAAGACGATGAAGGGCGCATTGCCGCCGAGCTCGAGAGAGAGCTTCTTGAGCGTACCGGCGCATTGCGCCATCAGCTTCTTGCCGACCTCGGTCGAGCCGGTGAAGGTGAGCTTGCGAACCGTCGGGTTGGACGTCATCTCGCCGCCGATGGCGGCGGAGGAGCCCGTGATCACGTTCAAGACGCCCGCGGGGATGCCCGCTCTCGCGCCGAGCTCGGCGAGGGCGAGCGCCGACAGCGGGGTCTGCGTGGCGGGCTTCAGCACCATGGTGCAGCCGGCGGCGAGCGCCGGTCCCGCCTTGCGCGTGATCATGGCGGAGGGGAAATTCCACGGTGTGATGGCGGCGACCACGCCGATGGGCTGGCGCAGCACCATGATGCGCTTGTCCGGCTGGTGGCCCGGGATGATGTCGCCGTACAGCCGCTTGCCCTCCTCGGCGAACCATTCGATGAACGAGGCCGCGTAGGCGATCTCGCCCTTCGATTCGGCCAGCGGCTTGCCTTGCTCGGCGGTCATGAGCACCGCGAGATCCTGCTCGTTCTGGATCATCAGGTCGAACCAGCGCCGCAGCACCGCCGCACGATCCTTCGCCGTGCGCGCGGCCCAGGCGGGCAGGGCGCGAGCGGCGGCCGCGATGGCGCGCCGTGCCTCGCCCGCGCCCATGTTCGGGATGGTCCCGAGCGGCCGGGAGGTGGCCGGATTGTGCACCGGCAAGACGCCGCCCTCGTCGGCCGAGACCCAGCGGCCGTCGATGAGGCATCGATCGCGCTTGAGCTCGGGATCCTTGAGCTGCAAGGAATCGGCGCCCGGCTGCCCGGTTTGCGCGCTGCGCTCCAATGAATGTGCCATGGCAGGGTCCTGCAATCTGGGGTGGGTCTGCAAGAATAGCCCCGATCGTCGGCCGCGCTCAACGCCCCGCTACCCCGCGGGGGGGTCGATGGCGCGACCCCCAGGGGCGGCGCCTCGCTCAGCGCTCCACGATCGCGGTCACCCCCATGCCGCCCGCCGTGCAGATGGAGATGAGGCCGCGCTTCGTCCGCGTCTCGTCGAGAAGCTTCGCGAGCGTCGCCACGATGCGCGTGCCGGTCGCGGCGAACGGATGGCCGAGCGCGAGGCTGCCGCCCTTGACGTTGAGCCGGGTCCGGTCGATGCTGCCGAGCGCGCCCGCAAGCCCGAGCTTGTCGCGGCAGAATCCCGGATCGTTCCAGGCCTTGAGGGTGCACAGCACCTGTCCCGCGAACGCTTCGTGAATCTCGTAGAAATCGAACTCATCGAGCTTGAGCTGCGCATCCTTGAGCATGCGCGGCACGGCGAAGGCGGGCGCCATCAGCAGCCCCTCCTTCTTGCTCACATAATCGACTGCCGCGACCTTGCCGTAGGTCAGATAGGCGAGCACCGGCAAGTTGCGCTCGCGCGCCCAGGCTTCGGATGCGAGCAGCACCGCCGAGGCGCCGTCGGTCATCGGCGTGGAGTTGCCGGCGGTGAGCGTGCCGGTGCCCGAGGTGTCGAACACCGGCTTGAGCTTGGCGAGCTTCTCGAGGCTGGTGTCGTCACGGACGTTGTCGTCGCGCGAGAGTCCCAGATACTCGATCACCAGATCC
>Ga0335074_10013565_pt1 | contig 11450 bp, 13 predicted proteins | sample Lox_Sample_23_FD_206715 | JGI IMG/M metagenome (GOLD analysis project Ga0335074, IMG submission 206715) | Soil microbial communities from Loxahatchee National Wildlife Refuge, Florida, United States - Lox_Sample_2.3 | ecosystem: Environmental > Terrestrial > Soil > Wetlands | place: USA...
CGCCTCGGACAAGGTGTCGATGTGCAACTACTGGGCCAACCGGCTGTGCTGCGAGGCCGCCGACCGGGCGATGCAGGTGCACGGCGGCCTCGGCTACTCACGGCACAAGCCGTTCGAGCACATCTACCGGCACCACCGCAGGTACCGCATCACCGAGGGAACCGAGGAGATCCAGATGCGCCGCGTGGCCGGGTACATGTTCGGTTACATGCACCAGCGGGCCCCCAAGGGTGTGGAGGAGGGCTGATGGATGAAGCCATGCTCGCCGATGCGCTGAATGCCCGTCTCGGCCCGGTCGCTATCAAGGGCATGACCCGGCTGTCTGGCGGGGCATCCCGCGAGACCTGGGCATTCGATGCCATCCGCGCCGACGGATCGGTCACGGAACTCGTGCTGCGGCGTGACCCGCTGGGCCGGCCCAGCGAGCCGGGGGCAATGGGCCGGGAAGCCCTGGCCATCACCGCGGCCGGGGTCGCCGGGCTGGCCGCACCCGAGGTGCTGATATGGACCGACGGCCCGGAGCTGTGGGAATCGGCCGGCCTGGTCATGCGGCGGGTGGCCGGCGAGACGATCGCCCGGCGCATCCTGCGCGACGACGCGTTCCGTCAGGCGCGGGGAGCGCTCATCGGCCAGCTCGGGCGCTTCGCCGCGGGCCTGCATGCCCTGAAGGTGACCGATGACTTTCCGGCGCCGTCGCCGGATCCGCTCGGCGAGCTGCGCGGCCTGCTCAGCGCCCTGGGACCGGTCAGCCCCACCTTCGAGCTGGCGCTGCGCATGCTCGAGGCGGAACCACCGCCGGCTCGTGGACCGGTGCTCGTGCACGGCGACCTGCGGCTCGGCAACCTGATCGTCGGCCCGGACGGGCTGCGCGCGGTTATCGACTGGGAACTGGTGCACACCGGCAGCCCGGCCGAGGATCTTGGGTGGCTGTGCGTCAAGGCGTGGCGTTTTGGGTCTTCGTCGCCTGCCGCGGGTCTGGGTACCCGCGAGGAGCTGCTGGCCGCGTACCGGGCCGCGGGCGGCGCGGACATCGGCCTGGACGAGCTGCGCTGGTGGGAGATCCTCGGCACGCTGCGCTGGGGCCTGATGTGCGTGGCGCAGGCGCAGGCGCATCTGTCCGGCGCGCACCGGTCCGTCGAGCTGGCCGCGATCGGGCGGCGCGTGTGCGAGCAGGAGTGGGACCTGCTGCTGCTGCTCGAGCCCGCGGCCGCCGCGCGGGCCGCTGCCCGGCGGCCGCGTCCCTCGGGGGAGCCGCGGCCGGACCCGGCGCCGTTCGGGCGGCCAACCGCGAGTGAGCTGCTCGACGCGGTCCGCGAGTTCCTCACCGATCGGGTCATGCCCGCGACCGATGGGCAGCTCGCGTTCCACGCCCGGGTCGCGGCGAACGTGCTCGGCGTGGTGGCCCGCGAGCTCGATCTGGGCGCCGTGCCACCGGACGCTGACCCTGCCGGGCTGGCCGGCCCCGACGGCCTTGCGGCGGGCGTCGCTGCTCGGCTCGCCGTCGCCAACCCGAGGTATTTCGGGGAGCCGTGACCGGCGCGGTCAGTCCTTCAGCAGCGGCCGCAGGTCGTCGAGGCGGTCGAAGAGCTGCCAGATGTACGAGGACGAGCCGTGCTCCCGGTGTGGATGCAGGTCGGCCAGCGCGGGGTCGTTGCGGTAAGAGTCGAAGGCCGCCCTGGACTCCCACTCCACCAGGATCAGGACCTGGCGCGGAGCCACGTCACCGGTCACGTTTTCGCGGAACCTGCCGAGGGCGACGACCCGCCCGCCGTGCCCGGCCACCTCACGCGCCGATCGCCGCGAGTAAGCGAGGTACTCGTCGCGGCTGGCGATGTCGAAGAGGTTCAGTGCATAGACGGGGCCATCGCTCATGTGGCGCATCGTAGCCGCCGGCGTGGGGCGCATGGCAGCCGGCGGCATGGGGGGCGTGGTAGCCGCCGGCGCGCCCGCCGGACCCCCAGCGAGGGGCGGGATACTCGGCGCATGAGCTGTGAGGTGTCATGGTTCGCCGCGCTCTGCGACGACGACTACGAGTTCCTTGGAGTGCCGGACGCTGCGCTGCAGTCGAGCTGGGAGCACTGCCGGGGCATCGCGCTCGCGGCGGAGGAGGCCGGCTACGACAACCTCCTGCTGCCGTCTGGCTACGCGATGGGCATCGACTCGATCGCGTTCGCCGCCGCGATCGCGCCGCCGGGACCCTGCGGCAGAACGAGCTGCGCGACACCGCGGACGACGAGGGCTACGCGGAGCCGAACCTGTGGACCGGGATCGGGCGGGCGCGCTCCGGCGCCGGCGCCGCGATCGTCGGCGACCCGGACCAGGTGCTGGCCAAGCTGCGGGCGTACGCGGACCTGGGCATGGAGGCGTTCATCTTGTCCGGCTACCCACACGCCGCCGAGGGCGACCTGTTCGCTCGCCACGTGCTGCCCCGCCTCGACCACGCCCCTCTGGCGTTCGTTTAGCTACTGACCGCCGTGCGTAGGCTTCGCTGTGCTGGTCGGGCAGTTCGAGCGCCTGCTCGCGCCTGCGCGCAGTCAGTCTGCCTGGTCCAGGCCGCCCCGGACACGGGCAGCTGCCTGGTCAAGCTCGGCCCGGCCGGTGGTGGCTGACCCGCGCTCGATCCGGAACCCGTCGCCCGGTGTCCTCGGTAGCACGTGCAGGTGGATATGCATAACTTCCTGCCCGGCGACCTCGCCGTCCGGGACGAAGAGGTTGACACCGTCGCACGGCAGACCTGAGCGTCGGATGGCTCCCGCCAGCCGCTGCCCCACGGCGAACATCGCCGCGCCAAGCCGCTCGTCCAGGTCGGCGAGGCGTGCGGCGTGGGCCCGTGGCACTACTAGGAGGTGGCCGGCATTGATCGGGTGCAGGTCCATAAAGGCCATGATCCCGGCGTCAAAGTAGACCACGCTGGCCGGTTCCCGGCCGTTCACGATCTGGCAGAAGACGCACGTCTCTCGCGGTGATTCGTCGGCTGGCACGGCTCTCATTATCCGTGCCCCCTGCGGTGCGTTGTCTAGGGCTGGCAGCACGACGGCCGACCGCAGGGCGAGGGCGCAGCAGAGGTCCCGTGAGAAATTTCTTCTGGCAGAGCATCAGATCCGGTTCTGATGTAACCCAAAGGGCCGCGCCATAAGACCACATTCTGTCGCCGTGACCGGTGTCGCCCAGCTCCTGCTCGTCTACGTCTGGTATGCGAACGACCCGGATCGGGCCCGCACGTATGCCCTCCGGTACGACGAGGCCAAGAGCGTGGCGGACGAGATGGGCTGGACTCGCACAGAGTCGTGGCGCCGCGGCGTGTACTCGACCCCAAGGCCGCCCGGCCGTTTGCAGACGTTGCTGGACCCTACCGGATGAGGGCTGGAGATTGGCGCCGCAAGGTGCGGGATGCGGGAACGGCAAGGACTCCGTAGACGGTCGCTACACGACCCCGAAGGCGGGGGACGTGGTTGGCGCGAGCTGAGCGCTCCCGTGCCACATTCAGCGGGTCGTCACAGGTAGGGCTGGCGGCATGAGCGCATGCTGCTACATGATGATGGCACTTGTCGCCAGGGAGGTCGCGTGTCAGCTGTCTCGAGCACACCGAGCGGGGTCGTCCATCAGCAGGGCCAGATCGGATCGGGGCTGCAGCCCGGCTGGGGTGTCACCCCCGAGCGTCAGCGGGTGGTCGCTGACGTGCTCGACGGCCTGGTCCCGCCGACTGGGCGCCTTGCGCTCGCTCAGCTGCGCGCGGTCACATCTGGCCTGGCGGCTCGCCGCAGCCTGTGGGCGGATCTGGTCGTGCGGGACCCGGATGTGCGCTGGTATCTGCCCTTGCACCGGTCCAACTCCTGCGATGTCTGGCTGCTGGCCTGGGAACGCGGCCAAGACACCGACTGGCATGACCATGGCGGATCGTCGGGGTCGTTCGCCGTGGCCGAGGGCTGCCTGGTCGAGCAGTACCGGACACCGGACGGCCGCCGCATAGCTCGCAGAAGGCTGCTGGCCAGCGAAGCGGTGGCGTTCGGCCCGGCACATGTCCACGACGTCGCGCACGGTGGCAGCGGGCCCGCGACGAGCATTCATGCGTACTCGCCGCCGCTGATGGCGATGACGTACTACAGCTCCACCGATTACGGCTTGATCGCGAGAGAGACCGCCGCAGTCGACGGGCCAGAGGGCGCGCGGGGCCGCGGCGGCGCGGGCACCGCGCTCGCCACCGCCTCGGCGTCCGCCGCCAGGCTGACCTCGGACGCGCTGCCGAATGACGCGCCCAGCATTGACGAGTTGCTGGCCGAGGCCCGCAGCGGCCTAGCCCGGCTGCGCCCTGAAGCGGCGTTCGCGGTCCTCACCGACGGAGCCGTTCTGGTAGACATCCGGCCCCTGGAACAGCGGATGATCGAGGGAGAGGTGCCAGGAGCGATCATCATCGGCCGCAATGTATTGGAGTGGCGGCTGGACCCACGCAGTGAGGCGCGCATTCCCGCGCTGGCCCGGCCCGATGCGCAGATCATCGTCATGTGCTCGGAGGGCTACGCCTCCACCCTGGCCGCAGCCACGCTACGGAGGATTGGCCTGAGCCAGGCCACCGATCTTGACGGCGGCTTCCTGGCATGGAAGGCAGTCGGCCTGCCGACGCGCGCGGCCCAGATCCCCGGCTGATGTGCCGGAGGACGCGATTAGCCCGAAGGCCCTGACCCCTATAACGTCTTCCAATGCGAGCAGAGCATCCCGCCCGCGTGATGCCCGGCGCGCGTGTCACACAGGGATGGCCGTCACGTGGCCGGGGCCGTCGGGCGGTAGTCGAGCATGATGATCCTCGAGTCGAGGACGCGGGTGCCGGTTAGCTGAAGGTCGGAGCGGTGATAGCCGGCGAAGGCGGGCTCGAAGCCAGCGTCGCCGAGCACCAGCGGGAAGAGCGCCACCCGGAGCCGGTTGACCAGCCCGAGATCGAGCAAGCTCCGGACCAGGGTGAGGCTGCCTATCGAGCGGAGCGGGTCGGGGGAGTCGCGCTTGAGCGCACGCATGCCGTCACCGAGGTCGCCGCCGATCAGGCGGGTGTTCCGCCAGGCCAGCGGTTCGCTGAGGGTGCTGGAGAACACCACCTTCGGCAGGTCGGTCATCCGCGTGCTCACCTCATCGGTGGCCGACGACGAGATCTGCGCCATCGCTTCATAGGTGACCCGGCCCATCACGACGGCATGCGGCCGGCCGAGCTGGTCTCTCACCCAGCCGTCGAGTTGCGGGCCTCCGTAGCCGAAGAACGGGCCGACGTCCACGCCGGCGGCGAACCCGTCGAGGCTGAGGAACAGGTCCGCGGTCAGTTCCGCCATCGAGACATTGTGCCTCGGCACGCGCCGCGTCGCACGAAGGCGGAAGCATCGATGTACCACGGGCCCATTCTTGCGAGCCGATCGGTACATCGACGCAGGGTGAGCGGTTGTGACGGCGGAGCCCTGCCTCCCGCGCCTGGTTGGGGCGCTGAAGTATCGTTCCGTCACAGGGGACACCGGTGCGGGGGGACCGCAATGGCCGGCAACCGGTGCGGGGGGAGTTAATGATGCTCAAGGGGTTCCGTAATTTTCTGATGCAGGGCGATTTGATCGTGATCGCCGTCGGGCTGGTCATCGCCCTGGCGTTCAGCACCCTGATCCTGGCCTTCACCACCAACATCATCACGCCGCTGGTCAACGCGGCCGGTGGCGGCGGCGCGGGGAAGGGGCTCGGCTGGACCATCAATCATCAGCGGATCGATCTCGGCGCCTTCATCTCCGCGGTCATCTACTTCATCATTTTCATGGCCGTGATCTATTTCCTGATCGTGGTTCCTTACCGGGCTTACATGAAGCGCAAGGGCACGACGGTGTTCGGTGACCCGCCTGTCATGAAGACCTGCCCGGAGTGCAAGTCGGACGACGTGCCCGCCGACGCGACCAAGTGCAAGTACTGCGCCAGCGAGATCCCGGTGGCCGTCTGAGCCGGGGTGGGGCTGGCGCTCCGCGGTGGCGGCCTGCGGCCGGGCCAGCGGATAAGCCGGTCAGCGCGGGCGCTCGCGGCGCAGCCGGTCGAGGACCTCGTCCGGGTTCTCGGTCGTGACCCGGATCATCGCCCGCATGGCGTCGGCCAGCGCGACCCGGGGGACGTCGAGGGTGACCGCGGCCGAGTCCACCCACTGAGTGAACTCCCGGTATAGCTCCGGGCTCAGGTCCAGGGTGATCCGGACCGGCTTGGAGCGGATCGCGGTCCGCCCGGCCGGGCGATGATCGGGCTCGCTGCGCCTCGCCGCGGCGGCGGCCATCTGGGCCTTCCGCTGCTCCCGCTGAGAGGTCATGCGCCGCGCACCGAGCACAGCGGGGAGCACAGCGCGATAAGGTCCTGCGCCACGTGGCGCCACACCTCACGGCCGTTGCCCGGGATCGGCATGCCGAAGCTCTGGGCGTAGACCTCGAGGCGCGGCACCGCCGTGCCGAGCACGTCGTAGCCCAGGCCCTGCAGCGCCTCCCGTGCGTCGGCGGTGGAGGTCGCCCGGGTCACGCAGCGGTTCAGCAGCACGGCCGAACGACCCGGCTGGTCCCGGACCGCGCCGATGTCGTTGATCTCCTCACGCATCGGCGATGTGCGGTTGATCTCGATCGGGCTCGGCGCGCACGGGATCAGGATCAGGTCGGCGCAGCGCAGCGCCGACCGGGCGATGCCCACGTGGTCTTCGAGTTGCGGCGCGTCGATGATGACCACGTCGTCGGCCTTGGCGATCTCGGGCACGCGGCGGTGCAGTTCCCGTGAGGGCAACGCCACGATCCGGAACGGGAACGCCGCCTGCGGGGCGATTCCCGGGTACATGGCCGCGAGGTCTGACCACTCCAGGGCGCTGCCTGAAGGGTCCGCGTCCACCAGCAGCACACTGTTCCCGGCCTCCGCGAAAACGTGCGCTAGCCAGACCGCCGATGTTGTCTTGCCCGTGCCCGGCTTGAGGTTGGCAAGGGCGAGGCGGATCCCCGTCATCCAGGCAGTATTGCAGCGCCTGAGGCATTCCGGTAGCGGGTCTTCAGCCTCCTAGCTGGGAGTACGCGCGCCGGAACTGTCGGCAACGGGCTGCCAAACGGTTCGTTAACTGCGCAGTAGTGCAGTATTTACTGCATCACTGCGAGTGTACACGGGGCTGTTTTCCACAGCGTGACGGATATGACTGCGCATTTCACACGGTGCCGGGTGTGGTTTGCCCACAGGCTGTGGACCGTGGTGTGCGGAGCAGCCGGCGGCCGGTCCGCCAGATTGCGAGGAACGAAAGAGTGGTGGCGCCGGCAAAAGTGGTCAGCACCGCGGGGACGGCGTGGACGCCCGCGATCGACACCACGCCGGCCACCGTGGCGGGTCCTGCGATGCCGCCGGCGAACGCCGAAACGAGCGCCCAGGACGTGGCCGAACGGTAGCCGGGGAACGCCGCCACGACCCAGTCCAGGCCGATCGGCCAGATCGGCGCCGCGATGAAGCCGGCCGCGACGTAGCAGGCGGGCGCTATCGGGCGCACCACCGCCAGCGCCAGCGCCAGCGTGAGCAGCGGGCACGCGGCCAGGACGATCCGGGACGCGGCGACGGCCCGGCTCAGCGGGACGGTGACGAGCCGGCCGATGACCATCGCCGCCCAGAATCCCGATGTCACCGCCGTCGCCAGGCGCGATCGGTAGCCGAGCGCCACCAGGTGGGCGGGAATCCACCCCGCGATGCTGGCCTCGCACGCGACGTACAGCAGGAACGCGGACGCAACCAGGACCACGACCCAGGAGGGCCGTCTGGCCCGGCGCCCCGTCCGGTCCGGTCTGCCGTCCGGGCCGGCACTCTCGCCGCCGTCCGCGCGGTGGGCCGAGCGCCCGTCCGCCGGCACGGCCGTGGTGACCCCGAGCACCCCGGCCGCCATGACCCAGGCCCACCCGGCGGCCACCGCGAAACCCGCGGTCAGCGCGCGCAGGCCGAGCCAGCCGACGATCGCGGGGCCCAGCACCGCACCGGTGCCGAAGGCCGCGTTGAGCAGCGTCAGCCGCACCGCCCGGCCGGCGCCAGACCTGGCCGCCATCTGGTTGAGGCTGAAGTCGGTCGCGCCGAACCCGACGCCGGCCAGGAACACGCCGACGGCCAGCGCTGGCCACGACCGGGCCGCGGCGATCGACAGGCAGCCCAGGCCCAGCACCCCGAGCGCGAACGCGGCGATGGGGCGCCGTGGCGCGTGGGTGAAGCCGGCCAGAGCGCCCAGCGTGCCGGCCAGCCCCCCGGCGAAGTTGACGCTGATCAGGGTCCCGGCGACCGGCAGCGACACGCCGAACCGGTCGGTGACCGGCCGCAGCAGCGGCCCGTACGACGCCGAGATCGCGCCGGCCAGCGCGAGGGCGGCGAGAGCCGCGGCAAACGCCGTGCGGGTGAAGCTGGTCTCACCCGGCTCAGTCAACGCGTGGCGCTGGGCGCAGCGGCGGGTGCTGGGAACGCTTGCTGACCTCGTAACCCGCTCTTGCTTCGCGGGCGGTGTCCAGCGCCGAGACCTCGGCCACCGGCACATCCCACCACGCCTCCGAGCCGGGGCTCGGCACCGATGGGTCGGTTTCCACGTGGATGACGGTAGTGCGGTCGGCCGCGCGCGCGGTGGCCAGGGCGGCGGTGAGCTCGGCGACCGAGCCGGCGCGCAGCACGCTCGCGCCGAGGCTGGCAGCGTTCGCGGCCAGGTCCACCGGCAGGAACTCCCCGTCGAGCTGGCCGGATTCCGGATCCCGGTACCGGTAGGAGGTCCCGAACCCCTGCACGCCCACCGACCGGGACAGCCCGCCGATGGACTGGAACCCGTGGTTCTGCACCAGGACCACGATGAGCTTGATGCCCTCCGCCGTGGCGGTGACCAGCTCGGAGCTGAGCATCAGGTACGACCCGTCGCCGACCATGACGTACACCTCGCGGTCGGGCGCGGCCAGCTTCACACCGAGGCCGCCGGCGATCTCGTAGCCCATGCACGAGTAGCCGTACTCGACGTGGTAACCCTTGGCATCCCGGGTGCGCCACAGCTTGTGCAGGTCACCGGGCATGCTGCCGGCCGCGCAGACGACGACGTCCCGCGGGCCGCTCGCGTCGTTGACCGCGCCGATCACCTCCGACTGCGCGGGCAGCGGCCCGTGGCCGAGGTGGTAGGCGCGCTCGACGGCCGCATCCCAGGCCACAGCGCGCTCCCGCACCCGCCGGCGGTACCCGGGATCCACCTCCCAGCCCTGCAATGCGGCGGCGAGGTCCTCGAACGCGGCCCGCGCGTCAGCCATGACCGAGTGGCCTGAACGCTTCGCCGCGTCAAACCCGGCCACGTTGACGTTGATGCAGTCGGCGCCGGGCGGGAACAGGCTGTTGGAGGCGGAGGTGAAGTCGCTCCACCGGGTGCCGGCGCCGATGATGAGGTCGGCCTGGCGCGCGGTGGCGTTGGCCGCCGTGGTCCCGGTGGCACCGATCGCGCCGAGCGCCGCCGGGTGGTCGTAGGGCAGCGCACCCTTTCCCGCCTGGGTCTCGGCGACCGGGATGCCGGTCTGCTCGGCGAGCGTGCGCAGCGCCGCGGAAGCCCCGCTGTAATGCACGCCGCCGCCGGCCACCAGCAGCGGCCGGCGCGACCGGCGGATCGCGGCGACCGCCTCGGTCAGGGCCTGCGGCTCGGGACGCGGCCGCGGGATGCGCCACACCCGCTCGGCGAACAGCTCCTCCGGCCAGTCGTGCGCCTCGGCGGCCGTGTCCTGCGGCAGCGCGATCGTCACCGCGCCGGTCTCGGCCGGGTCGGTGAGCACGCGCATGGCCTGCAGCAGGGCTGCGGGAAGCTGCTCGGGGCGCCAGATGCGGTCGAAGTACCGGGACACCGGGCGCAGGCAGTCGTTCACCGACACGTCGAGCGTGCGCGGGTCCTCGAGTTCCTGCAGCAGCGGGCTGGCCGCCCTGGTGGCGAACACGTCGCCGGGCAGCAGCAGCACCGGGATCCGGTTCACCGTGGCCAGCGCCGCGCCGGTGACCATGTTCGTGGCGCCGGGCCCGATCGACGACGTGCACGCGAACGCCTGCAGCCGGCCGGACATCCGGGCGTAGCCGACGGCGGCGTGCACCATGGCCTGCTCGTTGCGGCCCTGGTAGTAGCGCAGCTCGCCGCTGGCCTCCAGCAGCGCCTCGCCCAGGCCGGCCACGTTGCCGTGCCCGAAGATGCCCCAGCAGCCGGCGAAGAACCGCTGCCGTGCACCGTCGCGCTCGCTGTACTGCGCGATGAGGAACCTGACCAGCGCCTGCCCGACGGTGAGCCTCACCGCGCCTCCCCGTCACTCCCGGACATCGGCAGCCTCGGGTCCGGCTGCTGGCCGTCCCAGCTCTGCCGGATCCACGCGTGCGCGGGATCGTCGCAGAACGCCATCGTCCGCCGCCCGGCCGGGCCGGCGAGCACGTTCAGGTAGTACAGGTCGTAGCCGGGCGCCGCCATCGACGGGCCGTGGTATCCGTGCGGGACCAGCACGACGTCGCCGGCCCGGACCTCGGCGAGCACGTCGATGGGCCGTGCCGGGTCGGTGGAGTAGACACGCTGGTAGCCGAACCCCGGCGTGTCCGTCGCGTCCGGCCCGGGGTTCACCTCGAAGTAGTAGATCTCCTCGAGCACCGCTTCGCCGGGCCATGCCTGGTCGTGTTTGTGCGGGGGATAGGACGACCAGTTGCCCTCCGGCGTCAGCACCTCCACCGAGGTGAGCCGGTCGGTTTCGAACGCCTCGGGCGAGCAGAAGTTATTAACCTGGCGCGTCGCCTGCCCGCTGCCCCTGATCTCCACGGGCACCTGTTCGGCTGGTCCGTACCGCGGCGGCAGCCGTCGTCCGGCCCGCGCGCCGGGCAGCGCGAAGCGGCCGCCGGTGGCGCTGCGCACGGTGACCGCCGCATCCATGGGCAGGTAGGCAAAGTCGGTGACCCGGCTGAACACGCTGGCCCGGCCGGTGAGCGTGAACTCCGCGCCGTCCACGGTCACGGCGCAGCCGCCGGACAGCGGGAGCACCAGCATCTCGTCCGGCCCCGTCCGGAACGTCGCCTCGCCCCCCGGCGTGAGCTCGAGAACGCGCAGCGACGAGTAGTCCCAGCCGCACTTCTGCGGGGTCAGCTCGGTCAGGAACGGGCCGCCGGGCGCGGTTCCGGCTGGGAGGTACAGCCCGTGCTCCGCGCCGGTCACAGGAGGCCCACGGCGGTGTCCACGGCGGCGGCGACGTCATCGTCCGGCGGGTAGAGCAGGTTGCGCCCGACGACCAGGCCGCGCACAACCGGAAGCTTGAGCGCGTTGCGCCACCGGGTGAACATCTCGTCCGGCCGGTCGCCCGCGTCGCCGCCGAGCAGCAGCGTCGGCAGCGTCGACGCCTCGGCCACCCGCTCCATGTCGTCCACCACCGGGATCTTGAGCCAGCTGTAGGCCGACGTCGTGCCGAGCCCCGAGGCGA
>Ga0335074_10013566_pt1 | contig 11450 bp, 11 predicted proteins | sample Lox_Sample_23_FD_206715 | JGI IMG/M metagenome (GOLD analysis project Ga0335074, IMG submission 206715) | Soil microbial communities from Loxahatchee National Wildlife Refuge, Florida, United States - Lox_Sample_2.3 | ecosystem: Environmental > Terrestrial > Soil > Wetlands | place: USA...
ACCCGGAAAATTGCATCGTTGAAAATTACGCGAAAATCCGGTGCGTTGCTTTTTCCGCGCCGATGGATGCAAGCGGTGGCGCTACGAGGCGGCGCGCCACCGCCGCGGCGGAGCCGTTCCGGCTCCGGTGCGCTCCGGCCCGATGATGGGCACGATCGAAGGCGCGTTGGTCGCTGCGGTGTCCTGGTTCGATACTTCCATCTCGACCCGGTCGCGGCCGTGCTCCTTGGCGCGGTACAGCGCGCGATCGACGATTGCGAGCAGATCGGCAACCTTGGCCTGCGGATCGCAACCGAGCGTCACGCCGCCGCTGACGGTCGGCAGCAACCCGTCGCTGCCGAAGCGCACCGCGGCGGCGGCGAAATTACGCCGTACCCGGTCGGCGATGGCGAAGGCCTCGTCGAGATCGCCGACCGGCAGGCAAGCGGCAAACTCCTCGCCGCCGATGCGGGCGAACAGCACGTCGGCGCCGAGCGTCGCCGTGGCGGTGCCGGCGAATGTCTGCAGAACCGCATCGCCGACGGAGTGACCGAACCGATCGTTGATCTGCTTGAAGCGGTCGAGATCGAACAGCAGCACTGCCAGCGGCTCACGCTCGCTCTCCTGACGCTCCAGCAGCGCGCCGGCGCCGTCGACGAAGGCGCGGCGGTTGGCGACGCCGCTCAAAGGATCAACCAGCGAATTGATCTTGTGCTTGAGCTCGGTGCGCTCCTTGGTCATGTTGAGCTGCAGAAATGCCATGACCACGGTGAACAGCAGCGTGCCGAAGGCAAGCAGCGCGAACGACAGCCCGCTGAGCACCGTATCGTCGGCGAAGACCGGCGACAGCAGCGTCGCCGGTACCCGCGCCAGCAGCGCGGCCGCATAGGCCAGCAGCACGATGATCGACGGCCAGCGCGACATCAGCGGCTCGTCGCGGCCGCGCCAGAACTCCTCGGCCGTCATCAGCGCGAACAGCGCCAGCGTGGTGGAAACGATCACGACCCGCAGGTTTGGCGAGGCGTTGAAGCCGGGGATGAGGCAGAGCAGCAGCCAAACTGTAGGCGCCAGCAGCGTCAGATACGGCCGGATGGGCCGGCCGTCGAAGATCCGGGCGCCGGTCCAGGTCAGTCCGTAGCCGAACAGCACGAACGCGTTGGCAAGGTCGATGGTGACGAATTCGGGCGCGGCACCGCGCGACGTCAACAAGCCGAGGCCGATGGCATTGACGATATGCGCCGCGCCCCACCACATCGGCGCGCGGATCATCCGGTTCTGCAATCCGGCGAAGACCAGAAGCGCGCCAAGCAACGCCGTGATGAAAACCGTCACCACGGAGAGGGTTTGCACGTCGAGATGCATGACTTCGACCGCCGCCAATTTGATCGCGGCACACTAAGGCGCAAGCGTTCCATAGCGGTTACCGCGTATCGGCCGCTCGAATCACGATTGCCGGCCGGTAAACGCGCAATCCGCAATTTGCAGGAACGCGGTAGCGGACCCTTCACTTGCCGGCCGGCGACGCTTAGATTGAAGCGAAGACCAAGGGAGGCCCGGATGGCTGCAACTGCAGAACTCGATATTGCCCCTGATACAATTGAGGCGACCCTCAATTATATCGTCGATGACGGCAATCCGGTCTTTACCATCGTCGCCCCTCCCGGCGGCAGCGACACGCGCTCCGGCGCCACGCCCGATCCGCACCGCATCACGATCCACAACGGCCGCCCGCACGCCAACGACTTCGTACTGGAGCGCAACGGCTTCCGCTTCGTGCGTCACGACACCAAGGTTGCCGATTTCTACGACGAGCAGGAAATCAAGCGCGTCTACTATCCGGAGATGGTGGAGTTGGTCAAAGCACAGAGCGGCGCCAAACGGGTCGTGGTGTTCGACCACACGCTGCGCACCGCCGATGATGAACTGCGCGAGTCGAAGAAAATCCGCGAGGTGGTGCGTCGCGTGCACAACGACTACACCGAATGGTCGGCACCGCAGCGGGTGCGCGACATTCTTCCTGACGAAGCCGAAGAACTGCTCAAGCGCCGCTTCGCCATCATCCAGACGTGGCGGCCGATCCGGCATCCGGTCGAGACCTATCCGCTCGCCATGGCGGATGCACAGACGCTGTCGCCGAGCGATATGATCATCTCGGAGCGCCGCGCGCCCGGCCGCATCGGCCAGACTTACGCGATCAAGTATAATCCGGCGCACAAATGGTATTGGTTCCCGCGCATGCGGCGCGAAGAAGCCTACGTCTTCAAGGTGTTCGATTCGATGAAGGATGGCCGCGCCCGCTGGACCGCGCACACCGCGTTCGAGGATCCGGCAACGCCGCCGCACGCGCGCCCGCGCGAAAGCATCGAAATCCGCACCATGGCGTTTTTCTGATTGATTCCGGATCCGCAGGGGTTGCCCGCGTCCCGGAATGACGATCACCGCTTCGAGAACTGGAAGCTGCGCCGCGCCTTGGCCTTGCCGTACTTCTTGCGCTCGACCACCCGGGAGTCGCGGGTAAGGAAGCCGCCGCGCTTGAGCACCGGGCGCAGGTCCGGCTCGTGGCGCATCAGCGCCTTGGACAAACCGTGCCGCACCGCGCCGGCCTGGCCGGAAAGGCCGCCGCCCGAAACCGTGCACACCACGTCGTATTGGCCTTGGCGGTTGGCCGCGACCAGCGGCTGCTGGATCAGCATGCGCAACACCGGGCGGGCGAAATAGGTCTCCACCGGCCGGCTGTTGATGACGATCGTGCCGGCACCCATTTTGATCCAGACGCGCGCGACCGCATCCTTGCGCTTGCCGGTCGCGTAGGCGCGGCCCTGCTTGTCGAGTTTTTGGACGTATTTGGGAGCCGCCGGCGCTGCCGCAGGCTTGAGCGTCGACAGCTCGCCGAGAGTCTGGATCGTATCCGCCATCACGCGGTCCTCTTATTCTTGCGGTTCATCGCCGCGATATCGATTTGTTCCGGCTGTTGGGCGGCGTGCGGGTGCTCGGCATGCGGATAGACCCGCAAGTTCGCGAGCTGGCGCCGGCCCAACGGGCCATGCGGCAGCATCCGCTCGACCGCCTTTTCAACGACGCGTTCCGGAAAACGCCCGGACAGGATCGCCTTGGCGCTACGCTCCTTGATGCCGCCGATATAGCCCGTGTGTTTGTAATAGACCTTCTGCTCGACCTTGCGTCCGGTCAGCACCGCCTTGGCGGCGTTGATGACGATGACATTGTCGCCACAGTCGACGTGCGGGGTGAAGGTCGGCTTGTGCTTGCCGCGCAGCCGCAGCGCCACGATCGAGGCGAGGCGGCCCACGACGAGCCCATTGGCATCGATCATGACCCATTTCTTGTCGACTTCGGCGGGCTTGGCCGAATAGGTTTTCATCGTCAGCATCCGTGTTGGAAGGAGGCGCCGGACGCCGGGGTCCGCGCGCCGCGCCGCGTATCTAGCTTGGCAGGCCCACGCCGTCAACACGCAATATCGATTCCTGCGCGGATTCAAGTATTTGATGTGGAGGTATTATTTTACCGGAATGGAGTAGGTGGACGTAGCATGGGCCACCATTTCGTCGTCGCCGTCGGTATAAAGCGAGATTTCGCCGACCGCGAGCCGCTTGCCGAGCTTGAACAGCCGCGCCTCGGCCAAGACATCGCGCGGCGCGGGTTTTCTCAGGAAATTGATGGAAAAATTCGTGGTCACCGCAAGCGGCACCCAGCCGATCGCCGAGAGCACAGCGAGGTACATGGTGAAATCGGCCAGCGCCATCATGATCGGTCCCGATACCGTGCCGCCCGGGCGCAGCGTCCGCGGATGAAAATGCCGGCGCACCCGGCAGCCGCCGAACCACAACCCTTCGAGCGCATAGCCGCTCTGGGAATTGAACATTTCGGGGAATTCGGAACGCAGCTTGTCCTCAAGCTCCTTGTGCGCGAGCTTCGGCGCCGCCATTTCGTGAAATGTCCCCTGCCCTCGCATCGCTCTTGCTCCCTGGCTTGACCGATCGGATACAATGGCTGCCTTCCATGGCCAAATGGCATCTCGGATAGACGCATGAACACCCAGACCGCAAAGGCCATCCCGCCTGCCTCGGAATTGATCCTGCTGCGGGAGGATGTTTCCGGCATCGCCGTGCTCACACTCAACCGACCGCAGGCCCGCAACAGCCTGTCGGAGGCGATGCTTGAAGCGCTCGGCGATGCGCTGACCGCCATCGCGCATGAGCGGAGCGTGCGCGCGGTGGTGCTTGCCGCCAACGGGCCGGCGTTCTCGGCCGGTCATGATCTCAAGGAACTGAATGCACGCCGCGCCGATGAAGATCGCGGCCGGACCTACTTCAAGCACATCATGGGGCGGTGCAGCGGCGTCATGCAGCAGATCGTGATGCTGCCGCAGCCGGTGATCGCCGCCGTGCAGGCAACCGCGACCGCGGCTGGCTGCCAGCTGGTCGCGAGCTGCGATCTGGCGGTTGCCTCGCGGGCGGCAAAGTTCGCCACCCCCGGCGTCAACATCGGCCTGTTCTGCTCGACCCCGATGGTGGCGCTGTCGCGCAACGTGCCCCGCAAGCATGCCATGGAAATGCTGCTGACCGGCGAATTGATCTCGGCCGAGGACGCCGCGCGCATCGGGCTGGTCAACCACGTGGTCGCGCCCGGCAGCGAACGGACCGAGGCGCTCGGTTTGGCGAAGAAGATCACCGCCAAATCGGCGCTGACGCTCAAGATCGGCAAGGAGGCGTTCTATCGCCAGCTCGAAATGCCGCTCGCGGACGCTTACACATACGCCTCCGAAGTCATGGTCGAGAACATGATGGCGCGCGATGCCGAAGAAGGCATCAGCGCCTTCATCGAAAAACGCACGCCGAAATGGGAGGACCGCTGAGTCTGGCACCCGCGATGAATCACGATTCCTATCCGGACAGCTACATCCGCGGCATTCTCAATACCGTAAAGACGATCGCCATGGTCGGCGCTTCGGAAAAGCAGAACCGGCCGAGCTACTTTGCCTTCAAATACCTGCTCGAACGCGGCTACAAGATGATCCCGGTCAATCCGGGACATGCCGGCGAGACCATGCTCGGACAGAAGATTTATGCGCGGCTTGCCGACATTCCCGAGCCGATCGACATGGTCGATATTTTCCGTGCCTCGCAATACGCGCTGCCGATCGTGCAGGAGGCGCTGGCGCTTCAGCCGCGCCCCCAGGTGATCTGGATGCAGCTTGGCGTACGTAACGACGAGGCCGCGGCGCTCGCCGAGGCGAACGGCATAAAGGTGGTGATGAACCGCTGCCCGAAGATCGAGTACGGCCGGCTGTCTTCGGAAATCGCCTGGATGGGCGTCAACACCCGCACCATCAGCTCGAAAAAGGGCTCGATCGGCGGTGTGCAGCGCATGTCGCTCAATCGTACCACCACCCAGGGCGGTTCGACGGAAGCGGCCGACCGGGTGCAGCGCGAGGAAGGCGCCCGCTAGCTGTTGAGCCGCATCTCCTTTTCAACAGCCCGATCCGCAGCCGCAATTACGCCATGGCGAGCCGGTAGCGACGCCGAGAGAGGCTTATCGCTAAGGGGGCAATCGTGGCTAAAAGCTACCGCATATTGGTCATATTTGGCTTGTTTTGGCTGACGTTCGCGCCGGGTGGCGCAAGAGCGGACGAGCAAGCTGACCAAAGCGCCTGCATGAGCGACGCCCAGGTCTATTGCGGCCAATTCATTCCGGACCGCGTGCGCGTCGCACATTGTCTCATGGCCAAACGCCGGCGTATTTCGGTGGCCTGCCGGACCGCGCTGAGGCATTTCAAGTAGAATCGGGGCCCCTGATTGGGGGCGCCGGCATTAAAGAATTTCCACAGTCGGCACCGGGAAAGCGCTGCTGTTTGTATTAACGCAGCCGCCGCCGGCGCCTTGACGGTTTTGGCCGCTCCTATAAACCGAACCTCGCTAGTGGTCCTTTGCTTCTAACACTCGCATGAGAGCATGCCGAACCTGAATGCGAATGTTAGAATCGGACCACTAGCGGCATGAGGATCGGCTTCAAAGGAACGGCCATATGACCGAACGCATCCCGGGATTTTCGACGCTCGCCGTCCACGCCGGCGCGCAGCCGGATCCGACCACCGGCGCCCGCGCCACGCCGATCTACCAGACCACCTCCTACGTGTTCGAAAGCGTCGACCACGCCGCTTCGCTGTTCGGTCTGCAGACCTTCGGCAACATCTACACGCGGATCGGCAATCCGACCTGCGCGGTGCTCGAGGAGCGCGTCGCCGCGCTCGAGGGCGGCACCGCCGGACTCGCGACCGCGTCGGGCCACGCCGCGCAAATGCTGATCTTCCACTGCCTGCTGCAGCCCGGCGACGAGTTCGTGGCGTCGAAGAAACTGTACGGCGGCTCGATCAATCAGTTCAATCACGCGTTCAGGAATTTCGGCTGGAACGTGGTGTGGGCCGACCCCGACGACATCGCGTCGTTCGAACGCGCCATCTCGCCGAAGACCAAGGCGATCTTCACCGAATCGATCGCCAATCCCGGCGGGGTCATCACCGACATGGCGGCGATCGCGCAAATCGCCAAGCGCGCCGGCGTGCCCTACATCGTCGACAACACGCTGGCGACGCCCTACCTGTGCAAGCCGTTCGAGCACGGCGCCGACATCGTCGTGCATTCGCTGACCAAGTTTTTGGGCGGTCACGGCAATTCGATCGGCGGCATGATCGTCGACGGCGGCACGTTCAACTGGTCGCGCGAGCGGCGTTATCCGATGCTGTGCGAGCCGCGGCCGGAATATCACGGCATCGTGCTGCACGAGACGTTTGGCAATTTCGCCTTCGCCATCGCCTGCCGCGTGCTGGCGCTGCGCGATATCGGCGCGGCGCTGTCGCCGTTCAACGCGTTCCTGATCCTCACCGGCATCGAGACCCTGCCGCTGCGCATGCGCAAGCATTGTGACAACGCGCTCGCCGTCGCCGAATGGATCTCGAACCATCCGAAAGTGGCCTGGGTCAGCTATCCTGGCCTGCCCGGCGACCGCTATCACAACCTCGCCAGGAAATACTGCCCGGAAGGCGCCGGCGCGGTGTTCACGTTCGGGCTCAAGGGCGGCTACGATGCCGGCGTCAGGCTCGTGTCCAACGTCAAGCTGTTCTCGCACCTCGCCAATATCGGCGATACGCGCTCGCTGATCATCCATCCGGCCTCGACCACGCACCGGCAGCTTTCCGACGCGCAGAAGGTTCAGGCCGGCGCCGGTCCCGACGTGGTGCGGCTGTCGATCGGCATCGAGGACAAGGACGACATCATCGCCGACCTGGAGCAAGGCTTGGCGGACGGCTAGCGGGCAAAGTTTTGCGCCCGCGATGACGTCGGCACGGCGACAGCGCCGTGAAAAACGGGTTGCGTCGCGTGCCGCGTCATTCGCTCGGCGTGAATGACCGCAAACGTCAGCACGACCATCGCCATACCCTGGTGCGCGAGCGCAAGCGGCAACGGCACCACCAGCAGCAGGGTGCTGATCCCCAGCGCGGCCTGAATCGTGACGGCGATGAACAGTGCGAGCGCGCCAATTCGCGCCGGTCCGTGGCGGGCATTGCGCATGACGTCCGTGGCATGCCACGCCGCCACCAGCCAGATCGCATAGGCGAGCATGCGGTGGTCGAACTGGACCGTCAGGGTGTTCTCGAAGAAATTGCGCCACGCCGGCGATGCCGAGAACAACTGCGCGGCGTGCGGGATGAACGCGCCATCGATCAGCGGCCAAGTGTTGTAGATGTAACCGGCGCGCAAGCCGGCGACCAACGCGCCGAGATAGATTTGCCCGAGCACCAGGATCAGCAACCCGACCGCGGCGGCGCCGATGCGTCCCGGCGGCGTTGCGCGCGGCTCTTGGCGAAGCCGCAGCGCGGTCCACAGAATGGCGATGTAGATCACACAGGCGAGAACCAGATGCGTCGCCAGGCGGTACTGCGAGACTTCGACGCGGTGGACGAGACCGGACGCCACCATCCACCAGCCGACCGCGCCCTGCAGCGCGCCGAGACCGAAGATCAGCCACAACCGGCCGCGCAGACCCGGCCCGATCCAACCGCGCCAGAGAAACCACAACAGCGGGAGCAGAAACACCACGCCGATCAGCCGACCGATCAGCCGGTGCGTCCATTCCCACCAGAAGATCGTCTTGAAGGCATCAAGGCTCATGCCCTGATTGAGTTCGTGATACTGCGGTATCTGCTGATAGCGGTGGAACTCGGACAGCCATTGCGCCTCGCTCAGCGGCGGCAAGGCGCCCATGACCGGCTGCCATTCAGTGATCGACAGACCCGACTCGGTGAGCCGCGTGGCGCCGCCGACCAGCACCATGGCCAGCACCATGGCAGCCACGGCATAAAGCCACAGCCGGATCGCACGCCGGTGGTCGCCGGTGCGGTCTGTGCTCAAAAGGTCTTCGTTCATCGGCAACCGGTTGCGCTTGTGCGGGGTGCGCGGACCATATAGTGCTGCCCCCTGCCCCCGCAACCGCCGTCCATGTCATGCCGACCCGCCTGCGAAAACTCATCGGCACCGTTCTCTTGTTTGTGCTGGTGATCGTCTGGGCGCTGGTCGCCATGGCGCTGGCGCAGGCCCCCGCCATTCACGACAGCACGATCATCTCGATCGCCTATTACGTCATCGCCGGCATCGGCTGGGTCCTGCCGGCGATGCCGATCGTGGCGTGGATGTCAGGCGGAAGTCGGAAGCCGGATGCCAGAAATCGTAACTCGGAACTCCGCTCCTGAAATTCCGACTTCAGATTTCCGATTTTCGATTTCCGCCTTACGCCGCCTCAAGGCGGCGGAAGCCGTTCCACATCGCGGTCGCCGAGCCCGACAGCAACACGCGGACGTAACGCAGCCGCTGATATTCGCCGTTGAGCGAAATCCGCGGCAGTCGGGTCAACTGGTTGCGGTGCTGCGGAAACAATACGCCCGGCCGCGTGGTAACGGCGGTCTTGAATCCCAGTTCGGCGGCGACCGCGAACTCGCGCGGTCCGGCCGAAGTGCGGTCGCCGATCGGAAACGACAAGTGCGCGGGCCGCACTGCCAGCCCCGCTTCGATGATCGAGCGGCTCAAATCCATTTCCGAGCGCGCGGCCTTGTCCGGCAGCTTCGCCAGCATCGGATGGTTGACCGTGTGCGCACCGATGGTGACCAGCGGATCCGCGGCAAGCTGCGCCAGCTCCTCCCAATCCATGCATAAGTCCTTGCAGAACGCGGCAATATCGACGCCGTAACAGGCGGCGAGATCGCGAACGACCTGCCGCATTTCCGGTTCGGCCGGCCGCGCCCGCAGCCACCAATAAAGCTCCTCGTAGAGTGCCCGCTTCTCGCCCACAGTGGCGCAGTCGAAGGTCTGATTGCGGCCGTCGATCGCGAGACCAATGCGCTTGTTGCGGGCAATGACCGCTTCGAGCGCCAGCCACCACAACTCGCCAAGCCGGTCGGGAAAGCTCGTGGCCACATAGACGGCGAACGGAGCGCCCTCGGCTTTCATGATCGGATAGGCGATTTGCAGCGTGTCGCGGTAGCCGTCATCGAAGGTCAGGCAGACGAAGCGCCGCGCGAAATCGCCCTCGGTCAACCGGCGGTGCATCTCGTCGAGGCTGACGAGGTCAACTCCGGAGCGGCGCAGGTCCTCAACCACCCGGGTGAAAAACCGCGGCGTGACTTCGAGCAGACGATTGGGCTGAAAACGTCCGGGCCGCCCCGGCCGCACATGGTGTAACGTTAAAATGGCGCCGACGCCCCCGACCAGCGGCTTGAGCAAATGATGCGCCCCGGTGAAGTAAAGCGACTCCAACCCGCCGCGGACGAGGGTCGGCTTGAGTGCGGCCACGGAAAACTCCTTCTTGGGACGCAACTATTCCAGCGGCAGGTTGACAATTCTTTGCCGCCGCACGGCGCCTGGTCAATCGCCGGCCGTCGTGCTGCAGCGCGGGGGTTTCGGAAGGCGTCGCGCCGGATCAGGCCGCCTCGGCCTTTGGCGCGGTGCGGGTTTCGCGCGACAGCAATGCCACGTCTTGGAAATCCGCGGCCAGCAGCCGCTCACGCCCGGCCTCGATCGCATCACCTGCCGCGCCCTCGGTCAGCAGAACGGCGTCCGGCGTGAGCTCTGCAATCGCTTCGAGATCGACGCCTTCGGCCACGCCGGCATCGACCACAATGTAATCGTAGCTGCGCGCCAGCGCGTCGAAGCTCGGCGCCAGCCGCGGCGACGAAAGCAGCGCAAGGCGCTCGATCGGCGACCGCCCCGCGCTAATGACATGGACGTTCGACAATCTGTCCTTGCCGATAATGTCGCGGAACGATGCCGTACCGGCGGCGAGTTCGGCCATGCCGGCGGTGGCGTCGCTCACAATCGCCTGGATGGCGGAATTTTGCGGCTCGATTCCAGCCAGCAGCACGCGTCCATCCTTGGCGAGCGAACGCGCCAGTTTGATCGCGGTCTCGCCGGTCTTCATGCCGGGTTCGACGCCCAGAACGGAAACGCGGGCGGCACCGTCCTGCTGCAGGGTCCGAGCGACCTCGGCAACAGCGCCATTGCGAGTCTTGCCGGCCGGCGGCGCCTCGTCCGCGGCCGGAGCCGGGACCAAGCTCGGCGCCGCCGCCACGGTTTGCGGCGCCACATCCTGTGCCGGCGTTGCCGGTGCCGCAACACCCGGCAGCCTCAGCATTTCCCTGGTCAGCACGAAACCGCCGCACAGCATCAGGGTCGCCACGGTCGCAATCAGGACGCTCGGCAGTTTCTTCGGATAGGCCGGCACGTTCGATACCGTCGCCTGTGAGATCACCCGCGCATCGGCCGGCGCGGAGTTGATGGTTTCGCGGGCGGTCGCCTCGCGGTACTTGGCGAGATAGGATTCCAGCAGATCGCGTTGCGCCTTGGCATCGCGTTGCAGAGCGCGCAATTCGACATCGCGCTCATTGGTGCTGGCGGCCTGGTTCTTGAGCTGGTCAAAATTGGCAGACAGCGCGTCGACCCGAGCGGCGGCGATCCTGGCGTCGTTCTCGAACGAACGCGCAATGCCTGCCGCCTCCGCCCTGATCTGCTCGTCGAGATCGGCGATCTGCGCCTTCAATTCCTGGATGCGCGGGTGCCGGTCGCCGAGCGAGGTCGACTGTTCGGCAAGCTCCGCCCGCAGCGTTACCCGCTGCTCCGACAGTCTCCGGATCAGCTCGGAATTTAGAATATCGGAGGACTCGATCGGCTGGCCCGAGCTGAGCATCTCGCGAATGATCTTGGCCTTGGCCTGGGCGTCGGCCTCCTGCGCGCGGGCGGCGGCGATCTGCGCATTGAAATCGCCGAGCTCCTGCGCCGACAACGTGGTGTCGTTCGGTCCGACCAGGAGGTTGCTGTCGCCGCGAAAGGCGGCGACCTTGGCCTCGGCATTGGCCACCCTCTTCTGCATCGAATCGATCTCGCCGGAGAGCCATTGCACGGCGACAC
>Ga0335074_10013567_pt1 | contig 11449 bp, 13 predicted proteins | sample Lox_Sample_23_FD_206715 | JGI IMG/M metagenome (GOLD analysis project Ga0335074, IMG submission 206715) | Soil microbial communities from Loxahatchee National Wildlife Refuge, Florida, United States - Lox_Sample_2.3 | ecosystem: Environmental > Terrestrial > Soil > Wetlands | place: USA...
GATGCGTTCGAGACCGCTGCCCGGCTCGGCTACGACGGCATCGAGGTCATGGTGACCGCCGATCCGGTCAGCCAGGACGCCGCCGTGCTGCGCAAGCTGTCGGACTACCACGCGATCCCGGTAGTGGCCGTGCACGCCCCCAACCTGCTGGTGACGCAGCGGGTCTGGGGCCGTGACCCGTGGACCAAGCTGGAGAGATCGCGTGACCTCGCGGCCGCGCTCGGCGCCCGGGTAGTCGTCGTGCATCCGCCGTTCCGCTGGCAGCGCGAGTACGCCAAGGACTTCCAGTCCGGCATCGCCGCGATGTCCGCGGACGGTGACGTGGCCTTCGCGGTGGAGAACCTTTATCCGTTGCTCCGTGGTGAGACAGAGATTGCGGCCTACGCTCCGCACTGGAACCCGGTGGAAATGGACTCGGCAGCTGTCACGCTTGACGTCTCGCATGCCTCGGTGTCAGATTCCGACGTGCTCGCGATGGCTGAGCAGCTCGCCGAGCGGCTCGCGCATGTGCACCTTGGTGACGGCAGCAAGCCGGGGCTCCCGGACGAGCACCTAGTCCCCGGCCGGGGCAACCAGCCATGCGCGGAACTGCTGAGCTGGCTCAGCCGGACTGGGTACGCCGGTTATGTGGTGCTCGAAGTCAGCACGCACCGAGTGCCGACGGTCGCCGACCGGCAGGCCGATCTGGCCGAATCGCTCGAGTTCACCCGCAAGCACCTCAAGGGAGCCTAAGCCTCGAGTATCAGCGTGACCGGGCCGTCATTGACGAGCTCGACCTGCATCTGCGCACCGAATACGCCGGTTTCGACATTGGCCCCCATGCCGCGCAGTGCCTCGGCGAACGCGATGACCAGCGGCTCCGCCACCGGGCCCGGCGCTGCTGCATTCCAGCTCGGCCGCCGCCCCTTGGCAGTGTCGGCGTAGAGGGTGAATTGGCTGATCACTAGCAGCGGCGCAGCCAGATCGGCGCACGACTTCTCGCCGGCCAGTATCCGCAGGTAGTAGACCTTGCCGGCGAGTGCCGTAGCTGTCGCCGCAGTGTCACTATGCGTGATGCCCAGCAGTACCACCAGGCCCGGTGCCGTCAACCGCCCGACTAGCTCGCCGCCGACAGTAACGCTCGCCTGGCTGGCCCGCTGAACGACGGCTCGCACGAGTGGAGATTGTGTCATGACCTAGCCGGCCGGCCGGCGCCTGTCGCTTCCGGAGGCCGTCGCGACCACTTATCTGGCCGGGAACGGGGCCGATTAGACTGCGGTAGCCCGCATCCAACGGCGTAGAAGGGCTGGTGGCACCACATATGGCAGTCAGCGGCAAGCCTGCTTCCGGTGGCCAGGCCACCCTGATTACCGTCGCCCCGACGGGCGCTGAGTCGGAGAAGTCCGCTGTTCCCGCGCTGCCTGTCACGCTCGAGGAACTGGTGACCACCGCCAAGCAGTGCCAGGCGGCAGGTGCTGCCGTTATCCATGTGCACATCAGGGACGCCGATGCAAAGCCGACGCTGGACATCGGGCGGCTGACCGAGACCGTCCGCGCGCTGCGCGAGTCCACCGACCTGATTGTTCAGCTGTCGACCGGCGGGGCCGTCACTGACAGTTTCGAGCGGCGGCTGGCAGTGCTGGATGCGGCGCCAGATGCCTGCTCATTGACCTGCGGCACGGTCAACTTCGGCGATGAAGTGTTCATGAACCCGTGGGGGTTCATGACAGAGCTTTACGCCAAGACCCAGTCGCTTGGCGTGGTGCCGGAGTTCGAGCTCTTCGACTTCGGCCACATCGCCGCGATGCACAGGCTGCTCGCCGAGCTTGGTCCGCCAGCAGGCGGCCACGTGCACTGCGACCTGGTAATGGGCGTTCCCGGCGGGATGCCGGGGGATGCCCCGACTCTGGTGCACGCCGTGGCGGCGCTGCCGCCCGATGCCACCTGGTCGGCGACCGGGATCGGGCGCACTTCGCTGCCGGTTCTGTTCGCGGCGCTAGCAGCGGGCGGTCACTTGCGCGTGGGCATGGAGGACACGGTCACGTTCGCGCGCGGCCGCGCGGTTGCGAGCAATGCCGAACTGGTCGAGCGAGCGGCCGCGGCGGCCGCGCTAGTGCAGCGCCCGGCCATGACGCCTGCGGCCGCACGCGCGATGCTGGGGGTGCCCGATCACCGCTGATAACCCGGTGCTAGCCGAAGTCATCCGGTCGGGCATCGTCGAATCACGCCACCGCGGAGCGATCGCGGCGCTCGCCGCCGACGGCTCGATCCTGCTGGCTGACGGCACCGCGGACGCACCGATGTTTCCGCGCTCATCGAACAAGCCGTTCCAGGCCGCGGCGATGCTGCGCTGCGGCCTCAAGCTCGATGGCGAATTGCTGGCGCTGGCCGCGGCAAGCCACTCGGGTGAAGACTTTCACGTGGCCGGCGTCCGGGCGATCCTCGCGTCAGCCGGCCTGACCGAAGACGCCTTGCAGTGCCCGCCCGACTACCCGCTGGACGAGCAGGCGAACCGGGCGATGATCGCGGCCGGGGCAGAGCCCGACCGCATCCACATGAACTGCAGCGGCAAGCACGCCGCGATGCTGGCGACCTGCGTCGCGGCCGGCTGGCCGACCGGGACCTACCGCGACCCTGCGCACCCGCTGCAGCAGGAGATCAGGGCCGCTATCGGCAGGCTGGCTGGCGAGCCGGTCACGGCGGTCGGCGTGGACGGCTGCGGCGCGCCGCTGATGGCGATCTCGGTGACCGGCCTGGCGCGAGCGTTCCGCTCGATGGTTCTGGCCGAGCCCGGAACTGCGGAACTGCAGGTCGCCGACGCGATGCGCGCCTATCCGGAGTGGACGTCCGGAACGACCAGGCCGGAGCGTGCGCTGATGAAAGCGGTACCCGGCTTGCTGCTCAAGTCGGGCGCGGAAGGCGTGGAAGGGTTCTCGCTAGCGGATGGCAGAGCCGGCGCGTTCAAGACTGAGGACGGCGCCGCGCGTGGCCGCGTGCCGGTCACCGTGGCACTGCTCCGGCAACTGGGCGCGGACGCGGAGCCCGGCGCGGACGTCGGTGCGCTGGCGGCTCTTGCGACCAGCCCGGTGTACGGCGGCGGCCAGGTCGTCGGCGAAATCAGGGCTGTTCGGCTCGAGGCGCGCCAGCTGAGGGCGACACTTTAGCGGCCGGCCTGGCTGGCGGTGCGCCACTGGCTGTCGTGGCGCTCGGCGACGGGCTAGGCGGGGGTGAAGTAACCGAGCTGGGCAGGCTGACCAGGCAGCTCGGACTCTTGCCGCCAAGCGGGAACGACTCAGCAAGCCCGTCGGCGATGTACTGCGCCCGCTTCGCGTAGCCGGCCGAGGTGTAGTGGATGCCGTCGTTGATGAACCAGCTCCGCTCCGGCAGCGCAGCCCAGTTGAAGACGCGCATATTCGGGTAGCGAGAGCAAGCCTGCATCAGCGCTGAATTCCACTTCTGCATGTTGGTTTCCGAATACGGGCCGTTATGCAGAAGCGAGATCACATTGACCCACATGACCGGCTCGCCCCTGGTGACCCGCATCATCTCGCTGATCCGCTCGGCCAGCCCGACATTAGATCCGACTGCCACATCCGCGGTGTCGTTGGTGCCGAGTGCCAGCACCCAGCAGCCGTCGAAGCCCTGCTTAATGAGGCTAGTGGCAGCCTGCTGCCCGTTGGTGGTCCCTGGCAGCACCTCGACAACCGAGCGCGCGCCGGTGATGTTCGTGTAGACGCTCTGGACCCCGACATCCTCGTACTGGGCTGCAAGCCGCATCCGTCGCTCCGGCAGGTAATCAGCTGAGATCATGCCTTCGGAGGTGGAATCGCCGATGTGCGCGACTGAGGTGCAGGACGTGCGCAACGGCCCGGTCTGCCCGCTCGGTTCGCCACTGGCGCTGGCAGACGGATGTGCTGCCGTCCCGCTCACATGACTGACAGAACTTGTCGAATCGGTGCCCAGGGCCGCTGCGGTAGACACGGCAGGGACAGCAACGAGGCCCGCGAGCCCTGCGCATGCCACCAGCATCACGCCAGTCGCCCCGGTGGCTGCCGCGAGCTTCGGCACGCCGAGCCCGGCGAGATCGCGGCTGCGAAGCCGCCGCCAGGCCTGCTCGATAGCGCCGTGGCGGACTGGTTCCTCGACGAACTTCCAGGACAGTGCAGCAATAGCGATGCTGGCGGCGATCTGCCACACCGCCCTGGGCAGGTCCTCGGTGCCATTCGCGGGCGTCGTCAGCACGATGACCGGATAGTGCCACAGGTAGATGCCATAGGACCGGACACCGATCCAGCGCAGCGGGCGCCAGCCCAGTGCGGCGCCGACCAGGCTGCCCGGACATGCTGAGGCGGCCAGCACGGCCGCGGTGGCGAAGCCGAGCAGGACCAGTCCGCCGTGGTAGAGGAACGTTGAGTACTGGCCGACCCGCCAGATCATGACCGCGATGACGGCCAGACCGAGCATGGCAGGCACGTCCAGCACCCGGGCCACGGTCCGGCTGGCCCGCCCGGCGGTGCCGCTGGACCAGACCATCGCGAGCGCGGCGCCGATCAGCAGGCCGCAAGCCCTGGTGTCGGTGCCCTCGTACACCCTGGTGGGGTCGACTGCCGGGTGATACAGGACCCACATGAGCACTGCAGATCCGGCCGCCAGAACGAGTGTGGGAATTGCGAGCCAGCGGATCGCACTGGCGCTGCGGCGCCGCCGGACGAAGTACAGGCCGGCCAGCAGGAGCCAGGGCCAGATCAGGTAGAACTGCTCCTCGACGGCCAGTGACCAGAGGTGGTCAAGCGGCTGTGGCGGGGCGAACCTGGAGAAATATGACTGCCCCTGCACTATCAAGTACCAGTTGCTGGAGTAGGTGGCAGCAGCGGCGACCGCGCCGCGCAGGTCCGCCAGCCGCGCCCGGTCCAGCAGAGTTACCCACGCCGTGACGATCGCTAGCATGACGAACAGCGCGGGCAACAGCCGCCGAGCCCGCCGGGCCCAGAAGTTGGCCAGGTGCGCGCGTCCGGTGGCAAGCCACCGGCTCAGCAGCAGGTCGGTAATGAGATAGCCGCTGAGTGTGAAGAACAGCGCGACGCCGAGAAGCCCGCCTGGTGCCCAGCTGAACTGCTCGTGAAAGGCGATCACAGCCAGCACTGCGATGGCGCGAAGCCCATCGAGGCCGGGCATGTATCGCTGGTCCGAGCCAACTGGCTTCGGCATGTTCCCCCCTGGCGTTGCGAATCCAGCGCCGGGAAACTACCCCGAGTAACCTATTGACTACGTATTGCTATTGACAAAAGATGTACCGTGAACTCGCGTGTTTACCGGGCGATCTAGCTCACTACACAGCTGTTGTGGTGTGGGTTCGCCGGGAATGCGCTGGCAAGGGCGCGGGCAATGGCGTGTGCGCGAATGGCGTAACCCGCCGCGGTGTAATGGATGCCGTCATCGAGGTGCCAGCCCGGCCGAACCATCGCTGCCCAGTTGAGGATCCGCATGTTGGGATAGGCGGCGCAGGCCGCCACGAGCGCGTTGTTCCACAGCTTCATGTTGGCCTGCGACCACGGGCCGCTGCTGAGGTCGGTCTGGACGTTGACCCACATGACCGGCTCGCCATGAGCGGCCCACATCATTTCCTGGATCCGGGCTGCTATCCCCACCGGTGAACCGACGGACACGTTAGCGGTGTCATTGGTACCGAGCGCGAAGACCCAGCAGCCGCGATAGCCCGCCTGGTACCAGTCGGTCGCGAGGCGGTACCCGTTCAGCTGGCCGGGGAGTTGCTCGACGATCGACCGACCGCCGGATGCATTGATCAACACATGCTGAACTCCGGCGTCGTGGTACTGCGCGGCAAGGCGTTGCGCCGCGTCGGGTAGCACCTGCGGCGAGACCATGCCGACCGAGGTGGAGTCGCCAATGTGCGCTACTGACGCGCACGATGTCCGGCCCGCGGCGGCTGTCCTGCCGTCCGGCCTGTGCGTGCCAGATCGGGCGCTGTTGTTACGGGCGCTGTTGTTACGGGCGCTGTCGGATCGGGCGCTGTCGGATCGGGCGTTGTCGGATCGGGCGCTGTCTTTGCGGGCTCTGGCCGGCGACTGCCCGCGCTCTACGCTGCTCGCGGCAGCCGTGCCCCGTCCGGTGAACACCCCCGCCGACGCGGCGCCTGCCACACACGCAAGCAGTGCTACAGAGACCCCGGCGATGACGACCAGCCTGCGCTTGCCGCCCAGCCCGCGGGGCTGGATCGCCTCGCCGGGTCGGGCCGCAGCGCGGCGGCTGGCGGGCCAGCGCATGGCGGTCTCCTCCGGGTTGTCGTTGCTGCGCGGTCGCGACTCATCGCGTCGGCTGACGCAGTGCCTGTTATGTAACGCTTGCTATGATCCGGGCGATTCCTGCCAACGGCGATCATCAGATGTCGCTACCCAGAAAAAGGCTGATTACGACGAACGGAGGCCAGGATCGGGCAGCGCTAGCCGCGTCGTTTGCAATTGCAAGCACCACGGTGCGAAACTGAAGTCATGAGCCCGGTGAACGTAAGCGCGATTGGTGCATACATCAGGGAGCAGCGTGAGCAGGCCAAGATCTCGCTCCGTCAGCTAGCGCAGTCGGCCGGCATCTCCAACCCGTACCTCAGCCAGATAGAGCGCGGCCTGCGGCGGCCGAGTGCCGACATCCTCCAGCAGATTGCCAAGGGCCTTCGGATCTCAGCTGAGGCGTTGTATGTCCAGGCCGGCTTTCTCGAGGACAAAGGCCCGGGCTCGGTCGTCCGCGACGCCGTGCTGACCGACCCTGAGCTGACCGAGCGGCAGAAGCAAATGCTGATCGAGGTCTACGAGTCCTTCCGCAAGGAGACCGCGATGGCTCGCGCGGAGGCGGCGGAACTCGACGATGACCAGACTGGCCTCGCTCCCGACGAGGCCGCGCTGACCTGGCCGGAGAACCTGAGCCCGGCGGCACTCGCGGGCCTGCCACGCCGGCTGGCGATCGCGGCCTTCCCCGAGGCCGACGACAGCGACGTTCAGGACGAGGACGAGGATTACCTGGGCGATCCGGCTCAGCAGGTCGATGAAGCGCCCAGCGCGGGCACGATCCACCAGTTCCCGCCCCCGGCCGGGACCAGGTAGCGTATCGCCATGCCCTTGAACCCGACGGCGTTGTCGATCGTCAACTTGTTTTTCTGGGTACTGCTGCTAGGCGCGTTCGTGATCGAGGCCTGGGCGTTCGGAGACGCGCTGCGGCGACCCAAGGCGGCTTTCCCGGCGGCCGGGAAGCAGACCAAGCCGATCTGGCTGATAATTCTCGGCGTCGCCCTCGTAATCGGCATCGCCGGCGCAGTCGGTTATCTGACGCTGATCAGCATCTTCCCGATCATTGCCTTCGTGGCGGCGGCGATCTACCTCGTCGACGTCCGGCCGAAGATCAAATCACTGAAGTCGGGTGTGCGTCAGGGTCCGTACGGCCCCTGGTGATCGGAGCGCACGATGGCGGAATCAGACTGGCGCACGCACCGGCTCGAGCTCACTGATCAGACGCTGCGCGAGTGGGATGCCGTCGTGCTGCAGGCCGGCGACGAGGGTATCGTCCTGGACCGGTCGGCGTTCTATCCAGGCGGCGGAGGGCAGCCGCCGGACGAAGGCGTGCTGCTCTGGGGCGGCGTGCAGACCCGGATCGAGGGCGCCAGGAAGGGCGACGACCTCTATCTGATCCCTGCTGAGGGTGACCCGGTGCCTCCGCCAGGGACAACGGTGCGCGGTGCGGTAGCGGACGAGCGGCGGACCGCGCTGATGCGCACGCATTCCGGCCTGCACGTGCTCTGCGGCGTGGTGTTCCGCGATTACGGGGCGCTGGTGACTGGCGGCAACATGGAGCCACTCACCGCCAGGATGGACTTCGACCTGCCTGAGCTTCCGGACGGCTTCCGCGATGCGGTCGAGGCCGCCTGTAACGCGGAGGTCGGCGCGGACCGGCGGATCGATGTGCGGGTGCTGCCGCGCGCCGAGGCGTTCGAACTGCCTGACATCATCAGGACTGCCACGAATCTGGTTCCGGAGGACGTCGCGGACGTTCGCATCGTCGACATCGTCGGGCTAGACCAGCAGGCCGACGGCGGCACGCACGTCGCCAGCACAAAGCACATCGGCAGGATCGAAGTCGCCAAGATCGAGAACAAGGGCCGCGGGTTCCGGCGGCTGCGGATCCGGATCGCTGACTGACCCGAGCGCCGGCTGACCCGAGCGCCGGCTGACCCGAGCGCCGGCTGACCCGAGCGCCGGCTGACCCGAGCGCCGGCTGACCCGAGCGCCGGCTGACCCGAGCGCCGGCTGATTTGCGCCGCTGCTAGGCGTCGAGGCCGAAGCTGATCACCCGGTCCGGATAGATGCGGATGATCTCCGCCGAGAATCCCTGTGGCTGTCCGGCCTGCTCCCGTAGCGCCTCGGCATGCCCGCGAATCTCCGCGCAGCGCACTCGCCAGGGTTGCACCGAGGCGATGTCGTCGACCACGAACGCCACCCTGGGATTGCCGGCCAGGTTCGCGAACTTGCGGCTGGCGCCCATGTTGCGGCCGCCGATGTCGATGGTGCCCAGCTCGGCGTTGTAGCGGAACCCCACCGGATTGTTCTGCGGAGCGCCGCGGCTGTCGACGGTGGCGAGTCGGCCAAGCCGCTGAGACTGCAGATAGGCAAGGACCTCAGGACTCAGCGACGGGCTGACATCGGGCATGATCTGCCTCCTCGTGCTGGGCTGCGCTGAGGATGGCAGCGACCGGACCCCGGACTGGGACCCGGCCGCTTGCCGAGTCAGCGTAGCGGAAGGACTAGCAGTGCGGCCGGCACCGCCACGATCGCGGCCGAAACCGTGATGATTATTGCGAGTGCCACATTGCCCAAGCCGGGAGCCGGCCGGAGCAGCCGGATCACCCTGGCGGCGACTTCACACTCCTCCGCCCGGTGCGCGACCCCCAGGGCGCCTGACGGCACCGCGCCGCCGCCGGCGGCGCCGACCCGTAGCAGAGCGGTCGCGAGCTCCCTGGCGGGGCGCTGCCGCAGTGCGCGGTCGTCCGCGTGCATTTCGATAAGCAGCCCGACCGCCCGGTACGCCTGCCGCGCGACCTCAGCCCAGCGGAAGGCGCGAAGCAGGGCGAGGAACGGCAGCAGAACGAGGTCGTGCCGTTCCCGCAGATGCGCCCGTTCGTGGGCGAGCACCGCCGCCAGCTCGTCCGCGTCGAGGAGGTCAAGCGTCCCGGCACTGATGACGATGGCTGACCGCAGGCCGGGCAGGCAGTATGCAGTCGCGGCCGGGTGGTCGACGACCAGGGCGCCGGGAACTTTGGGGTCGCCGTGCGCGAGCAGGCTGAGCAGCTCTCGCTGGCGCTGCCGGGCGCGCACAACCGAAGCTGACGCTGCCAGCAAGATCCAGCACAGAACGCCCAGCAACACGACGCCGGCGACCAGGCACAACATGCGGACCGCGTCAGGCAGGCCGGCTACCGGGGGCGGACTGCCGGTCCTGGCGATGCTGGCCAGCTGCTGCAGAGCGCCGGTGGCTACCGCGCCCTGGCGGGTGACCCCGAAGCCGATGAGGGCGCCGATGGCGGCCAGGCCCCAGCCCAGGCCGAGCGCCTGCCAGAGCAGGATCGCGGCTGCCGGAGACCGCCGCGGCCACGACGCGGCGGCGAGACAGCTTGCTGCCGGAACACAGCCGATCGCGACGGTGGCAAGAATAACAACGGTGGCCGACACTGCGTCACCCTCGGGCAGCCCCGCCGAGCGCTCCCAGGGCCCGCAGCAGCGTCTGGGCCTCGGTGCCGGACACGCTGCGGGCGAATCTCGCCAGCGCAGCCTGCCGGTCGCCGGTCTGGTCCAGCGCACTCAACATGAGCTCGGTCACGTATGCTTCCCGGCTTTCTGCGGCCCGGTAGTGCCATGCACGGCCGTTACGCTCCCGGCGGGCGAAACCTTTCTTCGCAAGCCGGTCGAGCACCGTCATCACGGTCGTGTGAGCTAGGTCGCGATCGGTGAGCAGACCGCTCACCTCGCGAACGCTCAGCGGGTCGGCGGTCTCCCAGAGTACGTCCATTATGGCGCGCTCAAGCTCCCCAAGTCGGTTCACCCGGTAATTCTAACTTGGACGAATCAGGCTCACCAGCGCCGGCCGAGGGCACCGGGGCCGGCATGTCGGCTCAACGAGCCGATCGCCCGCAGCCAGCTTTCCGGCCGTCGCGGCGCTACCGTGCCACTGTGACCGTGCCAAGAATCGGCGTCAGCGTCGACCTCGTCATCTTGACGGTGCGGGGCGGCCAGCTCGCCACGCTGGCCTGGCGCCGGGATTCTGAGCCTTATGCCGGCCTGCAAGCCTTGCCGGGCGGGTTCATCCGGCTGGACGAGGACCTGCCGGCCGCGGCGGCCAGAGTGCTCGGCGAGCGCGCCGGGCTGCCAGGCGATGCTGTGCATCTCGAGCAGTTGCAAACCTATGGTTACCCGGACCGCGACCCGACCAGACGGGCGGTATCGGTGGCCTACCTTGGCCTGGCGCCAGATCTGCCCGCGCCGGATACGCCGCAGATGAGCTGGCAGCCGGTCGGAGCGCTGACCCAGATGGCCTTCGACCACGAGCGCATACTGTCCGACGGAGTGGAGCGCGCCCGCTCCAAGCTGGAGTACACGGCTCTGGCGGCGGCGTTCTGCCGGGACCAATTCACTGTCGGGGAGCTCCGGCGGGTTTATGAGATCGTCTGGGGTGTGCGCCTGGACCCGCGCAACTTCCACCGGAAGGTCACCGGCGCCCGGAACTTCCTGGTCGAGACCGGCGCTGTGACCTCCTCCGGCGGGGGCCGGCCAGCTCAGGTGTACCGGCGCGGCAGCGCCGAGCTGCTGTACCCGCCGATGCTCCGCACGCCGGCGCAGCGGCCGCGGCGCGCCGCCGGCGATCGCCCGTTACCCTGATTCCGTCAGCGCTGAGCAGCTCAGGAGGACAACGGTGTCCGAGCAGTCACCACGGTTCCGGCGGGTACTAGACCAGTTCGCGGGGTACAAGCCGGGCAAAGCGCCCGCGGCTTCCGGTGGCAAGACGTTCAAGCTGTCATCGAACGAGTCGCCCTATGATCCGCTGCCGTCAGTCGCAGCGGTTATCGCTGACGCTGCCCGGCACATCAATCGCTACCCGGACAACACCGCTGCCGCGCTGACCGAGGCGATCGCCGCGCGGTTCGGCGTGCCGGCCGAGCACGTCGCAGTCGGGTGCGGCTCCGTCGGCATCGCGCAGCAACTGCTGGAGGCGGTCGGCGAGCCAGGCGCCGAGGTCATCTTTGCCTGGCGATCATTCGAGGCATACCCGTACCTGTCTGATCTGGCGAACGCGACTTCGGTTCCGGTCCCGCTCGTCGATTTCGGCCACGACCTCCCGGCGATGGCTGCAGCCATCACTGACCAGACCCGCCTGATCTTCGTCTGCACGCCCAACAATCCGACCGGAACGGCAG
>Ga0335074_10013569_pt1 | contig 11448 bp, 11 predicted proteins | sample Lox_Sample_23_FD_206715 | JGI IMG/M metagenome (GOLD analysis project Ga0335074, IMG submission 206715) | Soil microbial communities from Loxahatchee National Wildlife Refuge, Florida, United States - Lox_Sample_2.3 | ecosystem: Environmental > Terrestrial > Soil > Wetlands | place: USA...
GGCGTTTGGTGCCCGTTGTGCGCGATTATACATAGAGACGCAAGCAATATATCAGATCAATACCGTATGTCACGGTTTCCGCCTACATAACTCTATGTGTTGGAGGAAGATGGACATGAAAAGTATTCTTTCAGCCGTTTGCTGCGTTGCTCTCTGTTGCGCCCCGATGTTTGCCCAGGGGCACAAGAAGGGTGCGATGAAAGCTGGAGCGCCGATGACCGACCAGGAGTTCGTCGACTTCGCCGCGCAAACCGACATGACGGAAGCCAATTTGGGCCAGTTGGCGGCAACCAATGCTTCTGGACAAGCAGTCAAGGATTACGCCCAGATGCTGGTCACGGATCACACTAACGACTACAACCAGCTCACTGCGGTTGCAGGCAAAGCCGGCCTGACCGTGCCAAAAGGACTCGATGCGGCACACCAGAAGATGGTTGAGCCGTTTGAGAAGCTGAAAGGCGCGGCCTTTGATCACCGTTACATCCAGGAGATGATCACCGGACACACCCACGCTATCGCGGTATACACGAAGGAATCCAGCGATGCGCAGAACGCAGACCTGAAGGCGTACGCGAGTCAGACGCTGCCAACGCTGCAGAAGCACCTCGACGGCGCCAAAGATATCGCGACGCCCAAGTCCCATTCGAAAAAGGGCTAACGCGCGCGGCCTGGGTTCACCTCCGGCGGCTCACTTCGGTTGCGGAACCCTCTCGGCAACGGGCGGTAGCGCCGGAAATTCCGTGTACGGCTCGCTCTGATACCAGTACGCGACGGAGCAGAAGTTGTCGCTCCGGTCATCTGCGTGTCCGTGTTCAATCGTATAGCGAATCGACCGCTCAAAAGTGACCGGGTTGTCGGCATGCCAGCGATAGAGGCAATACCGGCCGCCCGCCCGCTCCGCCAGGCCCATGAAGGGCGCGCCGTTGTATAGATTCGCGAATGGCGTGCCACCCGCTCCTCCAAAATCCCAAGCGCCACAGAAGTAATCCTCAGTTCCCGTGCCGTTGATGCTTGGTTTTGAATCACCGTCGATGAAAATCATCTCATCGCCCTCTCCGAACCAACCATCTGAAATTTGCTCTACGCCCAACGTCACGCCCATCAGGTGCCCCCGGCCCTGCGTCTCCAGAAACACGTAGTTGTTGCGGCCATCGAGGTTGATTTCCGGCTGACCCTGTGCGAATCGGACTGCCTTCGTCGGCGCTGCTTGGCGATACTGCGCGTGAAAATACAAGGCATCCTCGGGAAGTTCGGGGACCAGCTTGTAATCGATGTTCGAATAGAAGGCGTCGACCTTGTTTTTCCCTTCATTCGTCACAGTGATGCGCGCCGAGCGCCGAAACGGCATGGCGAAATAACAATTCAGAGCTTTGACATTCGAGCAGTTCAGAAAAGCCGATTGATACAGCGCATATTCGCCCATATTCAGCCCGAAGAAATCGCCGATGGGCGTCTCCACGCTCGACTTTGTGTTGCCTTCCCAAAATATCCGCAGCACCAGCTCCTTCAGATGCCTTCGGCTCTCCGCGGCAATCGTAAACCAGATGTGCGTGATGATTCCGGGTCCCTGTGACTCGAAAACCTGAATCGTCTGCCCCGCGGCCATCGGCCAAAAATCCTTATTCCCGCCGCTGCGGTCGTAACTCGATTGTTTGAGTGACCGGTAGTTTTGCGCACGTGCGTATGCCGGCAGCGTAGTGCCTGAAGATTGAGGCGCGCTCTGTTGCGCAATGGCGCTCTGGCTGCCGAGCAAAGCCGCCATCCCACCCAGCGCCTTGACGAACCCCCTGCGCTCGCGAGCTTCATCCATAATGTCGCCGCCTACGCCTTCACGCTGTTCGCTTCAGCATCAAAATACACCGTCTTCTTCTGGAAGTAAGACTCGTTCGCCATGTGGCACGCGATCGCGGCATGGTTGCCAAACACCGCGTCTTCCACCACCGGTTTGCGGCTCTTCACGGCCTCGAAAAAGTTCCAGAGATGGGGCCGCAGATCATCCCAATCGTCGCCGTGATAAACGGCGTCATCGCTCATGGGCTCCCGGCCGGGCGGCGGATCGTGCTCGGCGTGCCATTGGCTCTCATATTCGCTCTTCATAGGTTGTGGAAAGCTGTTGTCGTAGTAGCTCGGGTCCGTGTCCAGCCCGCTTTGCGGCGAATATCGCAGCTCGGTTCCGTTCGCATCCAGAATGCCTTTCGGACCCAGGAAGCGAGCCAATTCCGGCGTCTCCGCCGCAAGACTCAGGCGTACATAGACCGGAATGCCATGATAGTCGAAAAGTACGGTTTGCAGGTCCGGCATGTTACGCCCGTCCTTGAAACGGAAGATGCCACCCAACGCAGTGGCCGAACGCGGCGCCTCGTTCCAGCCGAGCGTGTACAGCATGCCGCTCAGCAGATGCACCATCAGATCGCCTGCCACTCCTGTCCCGTACTCCTTCCAGCAGCGCCACCGCGCAAAACGGAACTTGTCGAAGGGAATCTTCGGTGCGTCGTTCAACCACGTATCCCAATCAAGATTTTGGGGCGAAAGGTCCAATGGCGGCGGATACACCCAGGCCCCAGTCGGGCTGTTGCGGCCCAGGCTCAACTCGACCATCTCGATATCGCCGATCGCACCGCCCGCATACAGCTCGTGCGCCTTGCGGCACAGAGCCGAACTCACGCGCTGCGAGCCGATCTGTACAATCCGCTTGTTCTTCTGCGCCGCTTCCACCATCTGAAACCCCTGTGGGATGGTGTGCGACATGGGCTTCTCGCAGTAGATGTCCTTACCCGCGTTGCATGCATCCACCACCACGCGCATGTGCCAGTGGTCGGGAACCGCCGCCAGGATGCAATCGATGTCCTTGCGATCCAAAAGCTCCTGATAATGCCGAGTCGCCGGCAGCTTGGGATTGTTCGTGATCTGTCGCGCCAGTGTGTGGCGGCCATCGTAGAGATCCGCCGCCGCGACGCATTCGATGCCGCGTAGCCCGATCGCGTTCTGCAGAACGCCCGAGCCCTCCATTCCAACGCCGATGATGCCGACCCGCAATCGATCGCTGGCTGGAACTGGCTTGCCGCTCTCGGCAAACAGCGGCTCATCTAGAAAAATGCCCTTTGACGCGAACAGGCTGGTCGCGGCAACGGAGGCGGTCTGCAGAAATCGGCGTCGTGGAAAAACGTTGTTCATATGAAGCAGTCTTTCATACTACGGACACGCTTCGAGCTGCTGATGGATGCTGACGCCAGTGAGTACGTCTGATCCGTAAGCCTCCGAAGTCGCGTGAACCTCGGTCGCGGCGATGGCTGATAGCGGCGTGAATAGCCGGTCTTCTTTTATGGCACTCATGTGCCATTATGACACTTATGTGTTACAATCGAGCTTGTTATGAGCACCGGCGAAGAACAAGGTAGATTTCGCCAACGCGCGCGCACTCGTGTTCTTCTTGTGAAGACCGCGTCCGAACTGATGCAGAGTGGCGAAATACCCACTGTGACAGCGGTTGCCGAAGCGGCACAGGTTTCCAGACGCACCGCCTACCGATACTTCCCTTCGCAGGAGCAGTTATTGGCTGAGGCTGCCATCAAGAGCACCCAGCCCCTGGTATTCAATACTGAATTCCCGGAAGACCTGACGGCGCGCGTTCGGCTTCTGGTGGCAACGGTGCAGCGATTTGTCTATGAGAACCAGGCCGCTTGCCGAACGATTGTGCGCCTCACTGCCGAGCACGCTCTGGATCACAACGCCGGGGCTGAGGACTCCATACCTGTGAGGACCAACCGGGTTGAGTGGATCAGGACGGCCCTCGCACCAGCGAAAAAACGGCTTGGAGGAAAACAGTTTGAACGGCTTGTCTCAGCCCTTTCCTTGTGCGTTGGTATCGAATCTGTAATGGTATTGACGAATTTGCGTGGGCTATCTCAGAACGAAGTCACGCGCGTTTCTCTCTGGGCTGCAGAGACTCTAGTCGCGGGCGCACTGGAACAGGCCGAACAAAGGCTTTCAGTCAGGAGCCGCAAAAGCGAAGGAGAATCATGAATCGCCGATCGTTCTTTAATCTCGTTGCACTTGCATTATTGAACCGAAAATCCGGAGTTGCTTTATCAGGAGGACATACAACCATGAATACTGTGACAGTTTCCGCCACTCATCCATTAATCGTTAGAACTCAAGATGTCGCCGGGTTGAGTCAAGGGTTAGGAGAAATGCGAATTCTGATCGACGGCGCCAAATCTCAGAACGAGTGGTGGCTCGGTCACTCTGAAGAATTTCCTGGGTTCATGACCCCGCTCCACTTCCACCACAATATGGACGAATACGTCTACGTGCTCGACGGCGTTCTCACCGTTTTCACGGGTGGCCGGTGGCACGATCTGAGTTCGGGCACATTTGCGTTCCTTCCCAAGCGTATTCCTCATGCACAGGGAAACACTTCCTCTTCGCCGGTTCGCTTCCTTGGAGCAGGTACTCCTGCTGGATTCGAACGCCTGTTTCCGGAACTGGATCAATTGGCTAAGCGTGTCCCGGCGAATACTCCTGAATTCGGCAAAGAAGTCGCCAAGCTTTTGAGCCAACTTGAAACAACGGTCGTCGGGCCGCCGCCGCGTCGACAGTAGGGTGCGATCCCTCAAGAAAAACTGAATTTCACTAAAGCACAAAATGACAGGCATTGTTTTGATTAATTCTTTCGAAGTCCCTAAAGGACGTGAGGATCAGTTCCTGGAATTGTGGAAACAGGTCAATGCTTATATGCAGAAGAAACCCGGCTATTTGGGCCATAAACTTCATCGTGCAATTACCCCTGACGCTCCGTTCCGTTTCGTTAACGTTGCCCGATGGTCCTCACTGGCGCATTATCAGGCCGCGCATGACGCCGGGTTTCGCGAATTCGTGGCGCAGCCTGCGTGGTCCGCATTTCAGCCGCATCCAGTTCTCTACGAGACCGTCAACCAAGCGCAAGTGGACACTGGCTCTGGGCAATGTTGATCATGAGTTAAGATTGCTGCGCTTGCGCCAGCAGCTTTTGATCAAGTTCAGCCAAGCTTATTACAAACCAGATCTGCCGCGAGTAACACAATAAGTCGCAATACTGTTTCTGCCGGCGCTCCTCACGCCCTGCTGCTTTTTGCTGGCTTGCCATGGCAATCGCCCGGACTCGCTTGTTTACGCTGCGGGTTCGATCCCGCACCTTGCGCTTCAACTTCCCGGCCTGCTTCTCGATCTTTTTCATGGTCCGCGTCAGCACGCGTGCTCCATCGCCCAACAAGCTCGAATCGGTCGGGTAATGGGATATTGGTCTCCACGACCGTAGTGTCGACGCGCATCCTGCGCCCTCGCACTGCGCCTTTCTCCTGTGCCAGGGCTACCAATCGTTCATGCAATTTCGCAATCACCTCTCCCTCCAAAGCCTGTGCAATGCGCGCCAGCGTTTTCGCGTCCGGCACCTTGCGGAGCCCTATACCCAGCGATACTCGGTTCCATGCTTTACGGCGTGCTTAATGTTCGGCACACTGTTACGTCCACATACTGGATCCAACTTTCCGTTGCTACTGCATATTGCCTAGACTACTTACATATGCGCGGGTACCTACTGGGTCAGAAGCCAGAGTATGCGGCAGACTGGAAGGATGTTGCTGAAGATGCAGCAATCGCGATTCTTTTTGGCGTCGGCTTTCATCTCCTAGACTCGCATTTAAGACAGGGATTCTTTTGCCTTTGTGCCGTCTGTGGGCTGGGCTTAATCTACAACCTGAGAAGGGATAGGTGTGACTCCGCAGGTTTCGCGATCTATGTTTCGATAACGGCAGTCTATGGGGGCTTGGGATTGTTCACGGTTGAGGTTACGAATGCAGTGGCGGCAGTGGCGTAGCTGCCAGTGCTGCTGTATTCCATGAGGGTGTTCTGGGTTGGAGCAAACGCATAGACGGCGGCTTAGCGCATATCGGGTTACATCGATCTGACTTAGTCTTTATGGTCCGGGCGCGCCCGACAGATGTGTTTCCGCCATTCTGGAATGTACCCGGATCATTGCCGCCAATTTCGCTTGTTACTCCGTCGTTTATCCGCCTTCGTAAAAGGCGCATCTGTTGGACTGAGAACTCAACGTTGCGAAAAACGCCCCAGCAATGATCGCTGCTGGGCGATTTATCGAGACCGTGATGGATAGGGGCGTCAATGTACGGGATGCCGACTTGAACGAAGTAGCTCTCGCCTTCGGCTTCGCGCCACAGACGCTTCGCGTGTGCTAAGATCCAGGCATTGAGGACGTTCCGCCAGCGTCACTGCTTTCAACCGAAACGGATTGAGACCCCAATTGGTTTGGATTGAAAACCCATAGCGTGAACGCGGTCCCAAATATTCCTTCAAGTCCCAATATCAAAAGCGATTCGCCGCACCTGCGTTCTACACCCGCAGACAGTGTACGTCGCCGACTCGCTTCCGATACTAACCTAAGACTTCGCGGCAACTTGGATTTGTGAACGCTGCGCCGTTGCACACAATCTAGCCCGGAGCTGCCACTTTCCAATAATGGTGTATCAACGGTCATTGTTCAATGAGACTCATCACGCGCCAACAGCGAACATGAGGCGACTGAGAAAGCTGCCGCGCGGGCGGTCGCCGTGCGTCGTCAAGAAACGGAGGTACGGCCGTTTCGTTCACCTTGACGTGCTACACCGCAAGGTGCCGCGCAAAACCTTCAGAATGCCTTACTCAGTCCGTAGCGCGACCGCTGGATCGATACGCATGGCGCGGTGGCCGGGTAATACACAGGCTATGAGAGCAGTTGCCAATAGGAGCGCAGCCACCGTGACGTAAGTGAAAAGGTCAAAGCGCTTGACGCCGAACAGTAGGGTCTCAAGGTAGCGCGACAACCACCATGCGCCAACCGCGCCGAGCAGCATCCCGACCAGGGCCGGCCGCATACCTTGGCTGAGAACGATACCGATGATGTTCCTCCGGCTGGCGCCCAAGGCCACTCGCAGACCGACTTCGGCAGTGCGACGGTTCATTGTGTAAGCAAGGACGCCATAGATGCCGGTAGCGGCGAGGAGCAGTGCAAGACCGCCGAAGGCCGTCAAGAGGATTACGTCGAACCGCTGAGACGAGAGAGAACGGTGGACCACGTCCTCGAACGAGCGAAGGTCTGTCACTGGAAGATTGGGGTCAAGCTCGGCCACGATGGCGCGTACAGTAGCTGCGACGGCGAGCGGGTTGCCACGGGTGTGTAGAACGAACTCCGAAACGACAGCATTCCGGCCGTAGGGGAGATAGATGGTGAGAGTGGGGCCGGAGGTAGGGCCGCGTTCACGGCTGTCCGCCACTATGCCGACGACTTCTGCATCGAAGTTGCTGTTGGCCCAAAGATCGACGCGTTTGCCGACGGCGTCTTCCTTGCCAAAGAGCAATCTGGCCAGCCTTTGACTCAGAACAACGCGGCGCGGTGCGGCCGGTTGAGCACCATCAGCCTCGATGGGCTTATCGCCCTCATCGAATGCTCTGCCGCGCAGCAACGGCAGGCCAATGGCACGAAAGTAGCCGGGCGAAACGATGCGCCAGCCGGCCCAAGGGGGTGGTCCTGGAGTGCCACCGTCTTTAGCGGAAACAGCGGTGATCCCCATGCCCATATCGGGTCCTTCCACCGGGCGGCTGCTGATGGCACCGGCGGCGATCACCTGCGGGACGGTAGAAAGACGCTGAAAAAAGCGGTCCAAGAACTGCTTGCCTATACCGTTGTGATCGTACGACTGGGGCATGCTTACCGAGAAAACAAAGCGGCTCTCGGTTTGGAAGCCAAGGTCGGCGTTCATGAGTCCGGTAAAGCTGCGGATGAGCAGACCCGCTCCTACCAGCAGGAGAAAGGAAATTGCAACCTCAGCCGTCACCAGCAGTGCCCGCAGTCGACCTTGTTCGCGGCTCCCGGTTTGATGATCGCCATCGCGCATGGCATTGGCGGTGCCGATCGTGGGACTTTGCAATGCGGGCGCGAGTCCGGAGAGCACACCCGTCACGATGGCAATGATAACGGCGAATCCGAGCACCCATGGATTGATGCCGGCTTCGGCCAGACGCGGGATTCCCTGGATCTCCATTACCTGGAGACCGCGCAACGTGCCGTAAGCCAAGGCGAGGCCCAGCAACGTGCCGAAAATGCTGAGGAGAAGCGATTCCATCATCACGAAGCGAATAAGGCGTGCGCGCCCCGCACCGAGGGCGACACGCACGGCGATTTCCCGCTGCCGGGCGGTGCCGCGCGCCAGCAACAAGTTGGCGATGTTCAGGCAGGCAATGAGGAGAAGAAAGCCGACGGCGCTCGCAAGAACCCAGAGCGCGCGCCGCGTCTTGTCGCCGGCGATCCAACTGCTCGCTGGCAACAAAGAAAACCCGATGCCCTTGTCCGACCCGGGATAGGCTTTGTCAAGCCTGGCGGCGAGCCGTTTCAAATCCGCTTGAGCGGCCGGCAGAGACACACCGGGCGCGAGGCGTCCGATCACGGAGTATTCCGCACTGGAGGGGTCGGCATTTGCACGGTAACCGAAGGGCTGATAGACCTGATCGTTAATCCATGGCTCGCCGGGTGGGAGGACACCGACGATGATACAGGCCCGGTTGTTCAGGCGCAGCGTCTTGCCAATGATTTTCGGATCGGCGCCAAAACGGCTTCGCCAAAACTGATTCCCGAGAATGACGACACCATTGTTAAAGCCATTTCGATCGTCGGTGTGGGAAAAGTCTCGCCCCAACACCGGAGAGACGCCAAGAGTGCGAAAGAAACCGGCGGTGACGGACCGGTCGGTCACCTTCTCGGCGGGGCCGTCGCCTGTAAGATTTGCCTCGTCGTAGTGAAGGGCGGCGACGTCTTCAAACGAGTGGTTCTGCGCACGAACGTCCCAGAAATTGGCCTCGCTAAAGGCGGCTTTATCAATGCCGAGGTCCAGAAACGACTCTTTCATCTCAACCAAGCGGGCAGGGTCGCGAAAGGGCAGCGGCTGAACAAGAGCTGCGTAGAAGATGCTGAAGACGAGAGTCGTCGCGCCAATGGCCAGAGCGAGCATCGTGCTGCAAAGAATGCTCAGGTCTTTGTTGCGACTCAGGCCGCGCAGCGATTGGCGCAATTCTGAAAAGAACGTTTCAATGGTGACGCCGAGGCGAATGTCGCGAACGTTTTCCTTGATATGCTCCAGACCTTCCATTTCGAGTCGTGCGGCGCGCAATGCTGCGCCTGGATCTATTCCGGTGCGCGACTTCTCGTCTGCGAGCAGTGTTTGGTAGGAATGGAGTTCCTGGGTGAGATCGTCCTCGACAATCTGTTTGTGCGTCAAGTTGCGCCATAGCGTTCTCAGCCGGTGCCACATGTGATTGTTCGCCCCTTCCGTCATGACATTTCGAGGGCGCTCGCCATCGCCGCCGAAATGCGCGCCCATTGATCGGTCTCTTGTTTAAGCTGGCGGGTTCCAGCCTTGGTGAGCCGGTAGAACTTGGCTCGGCGGGTGTTCTCCGATTCCCCCCAACTGGAACTCAGCCAGCCTGCCTCCTCCATGCGATGCAGTGCTGGGAAAAGAGATCCGGGCCTGACCTGAAAGGTGTTGCCAGTTACTTGCGCGATACGCCGGGAAATGCCAAGTCCGTGGAGCGGTTCGAGCGCAAGGACTTTCAGAATGAGCACGTCCAACGTGCCCTGTAGGAGCGCGGTACCTTCGGACCCGAGCTTCTTCATATAGACATTCTATCGTTACAGATAGTCTATATGAAGTCGGGGGAGCCTCGAGTGTCTTTCTTTTGCCGTGACCTGCTTTGCCGCATTCCCACACCGCTAGTACAAACCGCCGTCCCTTCGGATTCTTCTGCGTGTCACCAGTCGTGCTGAAGTTCTGTAATCGTGCACTGGTCGCCAGATGGGCCATCGATCTAAATCCGAACGAATCTTCCGCTACTTGCTTAGAAGGGTCTGGTTATCGGATACAGACATCTCATTGGCCTTTCTGAAGATCAATCGCGTATTAGTCGTTAGCCTTCTTCGGGAGTGACTCGGCGAGAGAAGTTGAGGCAAAGGGGGAAGCAGATGCCGAGTCACTTTCGAAAAGGAGACTAGAAGGAAGCCGCTGGCGGGGCGTGACGAGTATGGAGGTTCAAACGTGTTTTAGTACTGTTCCAGCTCGCAACCAGGTTCGGTGTATGCCGGAACGCGGCTTGACAGGACCGCAGTAGCTTCAGAATCACTGATAAGAGACGCGATGAAGCGGCCGTTGAGCGATTCAGCGCGTGGAGACTATTACAAGAGACACACGACTGCGACCGCGCGTGAAGGCACGGTATGGCGCGGATTGTGATCGACTGCTTCAAGAAGTATCGAGCCGTTCGCATAGGAAGTAGACTTCACGGCCAGTCAGTCTGCAGCCGGTCTGCATGGGGTGGCCGCAACGAGGACATTGCCATTTCGCCTCGCAAGAAGTGACCGAGGACGGTTCCTGCGATTTTGGGTCCGAGGCAAGCAAGTGGCGAATTAGAGAAATGCTTTTTGAACGGCGCCGGGTGGCAAGGAAACCAAACTGGCGAATGCGGACGAAGCCGTGTGGAAGAACATGTTGAACGTCGCGACGTAAGAACTCTGATGCCGAGAGTGTCATCAGGCGCTGCTTGTTTCCGCGTGCATAGTCCTTCCAGCGGAAAGTGACTTATTCCCCATCGATCGAAATGAGCCGGTGATAGCTGATGGCAACGCGGTGGGTATAGCGGCCCAGATAACGAAGCACAGGTTGGGGACCTGCCATCGCTGGTTTGACATAAACGACCCAATCTTTCCGATTCAGAGTTTGCAGTAGGGCCCGGAATACCTTGGGATCTTTAAGTGGCGCGGTCGCGCCGCCGAGACTGAGCTTGCCCCTGCGATAGGCACGCTTGAGTCCCTCGAGAAACTTGCCTCGAAAGACTTTCTTGAGAACACCGACTGGGAGAAAGAAACGATAGCGGGGCCGTACCCAACGACTGTGGTCGGCTGAAAGGCCGCCGACCGGCACGAGACAGTGGAGATGTGGATGGAGCATCAGGTTCTGGCCCCAACTGTGCAGGATGGCGAGGAACCCGATCTCCGCACCGAGGTGCCGAGGATCAGCCGCTACTTCCAGCAGTGTTTCTGCCACGCAACGAAACAGCAAGTTGTACAGCAGGGCAGGATTGCGCTGACAAAGCCTGTTCAACTCGTGAGGCAATGTGAACACCACATGAAAGTAAGACAGCTCGAGCAGTTCTTGTTCCCGGCACGCAAGCCATCGCTGGCGTGCTTGCGCTTGACACTTTGGGCAGTGCCTGTTGCGGCAGGAGTTGAACGAGATGGCCGATGACGTGACCCCTGGAAACCGTCCGAAACGAAGTACGATTTAGGACGAAAGAAAGGGGAACTGGAATGGGCAGAGGGAAGCACACAGAGGCGCAGATTATCGAGGCGCTGAAGCAGGTGGAGGCAGG